>Ga0209427_10004346_pt1 | contig 16380 bp, 22 predicted proteins | sample DeeMarSWOR136_30_FD_187465 | JGI IMG/M metagenome (GOLD analysis project Ga0209427, IMG submission 187465) | Marine sediment microbial communities from White Oak River estuary, North Carolina - WOR-1-36_30 (SPAdes) (version 2) | ecosystem: Environmental > Aquatic > Marine > Intertidal zone >...
GAGTCACACCCATATCCAGCATGGCGTCAACATGCGGTTCTTTGCACCAGTCTGGTCGTGTTTCCACGGTTATGCCCACGTTGCGGATTCTGCTTGTTTCCGCGTTTGCTTTTGCCTCTTCAAGGCTTGCGGATTCTTTTCCGGTTATCGCGTCTAAGCTGCGTTGGATGAAGCGTGTCTGGTATTCAGGTGGCGTGGCTGGAAAAGTTCCACCCATGACAATAAGCTCGACTTTGTCCACGCGGTGTCCTATTGCTGTGAGCTGGCGGATGCGGCTTTGAACTTGCAGGTAAGGGTCGTAGTTGTTTTGGCTTCCGCGCATAGCTGCTGGCTCGTGACCCGTGTAGCTTTGTGGAACGCCTTGTGTGGGACCACCCGGGCAGTAGGCGCAGGGTTCAGGTTGCGGGCAGGGTTGCGGTTTTGTCATGACAGCTACAACGGTGACTCCGGAGATACTGCGCGTGGTTTTTCTGCGCAGAAGGGTCAGCAGACGGAATTTCTCTCTCGAGTTCATGGCGGCTATTATTTCGGTGTTGGAGGGTATGCGGTTTAGCTGGTATTTGGCGGCTATTTGAGTTTTGGTGCGGTTGACGTCGTTGTGTGTGGGTGAGTGAAGAAGCATCAAGGTTTCTATGATTTCTCTGGTTGCCGTGTTCGCGTTCAATTTTAATGTACCATGTTAAAGTTCAAAGAAGTGGTAATTAAATTACGCTGACTGAAAATTAGACTTTGCTATGAAAAATACTTGTCATTTAACTGGCTACATCCAGTTTTGCCCAGTTTTCCTCTGCAGAACTATACGCTTTTCATAGTTACGCCTGCTTCTAGCCTTCGGATTGAGCTTAGTTTTCTCTTTAGCCTCAATTTTAGGCGTTTGCGCTCTTACTTTTCCAGCTTTAGATAGTGAACCGTGTGTTGGCATGTCTATTCACCTAACGCACATAAAACATACATGTAACTCTTAAACCTTTAGGCATGAAACTTTGCGTTTATAGCTTCTACTTGTTTTTCTTTTTTTGCTTCTGCCTCCGATGCATGAACATAAGGAGGACTGCTATAAGTGTAGAACTTCCCAAGAACAGAAGGCGTTCATAATTAAATGTAGGCAAAAAGAAACGCATCAATAGATACCCAATTAAGGCGAAAATAGCCATAAGTGTAGCTGTAAGATTCAAATTCATATTTTACGCGCTCTTTCCCTTTTTTTGTAGGGGAAGCTTACACGCTTACTTTGTTCATGATAACCTGCAATCCGTCTTTCGCTACTACCTGCATCGCTTTCTTGAAATACCTGTTAGCTTTGCGTTCAATCGTCTTCTCTTTAGAGTAAGGATGTAGAATCTGCAGATACGCGTACATCATAGCATAAATTAGTATAAAAAAGCTCATTCCCCTGTTAGCTCTGTTATTCAATTCCTTTTCAAAAGCCTTTCTTGAAACGAGAATCAACCTTTTTCTCTTGTTCGAATGTGCTATCCACTTCAAGTTTTCGCACTCCTTGCATTTGCAAAAGCCAAATTTTACTGGTTTTGCTTCACTTTTCCCCTCTTGCTTATTTGACTGCGTTGATTTCTCAACCATATCAACGTAGAGTATGCTAGTTTCAAGTATTGCCCTCAAGAAATCCGCTTCTCTCATAATTATCCTCCACGTAATAATTTAACCTTTTTAACTTAAAAATTCTCGTCTTCGCGGAGTGCTTATAACTGCAATTCTCAGCCAAGTAAGCCCCACTCCAACGATTTAGACCAGTACGCTGAAGTATGAATTGCAGTTCGAGTAGCCTAAGCAGAGCTGCAAGCGCCAACCGCATTCACAACCTTGCGGCTTCTGTCTTAAATAAGAGAAGACGCCAAAAGTAAAGTGTAGCAGACAGAGGCAATGCCATGAGCCTGCACGTAAATCCTGAGTACGAAAAGTTGCTACCTAAAATGTCTGATGAAGAATTCGCCGAACTTAAATCCTCAATACAAACGGAAGGTCAGCATTACCCAATCGTCGCAAACGAAGACTTAGTCGTATTAGATGGCCACCAACGCCTCAAAGCTTGCGTCGAGTTGGGCATCGAACCAGATTTTGAAGTGCGCAAATTCGAAGATAAACTACTTGAAAAAAAGTTTGTCATAGAAGCAAATTTACGGCGTCGCCATCTAACCAAGTTTCAGCTTGTGGAGTTGGGTATACCCTTGCTGGAGATTGAAAAGGCGTTAGCGAAAAAACGCCAGATCACAGGAGGAAAAACAGTGCGAAACATTCAGTTGGGGCTAGCGCCAGATGACGCCAAGCCCGCGTTCAAGATCAAAGCAACAGCAGCTGTCGCCAAGAAGGTTGGGGTTTCAACTCGAACTTTTGAAAGAGGTAAAAAAATCTTGGAGAAGGGAAGCGAAGAGGATAAGCAGAAACTGCGAGAAGGAAAAACCAGTATCTCAGGAGTTTACCGCAAAGTGATAGCGTTCGAAAGAGAGGCAGAACCAGCACGTGAAGAAGGCAACAGGCCGCCTGCTGCGTCTGAAGCATTAATCAAAGATGCACGCGCAGAGCAGAACAAAGTGGCGCTGTCCGCTCTTCTTAAAAACTTGCTTGAAAAAGAAGTTTTCTGTCCCTCATGTGGACACGCTATGCTCGAATGTAGCAAGTGCCACAAGACACTTCAAGCGCTTTTGGAAAATAACAGTGAAGTCTAGGCATCTTAGATGAAGCTAATCAGTTTTTATGAAGCCAGAAAAACGGTTTCACAGCAAATTTGAAAGCGTATGTTTCTATGTTCGCAAACGCTTTTTAGAAAGATCAAGCCTTCTTCTATTTTCACTAGTGGTTGTTATGAGTGAAAAAAGTCAAAAAGCAAACTACGGTTTATCCGATTTGCTTAAGGCTTCATGGATGCGTTCCTCAATAAAACTCGCTCTCATAGCAACGGTCGTAGGGTTGATAATAATTTGGCTTCTGAAAGCCTTCAATGTCACGGGAACGCCACTTTTCTCCGATGTAGGAAGCTTTTTTGCAAATTATGGACTCGCAGGTATTTTCCTTGCAACCATCGCAGCCGGGACAATTGTGCCTTTGGGAAGTCCTGCCTTAATCGTAGCTGCATCCCCTTTCGTTGACTCCATACTGCTAATACTTGTTGGTTCAGTCGGCTTCACCGTAGGCATGACAATCAACTATGGCTTGGCGTACCGCCTTGGTAGACCATACGTCCAAAAACGGATATCGGCTAAGCATCTTGAAGAAATGTCCTGTGTCTGGAACAGGTGGGGCTGGTTTATTTACACCATTTTCGGGTTGATCCCAGTTTTACCCGTGGAGTTATTAGCATTCATCTGTGGGTTTCTCAAAACGTCTAAAGCGATTTTTTTAGTGCTAAGTTTCGTGCCCAGATTATTAGTTTTTACCATTTTAGTTTATTTTGGGCAGTACATGGGATTTTGGCTTGGTGTCGCTTAGATTGTTTCTTTTACATGTCATTTGAACTATGCACACCTTTAAATTAGTTGAGCTTCATGTATATGGAAACGGAGAAATGATGCTGTGGTTTCGTTAAGAGCTTTAGCTCCTTCGTTGACACGGATTACGGTTGCTGGTGCAGTGGGCGCCGCGTTGCATATTGGTCAAGGTGACTGTGATTTGATAGATGCGAAAGCGGTGGAGTTTTCGAGAGCTGTTTTGGCTCAAACGGACTTGGAAGGTGAGGTTATTTGTTGTGAAGGTCCAAAGGATCATGCGCCAGCGTTCACCACCAGAGAAAAAGTGGGTACGGGTCATGGTCCTAAGGTGGAGTTTGTTGTAGATCCTGTTGATGGCACTACTGCAGCTTCTAAGGGCAGGAAAGATGCTATTTCCGCTTTAGCTTGTGCTCCTTCGGGTTGTTTTCAGGTTCTTCCTGATGATGGTTACTACTTCAAGATTGCTACTGATTGTAATTCTATTGGCAAGATTTCGATGGATATGCCGATTGAAGACGTTGTTCGTACGGTGGCGCGAGCGAAGAATTTGCCTCTTGAAAATTTGACTGTGATTATGCTAGAGCGTGAGAGACATGCGGAAATGTTGAGGACCCTTCGAAAGCTTGGGGTGCGGATTATTTTGATTCCTGACGGTGACATTGCGGGTGCGGTTGTTTCGTGTATTCCTGAGTCGGGTGTTGACTTACTTTTGGGGGCTGGTGCGGGTCCAGAGGCTACTATTGCGGCTACAGCTGTGAAATGTTTGGGGGGGACTATGCTTGTGAAGGTGTGGCGGGATAAGAAGGATGATGCTCAGCGGATAGAAAGGTTGGAGTTGGCTGGTGTTGATGTAGAAAAAACTTATTCTCAAGAAGAGCTGGCGAAGGGTAAAGAGCTGGTTTTTGCTGCTTCGGGGGTTACTAAGGGTGAGTTATTGGATGGTGTACGGTTGATTTCGAACGGTGCGGTTGTGCAATCGATTTGCATGCGGTTACCAAGCGGAACGGTGGAGAGGTCTGAAACGACTTTGCGTTTTAAGAGGCATCCAGTTTACAAGCAGTTTTTGACTCCTGCAAACCACTTCATGGAACAAGAGTAGGCATGAGGCAAGTTTGAATGGACGCTTAAGAAAGTGACGTGATTTGGCTTGTTCTGTTGTGCTCGTAGCAGTCTGTTTTGCCGTAGTTGTGCCAGAGCTTTTTTCAACATTACGAAACGTGACCAATAACCGAGAATAGCATTCTCTTTCTTTTTTGTGCAAAAAGTTAAAACAGATCCGTCAGACATTCCTTTTTGTTTAGAAGGAGGAAAACCGCTTGGTCGCCGAGAAAAAAGAAGAAAAATCTACCGTTGAGGAACTGTTGGCCAAAGCCAAAAAACCAGTACAGCTAGCTCTGTCTATGCACAGGTTTTTCGAGGGAAAAGTTCAAGTCATGCCCAAATGTGCTATACGAAACACTGATGACTTTGCAATATGGTACACGCCGGGAGTGGCTTCGCCTTGCAGGGCGATTCAAGCGGATCCAGACGGATCTTTCGAGCTTACAAACCGCTGGAATTACGTTGCCGTGGTCACCGACGGCACACGCGTTCTAGGTTTAGGCGACATCGGACCCGAAGCAGCCATGCCCGTGATGGAAGGAAAAGCCCTTCTGTTCAAGTACTTGGGCGGCGTCGATGCGTTCCCAATATGCCTGAAAACCAAGGATCCAGACGAAATCGTGCATGTATGCGAGCTTCTGGAACCGTCTTTTGGAGGCATAAACTTGGAAGACATAGAAAAACCAAAATGCTTTCGCGTTCTGGAAAAAGCTAGAAGCCGATTGCGAATTCCAGTTTGGCATGATGACCAGCAGGGAACTGCCACCGTGATCTTGGCTGGCTTAATAAACGCGTTCAAAATCGTAGGAAAGAAACCACGCGAAACCCTCATAACCCTTGTAGGCTCTGGAGCCGCTAACACGCGCACGGCGTACGTGCTAATCAGGTGGGGTGTTAAACCCGGCAACATAATAATGGTGGACAGCAAGGGCATAGTTAACCCTCACCGGAAAGATATAACGGAAGAAGAAGACCCGTGGAAACATGATTTAACGATTAAGACTAATGCTGAGGGGCGAACAGGCAAAATTTCAGAAGCCTTTAAGGGGGTAGACGCTGTTGTTGCCGCGTCAAAACCAGGTCCAAGCACCATAAAAAAAGATTGGATAAAAACAATGGCAGATAACGCAGTGCTTTTCGCTTGTGCCAATCCAATCCCTGAAATATGGCCTTGGGAGGCAGAAGCAGCAGGAGCGCGAATTGTGGCAACAGGCAGAAGCGACTTCCCCAATCAAGTTAACAACAGTTTAGGGTTTCCAGCGATTTTTCGTGGAGTCTTGGACGTGAAGGCGAAGACCGTAACCGACGACATGTGCATCTCAGCGGCTCAAGAACTGGCGAAGTTCGCTGAGGAAAGGGGCATAAACGAAAAAAATATTCTGCCGAGAATGGAAGAATGGGAGGTTTTTCCAAGAGAAGCGGTGGCTTGCGCTCTCAAGTCAATCGAGCAAGGAGTAGCACGGATAAAGCCCAGCCGACAGGAATTATACGAGCGAGCTACTGCTATAATTCAGAACGCTCGGCGATCAACAGGGCTTCTTATGAAACATGATTTAATAAAAAAGTCTCCCTCTGAAGATAAACTTTTAGAATAGGCTGCTACAAACCACATTTTTCCTAAAGCTTTCCAAAAAAGAGAAAATATTTATGTACTGCTAAAAGACGTAGCGGAGGCAGAGATAAACATACGGTTAGACTATACTTTTTTCGTGCTAGCAGCGTTACTCTTGATAATAACAGTAGTACCTTTTGTCATGACAATCGAAGGCCTAGAATCAGAAACAAGAAGCCTCTGGGTGGTAACCACCGTAGTGTTAGGTCTCTTATCTATAGGTTTGGACTACTGTCAAAGACCAAAAACAGAAGGACAAGCTTGCCAGCCAGCATCGTCATTTCCTCAAGTAACAATGGAAGCGCTTCAATAAGGAAAAACTGAAAGTTCAATGGAGAGACCTCGATGAAAGAAGCACTAGCCCTAGCAACTTCTGTAATAGAAACAATGGACCTCATACAGGTGAAAGGTATAAGCGAAAAAAGAACCATGTAACTGAAGGCTTTAGGTAAAAACACCGTTGACGATTTAGCTAATGCACCTGAAAAAGCAATCGCGAAGAAACTGAAAATTTCCCGAAAATTACTAACAAATGAATTCAAAGAGCCAAAGAGCTTAAAAAAATAAAACACTGAAACTGAACCGTTACAACGGCAGTATTTTCACTATATTTCTTTTTTCCAAACGTTTGATAGCGTCTAAGCACTCATCTTTTTTAGCGCCAGCGATGTTCAAGTTATGCATAATATCTCGAATTGATACTCCTTTTTTACCAAAGTTTCTGTGCCGCGTGTAAAGGTGGCGAACAATAGTCTTTTCGACTTTGCCACATCGCCAAGTGGTGTTGCGTATCAAAACTACGATGGTTCGGACGAGAGTCTTCTCCTTTGCTTTGGACCGTGAATCTCCCATTTTCCCTACCAACATAGTGTCTATTGCATCAACATTTTTAAACGTTATTTCTTAAAACATAAGCTTGGCGTAGTAAAATTGAGTTTTGATTGTAGCGCGCGATATGCTAATTGTTGTCTTTTGAAACCTTCTTGTTCGAAGCAATTTTTTTCTATTTCGCAAAACTTGCCTAAATGTCTGATTGATGCGTCTTCAATCTTTGTGTCCATGCGCTTATCATGAATCAGCGAAGGTGAAAGGGTAATTAGGTTTTTTTCATAGGCATTTTGCTCGCTGGAGCCAAAATTGGTTTCAGTTCAAGCCATTGTTGTGCTGTAAAGCCTATAAAAAACCTGAGCCAAAGCGTTATGAGTCGCGTCAGTATTGTTGCTGTGGCGCTTATTCCTGCTGGGACGCCTAGTGAAGTGTATAAGGTCGTCATAGTTATTTCTGGTATTCCAACCTCAAAAGGGACGCCTATAGGTACAGATTTGACGGCTAAAACTATATTTGAGGTTATTAGAATCACCCCCCATGAGACAGGAAATCTTAATGACATGAAAACCAAATACGGTATGCTTAAACTCAGAACCCAAGTTATGGCAAGATAAAACAGGGAAAAAACAAGAGCTTTGGGATGATTTTTGAATTCTTTCATTGAGTCATGAAAGCTTCTTACTATATTGCAAGCGTTCTCCTTGATTTTGTTTAATTGCCCTTGCCATCTTCCTCGACTGAGAAATTTTCCCAACCGTACTATTCCATCAATTACCTTTAGGCTCAATTTTTCTTTGAAGGAGAAAAACATTATTAAAAGAAGGGTGACAGTGATGCCGATCGCGAGAAACATGACCAAGTTGAAAATTAACGGATCGATTTGTGTTTCAGTAAAAAACAAGACCATACCCAAAATCAGAACTGCGACGTTCATGCCCATGCCTAAAAGGCGATGGGTGACAAGAGACGCTACTACTCGCCCAAACGTATTTTCGCCCTGTTCTTTAACGACCAAGTATACTCGTAGGGCTTCTCCGCTAACAGATTCCGCTGGAACTAGAATATCCACGAAAATCCCGTACCAGACAAAAAGGTAGGATTTTATGACTGACAATTTGATCAGGAGGAAATTGGCGAGGACACGCCATGACACAGAGAAAAACAACACTTCTGCTAAACTAAGTACTATAGCTAAAGCGTAGAGAAAAAGGTCGGCGCGTTGTGCTGTAGTAATTATTGCTAGGATGTCCACTTGAAAGAGATATATGTACGCTAAGAAGGCAAGTATACCTATTAGTGGAAATAGAAACGTCTTGAGCGTTACTTTCGGCTTCGGCGATTCCATTTGGCTTCTGCACCCAACAATTAACCGCAGACAAAATGCGGTTTCTGCAATTATATGTTTTGCCCATTTCCGCCGAGTTATTTACGAAATTGACGGTCAAGAAAAGACCATAGCTCTTCAAATAAACACTTCAAATGTATTGAGCTTCTTCTGTAGGATGTTATCAGGGATTTGGCTGTTAAGTATGAGTGTAGTCATGCCGTCCTCTGGAATGACTGGGCTTGCAAGGAGGAGTGGTTGGAGTATATTCTAAAGATTAACAAGGCGCTAGCGGCAAAGTGCATCGCTGGGCTTCTCAGGGTTGTAAATCCAGTGTTGATGCTGAATTGAACAGCCGATAACGAATACTAATGTGTAGGCGCTCTTAGGTTTGCTAAAGAAAGCTACACTGATTTACTCACGTTCATGCATGAAGTAGGCGTGTTCAGGATTTAAGGTGAACCGCCGTGTGAGATTATGATAACATGGTGTTTAATACCTGAGTCAGCGAAGGCTCTGAAAGAAAACATAGATGAAACGTCAGAATAAAAACGCATGTTTAAAATCGACTCGCCCTTTGCCTCGCTTACGTGTGGTTGTGTTTTTTGGGGATAGTTTGACTTTTGGTATTATTTTTTTAGCAGAGGAAGGGCGTTTATGCCTAATTTTTACTATCAACTCATAATTTTCGAATTTGCATTCAAAGATTTCTCTAAGCAGCCTTACTCCTTGAGGAGTACAGTGTCTAGCTGGAATGCTTATGAGAATGAAATTTGGGAATAAACATAGATACTTTGGCTTTGTATTCTTCGTAATCTTCGCCAAATTCTTTTAGCAGTTCCTGTTCTTCTTTCCATGAAATGATGTAAACAACAGCAATCACCAAAGGAGTAACTAACAAAGAATACAAACCAGACAAGAGAAATGAGAAGCCTATATGTGCTAATATTGCTCCAAAATATTGTGGATGGCGAATAATCGAATAAACTCCCGTTGTAACAACTTTTTCAGTTCTGTGTGTTTCTGCAACTTTTAAAGATGTATCAGTGACTCCTCTTATGCCAAACCAAGCAGCCACAATAAAAAATGGAACAAAAATTAGTAAATTAACAAGATAAATTTTGAAGCTCAATAGTGGGATTTGAAGAGAAGAGTCTTGAAAAAATGGAATAATAAATCTGTCTTGTGGAAAGAACCATATTCCAAACCAAAGAAGAAAGAAACCCCACCCTGAAATTCCACCTAAAAGCTCGCCGATTCTCTTTGCTTTTTGTTTACCGTATTTTTCTTCGAGTTTCAAATGCTCAAGAGACAAAAAATAAGGCAACAAAATTACAATGAAGCCAATAACACAACTGATGAAATAAATATACAAGTTTAATATCCTCTAACATTTTATCCTTCTCTAAACTAGAGAAGTATAACTTAAAAAGCGAATTGATGTGATTAAATAAACCTCTTTGTGTTAATACCTCCAGTTTTGCTTAGAGTCTTCAAACGTCTAACATATGTCTTCCTTGTTACTTTTTCTGACGTGTTGCAGTAGGTACTGTAGAAGAGGGTAACACTCATAATGCAGAGGGTGGGATTCGAACCCACGAACCCCTACGGGATAGGCTCCTGAAGCCTACGCCTTTGACCTGGCTCGGCGACCTCTGCACTGGAACACCATTTTGCAGACGTTGAAAATAACTCTTACTGAATAAATACGTTACCGCAAATAATTACTTCTAATATTCCAGTTATTAACAGCAGTTCAACTTCTATTTCATGCATTACATAAGGGAGAACACAGTCTTTTTACGCGCTAGTATTGGAAAGCCTTAGGTAAACCTTTAGGCCAAAAGCGCGAATTACATGGAACTTTATATAGATCTCTTGCAATGCCGATAGTTAAAGGAGGTTTGGTATTCTGTAATTAGCGATTCTGTCTGCTTCAAATGGAAGCGAACCGAACTTACCTATTCCTGGTTTGCCCGCCACCCTAAATAGGGGTTCTGACAATGTTTGAACATAATGTTTCAAATACACCATGTAATTTTCAAATATTCCACCGAATCCATCTTTTCCAAAGGCACGTAACAATTTTTCGCAGACGCATTCAGAGAGAAGCGGGAAGATTATTGGATTCGTTTTTCTAGATTGTATAACGTATCCATATATTAGGTCAGCTTTGGATTGGGTTATAATGACATCTTTGACTACTTGAGCCACCGCGATGTGGTCAAAGCTGGCACCTTTTGGGAAAACTGAGAAAACGACTGTAGGATTGAATCGGTTAAGAAGGTTTTCCAAGGTTGTTCTAATAGTCTTCTTTGCTCTGAACAAATTGTTGACGCCTAGTGTACCTAGAGAATAATCGCTTTTTTCAAGACCCAGCATGCTGTAAGCTCGTTTTATTTCGTCTTTTTCTTCTTCTGGGAACGTGAAGGAATGAAGGAACACTTCGTCGCCCATGAGTTTATGGGGTAGAACGGCTGCTATGTAGGCTTCATCGCAGTGGGGGGCTACAAAGAGAATGCGATTTCGCCTTTTTCTGTTTGGGATTTTCGAAATGTGGTCGGGCGATAGAGCTGTGTCTCCAATCTTTAGCGGTCCCATGCTGAGTTTTGCCGAATTAATATACCTTCTGCTTAGTGTCGTTCCTAGGGCATTATATTTCTTGGAGTAGATCAACATTCTTTGAATTGATGGCTTTCCCATTGCGTCTTCTATTTTTGAAACTTGGGCTTCTATTGGGCGTTTAGGATTGACTTTTACGAGATTAATCTTGGAAAACTGTTTGGAGAAATCTGCAGGTATTTCTTGGTTTTCATCAATTAGAAGATCCAGAATCATTCTTATTTATGCTCCTATTTTACTAAATCTTAGTTTCGATCTCTTTGCGTGCAGGGGTAGGTATTCATTAATTGCGAGTGATTTTGATAACTCAGTTGGATTAAATTGCGAGCGTGCGCTGATATTCGAAAAAATTGTTGTGACCAGCCCATTTTCTATCGATTCAATATTTGTTTTGATAGACGGTTTAAGTTTTATGTATTTTGAGTATAACAAAACAGCTAGTTAATTTTTGTCGAGAAAGTAGCACGAGCTGCTAAAAATTAAAAAGGGAAACGTCGCGGGAGACATCACCACTCTTTTATGCTTAAAGGTCTAACGCGCGCCTTGCAAACTGACATTTAAGTAAAATATTTATTCAGATAATTGGAATTATCAAAAGGCGATTTGCAGTGAACCCTACTATATTAGACGGTAAGAAAGTAGTTGGAAGTGAAGGGTACATACTTGGGGAAGTAGATGGCATAAACATTGACTTAGACACTTGGCAAGTCAACGGTTTCTGTATTAATTTAAGTGATGAGGCTATCGCAGAACTTAAATTTGAAAAACCATTCCTAAGCAAAATCACAGTATGTTTACCTACTCAGCTTATCAAAGCTGTCGGTGATATAATAACTCTTAAAGAGCCAATCAGAAGCCTTGAAGATGTTGAAAAAAGAGGAATTATGGCTAGTTTCACTAAACTAAAAGGCAAAACAGTAGTTGGTGCCAAAGGTTACGTTATTGGGGAAGTTGAAGGATTAGACGTGGACTTCAGCAACTGGCAAGTTACAGGCTTACAGGTTGGTTTAACTGGTGATGCTGCAACAGATCTCGGATTCAAAAGACCGTTCTTAAGCAAAGTAGTAGTAATTATTCCCTCTGAGATAGTTAGTCTAGTTGGTAATTTCGTCACCTTGGATGAAACCATAGAAAACCTTGAATCACTTGTAGAATGTATTAAATCCTGCCAAAAGCAAAGTTAAAACTGGTCAAACTTGTTATCTTTTACTTTTCAATTTCAAACATTCCGCGGCAATAGAATGAGCAGAAAACAAAAAGACTACTTAATTACCTACTTCATGGTATGTGTTTTCAGGTACCTTGCAAGAAGTGGTACGAATTAGCCTTTGCCATAATTATAATTGTCATCATGATTGTAGCAGGCTACTATTTATTTAGAAGCTGTTTTAGGGACTACGCTTATGATTACGCTGTAATGAATGACTTGTAGAACTGTTGCCTTATCTACTATCCGAGATTTCCCACTAATTCTGTTTGAGTCTCTTTTTCCATCAAACTCCAATTTTTTATGAGGTACCCCACAAAAGTGCAAACCACAAAAATTAATGTAGCAAAATGTCTAATAGCCCGTCCATTCATTCATGGTAATTTTGCGATTAACGTACTTTAAATAAGGGAAGCTAATAGTCAAAAATAGCACAAGAAGCCAAAAACCTTTCAACATGAAGCGAATTGTTTGTTAGATTTCAAACTTTTCTATGATTTTCCTTTCTTTTTCTCCAGTTATCTCCGCTACAACATGAAAGTATTCTTGAAGCCCTGAAACCTCAATTCTCGGCTTCAGCAACTCATCTATCTGAAAAACGCCTGCAGAGTTGCTCATCGTTATTTTTATGGTAATAGGCTTTTTTTCCCCCTCTATAATTTCCACCTTCTCGATGGAAAGCGCGGACACCGCGTGAATGTCTATCTTTCCCGACTCAAAAGGAATCCTCGCTCTTCCCGCTTCCATATCTAAAGCATCAGCAATGCTTACTATGCCCGCTTCTACAGTTAAAGGCTTGTTAGACTGCTCGTGCGCCACTATAGCGTGTAACACTTCGCTGCAGATTATCGCGCGTTCTTCTTCCGAGTATATAGGTGTCAAACACTTTTCAATGAATTCTAATGCAATGAGCACACTGTACTTCTCATGATCATTTCTCGTGACAATCATACCTAAATCATGAAATATTGAACCCAGAACAACAACAACTTCCGCGTCTTCGTTCTTCATGCCATAATACCTAACTATACTGGGCTTGACCTGTCTATCTATGAGGGTGCGCAACAGCTTCAGTGCCAGGTTAGCCACGATTTTTACGTGCGTAGGACCATGATCAGTATAGCCCATACGATCAATAGCCATCACATTCGAACATCTCCAGAAACTCTGCAACTTTACATCTTCTTTAACCTTATCAATAACATGTTTTAGTTTGGCGTTATTTCGAAACGGTATGTTAAAAATGTACGACACTTTAAATCAACTCTCACTTCAGCATACACGTATATTCTACGTTAAAATTAAAGCTTAGCCAACCACATAACGCCGTGAATACTGCAGCGCCTTCAAAAAATCGCTGCAACTTGACACTTCAACTCTTTCAACTTACATGTTCGAACAAACATGCTTTTAAGTAAGCTAACTATTCATTTTTGAACGAAACCGTGAGGACTGCGTTTGGGCAAGAGAAAAGTGTTAAGTGAAGGCGAAATCAGCGAGATGGTATATCCCGCACAAGGTGAAGTTTTAGGGTTAGTGTTAAAACTGCTCGGTTTCGATCGTATTCTGGTTAAATCACAAGACGGCAAAGAACGGCTCTGCCGAATTCGGGGCAAAATGAAAAGACGTGTTTGGATCCGTGAAGGCGACATTGTGATTGTTTCGCCATGGGAGTTTCAAAGCGACAAACGTGGTGATGTGACATGGCGCTACACGCACGCACAAGCAGAAAATCTCCGCAGAAAAGGCGTCCTAACCATATAAAACTGTTATTCATGCCACCTGTATTTTTCCTTTTTACTTCTCATTTTCTCCAACTCGCATTTGAAGCAGATGCCATTATGGCAGCAAATCAACTCGCCGCAATTCAGGCATTTCCACAATTTTTTTTGCTTTTCCAGAAAGTTTTGCATTCCGTGTTCCTTGATGAAATTCAAGTTTTCTATCATGCTCATTCTATAGCGGGATTTGTATCTGCTGTCAATGGTTCTCAACCGGTCACAAGGGAAATCAGAGCATTCAAAACAGAAAGCCACTTCACCATTCATTAATCTGGTGCATTGTTTTTTCAGGAAAGCACAATTTTTGTTTCTCGGTCTACAGCCTGCGCAATAAGGCATTCGGATACCCTTGCTTTTCACATCGTTCACCAACGCCAAGTAACTGGCGCAAAGTGTACAGTTCATTCCGCAAGGCGCAACTAAATCAGAACTCAAGTTTTTACCAGTTTCCATTCTAAGCCACTTCATTTTCCGCAAAGTAACTATGGTCAAGTGGTTTTAAATACTTCGCGAGGAATAGCATGATGAACACGTATGTCGAGAAGAGCCCGTAAAAAACTTGCGCACAAAGAAAAAACAGTTGAAAGAAGAGACAAAATGCTTGTACACGACTTCTCGACTGAAAGAGCCACGTTAGAAGAGGTTTTCGACCGAGCCACACTCATGGTCATCTACCAGTTCTTGAACAGTGGTGTGCTATACGAAGTTCACGGTGTCGTGAACGCAGGAAAAGAAGCGAGAGTTTACTGGGGCAAGAACAAAGAAGGCAAAGACTTGGCGGTGAAAATCTACTTAACTTCTTCCGCGGAATTCCGCAAGGGCATGCTCAAATATATCGAAGGCGATTACAGGTTCAAGGGCGTCAAACGTGACACTCGCTCGCTGATTTTCACTTGGGCTCAAAAAGAATTCAGAAATTTGCAGCAGGCTTCTCGAGCGAAAGTTCGAGTGCCCAAACCTATCGCAGTGAAAAGTAACGTGTTGGTAATGGAGTTTATTGGGAAGAACGGCGTTAATGCACCGTCTCTGAAGGAGCAAGCTCCAAGTGACTCTGAGAAAGTTTATGAGGTTTTGTTGACTTATTTGGAGCGGCTTTACCGAAAGGCGGAGCTTGTTCATGGCGATTTAAGTGAATACAACATTATGATGTGGAAAGGAAAACCTGTTATTTTTGATATAGCGCAGGCTGTTCCCACTTCGCATCCCATGGCTGGGTTCTTTTTGCGCAGGGACTTGGTTAATGTGAATAGGTTCTTTAGTCGGTTAGGCGTTAAAGTTATTTCAGTTGACGAAGCTTACAAGAAAGTTGTTGTTTAAAAATGTCGAAGCCAAGCATGTTTGTTAGAATTCCCAAAGAGCGAGTTGGTGTCCTAGTAGGTCCAGACGGAAAAGTAAAACAGAGAATCGAAGAGAAGTTTCTGGTTGAGCTTCAGATTGAAAGTGAATCTGGTGGCGTGACGATTTTGCTCACAGAGAAAGCGCATGATCCTTCGTTGCTTTTCAAGGCTAAGGATACGGTAACTGCTATTGGCAGAGGTTTCTCGCCTGAACGTGCATTCCGCTTGCTCCGCAACGAAGATGATATATTTGACTTCATAGATTTACGCGTCATATTTGGTCGTTCTGAATCAGATATTAAACGGGTTAAGGGTCGAATTATCGGGGCGAACGGCAAAACGCGCAAGCTGATTGAAGAGTTGACTGATGCCAACGTGGTTGTCTATGGCCACACGATTGGATTTATTGGCGCTTTTAAGCAGGTTGACGTTGCAAGAAACGCGGTGCAGATGCTTATTGATGGAAGCCAGCACCATACGGTTTACAAGTATCTACAGAAGAAACGCGGCGAGTTCAAGAAGCAGATGCTGGAATTGTGGGAGAAACAAACAGATGAAAAATAGACGCCGTTTCAGCGGCAAAACAGGAGATGTTGATGACAAACCCTTTTGTCATGTGATGCAATATCAGCGAAGAGCTTACACGGATGAGCAAAAAGTGGGTATTTATAAAACTATTAACGCGAAATATTGAACCACCACAATTAAGAAAAGAGTTTTAGAGACAACTATTAATTATGTATGATGATTCTACTCATGCAAAGCTAATTGTAGTTGACCGTAGAGTTTGGCATGGTATCTTCAATGAACTTCTATACAGGTTCTTCAGCAAGGCAATGTTGGAAGGCAGGAATAGTCACAACTAATAAAGAATAGTGAATTCAATTATTCACTTTATTAATGAGAAATTTCTAAGTAGCCTCGATGGATGAGTTACTAAAAAGAGCGCGTTATCCTTGTTTCTTTTCATATGGCTCTTTTACTCTTTTCCAGCCTCTTTTTCTTAGATGATATGACAAGGGATTTCTTATAGTTCTGCATATTGGGTCGTCTGGTCTTGTGCAGATGCCGTGGGTTTGTAGTGAAGAACAATTATAGGGTATGTAGGGTTCCGTTCTTCCCATT
>Ga0209427_10004347_pt1 | contig 16379 bp, 15 predicted proteins | sample DeeMarSWOR136_30_FD_187465 | JGI IMG/M metagenome (GOLD analysis project Ga0209427, IMG submission 187465) | Marine sediment microbial communities from White Oak River estuary, North Carolina - WOR-1-36_30 (SPAdes) (version 2) | ecosystem: Environmental > Aquatic > Marine > Intertidal zone >...
ATATTCATATACTGACACCCCTAATCATTTAATCTCTCATAACCAAGATTATAATTGGGTTGTAACTGGAGCAATGACACAAGAGATATATTTGACTAATGATAGAATATATTTAGCTGACAGAGGTGCCGGTGTTTGGAGTGCAAATAGATACGATCTCTCAGATGAGTCAAGTTGGAAATGGGTTGACTGGGAATGGTCTGAAAGTAATCCTCAACCATATCCAATAAGTGCTCTTTGTACTAGAGAAGACGCAACCTATGGAACCCTGATTGCTGCCTTAGGTCATGAAAAAGCAATGGCTTGGGGTGTAAAGATATATGGAATATTGTATAAAGAAACTCTAGATGATATAGAGTTTCTAGCAATCTCTGATGAGATTGATCCATCTAGTTTATACAGTACTGGTATAAGTGTAATTTGGCCTGAGCCTGATCTTGTGTATATGATTACTGGAACAGATGGTTTTCGCGCATATGTTGTCAATCCTGATGAGCCAAGTATTGAGATACATGCCGATTGTCTATCAGAGGGTTTTGGAAAGGACAGCTTCAGCTCTTCTAATGTAGCAAATTGTATGGTATATTATGATCAAAAGATTATAATTGGAAGTAAGCCGGGATTATTCGTTAACAATCCCACTCTTCATATTTATAATGTTATCTATCCTGATGGAGTTCCTGATAGAAACAATCCAAATAGAAAAATTACAATAAATAAAGATACAGATCTCAAGTGTTTAAAATATAAGACTGTAAATCACATAGACATTACCCCGTCAGGTCTCATAGGTGTTTCAACTTCTCAAGGAGTTGCTGTTTTTCATATTTCCTGGATACCTGAACTTAATAAAATGAGTGATGCTAATGCATGGGCACTAATTAAAATCCCTGATGAAACATATCTTCCATGGTGGGACAACAGCTGGACAAGCTTTCAAGCTGATGCGCGATTTTCAGATGATGAAACAATATATGTTGTAAAAAATCCTGAGGGGCTTTGGAAGATAGATTTAGACATTGACCATGGAAGTTACACTCACAATAGTAGACCATCTGCTTACTATCCTGGGGTGCAGTGTGGTATAAATTACAGTCAGTTATTGCACGGCTGGCGTAATCCTGATATTACAACAATTCACCATCCCTATGGATTAGTTGTCAAAAACGATGAGATTTATGTTCATGGATGGAGTGGAAAAGTAAATTCATTTTCTTTTCAAGTAACAAATAATCCACCATCAGCTCCAACCATCTCTGGACCAGAAAATGGCAACAAGGGAACAGAATATGATTATACATTTACGTCAACTGACCCTGAAGACGAAAACCTGTTTTACTATATTGATTGGGGAGATGGAAATAAAGAAGATTGGATTGGTCCTTTTAATTCAGGTGAACCTTTGACAATAAGTCATACATGGAAAAAACAGGGAACATTTCAAGTTAAAGCAAAGGTTAGGGATGAAAACTCTGGTGTTAGCTTTTGGGGAAATTATAAGGTAACTATGCCTAGAAATAAAATAGTTAAAAATTATTTTTTATTTCATATCTTTGAACAGATTTTCAATAACTTTCCAAACATTAAAAAATTTATTGATCTGATATATTTGTTGTAAAATCATAGTCTTTAATATATTCTATTCTTTCAGATTTTTTATTTTACTTTTTTTATTCAGTAATTTTTCAAGGTTTTCTCCACAATATGGACATAAACAGGCATCTTTAGGTATCACTCTTTGACATTTTGTACATTTTCTTTCTAATTCTCCAAACTTATCCCAAAAAATACCAAGTAGAATGCCAAAAAATATGAATATAATTAGGTCGACCATTATAGTTCTTTGAAGATGTTCACTAAGGTAAAAGTGGCTATAATTAATTGTATATCGAAAGAATGAAACAATTAACCAAGCAAAAATTGAAAATATTATTCCCTTTATCATACTTGTTGTACCAGGTATTGATTTGTAAGAAACTCCAAAAATTAAACCGGTAATTATACCAAAAATTAAACCATAAATGGCACCAGGAATTGCATAGGTAAATACATAATAAGAAAGTTTATATCCCCCTGATAATCTTGATATTATTTCTTGTGTAACCAATAATACTACACCGTATATAACACCTGATACTGCACCAGCCTTCAGCCCTATACTCAAATCTGACATTTTTTAATAACCATCATGTAAATAATAAATAATTATTTAAAATACAACCTTCTTAAAACATCATAATTTAATGCACTTTAGTTTTATAATAAATGTTATAAAGTTAATTTTTATTGTAAAGATTGAGTTGATTTTATGAAAATTGATAAGATGAAACTTATGATTTTGGGCTTAGGTGGAGGAATCATATTGTTTTTCATAGGATTAGCTAGTTATTTTGCTCTTGGTCCAAGTACAATTGACTATTTATTACCTCGCCAAGTCTCTTCAATAATTAAATTAACAGGTATGGGAATACTTTGTATTTCAATGATTGTAGGTGGTTTTTTCATAGACAAATTAGAAAAAGATACAAAGAGTCTATTGATTATATTTGGGTTCATTCTATTGTTATTAAACATTGTAATAGTTTCTTATACTTGAGTTTTGGAAGGTGAAATAATAATGACTAAATTAAATACTAAAAATGTTATCATTGCCGGGTTTATTCTAGGTATTGCTTTATTTTTCATTGGGGCTATAATAAATAACGTATTTCCAAGCAGTGAATCCAATTTATTATCATATAGAGCATCTGCAGTTATAAAATTGATTGGAATTGGGATCTTAACTAGTTCTATGGTAGTCGGAGGAGTAATAATAAAAGATATTGATAAGAACCAAAAGACGTTATTGCTTGTCATTGGACTAATTCTTCTTTTAATTTATACAATCGGCTCACCATCACTACAATGGGAAGTAGAAACATCGGGCGAACCATCAGATGAGGAATCATACGACGAAAGACCTGTAGGTTATGGCACACCTGGTTTTGAATTAATTTCTGCAATAGTAGCAATAGCAATAGTTTTTTATTTAAAACGGAAAAGATAATATTGATTGCTAAATAGGATAAGAAATATCTGATAGGAATATTAGGATCTACATATATAATAATCTATTAACACACCATATCTAAATTCATATGGAATTGAAAATAAAATTTTATCATCAAATATCTTTATGCCTACTTCCATATTTTCATAACGTCGATGTCTATAATCTTAGAGAGTTTTTCATTATATGGTTTATAATACTTTTTCAAATATTCTTTTGTTTTATTTTTCATTGGTATTTTTTTTCCAGTCTTATTTAATGATTTCAATTTATAGTAAATATCCGTTGTAAAATGATTTTTATCTAAATTTAATACATTCATAAAACCAAGACATATATGCACTATTTTACTTTTCTCCCAACCTCCTACATTATATTCTTCTGGAACTGAAATTTCAACTTCTGAATCAACACCTAAAAAAGAAAAAATCTTTTGTAGGGTTTCAATCTTGTTTTCTCTGAATTTTTCGGATATAATAAACAACATTTGATTATTTGGAAAATATTGTAAATATCGTTCAATATGTTCCACATATTTTCCTGTATCTAAGTATTTATCAGTGTTCTTAAATCTTACAACTTTTTTAGGACCTAATAATTCCCATTTTAATGTGTCTTCAAAAGATCTAAACTCTCTTCCAGATACATAATCCATTCTCCAGTCAGAATAAGCTCTATCCACGGGATTTCTAAGTAAAAAAATAAGTTTTACATTTGGTATTGTATCGTATATTCTTCTCGGGGCTTCTCTATTTGCTAGATAAGATGGGGTTTTTTCTCCTATTGCCTTTTCGCCATTCCATCCGCTAAAGAATTTTGAATAGTATTTTAGTCCTTTTTCAAAATTCCTATCAAAAAAGTGAGGTTGAGGACCGGCAGTAAACACATTTGGGTGTTCTCCTAAATAATTTATTAAAGAACGAGTTCCTCCTTTTGGAGTACCCACTATTATAAAGTTGGGAATTATCTGCTTCATATTATCTTCACTTTAAATTAAAAATCGATTCAAATAAAACATAATTTTATATTAGTATTTTTTGATTTTTTTTTTTTTTAAAGAGAAAAAGTTTTTTAATTTTTAACATTTTGATACATTTATATTTCTTCTAATAAAAAAATTAAGGATTATAGATAAATTAATGACGTTAAACTTTATCTATTTATTATAGAGTATATAAACTTAAAAATTTAGAAAATGAGATGGAACAACAATGTTAGATTATACCGCATATATGTATGATAAACTTTGTAAATATATTAGTGACTCAGAGTACACATCGTCCACTGTCAAGAACTACATACTTTTAAAAGAATGCTTTGATAAAATAATAGTTTTAAGACATGATGTAGATGGAAAAGCTGAAGATGCACTTAGAATGGCAAATATTGAAAAGATATATGGTTTAAAATCAACATATTATTTTCGAAAAAAATCTTTTTGTTTTAAACCAAATATAATTCAAAAGATTGAGAAAATGGGGTATGAAGTAGGCTATCATTATGAAACTTTAGATGATACAAATGGAAATGTAGAACAAGCCTTTAAATTGTTTAAAATAAACCTATCTCTTTTTAGAAAATTTTGCAATGTAGAAACTGTCTGCGCTCATGGGAATCCCTTTAAAAATCATTACAATGGAGATATATGGAAAAAGTATAATTTTAAAAAATTAGATTTAATTGGTGAAGCGTACCAATCAATTAATTTTAATAATTGTTATTATGTTTCTGATTCAGGGGGATCGTGGAATAATTTTTCAAATACTTCCAGTTTTATTAGAATTTTAAAGAATGGTTCTTATCCAGTCATCTATACTTTAATTCATACAGATAATTGGACTATAGATTATATGAGTTGGCTAAGAAATCGTTTTCATTCATTATTGCCTTTATTTTTACAAAGAGGATTTGTTGAAATTAAAAAAATATATATTCATAAATATTAGATAAAATCTTTTTAGAGTTAGAAAAAATATTATTATTCAAACATGGTTTTTCGTCTTCATGAATTTCTTTATCTTAATTATTATAAATATTAATAATAAAAAGTATTTTAAAGACTAATAAAAATATTTTAAAAAAAATTTTTACTACTTTTTATAACAATTTAAATCGTGGAAAACTATATTCAAAAATCGATTATCGTTTCATATTATGGATAATTACTATTTTTATTATCTAAATTAGTTGATTATTCAAATGATTATATTTTTATTAATTTATAGGCATTGAGTCCTTTTGGTAATGATGATTATGATGGTGTACACTATTATTATAGAGGTGTAACAAAATATTTAAATATATTTGCAGAATCTAATTTTAGGCTTATTGGAAATGGTTATATTGATAGAATAATTCGCTTATTAGTATTTAAAATAAAAATTTTGTAGGAAATCGTAATGAAAATGATAAAAGCTATTAATTGGTTTTTACCTGAAGGAAGAGTTAAAAATGAGTTGAAACAGTTTTATAATTATTTTCATAAACCTTTACAAATATATAATAAGATTGCATTTTTACCAATAATTGATTCTGGTTTATCTAAAGAAGGAATACCTTTTGTAAGACTTAATAATAATTTGATATTTTATGGATATAAATATAGTAACCAGAAATATTTGTACAAATATGCTGATGAAAGTGTTAAAGATAATGTGAAGGAATCAGCATTTGGTGTAGCACAAGATATTATTTATCGTTATTTTGATGCTTATGAATATGGTCGTGGTCATAATAAACAGAGATACTATTCTATTAAAAATGGAGATACTGTTCTCGATATAGGAGCTTATATTGGATTTTGGACAATAAAAGTTTCAAGAATTGTTGGAGAGAATGGTCGTGTTATTGCAATAGAAGCTGATAAAGAAAATTTGAAAATACTCAGGAAAAATATAAAAGCAAATTCTCTAAAGAATGTTACAATTGTTCCTAAAGGTGTATGGAAAGAAAAAGGAAAAAAATTATTTTATTGTTCACATAATCAAGCTAACACCTTAATTGAAAAAGGAGGAAATATTATTCAACCAAATAATCAGTATATTATTAAAGTGGATACAGTGGATAATATTCTAAAAGATTTAGGCATAATTAATGTAGATTTTATATCAATAGAAATAAATGGTTCAGAAATTGAATCATTAGAGGGAATGAAAGAAACATTAAATCAAAATGTAAATTTAGTAATAACAGCACCATATAGGAGATTTGGAAAACCATCCTATGAAACAGTTGCTTCTATACTTAAAAGTAGAGGGTTTAATATTCTTGTAGAAGGTAAAGGTAAAGTATATGCTTCAAAAGCAAAAGAAAAATAGAATGAGTTTATCAATTAAAAGTATAAAAAAAAACTTATTCAAGAGCTTAATATATTGTTAAATGGGGTGAAAATAATAGTTTAGTAACTATTACTGGTCCTTTTGAATTAAAAGAAGTAATAGCTAGAATTCTTGGAATGAAAAAGGAACTTACATTATTCAAGATAAAGGAATAGATATTTACGGTTTTGATAGTGACTGGTCAAATCATATATCTATTACTATACCAATAAACAAATCTTTTAACTTCAACCGAATAAGTTATTTTTTAGAGCAGTTTCTGATTCTGGAAAGACTGCTGTCCTTGTTAAGATAAGATTTATTAAATTTTTGTATTAGAAAAAAGAAAAGAATATTTTAATAAAACACCAACAAACATTATTTTACAGTAGTTTTTTTATTTATGATTTATTTAAAAAAACGTTGACCTATCAAAATATGTTGGTGATTCAGTTATAGGAAATAATTGTAATCTTGGGGCAGGTTGTAAGGTTACAAATTTTGGACTTGATAAAAAAAATATTTTTTGTCTTAAATAGTAAATAAATTGATACTAAAAGAAGAAAATTAGAAGCCATAGTGGGAGATAATCTTTTTATGAACCAGGCGCTGTTGTAAAAAATGAAATAAATCCTAGTAGTAAGATATTCTATTTTTAACAGTTATTTAATATATACACTTTTTCATTATCCATCAAATTATGATTGCTAGAAAATCAGTTTTAATTATTGGAACTGAACTTCTCAACGGAGCGCTAGGTTATGTTTCACTCTTTTTTATTACTAGGTATATTGGACCTTCAGATTATGGAATAGTTGCTTTTGCTATTGGTTTTGTTTCTCTTTTTCTAGTTCTAGAAAATATGGGATATCATTTTTCTCATATTAAAAAAATATCTGAAGGAAAAGATCTTGGTATTTGTAATGGGACGTTCCTTTTTTCTAAAATAGGTTTAACAATTTTGTTAGCTGTTGTTGTACTTACTTCTCTTTTAATATGGAAAAGTGTTTTAGGGCGAGGATTTGAAACACCTGAGCATGAAATAGCTATCTACATTATTTTAGGTTATTATGTTATAAGGTCTATTTCATATTTTTTTGAAGTTACTTTTAGAGCTAAAAGAGAAATAGCAAAAAAACAGATTCCTCTTTTTTTAGAAACTTTAGTTCATGCAGGTGCAACCATATATGTTGCAATGGCAGGTTATGGTGCTTTAGCTCTGGCATTTACTTATGTTGTTGGCGGTATAGCTCTTTTCTTATCAGAATTATATTTATTTAGAGGAAATCCAATTAAAAGACCATCCAAACAATATTTTATGGATTATACTTATTTTGCTCTTCCATTAATTCTTGTTGTCATATCTGCAACTATTATGAATAATATTGATAAAGTTTTTATTCAGTTATTCTGGTCTTCATCTGATGTAGGTTATTATTTTGCCGGCTTTAAACTATCTCATTTCATAAATTTGTTTACAGTTGCGTTAATCACATTGCTTTTCCCTACATATTCGGCATTACACTCAAATAAAAATTTAAAAAAAATTATACATCTTACTTATCAATCTGAGCGTTATATAAGCATGATTGTTTTTCCGATGGTTTTTGGGATGGTAATACTTGCTGAACCGGCAACTTTTATTTTATTATCTGGTTGGACTCCTTCAATCCCAATTTTACAGATTCTTCCGTTTTATGCCTTACTTGCTGGGTTAGAAGCTCCATATCAAAGTCAGTTTCTTGGGACCAATAGACCAAAGCTAACTAGAAATAGAGTCTTAATTATGGTAGTTGTTAATATTTTTTTAAATTTAGTTTTAATTCCTAAGGATATTCAATCATTGGGATTGACTATGATGGGTCTTGGTGCAAAAGGTGCAGCTATTGCTACAGTTATTTCTTTTGGCATTGGATTATATTATAGTAGATCTTGTGCATGGAAAATTACGGGTGTAAAAGGTAATTGGAGGGTGTTATTACATGCACTAGCAGCTTCAATTATGGTTTTATTTCTTTACATACTTCTTTATCACTTTGGTTATGTATCTTACATTTCTCGTTGGTATCATTTACTTGGGGTGTCATTTTTAGGTTTAGGAATTTATATTTTTATTCTCTATTTACTAAAGGAATTCACTAGAGATGATTTTAAATTCTATTTAGATGCTTTAAATATTAAAAAAATGTTTATTTACATATTGAATGAACTAAAAGGAAAATAAATTTTAATTTATTTATTAACGCAAAATAATTATAAATCAATCCAAACAAATTAGAAAAAATATAATAAAGACTAATAATTATTGATATTATGCAATTCAAATCTAAATCAAAAAATTATATAAATTTAGGTTTAATTAAAAGATTACAACTTTTCTTTTTCCAGAGAATTCTTCTAATAAACGGATCTATTCCTTGGCCAGTACACTGGACTAGTTATGTTTCAGGTAAAATAATCAGAAAAGAACCAACAGGATTCCTTGGTTTAAGTCCTTGTTGTTATATCAAAGGAACTAATGGAATAGAAGTTAATATAGGTTGTAGATTTGGGCCAGGTGTAAAGATTATATCTGCAAATCATGATATTTATGACTATGATCGCCACAAAAAAGGAGGGCCAATAAAAATTGGTAAATACTGCTGGATTGGTGCAAATGCAGTTATATTGCCTGAAGTTATTTTAGGGGATCATACTATTGTTGCTGCTGGCTCTGTAGTAACAAAAAGTTTTGAAGAAGGTAATTGTATGATTGCAGGAGTACCTGCAAAAATAATAAAAAAGATCGATGAATATAAAGGTGAAACATGCCATGGAAGAACATTTGAATGATAATTGAAATAAAAATTATGTTTTAATTTTATTGATTTAACATTTTGCACATCTGTTTATTTACCAAAGGTTTCGGAAGTTGCTCATGACTGAAAAGAATGGTTTTCATACTCCCAAATAATCTATTTATATCTGGCATAGGGTCATTAATATCTATATCATAATATGCTGGTTTAAAAAAGCGTTTTAAAAAACCTATAAAATCTCTAAATGTTCCATAGCTAATAGATCTTAATTCCTGTTCGCATATCCACCGATATCTCAGATTATTTTTAAAATTCAAACTTTTTTTTACTTTTTTATCTATCGCGACATTTAATGCAATATCTAATAAATTTGGATTTGCTTTTAAAGATAGTGGAGTAGATCCCCACATTTTTGCATTTACTTCTAAAAGATAATATTTTTTATCCTTAGGATTATATCTAAATTCTACCTGAAATGGACCAGTCCATTCTGCTTTTTTTATTATAATGGTTGCTAATTTTATCAATTTCGGATCATTATAAACATCATTTACTGCAGCGACTCCACCACCAATAGGATATGTAATAGTTCTTCTTTGAGGGACGTGGTAATAAATATCTCCGTCAATAGAAAATCCTCCAACATCATAGATTGTTCCTGGAATATATTGTTGTATAATATATTCTTCAAAATTGTTTCTCAAACCCTTCGAGTGCTTAGTTATATCCACAATCTTATTTTCATTCGTTGCTATTTTTACATTATTTTTAATGCCGCATCCCTTTGTTTTTTTAACTACGACAGGGTATGTTAAATTTTTAAAATTGATTTTTTTGTTTATGCTGATTTCACCATACAACTTTGGTAAATTAATACTAGTTTTATCAAGAAGTTTGTAAAGCGCTTTTTTATCAGATAAATTCCAGTAATTTTCATATTTTCCATAAGGGGTATTCATATTCAATTTTTTTTCTTTATGAGATTCTTCAATATAATCTGTAACTAAATTATATCCAAAAGGAAAAAAAACATCACAAGAAAAATTATCATAAATTTTTTTTAATTCTCTTATTTTTTCATCGGCACTAGTTACCTGAGTCAACTTTATAATTTTGTAATATGATTTTGAAAAAAAAATTCTTTTATTAATCGAATCGGCGAAGGGTGTCGCATAATATATTTCATGTCCTTTTTTAGCCATTAAACGACATGATTCAACCACGTGTTGTCCATTTTCAGCGATAAGAACTTTCATATCAATCAATATTTATATTATTTTTTATTAAATATTCTGTTACTTCAAATCGCCTGGCAATCTTATGTAATGTTTCTTTATTTTTTTCAGAAATGCTAACAAGTTCAACATTGCGAAACTCAGTACAAGCATAGGATGATTTTTACCATTACCTTCCAGTTCAATAACACCAACTTTAAACATAACGGGACCAAAATATAATAACAAATACTTATTAATTTTGTAAATACTTCTGAAAAATACATAATTTTTTAATTTCAACTCCTTATAATATATTAGATCTTATTTGCTATATTCGTAATTGATTTTATAAGTAATTCCTTCTCAAATCTTATAGATATCACAGGTATGTCTACAACTTTTTCTATCGTATTAGCTGCAACCGGTCCACAAATTATACCTCTTACTCCTTCTTTTTGGGCATTTATTCCTTGAATTATTTCTTCTTCTATTGTATTAGCAGGATATTCCTTTATATTAATTGTTTTTTCATTAACTTTTATGGATTTACTTATATAATCAAGTGCATCTCTTGTTGTTATAATTCCAATCGTTTTTCCTTTTAATTTTCTTTCGTCCATATCTTTAATTGTTTTTATTATTTGTCTTAGGGTCGAGATTCTAAAGTCTTTTTTGTTATCAGATAATATCTTATACAAGGTACTCTCTGGTATTTTTGTTTTTCTTGAAAAATCTAAAGCAGTCATATTTTTTTCTATAAGTATCTTTTTTAATTCTAATATAAATTCCTCATTTGATGCCATTATTTTTTCTAATAAATTCTTATAAAGCATATTTTTGCCTTTTTAAGCTTATAATACTTATAAAATATATAAATATTTTCCTTATTTGGTAAATAATAACCTAAAAAGAAACATTTATATACTAAATTTAGGATTTGGCTTGAGTGTGAAAAAATGTTAAAAAAAGAAAAAATTAAAATGTTATTTGCGATGGCTACAATACTTTTGTTTACAGTAGGCTTTTTTGCTGGATGTCTTGGTGGTGACGAACCCGAAGAAGGAAAGATAAGATATGGAGGACAATATTATCCTGAAGAATTTTTACTTAAAGGACACGACTTTTGGAGTATATATGATATAGAAGTTGAACATATATTATTTAGTTCCGGATCTGAAAATAATCAAGCATTAATATCTGGAGAAGTCGACATTAACTGTGGATCAGACAGTAAAACAGTTGAATTATTTAATGCAATGCCTAATGATGTTGTAATAATAGGTACTATACAGAAAGGAGATAGATATTCTACAGTAGTTAAAGCCGATTCAGATTATCAAACATGGGAAGATCTTAAAGGAAAAACAGTTGGGACTCGCCTTGGCACCGGCGCTGAACAAGTTTTACTAAGGTATTTCTAAATGGAAGATAACTTATCCTGGGACGATTTTAATTGGGTAAACCTTAACATTGAAGACATGATATCTGCTTTGGATGCAGGAACAATTCAAGCATTTACTGCATGGGAACCAACACCAGGTATAGCAGAGGCGCAAGGTGTTGGTAAAATATTAAGAACTTATGGGGATATTGCTCTTGTGCCAGTTTCTTTGCACACAACATTAGATTATATTGAAAATCATAGAGAAGATATTGTAAAATTCCTTGCAGCGCATCTTGACAAAGTAGAAATGATAGAAACGGACCCTGAAGGGGCAGCAGAGCTAGCAGCACAAGCAGCATCAGAAAGTGGAAGTGAGGTATCCGCAGATGCATTTTTGAAAATATTTGAAAGAATTAACTTTTCCATTGATTTCAATGACGAGGTTTTGGCTTCTATCAACGATACCGCTCAATTTTTATATGATCAAGGAAAAATTGATACAATTCCAACAATCAGAGCGGATAAAAGCCTTTTAATTGAGGCAATTGAACTAAGAGAAAGCTCGTAAATCTGGGATGAGATGAATAAAAAAAAAATCTCATCTATTATTTTTGGAATTATTCCGATTGTTTTATTCTTTTTGTTTTGGGAGTTGTTTGCAGAATATGAAATTTTAAACCCTGCACTTTTCTCAAAACCAACAATAATTTTTCCAAAATTATTTGACAAATTTCCTGAATTAATACATCATTTATCTGCAACAATTTATCGTCTGCTTGTTTCATTTTTTATAGCTCTGGGAATCGGCATTGCTATTGGAATGTTAATGGGTTATAAAAAAATAATTTATAGATCTTTAAATCCGTTAATTACAACAGTTATGACTGTGCCAGGCATTGCTATGGCACCAATATTTATTTTATGGTTTGGATTTGGCGATCCAACAATTATTACAATAGGAATAATAGTGGCTTTCTTTCCAATTGTGTATAATGTTGCAATGGGAGTTCGAAGCGTTGACAAACGATTAGTCCAAGCTGCAAACATAATGGGAGGAAAACGAAAAAACATTTTTCTTAATGTATACTTGCCTCATTCAGTTTCATATATTGTAATTGGTATTAAATTAGGCCTTGCAAGATGTTGGAGAACGATTGTTGCTGTTGAATTCATAGCTGCAACAAGTTATGGTTTGGGTTATATGATTTGGGATGCCTACGAATATCTTAATTTTTCAGTAGTATATGGCGGTATAATAATAATGGCAATATTATTTTTTACAATAGAAAAGACGGCGATTAGACAGCTTGAAAAAAGAACAATTGAAAGATGGGGTCTAGTGCATGAAAATGAATAAAGAGCTTATAAAAAATAAATTATTGGCTTTAATTCAATTCCTCATCCCTATAATTGTTGTAATAGTCCTATGGGAAATCATTGTTTATTTCGAGTTAATAATTCAACTTCCCGCACCTTCTGCAATCTATAATAAGTTTGTTTATCTTATGTTTGAAAAAAAGATTCTTACAAATCATATTTATGGTAGTTTTTATAGATTAATACTTGGCTATATCTTAGCTATTATCTTAGGTATTTTTGTTGGTTCAATTATAAGTTTGAAAAAAATAATATCTGATATGTTAACTCCAATGCTCAGTCTCCTTATCGCCATTCCAACAATTGCCTGGGTGCCAGTATTATTAATCACTCTTGGATTAGGCGATAAAACTGTTATAGCTGCTGTTTTCCTAGGTGGTTTTTTTGCTATAACTTATAGTACAATGCACGGTATAAGAATGGTTGATAAAAATCTGATAAATGCTGCTAAAATTTCTGGTGCAAAAAAAACCTCCATGTTTATTTCTATATTTCTCCCAGGATCGTTAGTTTCATTAATCCCTGGTTTACGTCTAGCTATTGGTTACTCATGGCGTGCTTTGGTAGGAGCAGAGATGCTTGCTGCAATGGTAAAGTGGGGGGTAGGAAAAATGATTTATACGTCACGATTTTGGAATGATATAGAAGCAATGTTTTTAGGGTTAGTAATAATAGGTATTGGCGGTTTACTTCTCGATCAGTTATTGATGAGATATATCGAACGAGTTACTGTAGAACGCTGGGGCATGATATCCGAGGGATAATAAAAATGAAAAAAGAAGCAAAAATAAAAGTTGAAGGTTTGAAAAAAGTTTTTGAAGGTGAAAACAAAGTTACAGCTCTTGAAGATGTAAATATGGAAATATATGGAAATGAATTTGCAGTTATTTTAGGGCCTTCCGGTTGTGGCAAATCGACTCTTTTGTATCTTATGGCAGGCTTTGAAAAACCCACAAAGGGTAATATGTATCTTGATGGTAAAAAAATTAAAAAGCCAGGTCCTGATCGTGGTTTCGTTTTCCAAGATTTTGCGCTTTATCCTTGGAGAACAGTACTTAAAAATGTAACTTTTCCTCTTGAATTAAAAGGTTTACCAAAAGTTGAAGCTCAAAAAATGGCAAATAAATATATTAAAATGGTAGGATTGGATGGTTTTGAGAATGCATTTCCGCATACTCTTTCAGGTGGCATGAAACAAAGAGTTGGTATTGCTCGAGCACTTGTTTATGAACCGGAGGTTTTGTTGATGGATGAGCCTTTTGGTTCATTGGATGCACAAACTAGAAAACAAATGCAAATAGAACTTGAAAAAATATGGGAAAAAAATAAAAAAACCGTAGTTTTTGTAACACATAGTGTTATAGAAGCAGTTTACCTGGCAGACCGGGTTTTTGTAATGACTGCCAGACCTGGAAAAATTAAAGACATTGTTAAAGTAAACTTAATACGACCCAGAGATTATACAGATGAAAATTTTTTAAAAGTAAGAGAAAAAGTACTAGAAATTCTCGAATCTGAAGTAGAAAAAAGTATGCATCAAAAGCAGGAAATTGAAAAAACATAGGAAATGTAAAAACCTTAAAATTATATTTAATAATTATTAGAATTTACGATATAAATAATATGAAATCTTATTACCTATTCTTAAAAATTTTATCAATTTTTAAAAGGTTATAATGGGTGTGTCTAATGAATCTCTAATTTCATTAGACGGACATCATGATATCACCTCCATCCCATAAGATCACCATTTTGTTCCAATCATCCTCTTTATCTTAATACAAATGAGGGAGGATGTTCCTCTAGGTCTATCACGTCAGGTAGGCTATTGATGTAAGATTCTCTCTTTGATGGTGTTGAACTCTACAGAGAACAACCGCTAATATTGTACAAAAATTTCGGAGAATGTACCGTGTCACTCTGGCAAGACCTTTAGTGCGTAATCTATCCTGTATTTCAAGATGTTCTTTCCAGTAACCATGATGTCCTTCTTGACGGGAACGTACATGATAGATTTTGAGATATTCTTCAGGGTTCTTTGCGTAAGCAGCCATGGCTTGATTTCTGAAGAAAGCACCAACTTCCTCGGTGTATCCTTTCTTGTAGAGGAATTGGAGAATATACTGTAGTGGCGCATGTAGTTTGAATTCTTGGTCTTTCCAATGTTTCTGATATTGAGTCAGGATATATTGCTGGTCTCCTTTTGGATTATGGACCCAATTTTTATGAATTTTATATATACCTTGAATCTGTTTTGTACCCATCCATCCGATCATCTCATAATCAGCATATCCTCCATCAAAGGTATGCTGTTTTACTGAGATCTTTGAAAGAAGCATCGTTGAAAGTTGTGGTATAAGGTTTTTAGCTTCATCATGATTGATCGAGGTCACCATTACTTCAAGGGGAACTGCTTTTTGTTGATCTGTGATACTATCGATTTTATACCCTTTAATCTGATAATGGTCGTTGTATTCTGCCTCATCATCCCCAGGAAGACTTTTAAGTGGCATAGCATCCTCTAATGTCTTTTCACCTAGGATAAACCCTAAGTTTTTTGCTTTGGTGACAATCTCATCTCTCATCAGAGTAAAAAGCGTATCCCAGAGGTCTTTTAGTCTTATGTTGCAGAAATGCCAGAGATTCTGTTTACTTGGTATACACACCTTGCCATCTTTTTTTAGAAATCCCAACGTGATTGCTACAGTGGGATTGCTCATAAGATACCGTACCAGCTCAGGGAAGAATTTCATCTTCTTCAAGTTCATGAAAAAGACTGCTTTCAACATCGCCTCAGCAGGATAATCAGGTTTTCTTCGGTACAGTTTATTGAAAAAATTTTGAAGAAAATCCAGGTTAAGAGCAGAGAGAAATTCATCTGCGTTCACTGGATTATCTTTTGTTGCATCTTGGAAATTTTTCCAGATTTCCTCAATGTTATTGAGGACTGGTTCTGGCATCAATCGTTCTTTATTTGCCCAAAAATTCTTTATTCTTGTTTCTATTTCTACTTCCATGTCATCCCATCCTTTCTTTTGTTATATTTTTTTTTAGAGGGTATGGGATGACATTCATATTTCGTTGTTTCTTTTATGACCCTCTATGTTTAAATATTAGAAAAACTCATTAGACAGACCCAATGATTTTATTTATTTACTTTATGAATCTGTATTTTCCCATTATTAAAAACTATCCATCGTAATTTGTCACCGTCTTGTAGCTTAAGAATTTCAACAA
>Ga0209427_10004350_pt1 | contig 16376 bp, 13 predicted proteins | sample DeeMarSWOR136_30_FD_187465 | JGI IMG/M metagenome (GOLD analysis project Ga0209427, IMG submission 187465) | Marine sediment microbial communities from White Oak River estuary, North Carolina - WOR-1-36_30 (SPAdes) (version 2) | ecosystem: Environmental > Aquatic > Marine > Intertidal zone >...
GATGGGATAGAGGCATTCGGACTAATGCCACAAATAATACAACAAACATTGTTGATATTATTATTTGAAATAAAATGAGTACATTTTTACTTGTTTTAATAGTCTAATTCCAAAAAATGCCATAAAATATACATTTCTATCAGAAATTTTCAAATCCATTGTTATATTTCATTCTGTTTTAATTTTTTACTATCTTTTATTAATAATATTATTCGATCTATCTTACTATATAATAATTTATTAATATTTATCTGCTAAACGTGAATTAAAATTGTTAAACGAAAAACGTTTTATCACTCAAATCGGGTTTAGCTGCGATCAACATGGACATAATGATGATTGCACCAATGCTGCTATTAAAGCAATTAAAAATGCTATTTCAAACAACTCTTTAATAGGATTAATTGAAATATGCGGTTTGAAAGTCCCTAAAGATCTAATGAGGATGAAAGTTTTTATCAAGATTGGTGCCCCATATCCAGAAACCATCGATAAAAATAAATTGTTAAAAGCAATACCCTTCGGTAAAAAATTCATTGAAGTGATAAAAGGCGGATTAATTGCAAAAGGTATTATGATTAAAGAACTTGGAGATACTTCAGATAATATTATTGTTTGTAATGCGGCAGTAACAGTATCTGTAGATTTGCCTTGAATAGAGTTTAAACAAATCGAATATATTAGATTTATTAAACCCTCTATCAGTACTAACAAATCATTACATTTGAATGATAAAATATTTTAAACATAGATTACAATCTTTTTAATATATAAAATCATAATATTTTAAATAAATAGAAAAGATATTAATAATTTAAATCTTAATAAGGATTAAATTAAAAAAACAAGAACTCTCTTATAATAAAAACAATTAAGTAAATATAAGAAAGTTTAATTTTTAAAATTTAATTTCTTAGCCAAAAATCTGAATGGATTGAGGAGAATAAAGGTGTACGATGCAACATACAAAATCGTTATCTTTGGAGATGCAGGTTGTGGAAAAACCACATTGACTCAAAGATTTTTAACAAATCTGTTTAAATCAGATTCCAAGATGACTATTGGTGTAGATTTCGAGGTAAAGAGTTTAGATGTCAATGGAAAAAGGATAAAGCTTCAGATTTGGGATTTTGGCGGCGAAGAAAGATTTAGATTTTTACTACCGACATACGTACGTGGTGCTAATGGAGCTTTATTCATGTATGATGTTACAAATTATAGTTCTCTAGCACATATAGATGATTGGTTATTGGTAATTCGAAAAGAACTTCGGGCAGAAGATCAATTTCCTATTATTGTTGTAGGAGGAAAAGCAGATCTCGTTGCTGATCGTGAAGTTACAGGAGATGAAGGTATTAATATTGCTAGATCTAGAGGTGTGGATGGTTTTATAGAATGTAGTTCGAAGACAGGTGAAAATGTAGAGGTAACTTTTGAAGCATTATCGCGTTTAATGCTACAAAAGTCTAATTTAGTATAAAAAACCTTTACTAATTAATAATTTAATACTAAATTTTAAGGAACAAAGGGTTGATTTTCAAAATATCATTCTATATTTTGTTCTTCCATTGCTAATTTTTGTTTCAATCTTAAGTCCTTTCTTCTAATTGATACCATAATTTGAAAATCGAGATCTTTTTTATATAGATCTGCGAATGTGAGCAATTTCTTTGCAATTTTCTCTTCATTATTATCGCTTTCAATTCCATTGAAAATCGATATTTCTGAGAGATTTTCGATACTTTCAATGAGCTCCTCTGCTAAAACATCTGATCTGTCTTTAAAAGCAGTAATCATTATTTCTTCTAATTTATTATATATTTCTCTTTTACTAAATTGGCAAAGTACACATTTTGAAAAGCGATTTTTGAAAATATTTAGAATTATTAATCCAGTAATAAATTTGAAATTTCTAATTAGAAGATTGATATCTTCTCTATTATCATCATCTATGTTTTGTTCAATATATTTTCTTGGATTATTATATAGGGCAGAGAAAAACATTGCTCTATCAAAATATGCAGGAACTATGCAAAACAATCGAGTAAACCAAAATGGTTTAATATCTCCTGGAGGATCTTCATAAAAAATATAATATACTACTCGTCCATCTCGCTCTTTATATAAAGTTGATTCCTTCTTTAACATATTTAAATAAGTAGAAATAGTAGATCGCGCAATTTCTTTAAAATATCTTTTATATTCATCCTCTACTTCTCCAGTAGTGATTTTATATTTTCCTCCTAAGTAAAATTTAAGAATTATACCCAATATACGATTTTCATGAAGGCGTCCTGTTTTTATCTGTTGTTCTTCTGATTCATCTTCCCTAAATTGATACAAAAAGGCAACTTCTGGGGCAAAATCTTGAATAACTTTATCAATTAATTTAAGTTTTGAATCTGTTATTTCTAATGCTTCTAATTTCGCACCTTCTAATAGTAATTTTTCTATTTCTGATTTTTCAGACAAATTTAAAAAACGCTCGATTTTGTTTTTACTATATTAAAAAAATCCATATATCTTAATAAAAATTTATATTCGACTATACTAGAAACATTTTCTTTATTTACTTTTCTACGAGGATCTTCAATGTTTTGAGATATACCGAATTGTTATATTTTTGTATTTTAAAAAATATTTTTAAGAATATTTATGTAGATTATATAAATCTAGTAATAAATGCACATTCAACACGATTTTTCAATAATCTAAATAAAATTTTGATTACGGTATAAGAAAATTACTCACTTTTTTCATGTTGTTGTTTCCAAAGAGGATCTGATTAAAATTTTGATTACGGTATAAGAAAATTACTCACTTTTTTCATGTTGTTGTTTCCAAAGAGGATCTGATTCTTGTAATATTCTTCTCTGAACTTTTCCGATTAAATTTTTGGGAAGTTCTCCGATTATCGCTACAGTGTGAGGTACTTTATAATGTGCCATATTACTCTTTGCCCATTCTTTTATAGTATAAGGTGAACAATCACAATCTTCCTTAATTGCCACCCATGCTTTAATAATTTCTCCGCATTCTTGATCAGGCAGACCTGCAACAGCGGCTTCGATAATATCTGGATGTTTCATCAATAATTCCTCAATTTCTTTAGGAAAAACGGAATATCCTCTACATTTTATAAGTTGTTTTTTTCTATCCCTTATTTCAATAGTACCATCGTCATTCATAAAACCAATATCTCCAGTTAAAAGCCACATTTTACCTTCATATTCCATAATTGTTTTTGATGTCTCTTCTGGTTCATTGAGATATTCTAACATAATTTGAGGACCACTAATACATATTTCACCAGTATAATCAATGCCAAAATTTTTATCATCAGGATTTCCTGAACATATAGGACCTTTTGAAAAATCATCAATAGGCCAAATTCCCCATTCTGTCCCAGGAAAGGGCATTCCTATAGTTCCAACCGGGCTTTCACCAAATAAATTTCCTGCACTTACAGCAGGACTAGCTTCTGATAAACCATAACCCTCTACAATTCTACCTCCTGTGTTATTCATAAATGCATCTCTAACAGGAGCATGTAATGGACCCGCACTAGAAATACATAAAACTAACTTTCCCATTACACCAGGAAATCTTCTCTTAAGATTTTTAAGCTCTGCTAATCTTTTAAATAGAATTTCAGTACCAGCATAAATTAATCCTTCCTTGCAAGGTAATCTTTCTATTTGCTCACACAATTCCGCCTGAGAAGGAGTTGTTGGAAAGAGCATTATCCACCCCCCTACAGCTAAAGTTGTATTCATTACAACAGTATGAGCGAAACTATGAAATAATGGTAGTATCCCGATATTTCCAATCCCTGGTTTTTCGCCTCCTAACCATAGTTTGCATTGTATAGCATTTGATACTGCATTAAAATGACTTAAAACAGCAGCTTTTGGTAATCCAGTTGTACCGCCCGTCATAATGTATGTTGCTGGATGTTCCTTTACTTTGATTTCTACGCTTGGTACGTTCGGCTCTGTTTTTAAGAGTTCCTTAAATTTTAAGGCACCTGAATAATCAACTTTCCCTGAAGGAATTTTTTTTACAAATTTTCCAATTGCTTTTTTTACACCTTTTATTTCTGCTAAATCTGTAAGATTTGTATAAATCACAAGCTCTATTGTTGAATCTTCAATTATTGATTTTATTGATGACTTGTATAAGGCATCTAATACGATAAGCATTTTTGGTTTTGTAATATCAAATTGATGAAGAACTTCTACGGGTTGATAAGTTGGATTGATTCCACTTGCAATTGCACCTATTCTTGTAATAGCAAAATAGGCTACGATATACTGAGGGCAATTAGGCAAGAATATTCCTATAACATCCCCCTTTTTAATTCCTAAATTCACTAATGCGGTAGCAAAAGATTTTACATAATTTTGGAATTGTTTATATGTAATCCATGCGTTTAAAAACCAAATGAATTTCTCATCTTTATATTTATTAACTTGCTCATCTAACAATTCATTTAATGTTTTCTCTTCAAAATCAGTATTTAAAGGGACTCCAGCTGGCCACCATTTCTTAAACCAGCGTTTATTTTCGTTTACATAAAAAGGTTTATGCATTTTTAATGACATATTATCCTCACAACATTTGAAATAATTCCTATCTCATTGTCACTTAGATTTACTAGAATTTATAACTTTATAAGAAAACGAAATTGAAAAGTTATATTTTTCTATAAAATCAATTATAAATTCTCTACAGAATATATAAAATAGAAAAAAAAAGTAAAAAATTAATTTAAATTTAAAATCTTCTATCCTTTCTTCGTTTAATTAAAATGGTAGCAACACCAACTAGTCCAACTCCGGCAATCAATACAATTAGAGCCCAGAATCCTTCTCCTTCGAATACCATAAAAACAGAGAAGGTAGGATCATGCCATATTCCAGAACCATCCTCAAACTGAGGATAACACACAGCATAAACCATAACATTTAATTCAGTTTGTACTCTGATATCTGAAGCAAAAGTACTTACTTCTTCACCTCCAGCTATAACATATGAATCGTGTCTTTCATGTTCCATCAACCAAACAGCAAGTGGTATAATGCTAGTACTTGCTGGGGCGGTAATTCTATTTGATTCATTACCATATTCATAATCATAACCGGCAATATCAACAAACTCTAATTCGTCTCGAGCACCAGCACCAATATAATTTCCGACCATTAATTTCTTTTGGGTATGATTATAATGACTTTCGTCCAATATTGTTTCTGGTGCTTCGGGAATTTGGCCTTTAATTGCGATAGTCAGCTCAAAATGTAGAACAGCAGATACATATATAACTGCGAGATCTAAACCCGGAATTGGTGAATTTGCGTAATGATTATTAGGATCATTCCAAGGATCAAAGAATTGATTTAATTTCACTAATCCATGGGCTGCACCAAGTTCTTTATCAATCTTGGGTTCAAAAGTGAAACCAAAGTGTATTTTTCCGATATTTTCTTTTGGTGCATCTAAGTACGAATTCAAATCGACACCTAATGGAACAGCAGAGATCTCTGAATTCAAGATATTAATACCCCATGATATGCTTTTGTTACTTGGTTCGATATATGGCTTTACAAATTGGAAGCCACCAACCTGACCTAATATTAGTCTATGCGTAAGTTCGGTACTCGTAGGTATATTGACAGTAGTACTTGGATCAATATTCACGGGAGTGTAAATAGCTGTAATATCTTGACTTGCATCTGTATCATTATATAAAAATGCTCCTGCTAAATGATGTGTAAATAAATAGAAGTCAATGTTACATCCTTCAAAGGCATTAGCTATAAGAATTTCCGGACTTCCACCACCTCCAGTAGCAGCATCTAGGATCGCTCCAACATCAATATGAATCTCAAAATTTTTAATCCATAACTGAATTAAATCAAATGAGAATTGAGTCCAAATGGTTTCTACAATATTTCCTTGAGTAGGAGTTAAAAGCCATTCAGTATAACTATCCCTTTTAATTTGAGCAGTAGTATTCCAGAAATCTAATAAGTCAGTTCCGTTCACAACATCAGATGCAATATTTTGATTATTTGTATGATCTGTATCATTACCTGTTAAATACCATGATTTAACAATACTATATTCTTTACCTACTTGTGCACTAGGGATTATATCAAGCCTTTGCCATGTAATTGGATTCATAACAAATAATTCATCTCCAGTAAAAATATCATTGATATGAATCAAGAACCAAGTAAGCTTAGAAATACCGTCACGAATAATGTCTTGATTTAATGGGATACCTTCATCCTGATAAGATAAAATTCGCTTGAAAAAATCAAGTAATTTACTGATAGCATTGATGAATGACTTATCATGATCCCATATAATTAAAGTAGCAGCAACTCCTGCCTCAACTACATAGTCAAATTCACCATGTTTTTCTACTATACAATATGCATGTCCCATATCTGTCGTTGTTAGACCAGTATAATTCTCATTGTCTGGCATATCCACATATTCTTGAGGAAAAACGTAAATATCTCTTGTATCACCTTCTAAATCAAAATTATATGTTCCATATTCACGAAAAGTGCGATTAACACTTAAAACAAATGTGCTACCTAACATTTCAAATTTAGAAAGGTTGAAGTTATTTAGAAATAATGCTTCAAATATGGAACCTAATATTTGTCCACCATATCCTAAATGATTTCCAAAGAGAGCGCCAAATCCACCACTAAATCCTTCAAAAATGCCAATATCGACTTGATCAAAATTAAAAACATCATCATAGTCGTTATCTTGACCTAAAACTGCCATAGGCATAACAATTATTGAAGAAAGGACAAATGTGATTACCATTAAAGATTTTGTATTTAGATTTTTCATATTTCTCACATTTTTTTATGATAAAATTAAGTCTTTATTAAGGATCTAATTAAAATCTGACTTTTTAATAATTTTTATTCTAATCTAATAGAAACTTTAAAAAATTCAACATTTATTAAAAATTAATGCATTTAACTTTATGAAAATTAAATAAATGCTCATGCATTTGGACTTTTTATTATTATTTCATAAATATTTTATGTTACAAAATAAAATTCCGAATTAATTTCCTAGATTAGGAAAAAGGTTCAAAATTTTATTAGAATAGATGAAAAATAATTTTTTACATCCTATTAACAATCATTATTCAGCTTGCAAGAATGTATAAAAAAACACGATAATGTATAATATTGCTGAAATTAATAAGCTCCACACTCTTAACAATTCCGATATTATTTCAGTGGTAAAGAGTACATTTGACCCTATAAATACAGCTGCAATGAGATACCCAAATAAATGACTTTTAAAACCTTTTACTTTAGATTTGCCTTGAACAAAGTTAACAAATGATGTTATAATTATGAAAATAAAGCCCACTATATAAAACAAACTAATTATTTCAAATTCTAGCAAATCTAAATACAAGAAAAATGCAAAAAGTATTATTTCAAGTATTTTAATATTCCAAATCCTATGCTTTTTTGAAGTTTCAGCCCAAAATTGTTCATATTCACTTATCCCTGAATTATAAAATAAAAGTATAAAAGATCCAATCGCTAGAGAAGTAAATAAAGAGTATGAAATTTTAAAAAGATAAGGGAGTAAAGGAACCCATAAATCATTCCATAAGAAGTCTGCTAGTACGAAAAATTGTGGTATCACACTTACTGTACAAAAAATTGGAATTATTGATGCTAGAACCATCATAATCCATGTAAAAGTAGAAGTTTTTGTATCTTCATCCCATACTTTTTTTCTAAATGTAGTTAATCTCCATGCCATTGAAGCAAAGCTAAGAATGGAAATAACTGGAGTAATTGCGGGAAAAATAAAGATTGCCATAATGTAAACAGCATTTATCCCGTAAAAAAATTTCAGTCGAGATGGAACGACACTAATTACCTTATCAAAATCATCAAGAGTATTAGCAAAACGGTTAATAAAAAGAATCAAAAAGAAAAGCCATGATATACTAAAAATAAAAGGACATATAATTTTAATTATAATAAGTGTTAATACTGGATCAATTGAATACCATAAATCAAAATTAACAAAGTTATAGATTAAAAATATTACTAGAGGGACTAATATAATCGAGAATAAAACAATTAAACGACTTACTATTATTCCTTTTATCTCTTTCGGCATAATTTGTATTTATTAATTGACATTTTAATAATAATATAAAAAATGATAATTAATATATTTTCTATCTTAGTTATAAGTAGTTCACAAAAATACGGTTTACAAAATTGATTATTTAGATTATTTAATTACGATTTTTTAGCTCCACAATTCGTACAGAATAAATCATCCTCAGTCAATTTAGCTCCACAATTTGTACAAAAATCAGAAGCAGCTGTGATCACGGGTTCCTTTTCTATAGTTTCTCTTGGGAACATTTCAGTTGACTCTGCAGCTTCTTCCTTTACTTTTACTTTCTTTTTCTTTTCTTTAGCTCCTACGGGTTTGTATCTCAAACTTCCAATAAAAGCTCCAAAAACTGTTCCGACTAAACATCCTTCCAAAATTGCGGTAAGAACTGCTGGTAGAAATGATAAATCAGTTAACCCTGATGATAAACCATCTAATATAACAGATCCCCAACCTCGTGATATCACTATTATTATAAGATAAAGTACAACTGAAATAATAGCATAACCTATGCCTACAGATAAACTTGTATGGATTGCCTCACGTGGAGAATGAGCAAATAATGCACTTGCTATTACGCATGTTAAAATCCATGGAATTGTAATCGCGATGATTAAACCAATATCGTCAGGGCGGTACGTAATACACCAATGAATAGGAAATATAAGAACAAGAACTACTCCAATTAACATTCCTGCTAATAATTCTATGATGATTCCACCGATTCCAAGCAAAGTAGATAAAAAATTTAACGCATCATCAACATTTTCAAGTAAACCTCCTGTAACACCCTCCGTAAGATTAAGAAACCTGAATGAAATATATGCCATAGGAACGAAAATTAACATTCCCACAATTCCAGATTTTATCACACGTCCCCATCCCATATCTGTCCCCTTACCATAATTGATTAATTCATTTTATTTTCCTTATTACTTTCAAAAAAGTAAGACATATTTATACTTTTGTTTTGAATTTCACCATTAGCATTTACTATTATTTTAAGTAATAGCATTCCTTTTGCTAATTATTATACGTAAATGAAGCTTATAAAAAAGAATTAAATAGAAGAATTATCAAAAAATTAGATCTTTTTATTTTATTTTAGTTATTCGACCACTGTCCATGAGTATTGTTTTATCACCGTAGCTAGAGAGATCCCTATGAGTCACAAGCAATATTGTGGTTTCCATTTCTTTATTGATTTTTTTTAATAAAGCCATGACTTCCTTTTCAGATTGAGGATCCAGATTCCCTGACGGTTCATCAGCTAAAATAACTCTTGGTCTATGTATTATTGCTCGAGCAATAGCACATCTCTGCTTTTCTCCACCAGACATCTGCACAGGGAAATGATCTTTACGATCAAGCAGGTCAACATCTCTTAATGCTGAGATTGCCCTGTTTTCAATTTCTTTTTGGCGTAATACCGTTGGCCATAAAACAGACTCAACATTCTCCATTGCAGTTAAAGTATTAACAAGATTAAACTCTTGAAATACAAAACCAATTTTTTGTCTTCTAAGCCTACTTAATCTATCTTCAGTTGCTCTTGCAATATTTTCTCCGTCAAATATGATTCTACCTGAATCTGGGAGGTCCAATCCCGATAGAACATTGAGAAGTGTAGATTTACCACACCCAGTTGGACCTTGGATGATTGCAAATTCTCCAGATCTGATTTTTAAATTCACATCTGCTAATGCTCTAATAATAGCTCCTGCTCTTCTATACTCTTTATTCACATCTACAGCCTCAATCATAATATCTTTATCTGACGACATTTTTCTCTTACCTCCTTATTCTCCTACTTTTTTTAGTGCTATTATTGGCCGTACTTTGAGTACTTTTCTGTATGCCAAAATAAAAGCTAAAATTTGGACAAAAATAAAAATTCCACTTGTAATAACAACAGGAAGTAAATCAACCAACACTTCAAGAGTAAAATAAACATCTGGTAATTGATTCAAATAGGTAACAATAGCCGCATAATGAAACAATACTTCAATAACTATAAAAAAGCCAACTAATGTAGTGAAAAAGATTATACCAGAAACTAAAACTAATATATCTTTATTTGTATACCCAATACATTTAAATGTCGCCCAAACTCTTCTTTTTCTTGAGACTAAAATCCATGCGTACAGTAATGAGAGAAATAAAGATGTTCCAAAGAAAATAAGTACAAAGTACCAAGCCAATTCTCCTAATTCTCCTCTAAAACCCAGACCTATGAAAAGAGATGTCAAAAAGATTAAAGTTGTATAAATCAGAGTGAAAACTGTAAACACTTTCTTTTCACGTAAGGAAAGAAGAATAGCCTTTCTCCACATTCTAAATGCCAATTAATTTCACCAGAATTTTTTTAATATTTTTTTAAATTATATTTAAATTTATAATTGATTTTATTTATGTTATTATAACAATCTAATAATAAATATTTGGTGGAAATGTCTGAAATTGAAGCTATAATTGATGATTTATTAAATGAAGAACAAAACATCTTTGGAGTCGCTATTATTAGTAAAGATGGTAATTTAATAACTCAAACAGAAAATTGGAATCTCACGAATGATTTAGATTTAATCAATCAATTACTTAATCAAAAATTAGAATTGGGCGAGAAAGGAATTAGTAGCATTATAGTTCAAGGAATCAAGTATATGATTGTAGAAAATACAGAAGAAAGAAAAATTGGGACCAATGTAACTGGTAAAGGGCATATTATTATCTGTCCTGTTCCTATTGGAGGTACTGGAGCATTAGTCTGCTATATTAATCCACAAGTTAGTCCTCGTGATTGTCTTTTTGCAGCTCAAGATTATGCTAAAAGATTAATTAGTTTTATTTAATATTTTTCTATTTTTTTATTCTATTGAATTCCAAAAATTAGCTAAAAGATTTTTCAAAGTCAATTTAATTTTTATTATCTCATCATTTTTAGAATAATATGAGAAATCTATGTATTCAAAAGAAGGACGTACATACTTTTCGTTTAGTAATGATTGAATAACTGAATGAATACAAACAGGTAACCCCAATAAACTATATCCTCCTTCAAGTATAAAGGCTAATTTACCTTCACATATTTCTTCAGCAATCTTTAATATCTTTTCAGTGAATTTAAAGTATGAAATAGTTGTTAATAGGCAATTTCCTATAGGATCAGCAAAATACATATCAAATCCTGCTGCTATTATAATAAGATCTGGCATAAATTCTTTCAAAATAGGTTCAAGTATCTCAAAAAATTCTAAGAAATCATCATCAGTTGAATTAAATGGTATTGGAAAATTTATACTTCTTCCTAACCCATCTCCAGTACCTAATTCATCGATAAATCCGATTTCCCCCTCAACAAAATCAAATTCATGAATTGAAAAATATAATACAGTTGGATCTTCATAAAAATATTGGACAAGACCATCCCCAAAATGAGCATCTATATCAATAATTGCAATTTTTTTATTGTATTGGAGTTTTTGACGTAAAAATAAAATAGAATTAGCTATATTATTAAAAATACAAAGACCAGAAGCTTTTTCACGTAAAGCGTGATGCCCGGGGGGTCTTATTAGTGCTATAGATTGATTAATATCTCGATTAATTACGCTTGTGACAGCACTTATGACACCACCTATAGCTTTTTTAGCCAATTTATATGTATCTTCTGTAACATAAACTTCTTCACCTAATAATCCATTTCCTCTACTTGAGAGTGCCTTAATTGAATCAACATGATATTTTGTATGTGCTAAGTAAATAGTCTCGTCGTCTACTTCTAATGGTTTAATTTTATGAATTCTTTTATCTTCAAAAATACGATTTTTCTCTAGATAAGTTACGACTGATTTAACCCTTAAAGGTGTTTCATATGAAAAAAATGTAGGATGTGGATATGGGGGTACATTTTTTGATGAGAAATCATCATCTGTTATAATTCCAATTTTGATATTAGAAGTCATGGTAAAATTAAAAAAAATCAAAAATACCTAAATTATTATAATAACAATTACATACATTTATTTTAAATAAATTTGAATTTTTAAAACATAAAAATGGTCAAATTACTATGGAGCCTCTTGAAATTGTTTTTATGATATTATTAAATGCACTTCCCATAATAATACTATTTATTCCCTTATTCTTCATATGGAAGAAACCTTTTGGTAAACTATATCTAAGAATAATTCTAGGCATTACAGTATTTTATGCTATCTATTGGATTCTCCCAATTATATTTCAAGTTGGACAAACTCCTGATCTACTCACAGTACCTTCCGCAGATGAGGGTAATATTGCTTACGGAGTTTCTTATATCTTCACACATTTAGCATCATTAATAACACAATTTTTCTCGTACCCTATAATTACTCTACCATTTATATTTTTAGTTGCTCCTTTTATTTCAATCATATTCTTGTGGAACAAGTTAAGAAAAGAGAAGGGTTCATTAAGATCGAATTTAGAACAAATAAGTTATGAAATGAAAGAAAGTCCTATAGAACGAGCAAAAAAAGCATTGATTAGAAATAATTGGTCACGCGAGAAACAAATTCTGAAATTAATGATTGTTTTACTCCCAATCTCTCTTTATTTAATGCAGGTTATACTCCAAATTTCCAACTTAACAGAAGAATCATTAACCTCAGGAGAAACAGCTTTAGGGTGGTTTTTGGAAATATTATTTGTATATTTAGCCATCTTTATTTTCAGTATTGAAATACTTTTTTCAAGTCAGGTTGCTTTAAAAGGGAGATTTTTTGGTGAACAAATAAGAGAGCAAACTTATAAAAGTCTGTATACGATAGGAACACCAATGTCAATATTTTCTATTATATTATTCGCATTACTTTATAAAGAGTCAATTTCTATAGTTATTTACTTCTTTGCATACTTTATAATGGCATCTGTGATATTTATATTATTCATTGATATCTTTGAGCCAATCTCCATTTTAATTTTCGTTAAGATAATTAACTGGTGGAAAAATAGAAAATTTCGGAAAGTTAGAACTCAAAATTTCTACTATATGTTAATATTTGGGGCTTTAGCTCTCGTAAGCTACTTTATTTTGAACTTAATCTTATCTAATTTTGTATATAGTCCTCTTTTTGGTGAGCCTGGTTCTCCAGAAGAATTAGCTATATATGGAGCAGGAGCATATTTATCTACTGATCCAGATTTATATCTTATCCTCCAATTTGATCTATTAATTATCTACGGCATTATAATATCAGAAGTAATTCCTGCTATAATCCTAACTTTATTCTTAGCTTATGGACTAAAATTCTTAAAGAATATAGGATTAGGTATAGCTATTTATCTACCTGTAATCATAACTCTTTCAATAATTTTTGTAATTTGGAGTGGAGATATTTATTGGATAACAGGAAAAATAAGTCATACTAGAGTCTTCGGTTTTGATTTCTTCACTTTAAGGACTGCGAGCTTAGAAGCAAGACTAACAGACTTTTTATACATCTTAGCAGCGCCATATTTGTCTACACGATATATTTTTAATATAATATTATGGAGCTTAATAATCTTCTATTTTAAAAAGGAGTTTAAAATTAAAAACATTGCAATAGATGAAGAACATATAAAGAAAGTAATTTATTCCACTATTAAAGATTTTCCCATTTATGATGATTACGCTGAAAACGAAGATGAATATTTAATATGCAAGCGAGAAGATATTGATTTAAGATACTTTGAGGAAGAACGAGACGAAATAAAAAGTATCATGCAATCACTTGGAACTGATAAATTACTTGAAGAAATAAAACCCGTTGATGAAAATGAGATGAAAAGGTTTTACTTTACTTTAAGATATCTCTATAAAAACAATCTAATTAATATATTAAGCCCTGAAGTAAGTTATATATTTGAGCCGGTAGAGAAACAAGGACTTTATATCATTTATGATGATGGACGGGGTGTATATAATTATGCTTTTAAAAAAGATGTTGAGCAAGATCCTGGACTGGTTTCTGGAATGTTCTCAGCTATTACATCTTTTGTGAAGGAAATGACAAAATCCACCGAAGCTTTAAAAAAAATTGATCATGGTGATATCACTATTCTATTAGAATATGGAAATCGCATATTTGGAGCCTTATTTATTAAAGGAAATCAAACTACTGAGGTTAGAACACCATTAAAGGAATTTGTTAAAAAATTCGAAAATTATTATATAGATATATTAAAAAACTGGACTGGATCACTTTCTTCTTTTAACAAAGAGCTTAATGATAAACTAACAGAAGATATTTTTAAAGAGGATTAAATTTTTTTTTATTTTTTAGGATTTATTATATTCTCCAAATATAGATTTAATACGATCCTCAATTTTAAATCTTAAATCTCCAAGTATCTCATCAATCCGGGTCATAAAATCTTTAAAATATTTAGGTTTTTTTGAAAAAATATCATTAACGGGATATCGATTGAGAAACTGGGAAATTATCTCCTTTAAATGAGTTTTCACAAAATTGTGGTCTGTCTCCTTTTCAATGATCGCAAATGATAATAATGGTTGAGTGTCTCTATCTCCTTCATCTGGTAATTGAATCATCTTATAATAACATACAATTTCATAGTTCGAAAGAGATATTACATTAATCTTATCACCAAATACCTCTGTAAAACAACTTTTCAATCCACTTAGAAATTTAGCCCGTATATTAGGGTCTAAAATATTATCTGAAGATGAATAATATTTATTATTAACTAAATTTTTCATTCCAAGATTAATCCCAACTTCTAAAACTGCCATCTTTCAAAAGGATTTTTATTCAGAGTCTCAAAATCTATTTTATTAATTTTTTTAAAATCTCTCTCTATTATATGTTTAATTGTTTTTGTTAGATATAAATTTTTAAATTTACTGGTAAAACTTACCTTGTTAGAACTCAATTACAACTAAAATATTAAATATCAATTTATAATCTACTTACTTACAAAGTCATTTCTTATTAGGAATAATATAATGAATAAAATTTCACAAACAAAACTAATTATTTTAACCTTAGGAATAGTTATCATATTACTTCCAATAATTTTTAATGTTTTTAATTGTCTTAAGGTAAATAGTGATAAATGTTTGGTACATAATGATATCATTTCCTTTAATAAAAAAAGTTTAAAACACTCTAAAATATCGGGACCAGTTAATATTGATGATAATGATCCAGGTTCTAACTGGTTTGTTGCCAGAGATACAGGAATTTGCACCGGTAATGGTACTTATTCCGATCCTTATATCATAGAGGATTTGGTAATAGATGGTGAAGGTTCCGGAAGTTGCATCTTGATTGAGAATTCCAATGTGTACTTTAGGATTGAAAATTGTACAATATTCAATTCTGGTTATGGATATGCTGATGCTGGTATTAAACTAGTATCAGTTAGTAATGGAACGTTATCGAAAAACAATGTAAATAACAACAATAACCATGGGATACGTTTCGATCATAGTAATGATAATAAGATTTTAGATAATAGCGTAAATAATAATGTTGATGATGGAATTTATTTATACTATAGCGATAATAACGATCTTTTATGGAATAATGTAAGTTATAATTATATTCATGGGATATACCTCTGTGAAAGCCATAATAACTACATTATGGGAAACACGGTAAATAACAATGATGGTGATGGGATATGTTCTCCTTGGGGTATTAATAGTAATTTCAATATAGTATCATCAAATACGGTGAATAACAATGGTCGGAATGGAATAGAATTAAGTTTCTCATCTTTTACCTCAGTTACAGTAAATACTGTTGACAACAACGGTAATTTTGGAATCAATTTAAATGGTTATGATAATATTATTTCTGGAAACACTGCAAATAACAATATGTATGGAATGCGATTAGATGATTGCCATAATAGTGTAATTTCTAAGAATACTGTAAATAATAATATTTATATTGGAATCTGGGTATCAGAAGGATCTAATAATAAGGTTTCAGAAAATACCCTCATGACTAATGGTGATCGTGGGATATCAGTGAGTGGATACGATCATACAATTTCAGGAAACACCGTAAATAACAATAATATTGGAATTATTTTAGAGAATTGTGATAATATCAATATTATGGGAAACACAGTAAATTATAATGATATTTATGGGATTTATGTAGAAAACAGCAATAATATTGAAATTAATATAA
>Ga0209427_10004351_pt1 | contig 16376 bp, 12 predicted proteins | sample DeeMarSWOR136_30_FD_187465 | JGI IMG/M metagenome (GOLD analysis project Ga0209427, IMG submission 187465) | Marine sediment microbial communities from White Oak River estuary, North Carolina - WOR-1-36_30 (SPAdes) (version 2) | ecosystem: Environmental > Aquatic > Marine > Intertidal zone >...
AGCTGGCCGGGACAGAGGGGCCGCTGTTCAGGGCTGTCAGGGCAGGTAACGTCGAACGCGTCAGTTCGCTCATCTCCGGCGGCGCCGACGTGAATGCCAAGAACAACGTACATTGCACGCCGCTGCACTACGCGGCCGAGCATGACCACGTCCTTGTGGCGGAATTGTTGATTGCCAGCGGTGCCGATGTCAACGCGAAGACCTTGACCTATTCAACGCCGTTGCACGTTGCGGCACGCCGCACGTGGGATACCAGATATCGAATGAAGCCGAGCCACGGGTTACGGGCCACGAGCGACGGTTTTGTCTTGCCTTCGCCTCGAATTTTGACCAAAATAGGTATGACAAAACTGAATTGGAAGGATGGGCAGAAGACTTGCCCACATTGTAGAACTCGACCCTTGCTCTGGGGCCAAAAGAAATGGAGATGTCAGGTTGGATTGCGGTCATTGCACTACTTTTATCAGTTGTGAGCGCCGTGATCGCTTGGTGCTCGGTGAAACAATCGAAGCGCCAAAACGAGATATCCATCCACAATCAGAGATTCGTAATATATAAGGAATTTTCCCGCCTGAGGGTTGACCTAATGACTATCGGCGGACTAAATGTGTCCAGAGAGGTCCTCTTAGACTTCTGTAAGGTAGAAAGGTTATCAGAGTTCTACTATGGTACGGAGCTTGGTGCGGACTTGACTGACTACTTCATGCAGGTTGATGGACTGCTGCGGATTCGCGATCGCATGCATGAGGCAGAGAAACGGAACAATCCCAACTTCCATGAAATACAGAATGAGTTCTTGCTACTTGAGGAAAAGTGTCAAGATCTTGGTAGAAACCTGGACTCATCCTTGAGGGAAAAACTGCGACTTGTGCGACCAAGACGGTTCACACGAAGCGGACGTAATATCAGGACTCGGATGCAGGCTTGGCTGTCACGTAGTGTGAACGCGCTACGAAAGAAGACAAAATAAATCGTTGCGAGTTTTCTAAACGCATGATAATCCTCGGAATGGGGATCAAGTTGAATTTGCACAAGGCAATCTGTGAGGAAATATGGATGTCGGTCCGCAACAGATGGGCAAGTGGCTTATTGCAGCAGGGGCGATACTCGTGCTGCTGGGTGTGCTGATGGTACTGCTGGGGCGGGTGGGCTTGTTCAGACTGCCCGGCGATTTGGAATTTGGCTCGAAGAACTGGCGCGTCTATATTCCGATAGCAAGCTGTATCCTCCTGTCGATTCTTTTGACTCTCATCCTGTGGCTCATCAACTACTTTCGCCGCTGAAACGCGTGCTGTTGGCTGGCCCACAGACGTATGAATTATCGCTTTGATTCTATGCGGCCCCCGATATAATCGAGTGCATGAAAAACGCAGTCTTAAGTGAGCTTTTCGACCAGATGGCTGACATCATGGAGATCCTCGGCGAGGATCGTTTCCGCATCAACAGCTACCGGAAGGTCGCCCGAGTGATCGGGGATATCCCCACCGATGTCGAGACTCTGCTTGCCACGGGCGATCTGGCCAAGGTCCCTGGCATTGGCAAATCCAGCCTGGCTAAGATCGAGGAATTCGTCAAGACCGGCGCGATCGGCGCCCACCAGCAGTTGCTGGAGAAGGTTCCGCCGGAGCTGCCGGAATTGCTTAGCATCCCCGGCATAGGCCCGAAGGGCGTCAAGGCTGTGTACGAACAGTTGAAGGTCACGAGCATTGCTGAGTTGAAGACGGCGATTGAGACCGGCGCCGTGGCCAAGCTGCCCGGCTTCGGCGAGAAGAAGGCCGCCGCAATCGCCCGAGGCATCGCGTTCCTGGAAACATCTACAGGTCGAATTCGACTCGATCAGGCGCTGGAGGCCGCAGAGGTGGTGCGCGGATTTCTACGGGGCCTGGCTGGCATTCACCGAATCCAGACCGCCGGCTCGCTGCGACGTTGGGCCGAGACCATTGGCGACGTCGATATCCTCGTTGCGGCAAAGAAGGGCAAAGGCTCGGACGAGGCCGGGGGGCGGATCATCGAGGCGTTCACCGGCGCCGGATTCGTCCGGGAGGTCCTTGCCGCCGGACCGACGAAGGGCTCGGCGATCATCCAAACGCAGACGACGCCCGTGCACGTCGATGTGCGCGTCGTGCCACAGGCCAGTTTCGGCGCCGCAGCGCAATACTTCACCGGCTCGAAACAGCATAACGTGCGCCTCAGAGAGATTGCCGTCAAGGCGAAGCTGAAGCTGAACGAATATGGTCTGTTCAAGGGGGACAAGATGGTTGCCGGCCCACTGGAGGAAGATATTTATCAGAAGCTTGGTCTCGATTATGTCCGGCCATTACTTCGCGAGGATCGCGGCGAGGTCGAGGCGGCGAAAAGCCATTCCCTGCCGGACGTGATTCAGCCAGAGGATATCATCAGCGATTTCCACATGCACACAACGGCCTCCGACGGCGAGTGCGAGATTCTCGATCTCGTTGAAGCGGCCAAGGCCCTGGGCTATCAATACATCTGCATCACGGACCATTCGAAATCATCCGCCATCGCCAACGGCTTATCCGCGAAGCAACTGGCCCGGCAGATTCAGCAGATCCGCAAGATCAACGACACGCTCAAAGGTTTCACCATCTTAGCGGGAAGCGAGGTCGATATCCTGGCCAACGGGGCACTGGATTTCGACGACAAATTACTCGCTGAGTTGGATTTTGTGATCGCTTCGATCCACTCGGGCCTGGCCAGCCCGCGCCAGAAGGTGACGGCCCGCACGCTGAAGGCGATGGACAATCCCTACGTCAACTGCATCGGCCACCCGACGGGCCGGCTCATCGGCCAGCGCGAGGCGATGGATATCGACATGGCAGCCGTCACCGAACACGCCGCCCAGACACAGACCGCGCTGGAGGTCAATGCGAACCCGTGGCGGCTGGACTTGAAAGACATCCATTGCCGGATGGCCATCGATGCCGGCGTGAAACTCGTCATTGGAACCGACGCACACAGTGCCGCCGGCCTGGGCTTGATGAGCTTTGGCGTAGCGACCGCCGCCCGCGGCTGGGCGACACGACCCGACGTCCTCAACACGCTTCCAACAGCCAAGATCAAAAGCTGGGCCAAGAACAAAAGGCTCAGGTAGCATCAATCTCCAGAGGCTATGGGTCATCCATGCCGGGTGAGCCGCCAACGTTGGCGCTGGCCCGCCAGTTTGCGGGATCACTCAGGGAGCCATCGCCTTGTTCGACCAGCGCCGCGGCCAGCGGCACCAGAGAATAGCCTCTCCCGTCGGCGAGGGCTGGCCAGCCACCACTGTCATCATACTCGAACTCCGCGATCGTCCCGTCCCAATAGTCAACCAATGCCACGCGCTCGCCCCCATTGGCCAGCCGGCCCGCGTACTGCCCGGCCACGATGGGAGAGAGGGCTTGTCCGTAGCGCGACTCGAAGGCCGCTCTGTTGCTGACAACAAGGACGAACTGCCCCGGTCCAACGTGGGTGACAGCGCTCTGGCTGAAGTCAAACACGATCCCATCGACAAAAGAGACATGCGCCAAAGCAAGGGTCCCGTCGCCGGTATTCTTCAATTCGATGAACTCATAGTCATCGTTGTCCGTGCCGTCCGGCGGGTCCGCCGGGTTGTACATCAGCTCCGTTATGCGCAGGTCGGCGGCCACACCCTGCAACACCGGTTCGCCGGCTCCGAACTGTACCGGCTCCGACCAGTGACTCCAGCGGCCCGTACTGTCCTTCATCCGGCATCGGACGCGATAGGTTCGACCGGGGCTGAGAACACTGGCTGGAATGGCCACGGTCGTCGCTTCAGGGTCGGTGATCTCTTCGCTTTCCCAGACGGCGTCAATTTCGTATTTGCCCGGCTCTCGGCCAGGGGATAGAGTCGTATCCTCGGAAGCGTTATGGCCCTCTTCACCGGTTAAGCGGACGTCGATGAAGCAATCCGAACTGCTGCCAATGGACTGATTGACAACCTGGACCGCTATAACATTCCTGCCTTCTACGAGGACATTCTGAGGCTCGGAAACCAAATAAGACGTGAAATCGTGATTCTCCGATCTGTTGGACGTCACGACATCGTAAGGCAGCTCTACACCCGGAACGTTCTCACTCAAAACGCTGACACCGTTAATCCAGATATTCACACCGTCATCGAACCTGACATCCAGGTATAATCTGTCAATGTCAGTGACATCGAACACCTCGAATTGCTTGCGCAGGTAGAGGGTGCTGTAGTTGCCGCGCATATCGTCCAGAGAAGTGTTAATGAACGATTCGCCGTAGCCTATGGTCGTATAGCCCCGCAGCCAGGCGGAATCGTCGAAGCGGATCTGGCGCCACTGACCCGCGGCCGCGGAGGGCTCCCTCATACCTTTGAAGTACCGCCAGTCGGCTCCTTCTGGGATGATGGTGTACCGGCTATCCGGCCCGGCATGTTGCGAGCCGGCGGCGACCTCGCCGATGCGCCACTTCATCGCCGCAAATGAGGATCGGCCCCGCGGGCTGCTGAACGGGCTTGTCTCAAACGTCAGCGCGTTGATCGGATAGCCCGCCGGAGATGTCGATGTCACCGTGGGCGAATGGGGAATATTGTCGTCGGAGGCGATGGAAACGATCTTTTCGTAGCCCCATCCCCCGGGGCTGACGAAGTCTCTCATCCGCTGGACCATGCCGGCAAAATCGCCGCTGGGAGAGCTCTCGTAGTAGGTCCCGGGCTTCGCAGTTTGGGGGTGATAGTCCCACATGGCCCGGTCCGCATCGACGAAAGACGGCCCCCCGGCCGGATCCCAAATGACGACGGCGCATTCGTCGATGAGCTGCACGCACTGATCGCCGTTCAGAAGGAGATCGCTCAGGCCGCGAACGCGGTTCTGGAAGTCAACGATACAATCCGGAAACCGGTGGTACACCGCCGGAGTCGAGCCACTGTGGCCCTGGAAGAACCGCGAATCCAACACCTGTTTCCAGTATTCATCATCGTCCGTGTATATGTCCGTATCCCAGGCGTGATCGAAATCCCAGGGTAGCATCCACCAGCGATTGTTTTCGGGGTGGTGGTAGTAGAAGCAGTTCCAGCGGTCCGTCAGGTCATAGTGATGGACGGCGTCACAGATCGCCCGGTAGCTGTAGTAGACCTCCAGGTTGGTATTCTGCTCCCACCACTGTCGATCGGACGGATACCCCTGATAGGCCTGGCAAAACGCAATGACATCACTGTGGTCGGTGACCTGGGTGGGCCCCTGGTTGTTCTTGTTGCCGCGATTGCCACTGCAGGGGAAGTACATCTTGTAGAGATTGCCGTCCGGCAGGCCGTTCGCTTTGAGAAAGCGGCCATCAGGCTGTTCTATCGCCAGATAGAGGCCCCAGAAGTCGCCCTCATACTGGTCCGTGGCATAGGTCTCCTGGAGGTGGTCGATCACCCGGAAATGCAGCCAGTTCATCTTGGACACGGGCACGGAGGCCAGGGCGAAGAGCCTGGCCGTGACCGCTTCGTACATGCCGTGCTCACCACGGTTGCGCGTATTGTCAAACTGAAAGCAGGCCGAGAAGTTCAGCTTGTCCCATTTCTCCTTGTACTTCCTGCCATAGTCGTCGCGCGCCTGGAAGTAGTGGCCTCGGTTGAAATCGAACTTCCAGCGGTTCTTGCCGAACTCATAGGTGGCCCAGCCCCCGCGAGCGCGATAGCGGATATGGTCGTAGACCACGCCACCGTAGACGAGCGTGCCGGTCCATTTGTAGAGGCTTGCTTCGGGATTGCATCTCGCATCGGGAATGGGTACAAACTGACACTCATGGACGTCCTCGGCCCTGCTGATTAAATGGTATACCGGCAGACTGCGCATGACCTCAGCGCTGTACTCCACCACAGACTCACCCGGACGAACGGCACCTTTCCACGCCGGAACGCCGTCGTAGACGAAGTAGGCGAAGTTCGGCTGCGGATCGTCGGCATACGGCACGAGAAGGCTGCTGCCCAAGCTGTCCGTCACCTCGGCGCGGTAGCGGACGAGACGACGATGGGTCTGCAATGACTCTGGAAGTTGCACCGTATAGATGTCGTCGCCTGCACGCAGGTCGCCGTTGCGTCCGTCATCGTGCATATCAACGGGGATCCAATTCTTGTAGAGTCGCCGGTGCTCGCGGCTGAAATAGTTGCCGGGATTCACCAACTGGTACAGCAACGTGACGCGGTCCACGCCGTCGGGATCGGTGACCTTCGCCGTGATGGTCACAACGTCGCCGGACTTCGGCTGTTCGGGCGCGTGTCTCACCTGCCTGATGTGAGGCGGGACGTTGTCGCCGAAGACGCCGCTGTTCTCGGCGGCCGGCGTCGGGGCGGCAGAGCGCCAACTGCCCGCCAGGTCATTGTCGAGCAGCGGATTTAGCAACTGCATGGAGTACCCGGTGCCGGGCAGGTCCTCGGGCACGGGATCGCCGACCGTGGGCCAGGGAAAGCCAAGCTGATAATCGACCTCATCCATCACCACGCCGTCGGCACTACAGAGGACGATCTGCTCGCCCTCGTTGTCCAGCTTACCCCCGTAGGGCCCGAATGCGACATGCTCGGGCCGGCGGAAATGCCCCGGCCATTTCGCGAGGATATCGCTCGGGCTCTGGCAAACGATGACGTAGCCGCCCGCAGGCAGAGTCGTGCCTTCGTCAAACGTATAGAAGATGCCGTCGCAGAAATACCAGCCGGATAGGTCAACGGCCTGCCCGCTGGTATTGTGCAGCTCCACGTATTCCACCAACTCCGTCTTCACATCCGGATCCGAATGGATCTCATTGATGACGACTTCTGTGCTGTGTGCGTCACAGCACCGCAGTCCGCCAAGCACCATCAGAGCCGAGAATGCAAGAGCGTATCGACCAATACTATGCGCGGTCTCAAACATGACTTTATTGTAAACGCTCACAGCTGTCTTGACCGTGTCGGGCAACACACCCGACACTGAATACCCTGTCTTTAGCCCTAATCTATATCATAACACATTGACGTGGTAATCAGAAGCAGGACCCGTCGCAAAAGACCCAAGTAGCGTCAACCACAGGTAAGAGGCAGAAAATCACGAAAAAAAATCCTTGCGCATGAACAGCCCGACGTGTTTTTTCGCACATAAATTGAGATAAGGCAGGCGAAGACCCCTCATATCTGTGCGTGCCATCATATTTCATACGTTTATATCATACCGGCCCTGCCTTTAACGAATACGAGGTTTTCCTTCTGTAGCAGCGTCGCTGTGCTTTCGTTGCGTTGTCTCCGGGGAAAGCTGGAATATGCTTAACAGGACCGTTGGCATGTGCTTCTATAGGTCCAACCTACAGCCTTTTGGGCGGGCAGGGACGCGCTTTGCGCCAACTCTGCACCGACTATCGAAAATAGTACCCTCGCACGAGCCGGCAAACAGAAGCAACACAGGACTGCTTTGTTGCGTGTCACTTGCTGTGGTGGTAGTATGGGGTCCTTAGGATTTCAGCGGTATGCCGTCGAAGTACGCTAAAATCTTGTTGACCGGTTTGCCGGGTTGCGGCAAGACAACGGCGATCATGAAAATTGTTGCCGATCTTAGCCGCGAAAAGGTCGCGGGTTTCTATACGCAGGAGATACGACAGAAGAAGGCTCGCAAAGGCTTCTGTTGGAACCGTCTCGACGGCGCCACAGGAATACTTGCTCACGTGGATATCAAGGGGTGCTTCAGGGTGGGCAAGTACGGTGTGGATGTGGACGGCTTCGAGAAGGCCATCGTGCCGGTTTTGGAGATCGAGCGAACGGACGCCGAGCTGTTCGTCCTTGACGAGATCGGCAAAATGGAGTGCTTCTCGGAGAAGTTCGTCGCCGCGGTCCGGCGTCTCTTTGCCTCCGACAAGTCGGTCCTGGCGACGGTGGCAAAAAAAGGGGCCGGCCTGATTTGTGAAGTGAAGGATTATCCGGGCACGCGACTGTTCAACCTGACCCGTGAAAATCGGAATGAAACGATCACTGAGGTCCTGCGAATCTTATCGTTCTTGAAAGAGCGCTCGCGGTAGATCTGGGGGCAATCGATTCAAATGATGCCGGAGCACAACTTCTTTCACGTTGCGGGTGTAGATGGCTGCAAAGCCGGCTGGTGCGTGGCTATCCTATCGGCGACGTTGAGCAGCCGGCCGCCTGCTCCTTGCGTTTACCGGTTGAGAGATGTTTCTATAGCAAGTACGTTTGCAGTGGTGCTTTCAAAAACGAAGGACTGCAAGTTGGTTTGCATCGATATTCCCATCGGCCTAAGCAACGGTGACAGACCTCGGCGGTGTGATATTACCGCCCGCAGACTTCTCAGCGGCAAACGCGCCAGCAGTGTGTTTCCAGCACCCATCAGGCCCTGTCTTTCGGCCGAAGACTATGAGAAGGCTAGCAGAACATCCTTTGAACACTCCGGCAAGAAGCTCACGAGACAGAGCTTTGCCCTGCTCAAGAAGATTCGTCAGGTGGACGATTTGATGACTCCCGAACTCCAAGGGCGGGTGCGCGAAATCCACCCGGAAGTTTCATTTTGGGTACTTAACGGCAAGCAGCCGATCCAGCACAGCAAGAGAACCGCTCCGGGGCAAGCCGAACGCCACAGGTTGCTCCAGGAGGTGGTTGCGGACATGGAGGGTGTTTTCGCGCAGGTGCCGGCACACGGTTATAGCAAGGATGACGCCTTGGATGCTCTGACCGCGGCGTGGACGGCGGGGCAGGCGGTTATCGGAAAGACCACGACGTTGCCCGAGAAGCCGGAGATTGACGGCAAGGGCTTGAGAATGGAGATTCTCTGCCCGATCAGATAACTGACGGTTGCAAATGTTGATTGATTAAGGATGAAGCTTTGATGTCGGAAGATTGGGCCGACAAAACCGCAGAGCAGCTTGCGAGCCGGGGCTTGCTCCAGGGGGGTGTGTGCCTGATTCTTGGCGGCGTGGATACCGGCAAGACGACTCTGGCGGCAGCTCTGACAGCGCGCCTGGCTCAGGGCCGACTCGTCGGCGTCATCGACGCGGATATCGGCCAGTCTCATATCGGGCCGCCGGCTACGGTCGGCTGGGCCATCGTCGATGGGCCGAAGGTGGACTTCTCGGAGCTTGCGCCCGGCGGCATCAGCTTCGTCGGCGACGTCACGCCGGTGGGCCATCTGCTCCAGTTCACGGCGGCCCTCACGCAATGCGTTCGGGAGGTATCCGAAGTCGCTGAGCACATCATCATCGATACGCCCGGCTTTGTTTCCGGTCCGGCGGCCGCCGCGTTATGGTGGACGTTACAACGCATAGTGCAGCCGAGATTGATTCTGGCGGTGCAGCGGGAAAATGAGCTAAGCGACATCCTTGCGGGCTTACAGCATCTCGGCTCCCCGCTCGAACCGCTGAAATCGCCGCCGCAGATACCGACCAAATCGGCGCAGGCCAGATGCAGCTATCGACAACGCCAATTTCGTGACTACTTCCAGGGCTCTTGCTTGTATAATGTCAGCTTGAGCACGATAAGCGTCCAGACGGGTCACAACCTCACTGGTGAGGATGTGGTTTCTCGACTGGTTGCGTTGAGGGATGAGAAGGGAACGGATCTGGCCATCGGAATTGTGAGCGACTGGCAGAGTGATAGGGACACCGTGGTCGTCAGGGCGCCGGCGCTCGACGTAAGCAAGGTTCGTTGCCTTGTTGTTGGAGATGCCACGATAGACATTGCCGGCGGATGATATGGAGACGGTTTTCATCGATGGCAGCAGGGGGGAAGGGGGTGGGCAGATACTCCGCACGAGCCTGACGTTGGCCTGCATCACGGGCAAGCATCTGCGGATTGAAAACATCCGCGCTGCCCGCCGTAATCCGGGCCTGGCGAGGCAGCACTTGAGTTGTGTGCACGCCGCGTGCCAAATCTGCGACGGCCAGTGCCGGGGCGACGCTCTCGCTTCGCAGGTCCTTGATTTTCAGCCCGGGCCGATTCGCAGCGGCGATTATTCCTTCAACATCGGCTCAGCGGGCTCGGCGTCTTTGGTCATCCAGACCGTTCTTCCTGCCTTGTTCCTGGCCGGCAAATCTTCGACCGTCACCGTCACGGGCGGAACGCATAATCCTTGGGCGCCGCCGTTCGATTTTCTTGTCGAGACGTTTCTGCCGGTCATTGCAGCCGCGGGCTTTCGGGCCGAGTGTCGGCTCATCAAGCACGGCTTCTTCCCCGCCGGAGGCGGCAAAATCACGTTCGAGATCCAGCCGTGGCAAGAAGGCACCAACCAGGCGATTGACCTGTGCGAGCCGAACAAGAAAGCGCAAATCCACGCCCGGATTTACACCGCTAGGCTCCCTGAACACGTCGCCCAGAAACAAAGGGCACTCCTGCTTCAGAGCAGACTGGATATCAAGAATATCGAGCACATCGAGGTCACGGACTCCGACGGCCCAGGCAATTGCCTTATGCTCCGGCTGGTCAACGGAAGAACCACGGTCTTCACCGCCTTCGGCATGCGCCGCAAGCCGTCACGAGATGTCGTTAACGAAGCGGTCAAACTCGCCGACGATTTCCTCTCCAGCGGCGTCGCCGTCGATCGCTTCTTAGCTGACCAGCTTCTGATGTACATGGCCCTCACTAAGACCGCTCGTTACACAACCAATGAGGTTTCCACCCACCTGACAACCAACATCGAAACCATCAAAAAATTCCTCCCGGTCAATTTCAAAACTGAACATCAAGACCGGATTTACAGGATTTCTTGTGTGCCGGCATAAAAAGGCTACTGTTTTTCAGTTGAGTATCACGTATTGAATTACTCCTTCGCCCCATGTTTGCGCAGCACTTCGATAGCGGCCGTGTTTCTCCTCGGTTTGGCCAACTGCAACGGTGTCTGGCCCAACGACGTCTTGGCATTGACATCAGCTCCTTTGGATATCAACAGTTCCGCTATATCCCTGTGTCCCTCGTTAACCGCACCATGAAGGGCAGTCCATCGTCGTCCTGCATTGACATCAGCATCTGCCCTAACGAGCAGCTGCACCACGTCCATCTTTCCTGCCTGGGCTGCGTAGAATAATGGAGTGTTTCCCTTTTCATCATTTGCGTTGACATCAATTCCACTTGAAATAAGTGATTTAACACGCTCAAGATTTCCTTCGGTTGCGGCCTGATGAAGTGGGTGAGGTACTCCCGGTTGTTCGGACCAAAAATGTGAGGTCTTTAAGGTAGTATTCTGTAGGGGTAGCCTCTTCTTTCTTTTTGCTTCTTTTTCTACAACGATTTAAAACGAAGGCAGGCCACGATGTATCGATACTCGATCTTAGTTCGTAGGATATGCTGACGAATTCTCTCAGCTATGTGTAGGATCACGATTACTTGAGTTGCTTGCCGTATTCAGCGAAAGATCCGTTCCAAAACCAGACGACCACAACCTATTCCTTGAATTTGTCAATTAGATGTGATTTCAAAGCTTTTCAAATCCCATTTCCTTGGTTCGACCAGCACGGTAGTCCTTCAGGGCATCTTCGGCCATCTCATCGAGCTTGGAAGAAGACTGGGACAGCGTCCGATCCCAGTTTTTCTCCCAGGCCAACTCATCCAGGAGCATTCTGGCAAGTTCATCCTGGAGATCTTCTGGCAATTGTGAAGCCTTCTCAAAAGCATCGGAAAGCAACTTCGTCATTATTCAATCCCCCGTCAGAGTAATCTTGATAGCCATCTCTCTGCCTGTCATTTCCATAGTATATTATGCACGCATCAACAAGTCAAGTTTCAGCTCGTTCGCATATTCAAACTCGTTCGGCTGAAGTCCTGCAGGGCGATCTTTGTCCGATCTCTGTAGAGCATGGCAGTCTGTTTCTTGGTGATATAGTAGTTCCAAGAATTATCTGGTGTGGTAGAATGGCTTGTATGGGCAAGGTGGATTGTGATATTCGAATCGGGACGTCGGGGTGGTATTACGATCACTGGAAGGAGCTGTTCTATCCGGCCGGACTGCCGAAAAGCAAATGGTTCGAGCACTACGCCCAGCACTTCGACACCGTCGAGATCAACAACACCTTCTACCACTTGCCGAAAGAGCAGACGATACAGCGATGGCACGCGATCGCGCCCCACGGTTTTCTCTACGCCGTCAAGGCGAATCGGTACATCACACACATCAAGAGATTGAAGGACGCTTCGGAGCCGCTGGGGCGCTTCTTCGAGAGAGTCGGCCTATTGAAGAACACGCTCGGCCCGATCCTCTATCAACTGCCGCCCAGCCTGCACAAGGACCTGGACCTGCTCGCAAGTTTCATCAAGCTCTTACCCAAAAAGAAAACCGCTGTCTTCGAGTTCCGCCATCAAAGCTGGTACGAGGACGACACCTTCGAGTTGCTAAGCAAACTCGGCGTCGGTTTTTGCATCCACGACATGCCCGGCAAGGAATCCCCCCGCGTGGTTACCGGCGACATTATTTATGTCCGCTTCCACGGCACGACCGGCCGCTACGCCGGAGACTATCCCAAATCCGAATTACAGGGCTGGGCCGAATGGCTCAAAGGCCAGGCCAAAAGAGCTCGGGCCATCTACGTCTACTTCAACAACGACATCGGCGGCCACGCGATCAAGAACGCAAGGCAATTGAGAAAACAGTTTCTCAATTCATTTGGATACTGAAACAAAAGAAAAATTTTTACTTTTTCATCGACTTCTGATAGATTTTGGATAAAAGCGGTTTTACACAACCAATGACCGGGGAGTGCAACGTTCAAACAGATTGTGTACTCACGGGAGAACACGATGAAAGCGATTATCCAATTTTCAGCAATGACGGTGCTTTTGACTTCTTATTCCTGGACACCTGACACTTCCTTTGCGGCAAATTCTTCTCGCCAAGTCTCTCGGCAGACATGGGAATTATGCCGTGCGGCCGGAGCAGGTGAGATCGAGAAGGTCAACGCCCTGATCGCCGAAGGGGTCGACGTCAATTGCAAAGACTTCGAAGGCGATACACCGCTTCACTTTGCGGTAATGAGAAACAGGACAGACGTGGCAGAGCTTCTTATTGCCAACGGCGCCGACTTCAACGCCAAGAGCAAACCGTCGGAGTTCGAATTGAGCATGCGCTCTTCGACCGCCAGCACACCTCTTCAAATGGCCGCGTTTGAGGGCTACTATGAGATGGCCAAGTTGCTCGTGGCTAAGGGAGCGGACGTAAACGCGAAGGCGGACAACGGCAATACGGCACTGCACTATGCAGTTTTCGCCGGACATAAGACAGTGGTCGAGTTGCTGCTCGCCAATAGCGCAGATCGCAGCCTGAAGGACAGGGATGACAGAACGGCCCTGGAAAGCGCGATGAAACGTTCGCATGAGGAGATAGCGAAACTTCTGGTGACTGAAGATACTCCCATTACCATTCAATTGGCTGCTTTCATTGGGGACTTGCCGAGACTGAAAGCTCTCATTGAGGCTGGAGCACTCGTCGATGCGAATGACAAGAATGGTATGAGACCCCTTCACTACGCCGCGACCGGCGGAAACAGACGTGCAGTTGAGCTTCTAATCGCCAAGGGCGCTGACGTCAACGCCAGAGTGCCGCAGGTGCTAGACGATGTCGAGAAGGAAATCGAAGCAGAGCTTCGGTCAAGGGCCTCACAAGATGCCGGAGCGACCGGGGATGACGAGGTTGGCTTTACACCCTTGCATTTCGCGGCCATAGACGGCTATCTCGACGTAGCCGAACTCTTGATAGACAAGGGCGCTAAAGTGGACGCCAAAGGCCCCCACCACTTCTATCCGTTTGGCGATGGACCTGCTCCCGACAACACGCCGCTGTTTTTTGCCGTTTGCAATGGGCACAGCAATGTCGTCGAACTGCTCGCATCCAGAGGAGCGAACATCAACACAAGGGGCAGCCCCCTCTCGGGTGAGTCACCATATTGGGCGATTGGGCCGGCGCAGTATCCACCCGGCCCGGCTCTGCTATGGGCCATCAATCGGGGACATATAAAGACGGCTGAAGTGCTCATAGCGCACGGTGCCGACATACACGCCAGAGACAGCCTAGCGGGCTGGGGGCCGCTCCAGATGGCCGCGAAGACCGGCAACGCCGAGGCTGCGAAGCTGCTGATCGCCAAAGGGGCCGACGTCAACGCGACAAACGAATCCGGCGACACCGCCCTGCACGAAGCCATCGCCTGGGGCCATCACAAGGAAGTCGTTAAGATTCTGATAGATAATGGCGCCGACATTAACGCTAAGAACAACGCCGGTTGGACACCGCTGCATGAGGCAACGACCTCAGGTCACCCCCGTGATGTGATAATGCAGGTTGACAAAGACATTGCGGGAATCTTGATCGAAAAAGGCGCGAAAGTCAATGTGCGGAACAACGATGGCGAGACGGCTTTGCACCATGCAGTTCTGCACGGCGGGCTGGATTTGGTGAACCTGCTGTTGCGCCACGGTGTCGATGTCAATGCTACGGACGAATATGAACGTACTCCTCTGCATGTTGCAGCTTTCTACAATAGGAAGGAGGTCGTTGACCTACTTGTGGCCAGTGAGGCCGACGTCAATGTGAAAGACAAAAGCGGCCAGACGCCCCTTTCAGTGGCTCTTAAACGTCGTGACCTCAAAGAGATAGCGCAATTACTCTTGGCCAAAGGGGCTGAAGTGGACACACAAGCCCCATCGGGCTGGACACCTCTTCATGATGCTGCAGAGCAAGGCGATAAGGATCTTGTGAGACAGCTCATTTCAAAAGGTCTCGATGTCAATGCAAGGGCTTCAAAAGAAATAATTGATATCGTAAGAGTAGATTTGAAAGAATGCACCCCCCTGCACTTAGCCGCTTCAGGGGGGCATTATGAGGTTGTCGAACTTCTGCTTGCCAATGGCGCCAACGTCAATGTTAAAGACGCATACAGTGCTACGCCGTTGCATTATGCAACCGGAAGGCAACGTTACTTTCCGGCTTCCAAGGAAAATGCCTTTCATACAGTTAAACTGCTCATCGCCAAAGGTGCTCATGTCAATGCGAAGGATGCAGACGGCTCTACGCCCCTGCACTATGCCGCCCACAAGCGTCACAAAGAAATGGTCGAGTTCATCATAACCAATGGTGCCGACATAAAGATCAAGAACAATACTGGAAATACACCCATACTTGAAGCGGCTCGAAGCCGCAACGAAGATATTGTTGAGCTGCTTGTCTCTAAAGGTGAAGAAGCCGATGAATTTGTCCAATGTTTGTCGGAAACCGGCTTGTCACCAATGCACATAGCTGCAACAGACGGTGATTTGGAACAAGTCAAATCGTTTATTTCGAACGGCGTCAATGTGAACATCCTGGGTTTCTCGGATGCACAGCCGATTCACTATGCATCTGTACAAGGCCATAAAGAGATTGTTGAGATTCTTGTAGACAATGGCGCGAATGTTAATCGTGAATGTGCTTATTTGTCCTTCTTGGTGAAGCAGGACGATGGCAGGTTAGTCCCTCACTCTCATTCCAAAAATTCTTTCAAGACGCCGCTGCATCTTGCAGCTCAAGGGGGGCATACTGATATAGCGAAAGTCCTTATTGAGAATGGTGCCAATGTTGATGTTGAAAGCAGCAGATGCGGCGAAACGCCTTTGCATTTGGCAGCCTCGGCAGGTCATAATGAAATGGTCGGACTGCTGACAAAGCATGGAGCTGACGTTCGTAAAGCATATAAAGACATCGGTGGGTATGGCTATAATACAGCCGTACACGTTGCCGCCCATGAAGGACACAATGATGTTGTACGAACGCTCCTGGACAACGGCGCTGATATTAATAGGAAAAACTTCAGTGAAGAGACGCCATTGTTCTTAGCAATAGAGCGTGGTCATACAGAGACGGTTGGGCTTCTTATCGAAAAAGGGGCGGACGTGAACCTCAAATCTCGCGGCCGGACGCCATTGGATTTGGCCCGCGCTCGTGGTCATAGCGATATTGCAGAACTGCTCGAAGCCGCAGGCGCTTCTTCCGGCGCAACGAAGACAGATTGATGTACTGACCGCAAGAGCTGATCACCGGGTTCTTGGGGTGGGTGGGGCGAGGACTTTGAAATCGACGGACTCTTTGAACCTGGGTTTGTCGCCGCGGTAGATGTAGGCGCCGAAACTGTGGTCGCCGAGCACGTCGTCGTTGCGGATGTGAGACAAGTAGATGTACACAGGCCTCATTCGGCTGAACGCCCTGCTACGGATGATGGTGTTTTCAATATCGCCGGTGCTTGGATCGAAAGGGACCCAGCCGTATCCTTGCAGGTAGACCTCGGCCCAATTGTGCTTCGGGGATTCCGAATCGAACCGCACCGTGTAGCCGGTAACCACGCGGGCGGGGATTCCCTTCGCTCTGCATACGGCCACAAAAAGATCGGCGTACTCGGTACAGTCGCCTTTTCCGCGCTCCAGG
>Ga0209427_10004352_pt1 | contig 16372 bp, 15 predicted proteins | sample DeeMarSWOR136_30_FD_187465 | JGI IMG/M metagenome (GOLD analysis project Ga0209427, IMG submission 187465) | Marine sediment microbial communities from White Oak River estuary, North Carolina - WOR-1-36_30 (SPAdes) (version 2) | ecosystem: Environmental > Aquatic > Marine > Intertidal zone >...
CAAGCCTGACAATAGGGAAGGTCTGCCTTCATCATCTCCTCGTCACAGTACGGGCAAAAGAGTTGTCTCTTTCGTACTCGCTCTGTCATTACCGCCTACCTCCTCCTTTCTTCTGCTTACTAAAGGTTTTGAACTTGACATGTTCCGCCGGCTTATTCCACCCCGTCAAAGGCGATAGAATCCAGCCTGTTACCGTCACTGTTCCGCCTTCGACAATGCGTCCCTTGCTCCTTCGCAAAATGGTTGCTTCGCTCCTATACTGGTAATCACTGCTTGATAGCGCGGGCTACTGCGCGTCCAAATTCCCGGCATTTGGCCAGATCGTCAGATTTCGGCTGCCATTTAGCGCGAATGCCCTCAGTGACTACGGGTATCTTGCACCGGGTCAGGTGCTCTTCAATAATCTTCACCGATTCCCCACTCCAGCCATAGCAGCCAAAGGCGGCGCCAATCTTGTTCTGGAACTTGAGCCCCTTGAGATCCTCGAGAATCGGGGCCATGGTGGGCAGCAGCCCCTGATTAAAGGTTGGCGAACCTATTATAACAGCCTTTGTCTTGAAGATTTCGGTAATGACATCATTCCTGTCCGCAGTAGGCATATAGAAAGTGCGGTACGGGATGCCCTCGACTACCAGTCCCTCACCGATGGCCTCCGCCATATGCCTGGTGCCATTCCACATGGAATCGTAGACAATGACCGCTGTTTTCTGCGGCACCTGAGCTGCCCACTCCTGATACTTTTTCACAATCTGGAGAGGATCCTTTCTCCAGATAATACCGTGACTGGGCGCAATGATGTGAACGGGTAAGTTTAAAGCTAATACTTCCTCTATCTTTTTCGAGACCATACTGCTGAAGGGAGTCAGGATATTGGCATAGTACTTCAACGCCTCCTCGTAGAGTTCCTGCTGGTTTACCTCATCATTGAAGCGAAAGGCATTGGCATAGTGCTGACCGAAGGCATCATTTGGCATGAGGATGTTATCACCGGTCAGGTAGGTAAACATGCTGTCCGGCCAGTGGAGCATGGGTGCCTCGACAAAGACAAGCTCTTTTTTGCCGATGCTGACCTTATCTCCAGTCTGGACTACCTGGAATTTCCAGGGCTGGTGGAAGTGTCCCTCCACGCTCTCCAGGCCCCGCTTGGAGACAATCACCGTGGCCTTGGGAGCATACCGCATCACTGCCGGCAGAGCACCGGAATGGTCGACCTCGGCATGATTGGCGACGACTATGTCGATCTTGGCTGGGTCGATGATTTCACGAATATTCTCAATAAGTTGTTCCTGAAAAGGGCCCCATACCGTGTCCACCAGCACGGTCTTCTCATCGGTGATGAGGTAGGCATTGTATGATGACCCACGATGCGTTGTCAGCTCATAGCCGTGAAAGTGACGCAGTACCCAGTCTACAACCCCCACCCAGTAAACGCCTTTTGTTAATTCTGTTACCATCTTGGCTCCTCCTTCGTTTCTTATAGTAAAGCATGCTCATGCATTGCCTTCAGCCGCCGCCATCTTCTTTCGACTTCCGCTTCTAGAGCCTGTAAAGTGGCGGCATGTTCAGGCTTTAACAGGTGCTTGGTCTTGCCCATCATGCCCAGCCACTGCGAAACAGGTATGCGTTTACCCCCGCTCCTCTCTCCCCACTCCTGTGTCTTTGCCAAGGCTGCCTTCTTGTCACTGGGGTCATAGCTATCTTCACCCTCCAGCTTATAGACCCGTTCACGATACCACAATTTTAGACGGCAATCGATGGAAAAGTTATAAAACGGAGGCGAACAAAGTTACAAAACTATGACATTTGGGGGTAAGAAAGGGCATCCGCACCAAGGTTAAGCAGTGAATCTGCTCAGTCAGATGGTTGCTCTATGATGTAGCCTGTTTTGGCTACGGTGCGAATGAGCGCGGGCTGGTTAGGGTCTCTTTCTATCTTGTACCGCAATCGGCTGATCCAGGTGCGCAGTATCTGGATATCATCCCGATACTCTGGCCCCCAGATTCGTGTGAGAAGATCCTCGTAAAGCATGAGGCATCCCACATTTTGCGCCAGCTCGCTGAGCAGAAGCCACTCGATTCGCGTCAAATGAGTCTCTTCCCCTCGTACAACAACAAGGCGCTTTTTGAAATCAATAGTCAGGTCCCCTAAAGAGAGCTGCTCATGGGCTTTCCGCCTCTCAGTAGGCGCAAGGCGCCGCCTCACCGTCTCAATGCGGGCTACCAGTTCATCAGGGTTGAAGGGCTTTGCCAGGTAGTCATCGGCCCCCAGCGTGAGACCTTTGATCTTGTCGATGTCAGCGCCTCTGGCGGTGAGAATGATAACTGGCACCGCCGAGAAGCTACGTAGCTCTTTGAGCATCTCAAAGCCGTCCATTTTGGGCATGATCAGGTCAAGCACTATGAGGTCCGGCTCTTGCGTCTGAGCCTGCTCCAGCCCCTCACTCCCGTTGCAGGCGGTCAATACGTCGTAGCCCGAGGCTTTGAGCTTGGCTCTGAGGAAGTTGAGGATTCGTTCCTCATCATCCACCACCAGGATGCGGAATCGCTTCACGGTATTATCCTGCACATGCCCATTCGTCTCAAATCATATACGTAAATGCCAGCGATGTCAAAGCATGTCCTCTGCATTTTGTTGACTGGTATGCAAGACAAAGCTAGAATGGAACCAGTCGGCCTGATTAGTAGGCTGGTGCGAGGAGTACGCCAATGCAAAACGAACGCAGAAATAGCGGCATTGATGTGATTGGCAGCGTGCCCTGGGGCACCCACTTCTGCCAGTTTTATCAGACCAAGCAGGATCTAATTGATATACTTGTCCCCTACTTCAAAGCCGGCCTTGAGGATAATGAATTCTGCATGTGGGTTACCTCTGAGCCCCTGATGACAGTCGAGGTTCAAGAGACCATGAGGGAGGCAGTTAAGGATTTTGACGAATACCTGCGCAACGGGCAAATGGAAGTGATCTCATACCAGGACTGGTATCTGCTGGGGGGCACGTTCGACGATGACCGCGTGCTCAGAGGTTGGGTGAGCAAGCTGGAGCGAGCCCTAGCCAGAGGTTTCTCTGGCTTGCGGCTGACGGGCAATACGTTCTGGCTTGAAAGAAACCACTGGCATGCTTTCACGGAATATGAAGCCAAGGTGAATGATGTAATCGGCCGCTACCCGATGTTGGCAATATGTACCTATAGTCTCGACAAATGTGATGGCGCCGACGTAATCGATGTGGTGCGAAACCATCAGTTCGCCCTGATTAAACAAGAGGGCAGGTGGGATATCATCGAAAGCGCTGTGTACAAGCAGGCGAAAGAGGCCCTGCGCCAGAGTGAAGAGCGTTACCGAAGCCTGTTCAATAACATGACCGAGGCGTTCGCCCTGTACGAGATAGTCCTTGATGACCAGGGAAAACCCTGTGATTGCCGTTTCATCGAGGTGAATGAAGCTTTTAGCCAGCACACAGGGTTATTGCCACAAGAGATAATCGGGAAAACGGTAAGGGAAGTGCTTCCGGGCGTGGAGCATTATTGGATTGAGACTTGTGGCAAAGTGGCTCTCACTGGTGAAGCCATCAGCTTTGAAAACTTCAGCGCACCGCTGGGCAAATGGTATGAGGTTCACGCCTATTCCCCGAAGACAGGGGTTTTCGCCACGCTTTTCAAGGATATAACGGAACGCAAGAAGATGGAAGAGGCGCTGCGGGAGAGCGAACAAGACCTGAACCGTGCCCAGGCTGTAGCTCAGACCGGGAGCTGGCGTCTGGATGTGTGGCGCAACCAGCTTTTGTGGTCCGATGAGACACACCGGATCTTCGGTATCCCCAAGGGAACGCCCATGACTTATGAGACTTTCCTCTCAAGCGTTCACCCGGAGGACCGGGAATACGTTGACCGGAAGTGGACGGCGGCTCTTCGCGGCGGGCGATACGACATTGAGCACCGCATCATTGTGGGAAACGAGATAAGGTGGGTTCGTGAGAGGGCGGAGTTGGAGTTCGACGCGCAGGGACTGCTTAAGGGTGGATTCGGAACCGCCCAAGACATCACCGAGCTCAAACGATTAGAAAATGAGCTTCGAGTCAAAGATTATGCCATTGCCTCGGCTATCAGTGGCATCGCCATTATGGATCTGGAAGGCAGCGTGATCTATGCGAACTTGGCCTGCCTCAGCATGTGGGACTATGAAGAAGAAGAGGTACTCGGCAAACATGTCACCGCCTTCTTTGTAGACATAACGGAGGCTGAGGCAGCAATGAGGGCAATTTTAGAGGAGCAAGCATGGCAGGGTGAAGTCAAGGCAAAACGAAGAGATGGCTCAGCATTTGATGTGCAGGTTTCGGCAAACCTGGTTACCGATGCCGATGGCGAACCGATCTGTATGATGGCTTCCTTTGTTGATATCACGGAGAAGAAGATAATACAGGAAGCGCTGAAGCGGGAAGAGCAAATCCGCCGTACCGTAATGGAAAATACCGGAGCTCAGCTCGCTTACCTTGACCCGGAATTTGACTTTGTCATGGTGAACTCCGCTTACGCCAAAGGTTCTGGGCACACGGAAGAAGAACTCATCGGCAAGAACCATTTTGCCTTATTCCCAAACGAAGAGAACCGAGCTATATTTGAGCAGGTTAGAGATACAGGTAAATCCGTGGTCTATTATGATAAACCCTTCGAATTTATTAATCAGTCGGAGAGAGGCGTTACCTACTGGGACTGGACACTCACACCGGTGAAAGACTTTTCGGGCAAGGTGCAGGGGCTGGTGTTATCCCTTATTGAGACCACAGAGCGCAAGAAGGTGGAAGAACTTAAGGATTCTTTTATTGGTATGGTGTCACACGAGCTGCGCACTCCGTTGACGGTGCTCATCGGCTCCCTCCATACTGTCATGATCCCGGGAATGGCTGAAGAAGAAAAGCATAGACTTGTGGAAGACGCCCTCTGGGAGGCTTCGTCATTGAGCAGATTGCTGGAAAATCTTTTGGAGCTGTCACGCCACCAGGCAAAGCGCCTTGAACTTATGAAGGAGCCTGTGGCTATTGATCGCTGTGCGCAGGATGTGGTGGATAACCTCTCCAGAATGTCGCCATTGCACAAGCTGATAATGGAGGTCCCGGCTGGACTGCCACTGACCGAGGTTGACCAGATCAGGGTCGAGCGCATCCTATACAACCTCGTTGAAAACGCCATCAAATATTCACCGGGCGGCGGCGACATCAGAGTATCGGCTGTGAGGAGTGAGGACCAAATAGTCATTGCTGTCAGTGATCAGGGTCCGGGCATCCCAGCGGAGGGTCTATCCAACCTCTTCCGACGTTTTGAGCGGCTGACGGAATCACCAGCGAACTCAATCAGGGGAATGGGACTGGGGCTCTATGTATGCCGCCTGCTGGTCGAAGCCCATGGGGGTCGTATCTGGGCCGAATCAGAACCGGGCAAAGGGTCTACCTTCTGCTTCACGTTGCCGATCAGCTCACAGAGCCGCTGACGCCGCGGGTCACTGTTTCTTTGTCCTATTCAGGATAGCCCTTGTTCTCGTGATCATTTCGTCTGGTGTAAAAGGCTTGCTGATAAAATCATTCGCCCCGAGGCTGAGAGCCTGCTTGGACACAGAGCTGTTGGCACTGAAGGCAATGACTGGCATGCTTGAAAATGTGCGCAGCTCCTGCAGCACTTCGAAGCCATCTTTGACCGGGAGACGTATGTCCAGCAGCATAATGTCAGGGGTATTCATCTTCACCACCTCCAGGGCCTCTTCCCCATTGGTGGCGGTCAGCACATCATATCCGTGAGCCATCAGGCTGGCACGAATAAATCTGATTATTCTCGGGTCATCGTCAACTACTAGAACACGTTGTTTCCTCAGCTCATTCATCTCTCATATCTTCAGTCTACGGCTTCTGTCGTTGGACAATCTGGATGCTGCCGTTTGTCACGGTACCGGATGGTGCAACAATAACCATGCGTCCCAACCGTCAAGTCAATCGAAATTGGCTGGCACTCTTACCTCCCAGCGCCTGCCATCTAACAGTCATTTCCATATTATAACTCATTTCTGCTTAAATGGTCGTTGCATTTGAGAGGCATGACCTTGCATCTTAATTTACAGGAGCAATCATTCTATTATCACGCCAGCGGAGTTAAGAAGTCATATAGTTGGTGCCGAAATTATTACAAAGATGTAACATTTTGCAGATTGGTTGCCAAGAGAGACCCTGGTCAGTTCGCAATCACCCGCACCATGCCCGTGACAGGCTCCATGATAGACCCGCTGGTTGTGTAAACAGGTTTCCTATCCGACCTGCCGTATGACTCTTATTGCCCACTAAATGTAATAGTTTTGCAACTTTTCTCGCTCATATTCTATGATTTCTCCATGGATTGCGGTCTAAAATCTCGGTGTGAGAATGCCGCCGGAGTATGCCCCTGCCGTTACCGACAGTCTGCAAGCGGGTCTTCGACATCAAGGAAGAGTCCGTATCGAACAAGCGCAGGCAATGGGCAAAAATAGTGGCGTCTTGCCCCGGGTGCAATGCATTCCGGTTCAATGTGGGATTATTTTACTCTGACTATATCTGAGTCGTTTTGCGCTCGGCATTGAGATAAAAGTCACATGCAAGGGCTGGCCGATGGCCTAGAATAAGAAAAAAAGGTGCTCCAAAAGCCCGTCTGCTCGACTGATCTATTTGCCACAGAAGTCAGTCAGGCTTGCAGCAGGCTGGGAGAAGAAATCAATGGCTGAGAAAAAATCTGAGAAGGCTCAGATCCATGTCACCGGGATGACCTGCACTACATGCGCGGCTACCATTAAGAAGGCTCTTGCCGAGACCCCCGGGGTGGAGCGAGCAAACGTTAACTTCGCCTCGGAGAAGGCTTCTGTAGAATTTGACCCCTCCAAAGTGAGTCTGGCCAAAATCAGGGATACTATCTCGCAATTGGGCTACGCGCCAGCGATCAAAAAATCCATTTTCCCTGTAAGCGGGATGACCTGTGCCTCCTGCGTTGCCCGCGTGGAAAAGGCTCTCTCTGGTGTACCGGGAGTGATCTCAGCGAGTGTCAATCTCGCTTCGGAGAAGGCTACTGTGGAGTACACCGAGGGGACGGAGCTCGCTGCCCTGAGACGGGCGGTAGCGGAAGCCGGCTATGGACTGGGCTCTGAAGCAGAGACCTTGGAAGATGTCACCATTGCTGCCCGGCGAGAAATTCGAAGCATAAGAAACAGGTTCATCTTCGCCGCTGTGCTCGGCTTATCAATTATGGCTCTCGGTTGGGGCCCCGATTTTGGGGCAAAACCCTATCTGCTGTGGGCTCTAGCCACTCCGGTACAGTTCTGGGCGGGCTGGCGATTCTATCGCGGGACATGGGGTGCACTGAGGCATAGAACCGCCGATATGAATACCCTGATTGCCGTAGGCACCTCAGCAGCTTACTTCTACAGCATGGTAGCTGTGCTCTTCCCCGGCCTTTTCACCGCTGGCGGGCTGGAGCCTCATCTGTACTTCGATACCTCAGCCGCGATCATTGCCTTGATTCTGCTTGGTCGTTTTCTGGAGGCCAGGGCTAGGGGACAGACCTCGGAGGCGATAAAAAAGCTCATCGGTATGCAGCCGAAGACCGCTCTGGTTATCCGTGATGGCGAGGAGAAGGAAATCTCTGTCGATGATGTCGAGGTCGGTGACCTCATCTTGGTACGACCCGGTGAGCGAGTGCCCGTGGATGGCATTATTCGCCAGGGGTATTCCAGCATAGACGAGTCTATGATTACCGGAGAGAGCATCCCTGTGGAGAAAAAGGTGGGTGATGAGGTTATCGGCGCCTCCATTAACAAGACAGGCAGCTTTCAATTCGAGGCGACCAAGGTGGGCAAGGACACGACCTTAGCTCAAATTATCCGACTGGTAGAGGAAGCCCAGGGAAGCAAAGCTCCAATTCAGCGCTTGGCTGATGTCATTGCCAGCTACTTCGTGCCGATAGTGATTGGCATTGCAATCATTACATTCATAGTCTGGTACTTCGTGGGACCAGCCCCAGCTCTCACCTTCGCCATCCTCAACTTCGTCGCTGTGCTCATTATCGCCTGTCCCTGCGCCCTGGGACTGGCGACGCCCACGGCGATTATGGTAGGCACAGGCAAAGGAGCCGAGCATGGTGTTCTTATCAGGAGCGCTGAGGCACTGGAGAGGTCTCAGCGGATAAGGGCAGTGCTCCTGGACAAGACCGGCACTCTGACCCGAGGTGAACCCAAAGTCACCGATATAATCGCTGTTTCCTCTTCTGCTCAAGAGAAGGTTCTCCAGCTGGCGGCCTCTGCTGAACATGGGTCGGAACATCCGCTCGGCGAGGCCATAGTCAAGGCAGCTGCGGAGAAAAGGTTGGAAATAGCTCCGGTCTCGGATTTCAATGCTATCCCTGGACACGGTGTGGAGGCTTTGGTGGAGGGCAAGAAGGTTCTTCTGGGCAACCTCGGATTGATGAAGGATAGAGGTCTTTCCCTGAATGGACTGGAGGAAAAGGCTGTTCACCTCTTTGACCAAGGCAAGACAGTGATGTTTCTGGGTGTAGATAGCCAGGTAGTGGGAATTATCGCCCTGGCTGATACCCTTAAGCCGAATGCCATGGAGGCAGTGGCAGAGTTACACAAGATTGGCATTGAGACGGTGATGCTCACCGGGGACAATCGGCGCACCGCCGAGGCTATTGCCCGAGAAGTGGGCATTGACCGAGTCCTGGCTGAGGTGCTCCCTGAACGTAAGGCAGAGGAGGTCAAGAAGTTGCAGGATGAGGGACAGGTGGTAGCAATGGTCGGCGACGGGATAAACGATGCTCCGGCTCTGGCTCAGGCTGATGTGGGCATAGCCATTGGCACTGGCACCGATGTCGCCGTAGAGACCGCAGATATAACGCTCATCAGCGGTGATTTGACCGGGATTGTAACCGCCATATCCCTGAGCAAGCGGACCATGACGACTATCAAGCAGAATCTTTTCTGGGCCTTTGCCTACAATACTGCCCTGATCCCGGTGGCAGCAGGGGTGCTGTACCTCGCCTTCGGGCATAGCGGTGTACCCTCAGGGCTTCATTTCATCCTGGGCGACTATGGGTTCCTGAACCCAATTCTGGCGGCAGCAGCTATGGCAGCTAGCTCCATCACGGTGGTATTCAACTCACTGCGTTTAAAAAGGTTTAGGCCTGCCAAGTTTGGAAACTAAACCAAGGAGGTGTCCCAATGGCGATTGATCCTGTGTGCAAGATGGAGGTAGAGGAGAGCAAGGCAGCAGCTACCTCTGAGTACAAGGGGAGGAAATACCACTTCTGCGCCGTCGGCTGCAAAAAGGCTTTCGACAAGGACCCCGAGAAATATCTAGCAGAGGGAAAGAAGAAGTAGGTCGGGCTGGGGATTGGATGGGGGCAGGGTCCCCGCAACGGGCTATGCTGCTCTTCGGCTGAGACGCTGGGACAGGATACCTAGTTGTAAGTAGCATCTGTGGAGGATAGTCATGTGGTATTGGCACGATGCAGGCATGGGCTGGTGCGATGCTGTTCGGCGGCTTATTATGGCTGGGGTTCTTGGCAGCGGTGATTGTATTGGCGGTGTGGGGGTTCAGGAGACTGTCCGACCGCGGGGACTCTGAGCCTAAAACCGATGCGAAACGTGATCCTCTGGAGATAGCGAAGGAGCGCTACGCAAAAGGAGAGATTTCCAAAGAAGAGTTCGAGCAGATTAGGAAGGACCTCTCCTAGCTCAGAATGTGGAATGCTGCCGTGTCGACTGAAGGCAAGGCCACGGAAATTGCCAAAAGACGTTACAATCGGATCGCGCCTCTCTATGACTTCGTGAAATGAAGTAGCCTGCGATGTCATCATTTTGTAACTTTCTCTGGTTTCATTTTATGACTTCGTAATTCCTTACCGCCTATCCTAGAGCATAGATAGGGTGGCAAGCGATGGGGTTCAGGGCCTACATGCCTCTGGATATTGCAGATGGGAAGCCTGAGCAGGTGGTGCGAGTGCTGAGGGACAGGCCGCGTGTGGTGATGGCAGGTCTACTCGAGGACCGCCCGACATGATCGTGATCATCAAGGCCTGCGAGCATAGAAAGGTGCCAGTTAGATGAAAGAAACAAACATCACCGCGGACAACACGATATTCGTGCTACTTTCCTTTGAGGGTCTGGATAGCTACTCCCTGGCCGGAGGGCTCGGAGTAAGGGTAGCCAACCTATCCCAGACGCTGGCACATGCTGGGTTCCTTACCCACCTTTTCTTCATCGGCGACCCCAAGCTGAGAGGCGAGCAGACAATTAACAGAAGGCTCATACTCCACCGCTGGTGTCAGTGGATCAGTGAATACTATCCCAAAGGCGTGTATCACGGTGAGAATGAGAAACTCTATGACTTCAATGAGTCAATTCCGTCATTCGTAGCTGAGCACCTGATCAAGCCCGGGGTGGCTGCGGGCAAACTGGTGGTCATCCTGGGCGAGGAGTGGCAGACCGCCGAGGCTATGTGCCGCCTCAACGACCTCCTTCGCAGCAAAGGGCTGAGGGACAAGGTAGTGATGTTCTGGAACGCCAACAATACCTACGGCTTCGATCGTGTTGACTGGCAACGACTTGATCAGGCCACCACTATCACCACGGTGAGCCGGTATATGAAGCATATCATGTGGTCGATGGGGCTTAACCCGCTGGTGATACCCAACGGAATACCAAAGCATCTGCTCGGCAAGGTTGATGAGGAGAAGGTGGGTGCTGTAAAGGAAGCCCTACGGGCCGATGTCATTCTGTGCAAGGTGGCTCGCTGGCACCCGGACAAGCGCTGGCACGAGGCGGTAGAGGCTACCGCCCGGCTCAACGAGGTGGGCTTAAGGACAGTGCTTGTGGCCAGGGGCGGGATAGAGTCCTATGGCCATGAGGTCGGAGAGAAGGCACGGTCTTTGGGGCTCAGAGTGAGAGAGGCCAGCACAAAGTTCGGGTCATTTGACAGCCATCTAGGCGCCCTACGGGAGGCCGCCCCTGCTGATGTTATTGATGTGAAATTCCATCTACCCCCTGATTCCTCGCGAGTGCTGTACCGGGCCGCGGACGGTGTGCTGGTCAATAGCGGGCACGAACCCTTCGGTCTTGTCGGCCTGGAGGCCATGGCAGCTGGCGGCATCGCCTACACCGGGTGCACCGGTGAAGACTATGCGATTCCCTTTGTCAACTCCTTCGTGCTGGAGACAGCCGACCCCCAGGAGATCATGGGCTATGTGGTGTATCTGCGAGAGGTTCCCGAAGAGGGCGAGAAAATGCGAAAAGCGGCGAGGCGCACCGCTCACCAGTTCACCTGGGAGTCGGCGGTGCAGAACCTGATCGGCAAGCTGAGAAATCAGGCCAGGGCCCAGGGCATACTGGCAGGCCGTGCTAAACCCGCATCATTACCACTGTTTGAGATCGAAGACCGGCCTGATACCGAGTCTCAACAGTGTCAGGAGACACCAAATCGTGCCCAGAATAGTGAACAGGAGGCAAAGAGATGTTGCCAGTGCATCGGAGGATCCCCTAGAGCAGGGGAGGCTTCCTTGAGCAGACGAATGAGCGGAGCAGCGAGATCTGTGTATGCAGCCGAGAGGCAAACCATAGTTGCCAGAGAAGGAGATGGAGGTGGTGGAGATGTTGATAATGCCCAAAAGGTGTCCGCGATGCAACGGTGACCTGTTCATCGACCGGGATCAGTACGGCCTGTTCCTTCAGTGCCTCCAGTGTGGTTATCTTCGAGACCTGCGCATGCAGTTCAGAGGCGAAGAACAAAAGTCAGTGAGAGAGAAGGAGCCGGTTTTGGCTTTTCGTTCGAGTAATGGGAAGGAGGCTTAAAATGGCTCTGTCAGGCAAGTATGGTAGGTTAAGCATCCCGCGGATCGGCGAGGACGAGCCTGTATTCATCCTGCGCGCCCAGGACAAGTTAGCGGAGCCCGCCATCGAGATGTACCGACTATTGGCAGCCTCCCATGGCTGCGAGCTAGCCAAGGGGCTGCAGAAGGAAGTCGCCAGCTTCCGGCAATGGAAGGGTCCTAAAAAGCTGCCCGATTAGGCTTCCGCTTTTTCCCTGTGATGTAAATGCCTGAAAGGCAATGCCCAAATTCGTAGGAGCGTGTACTCAGCACGGAAGGAGAGATTCATGCTTGCCATTGCCAGCAACATAACTACAAGGAACAGAAAGATCGCTGAAGCGCTGCGGCCACGTCCCGCCGAGTCCATCAGCCAAAGGGCAGGAGATCGGATCAAAGAGGAGCGCGCCGAGTTCCTGCGCCGCCTGGCAAGGCAATGCGTTGCCGCCGGGGCTGATATACTCGACATCAACCTGCAGCAGCGATACGATAAGCCTGAGGTAATGGAATTCGTCATCGAGGGAGTTCAAGAAGTAGTGAGTTGTCAGCTTTGCCTGAGTTCAAATAGCGCTGATACCTTAGAGGCCGGGCTACGAGCTTGTCAACGTCCCCCGATTGTCAACTACGTTTCCCTGGATAGGAAAAGGCTGGAACAAGCATTGCCGCTGGCAGCGCGGTACAGTGCTGAGGTGATCCTTCTTACTGCTGACCCAGCACCGCCTGGCGATGTAGAAGATACCCTAAAATCAGCCGCAGTGTTGGTGGGAGCTGCCAATGAATCAGGCATCCCAAACGACCGCATCATCATCGATCCAGGCGTGCTGCATGTGACTCACGAAACGGGCCAGCGCCATGCAAAGACGCTGCTTGAACTTCTTCCTGCCCTGACTGATGCCTTTGAGCCACCGGTAAGGACTACGTGCTGGATAAATAATGTCTCTGCCGGTGCCCCAAGGCGGTTGCGCCCGGCAATAAACAACACCTTCCTAACCATGCTCGCCGGGTTGGGGCTGTCATCTGCCTTTGTGGACGTTTTCGCTAAGGAGACCATGAGGACAATACGTTTGCTAAGGATTTTGCGCAACGAAGTCATCTACTCCGATCGTGATATAGAGGAGTAATGACTTCTATTGCCGCTTCTGCAGATATGGCAGTAAGAAGCAACAGGCGCTTACTTTGGCCGGTCATATTCCCGAAGTAACGGCAGAGGCTGCGCCCTATGTAACCGCCGACTCCGAATATGCAGGTGGCTGCCCCTACGGAGCCTGCCCCTTCTGAGGATCATGGCGTGCCTTTCTATGGCCACGATGAACGTGAGCTGAGATGCAGAGTATGATCATCTACGAAGAACAACCACTCTACCGAGACCGGCAGGACGCAGGCAGGCAATTGGCCGAGACGTTAGCCGGTTATACGGGCAGCAGCGCCCTTGTGCTGGCTATCCCCCGTGGCGGGGTGCCGGTGGCTGTGGAAGTGGCCGAACGCCTGGGTAGCCCCCTCGATGTGATTGTCACCCGTAAGATCCCGATCCCCTTCAACCCTGAGGCCGGCTACGGGGCCGTCGCCGATGACGGCACTATAGTGCTCAATGAGCCCCTGGTGCGCAGCCTTGGGCTGAGCGAGATGCAGATTCAGCGGCAGGCCGAAGAGGTAAATGCCGAGATCGACAGGCGCGTCGCGCTGTATAGAGGTGGCATTCCCTTCCCACCGCTGAAGGACAAGACAGCCATAGTGGTGGACGATGGGTTGGCCTCTGGCTTTACCATGATCGCCGCCATCAAGTCGGCACGCCGACGCCGCGCAGGCAGAGTAGTAGTGGCTGTCCCCGTCGCCTCTGACTCGGCCTTCCACAGAGTCGGATCACTGGCGGACGATATAGTCTGTCCCGTTATTGCCAGGACGGAGTGGTTCGCGGTCGCCAGCTTCTACCATCATTGGTATGACCTTTCTGACAACGAAGTCGTCTCCCTGTTGGAAGCCTGGCGCCGGCAACACGCACTTGGCTGAGCCAATACAGCGTTCCGGACCTTCAGGAGATAATCCGTCTTGAGAGCGTTCAGCGCAATTTAAGCACAAATCTGGGCGGCTTTGCAAAGTAAATGTATCCCTATTATTATATTGGTATGACTGACGTCGCTAACCCATGAACAGATTGATGTGGAAGTTCGCCATGAAAAGTGAACAAAAGCCATCGTAACAAGAAAATCTAGGAGGTAAGAATTGAATACGATTGAGAAGGCGTTACTGCATGCTTTGTTCGTCCACCTGCATCACAACATTGACCAAGCGGTCGATTTTAGAGCGATCGAAGGGCTAAACCGGAAAGTCAGTGAGAAGTGGCCGGGAGCGTTGGCTGTAGGGCCGGGAGACGATGCTGCCGTCTTCCAGATGCCAGGATGCGAAGGGTATTTTGTGGCCAAACAAGAAAGCCATTGTTCTCCCTGTGTACCCAGGCCTTACGATGCTGCTGCCACCGGAGCTGGCGGTGCCATGCGAGATGTCACTGCCATGGGAGCCAGGCCTATTTTCCTCCTGGATTTCATAGGAACCAGACCATTAGACGAAGAAGTGTTAGTCGGGCCTTGCGGCTTCGCGGGCGAATGTACCTGCGGGCAATGCAAAGTAATGACCAGCCAAGAAAGGCTTAACCTAATGGTTCAGGGGGTAAGAGACATGTGTGCCGCTATGGATGTGTTCATTATTGGAGGGGGCCTTTCGACCTCTTTCACTGACATTGTCCCTGCAGTAGTGGTGGCAGTAATCGGCAAGTTAGTTACTGAGAAACCGCTTACTAAGCCAGCCAAAGTAGCTGGAGATAAGATTATTCTCATTGGCCAAACCGCCAATGATGGGAACGACACTTTATTTAGAGCGGGATTAGTGCCAGAGATGCGGCCAGCTGAAGCTCTCTTTGAGGAGGAAAGGACGACTTTGGAGGCCTCTTTAGCTGCCTTTCAGACGGGCAAGATTCATGCCTGTTCTGATCTGGGGGCGGCCGGCGTCGGGGCAGCTGTCTGCGAATCAGCCAGATACGGTGGTTTTGGGGCCAAGGTCGATTTGTCTGCAGTTCCGGTGAAAGTCGAGGGGCTTACTGCAGAGGAGATTCTCATTTGCGAGACCCAAGCTAGGATGGCTGTCCAGGTTTCTCCAGCAGATGCGGATGAGGTAATGGGGGCTATTCAATCCAAGAACGGAATTGCTGCCATCATCGGTGAGATTACTCATGACGATAAAGAAGTGTTCCAATACAGGGGGCAAACCGTAGCCACTATCCCCAATAAGCCCTCTAAAGCAATCTTGGAGAGCTTGAAAGGAGGGGATTAATCGTGCCGCGGGGATATACTTAAGCTTCCGCCACCGGGTGAGCAAGTGGTTCATACTGACTCTTATTTTGCTGCACTAGATTGCTACGCCTTTTCGCGCCAGTCTGAGGAGCCAACAGGGGGTTTCTCTTTCCGGGATCAACAACTTCAGCCTTCCTGTTGCACATTGCTCCAGGATGTCTAATCCTCAACAGAAGCGGCACTAGTGCGCCGGGGCGTTAGTCAACATTTGTGACTCTTATCGATTCGCTGGCGCATCCCGATACTGCCTCATCCTAGCGTCCTAGGGCAGCCACTATGGAACCACCTACGCCACAAGCTCCTATGCTGGCGGCACCTCCGATGTGCAGTATGCACAGCGGCGTGCATCAATGGGTATTTCGCTCAGGCATTGTGGACATTTTCGCGTTGTCGGGTCAGCAGGTGGTTGCTTCCGCGATCGTGAGATGAGAGCATTGACTGGCTTCACCACGAAGAAGAACAAGACGGCGGCTATGAGGATAAAGGCAATGACCACATTGATAAAGTGGCCATATCTGAAAACGCTGTTGTTCACCGTGAATGTCAGATCGGCGAAATCTGGCTGGCCAAAAATGGCGGCTATCAGGGGGGTGATGAGGTCAGCGATGAACGCGGAGATAACAGCAAAAAAGGCTAAAGCCAAGATCAACGCCACCGCAAGATCCACGACGTTTCCCCGAAGCAAGAACTGTTTAAATTCCCTTGCTAGCTTCACTTGATATCACCTCCTTCCTAGTGAAGCGCTCTCGTCAGAAGGGTCATGCGCTGGTTGAGGCGACGCCTTGCCGCACTGCTCTGACTTGGCTGATCTACAGCTATACGAAATCTTGACAAGTGACCATCATCTGGGTATGTTGCACCTCCTTCAGCATAATGTTTTCTGGCAGACCAACCGCATATCTGAGATACGCCTCCTACTGGTCACAAAACAAACCATCTGGGCGCAAAGGGCAGGAAGTGGCGGCTAAGGGTATGAGAAACCACTATCACCAAAGACAACGCCAGCTCGAAGCCACGTACCCCTCCAACCGCCCTATGCAACCAGATTGTAGCGGTATCGGAAATGGACTGCAAGCCCCCGACGGGCCTCTTTGTGGTCATTGAAGGCGCACATTCCGAAGTTCACTTTGTGGGATCAGAGCAGCTGGTTTGATGGATTCGAGCA
>Ga0209427_10004354_pt1 | contig 16368 bp, 24 predicted proteins | sample DeeMarSWOR136_30_FD_187465 | JGI IMG/M metagenome (GOLD analysis project Ga0209427, IMG submission 187465) | Marine sediment microbial communities from White Oak River estuary, North Carolina - WOR-1-36_30 (SPAdes) (version 2) | ecosystem: Environmental > Aquatic > Marine > Intertidal zone >...
ACCATCTAAAGTTACATGTTTCATGTTAGTCATCTAAAAATCCCTTTCCTTAATTCCATCCTGTCTTATTTGTTTGTTCCTCATAATAAATTCCTTCTTTTTAATTTATATATACTAAAATAAAAAACCATTATTTAAATATTTTGGTTGCTTTAATAAAGTTTATACTCTTTTCTTAACCCATTGATTGTTTCTATAATATCAGTTTCATTAAACAACACATCAAACCTTTTTGCTTTTTCACTAATCATTTTTGATGTATTGTAAACTCGTTTTTTCCTTTTATAACCTTTTATTGGTTGAATATCCAATACAGAATAAAGTGTACTTCTAGCAACAGATGGCAAAGGCAACAAAAAGTAAAAAATTTTATGTTCTTCAGCAAAATCACAAATATCACAATAACCCTTATATTTGTTGTTAAATAAATCCTTTCTTATCTGTTTTGCCTTTTCACTGTTATAACTTTCATATATTGAATCAGTTGATACATTACCTATACTTACATCATTGTTAACATCTATAATACAAGGACTCATATCACCATTGACATCTATCTTTAAAGTTGAAAAAATATTCAGACAAAAGAACTGTGGTTTCCTTTCCCTTTGATTGATTCCCCTTATTCGATAAACAGGCATTCTAGCAACCTCACTACATGGCAGTTTCTCTAAGAAGTACTGTATAAAATCACTATCATGTTTATTGCGTTCACTGTCAATAAGAAAAACAGAAAACATAAATGGTTGTGTCTTTGCCCACTCCTTACTAAACTTGATAAGGTTTGTTATTACCTTTTTAAAGTGGTTCTTTCCACATATGTTTTCGTATGTTTTTTCATCAAGGGCATAAACACTAACAACCAAAGAACTTAAAGGCATTGTTAATATCTTTTTTATTAAATCATCATCAAGAACAACAAAATTTGATATCAACCTAATACTTGCTTTAGGTAACTTTTCCCTAGTGTATTCTATTCTATCAAATATCTTTTTATCTAAAAAGGGTTCTCCTTGTGCATACAAATGCAACAAACCAGAATAGTTATGTTCAGCAAGTTCATTGATTGCTTTCTTAAAAACAACATCATTCATATTCCCCCTTTTTATTGTTCTATTTCTAGAAGGGCACATATAACACTCATTAGTGCAGTGTGATGTTGTTTCAATACTTATATTATCTAATAGTCCTTTACCCTTCAAAATATCTAAACGTTTCATTGTTTTTCCTTGATTGCCTGTAGTGTTTCTTTTTCTTTAGGTGTAACCTTCTTTATACCATCACCTAATGCTTTTTCAATTATATGAATATTATGCACCATATAAGCAAATTTAAAAGGCAACAAAGCAAAATGATGGTCTAGCCCATGCTGTGTTGTATTTAAAGTAATGTGTTTTTCTATAATATCTGCCCCTATTGATACTGCTGATAATGTAATTACCCATCCTAAAGTGTGGTCTGAAAAACCTACTGGTATATGAAATTCTTCTTTAAGTTTTTGTATTACCCTTAAATTAACTATTTCAGGGCTTGTTGGATATTCAGAAACACAATGTAATAGTGCTAATTTATCATTATACTTCTGTATCAAATGAACCCTATCCCATATTGTTTTATGATTACAATATCCTGTAGACATTACAATTGGTTTACCTGTTTTTGCTATTTTAAGAACATGTTCTCTACTAAGAGCAGTTTGTGGTGATGCTATCTTATGTAACTTGACATTGTTTTCTTCTAAGAAGTCTATTCCTTTCAAACTGTTGGTTGATGCGAACCACAAAATATCTTTTTTCTTACAGTAATCAAAAACCTGTTCATGCCAATCCCTTTTTCCTAATGATAATGGTTCTAAAACTTGAAACTTAACTGCATCTACTCCAGCATTAAATGAGGCATCAACTAAGAGTTGAGCAGTATATAAATCATTATTATGGTTTGAACCGATATCAGCTATAACAAATGTTCTGCCTTCTCCAATAACCTTATTTCCTATTTTGAAAGAACTCAACATTCTTGTTCAACCCCAACACCTTATACAGTTCTTCTCCATTGTCAACTCTTATTCGCCATAACTTCTCATTATCTAACTGCTTTATTGCTTTTTCATATGTTTCTTCTACTTTATAATGTGGTATTACTACAATACCATCCAAATCAATAACAATAGTATCATTAGGATTTACTACTACTCCTCCACAACTTATTGATGCTTGCAATTCATCAAACCAACCTTTGTGTGGCCCTACTGGTGTGATTGCTCTTGCACAAACACAATAATTTAAATTGATGTGTTCTTGTTTATCCCTAACAGCACCATCAATTATTGTTGCTTTGATTCCTCTTTCTTTTGCAATATAACTTTGTAAACCACCCCATATAGCCCTATCTTTGTATCCCTTACCATCAATTACAATAATGTCTCCTTTCTTTGCGTAATAAAGAGCAAGGTGTGAACCAAGATTACATCCTACCATAGCATTGACAGTGTATGCCCTTCCTTCAATACGTTTTTTGATATCTATAATTGGTTTTATTTCACTATGCATTACTTGAGAACGGCCTAAAACATCTGATATAACACTTGTTGGAATGTTTTCAAACATCAGCCACCTTTATCTTTTTCTTTTACCTAAAAGACCTTGTTCATTCTCTTTAACAAGAGTATGTGTTTTCATTGTTTTTCCTTCTAAACCTTTTTTGTTGGAAAGGAGGCTTCTATTAGAAAGTAAACTTCTGCTTCTACTAATTCTACTTCTTCTCATCTAATTCACCAATCCACTTTTTGGAGGTTTACCATAAGTCAAATCAAATATTCTACACATTTCTAATAGAGCATCATTTAATGTCATATTTTTCCCATACTTCCATTCTAAATATGCTTTTCTCATATTTATTTCATTACGAACAAATTCACTTGCCTTTATTGATGTTGTTATTGATTTAGTGTTACGAGGCATTGTTTAATCACCTCACATACGTTTCAACATATATTCCTTTTCTTCTAAGTTTAAATCCCTCATCATAGTTCCACAGTCAGGGCAAGGTTTAAAGACCTTTTGATGATTCTTATCAACATATATTGTAGAACCAAAACACCTTCCACACTTAGGGCATACTAAGTAAATGTCATGTATTCTTTCTTTCCATTGTTTTTCTATGTTATTCATGTTTTGCTCTTTCCTAAAATGAAAGAAGGAGATTACCTTCTCCTTCTCCAACCACGTCCTTGACCACGACCATCACGTGGCCTATTGTTGGGGTTCTCATATCCAGGTTTATCACTACCAGAACAATAACCCAAACCACGTCCAGTCTTTGGCCCTTTACCTTGTGGCCCTGTTTTATCACCTCTAGGCACTTTATTTTTCACCTCCTAATTTCTTGTAGGCATCAACCCATTTGATATCTTTTAACCTTTTACATGCCCTTATTACCTTTTCAGTTGGTAAAGCATATGATATTCTTATAAAATTTTGAGTGTCGTTACCATATGGTTTTCCAGGAACAACAACAATCCCATAATCATTATATACTTTTTCAGCAAACTTCTTCCCATCCATACCAACATTGACCCACATGTAGAATGTACCATCTGGAAATAATGGTTTAAGGTTTATTTTTGATAGTGTTTTATATAACAAATCCCTATTGCGTTTATAAACAGCAACCTGTGTCTGTATTTTACTTAACTCTGCTTCAAAGTCTATAGCACCATATTGAACAAAACTGTTAGGGCATGTTGCAGTTATTTGTTGTAACTTATTGATTCTATCTATATTCTTTTTATTCTTACTGTAAATATAACCCAACCTCCAACCTGTCATAGAAAAGACTTTTGAAAAACTACCAATAACTATAGAATTGATACCCTTATACTGGCCTATTGATATAAACTTTTTATCATAAACAATTTCATTGTAAACCTCATCAGATATAAGTAATACTTTATTCTCTTTGCAGTAATTAACAAGTATATCAAGTTCTTTCTTTTCCCAAACCTTACCTGTTGGATTGGTTGGATTATTGATGATTATAACCTTTACATCATTCTCTATAAACACTTCTAATGCAGTAATGGTCAAACGGTTATTCTTCAAAGAACAGAAAACAGGAATACCTCCACACACCTTTATGATTTTGTTATAGGCTAACCAAGCAGGTTCAAACAAACCAACTTTTGTTCCTTCTTCAACATGTATAAACAAACTGTAAAATACTGCCTGCATAGCACCAGGTGTTATTATGATATCATCTAATGTAGAAGGTATATCAAACTTCTGCAAGTAACTTGATATTGCTTCCCTTAATTCAACAATACCCTTTGAATCAGTGTAATGTGTTTTGTTTGTACCCAACCCTATTTGTGTTGCTTCAATTATAGGATAAGGTGTAATAAACGCAGTATCACCTATACCAAAATTAATTAACTTTTGGTTATCTGTTCTTGTCTTTAGTGATTCTGATTCTGTTAAAGAATCCAATATTTTTATTCTTTTCATACTAACCTCTTAAAGCCTGATTGTGCTATAGACCCATTTAATTTTATTTTTCCTTCTGAAATCAATCCAAACACTTCATCTACGTTATTAATATAATCCTTTATAAATTCTTTTGTATGACAATACGAAACATAAACGGTATTTGTTGCTAAATAACCCCTTTTTAACATCTCTTGTGTAAAGAAAGTACGTAACCTTTGATGGTCTTTGTTAAAGGTAAATGATATTATTGGTAAGAAACCATCATGAATAGTAATATCCAAATTATACTTTTTTGCTAATAACATCCAACCTAATCTTATCAAGTTTCCACTATTAAGTAAAGCAGACGGTACTTGTTCTCTTTCCATTTTATCTATTGTAGCAAGGGAGGCAACAAACCCAACCCTATCAGTCCAGTATGTACTACTAATAAAACTTTCTTGTGCTTTATCCATTATCTCTTGTTTGCCTACAATTGCTGACATTGGATAACCGTTACTCATTCCTTTTCCAAAGACAGCAACATCTGGTTTAACTGGTAACATCTTATGATATCCGCCAATTGTTTCACGAAAACCAGAAGTAACTTCATCAAATATCAAAACAATACCGTTTTCATGACACAGTTTTCTAATTGCTGTTAGATACTTGATGTCTGGTGAATTGTGTCTTATCACTTCCATTATAACTGTTCCTATGCTCTCTTCTTGAACAAGTTTTTCTAGTTCTTGTAAATTGGTAAAAGGTAAAGCAGTTTTAACAAGAGCAGAAGGTACTCCCAACGGTTCTAAACCTGGTAACAGGTGTTGACTAAGGTTATCTTTTGTGATGTTTGCTGATAAATACCAATCATGCCAACCGTGATATCCTGAAAAAGCAACTTTAACCTTACCAGTATAAGCACGTGCAAGTCTTATAGCAATAGTTGTTGCCTCTCCTCCTGTCTTAGCAAACCTTACCATATCAAACCAAGGATGTAGTTGTAAAAGCAGTTCAGCAAGTTCTACTTCCTCTTTACAGTTAAGGGTTGTCATGACACCCTTATGAATTGCCTTTATAACCCTTGTATCAACATCATCATCCTGATATCCCAGTATACAAGTACCAATACCCATAGAAGAAAAATCAAGGTATTTACAATCATCTAAATCCCATACATGGATTCCCTTTGCATAACTATAATAGGTAGGCCATATATCTGGTAAAAACAGTTCTGCACGTTTAGAAAAGAGTTGTGTTCCTCCTGGAATGATTTCTTTTGCTCTTTTCCAAAGGTCTTGTGATTTCATAACTATTCTCTTTTTCTTAATTCTTTCACGTTACTTGATATGTTATTTATTCTATTTATAACGTTGTCCAATATCAATTGTTTCTCATCTAATTTCCTTCCACAATAAGCACAAAACTTATTATTGTAAGCATCTGTTGCTACACAATCAATTATAGTAGCACATTTATTACATGTCTTTTCTTCTTTCAGTTTCTTCATCCCCAATTAGTTATTATCTACCTATCTGTTTTAAATACTTAAATAATGACGGCAAAGACACTGGTTCAAAACCCCAAACATCAACACCTATATTGATTGCTGGTTTATCTCCAATAAACTTGTGTTTCCATAAGTTGTGAACATGAGCACAAAGTATAAAATCACAAATATGAACCAAATCATATTCAACAGTTCTTTCTTGGTCTATAACTGGAGGAACATGTGTAACATAAACCATAAGACCAAATATATCCATAACTGCATACTTCATACGGCTCTTAGTTCCATTACTCCAGTCATGATTGCCCCTGATATGGATTATCTTGCCATTTAACCTTGATTCATACTTCCTACTCCAACCAAATGAGAAGTCACCTACATGATATACCGTATCTTCAGGTTTTACTTTCTTATTCCAGTTACTAATTAACGTCCCATGCATATGATTAAGGTTCTTGAATGGTCTTTCACAAAACCTGATTATGTTATAATGTCCGAAATGGCAATCAGCAGTAAAAAATGTTTTCATTTACCTTTCTTCCATTTATGATAAATTTGATATAGTATAAATTTCATCTAATCAAACCCTTCTGGGTGTTCAAAACACCTGTAATTCATCCATTCTGTTACTTCTCCATTATCCCATTCAACTTTAATCATAGAACCTACTTCATCTATTATCTTACCCCATCTGAAACCATTTGATACTGATTTGCCTATGTTCACTTAATCATCCTCAATAATATCAACATTTTTTGGAACAATATAACATATTAAAAGTAATCTATCTGTTATTCTTTGTTTAATGACTTTAAATAACTCATCATTATTAAACTTGATATTAGTTTTATTTTCGTATTCTTCTATTAATTTTTTACTCTTTTCTGTTAATTCAGCATCAATTATTATTTTAAATTTTGTATTCATTTACTTTACCTCTTAAATTAAATATTTAACCCAATTAATATGCCTAATATCAACATAGGAATAGCAATTAATAAAACTGTTTTCTTTATTACTGAATCATATTCTTTTGGATTTTGTTTCTTCCATTTCACTAATATAGACCAATATTCCATATTAATCACTATCTTGCTTCTTTAAATTCCAATACTAAACAGGGTGCAGTAAAATATTTTTAACATGAGAAAGGAGGAAAAAATATGAAAACTACACCAATCTGCGTATTAAAACCTAAACACATATTTCTTAAATCCTTCTTCAAAGTCTTTTGATAGTTCTGGCATGTTTACCTCCTTTTTTATCGTTTTCATCAAAACAAGATTGACAAACTACAGTAAGGCGATGTCTAACAACTAGAACGAAATCAGTAACTAATTTTCCACAATCATTACACTTTGCTTGTATCATTATATTTCCTCCTTATCTATTTTGGTTATTTATCATATTTTTTAAATTTTCTTGTCAACAATAAACTATGTATGTTATGATATATAAAAGTTTTGTTTAATTTAATAATTTCTTAGTTGTTTGAAATAACTTTCGTCCCTTTCAATACCAGAATTAATCCTTGCCAGTTCTGGTTTTTGTTTCAACAACCGTAAAACATCCCCCATAGTAAACAACTTACCACTGATATGCATTAGGTTAGCATAAACCTGTCGTACAAACTCCAAGTCCTTTTCATAATCCACTGTCCAACGCATATACGATAAATCCCTTCTATGCCTTACCTCACCCAAACTAAATATTTCTGGATGATTCTTAATATAAGGTATAACATGTTCTCTTTCTATTGGTAGTTTTGCTTCTTTGTTTGCCTTACCGAGAACACGATAAGAGAATACCTGTGTATCCAAACCATCAGGATATGTAGGATGTAAGGTATTTGACACATAATCAAAATTACTCTTTATATAATACTGTATAACCTTATCAGAAATATTTGGGTCTATAAGAGGACAATCGCCTGTAACCCTAACTATGATATCTGCTTCATAGGCCTCTGCTGTTTGAAAGTACCTATCCAACACATCATCTTCACTTCCCCTAAAAACACTGTAATGGTTTTCCTTACAAACCTTTTCAATTATATCATCCTTATTTGATATTGATGTTGCTACCACTACTGTATCAATTAGTTTAGAAAACATCAATCTTTCTAGAACCCTTATAATCATTGGTTTGCCATAGATGTTTGATATCACTTTATCAGGAAATCTTGTTGCTCCCATTCTTGCCTGAACAATACATACAATATTCATAATTCAATCACCTTATTGTATTTTGATGACATCTTGCAAAACAAAGCAATATCAAGTGTTTTGATTGCTGTGCCTAGGTTTGATATTGGTTTTTCACCTGTCTTAACACAATGTATAAAGTGTTTGATTTCATCTACATATGATTCGTTTATATCATTTTCTCCTACAAACTCTCTTGTGTAGTTGTCTTTTGATACATAGATATTAACCTTATTGCGTATACAATCCCAATTGATTGTGCCCTTCTCACCTATAATCTTACAGGTTCTTGTATATGTTCTTTGTGTAAAATCCAAATGAACTGAACCAATTAAACCACTTTTAAACTTTAAAAGTATATCTGCCGTATCTTCAACATCAACCCTCAATTTACTGTATGTACCAGCATAACAAAAAACCTCCTTAACATCACCAAAGAACCAAGATAAGTAATCGAATTCATGTGATGCGTCTAAAAGTATACCTCCTCCAAGTTCACTTCTTGCTGAATATGATTTTGTATAGTCTTCATTAGGATGCCAATCAGGTAAGTAGTAACCAAATTCTGCCTTTACTGATAATACCTTGCCTATTTCTTTCTTATCTAATGTTTCCTTTATCAAGTTTATTTCACGATTAAAACGTAGATTATAACCCACCATAACTATCAGGTTCTTTTTCTCTGTTATTCTTTTTAATTCACGTACTCCAAAGTCATTTGATATTGGTTTTTCTATAAAAACAGGGATATTGTGTTTAACAACCTTCTCTGCTAACTCTATATGAGTACTAGGAGGAGTGCATATCAAAACAGCATCAAAGGTTTCTTTAAGTGCTTTATTGATATCTGTATATGTCCTAATATTATATTTTCCAGTTACATAATGCAGTTTTTTGTTGTCTATATCACATGCTGTAACAATATTACCATTCAAATCAATAAGATTACTGATATGCCTTTGTCCAATAGAACCGCAACCAATAACAAGCAGTTTCATAAAATCAATACGTTATAGGTTTACTGTATTTAAAATATTGTTAATTACTTGTTGCTTGTACTTTCAATTTCATTCTATGTTTATATTCCCTATCATAACACAAGTTACAATATCCTTTTGCCCTTGCTCCATGAGTACATCCAGGCGTTTTACATATTTTACCTTTATTTGTTTGATTAATTTTTCCCATAATATCACCCTAGTTCTTTTAAATTTGTTATAAGTTCTTTTGTAATGAAAAACCCATCTGTCCTTGTAAACACAGGCAAACAAACTGCTAACTGTGGTAAAGTAGAATAAGTGGTATAATACTGAATATAACGTATTCTTATTGGCAAATACACATACAAGTATGCCTTAACAAAATAATATGGTGACCATCCTTTTACGTTTTCATACCATATTTCACACATACCTACCATTATGATTTCATATAGATGTGGTTGGTCGTCATAAGAAAACAAGAATGTTCCAGAATAATAAGCATGTTGTAATGTTCTATTTACATTACTTGATATTTGTTTTATCTTCTCATCACTCATACGTTGTTCATTATGTTCCTGTATATCACTTAATCTATCTTTTGCTGATATCACTGGATTAAAAATAAGGAAAAGGAAGATTCCTACTATTAATAATGAACAAATTTTGATTTTCATCATTTCACTTAGGGTGCATAACTCATTGCATAATCTTCTAGCATCCAATGTACTTGCATATGATATAATCTTACTTTAAAAAACAAAAACAGATAATTAAAAGGTAATTGGCACACAAATATAATAAAATACAATATAGCACCTACAATACCGTAATCATGGACAAGGTCTTCCCAACTTATATACTTTGCCTTCTCTCCTATCTCAAAAAAGCAATATTCCCAACACTTTATTCTTATAGGCAACCAAAGTAAAACAAGTATCATAGCACAACCCATAATCTTCCCAAGACCATTATGACCAAATATATAATAAGAAAATGTCATAATGTCCATTGCCATCCAGAGAAATTCATAAAAACCATCTGTTATATCTAAGGGCAGAATCTCTAATAAATCCTTTACGTCTTGCTGTATTTGTGCTAATTCTTCTTCTGTTACTGTTTCTTTATATTTAGCACTTCCCTTTTTAATGAAATCAGGTATTGTTGGTATGTTAGACTTGATTGTGTTTGCTTGAACAATAGAAGAAAATCCCATCCCCATAACCAGTACTAAAACAAATACTGTTAAGATTTTCTTCATATTACCTTACCCTCCGTTTTGTGACATTGCGTAATCAATTCCATCCATACATGCCCATAATGGAAGTAGTCTACCTAAGACTGGTATAGCAATAATTGATATTGCTAACATTGTTGGGAAGATTAACAACCACACTATAAATACACCTAGTACACCAAAATCATGCAAAATATCATCTATAAACCCATCTGAATCATTAACTATATCAGTTACTATAGTAGGCCCAGCAGCAAGTCCTATAAACATCCCAGGTATTCTACCTAACGGATAAAATATAACAAAAATCCAAAAAGCACCCATTGCATGTCCTAATCCATTATGTCCTAACATTAAACACCAAAATGCCATGATTTCAGAACATGTTTGGAAAAACCAACCATCATAGTCGTCAGAACCCATATGTGGAAATGCTTCTGCTCCAGGATATGTTTCAAAACACTCTTCTAATAACTGTTTAAACTCTGGTATTGCTTTTATAATCTTAGTGACAATATCACTTAATCTTACCCTATCGTTAAAATCAGTTGCATCAGATGCAACTACAGAACTCCCTGATAAAGACAACAGCATTACAACAGTTGAAACTGTCATTAAAATACTAAGTCTTTTCCTATTCATTTTTTCACCACAATATTATATATTGATTGTTATATTTAAATGTTTTGTTAATTCTTGATAAAAAAACAATTTATAATAACTTCTTTAAATCTTCCTTATCTAAACATAAGTTATTGGTATCACTTGTATACCTAAATCCATCAGGAAGTGGTTTACCACCAAACAACTTTCTTTTATCTGGATAAGGTAACTCTTGTTCTGGTTGTATAACAAAATAATTATCAAATTCCAATGTATGCCTACCTTCATCTTCAGTTATCAGTACTTCGTGTATCTTCTCTCCAGGTCTTATACCAATAGATTCCTTTTCAGCATCTGGTGCTATGATGTTTGCTACGTCTATCAGTTTCATACTTGGTATCTTTGGTACAAATATCTCACCACCTTTCATCATATTGATACATTCTATAGAAAAACGAACACCTTCTTCCAGTGATAACCAGAACCTTGTCATCCTGTCATCTGTTAAAGTGATTTTACCTGTTTTCTTTTGTTCCTTAAACAGTGGTATAACACTTCCTCTACTACCAATGACATTGCCATATCTAACACAACTGAATTTTGTATCTGCTAAACCAGAGTATACGTTTGCTTGAACAAATAACTTTTCAGCAACCATCTTAGTAGCACCATAAAGGTTAACTGGATGTACAGCTTTGTCCGTACTGATTGTCATAACACGTTCTACACCATTATTGATTGCTGTGTCTACTACATTAACAACACCATCAATGTTTGTCTTCACCGCCTCAACAGGGTTATATTCGGCAGTAGGCACTTGTTTTAGAGCAGCTGCATGTACCACAATGTCAACATCATGCATTGCTCTATGTAACCTGTCTTTATCCCTAACATCACCTATAAAGAAACGTAAGTTCTCTTGTTTGAATTTCTTTTTCATTTCAAACTGCTTCATTTCTCCCCTAGAAAATATACGTACTACATGTGGTTGATATTCCCTTAACACTATTTCAGTAAATTTCTGACCATACGAACCACTGCCACCTGTAACTAAAATTGTCTTATCCCTTAATACATTCAACCTATTACTCTCCTCTGCATATATTCAAACAGTCTCTTAGTAATCAAATTTGATATTGGGTTATTGAATTCACATAAACGTATTAGTGGATAAAAGGTTTTTGGAAATTTCATGTAAAGAATAAATGTCTTCTTTAAACCCCTTAGTCTTCTTGTTGATATTTCAGACATATTAAACCTGTAGGCTTCAGTTGCTTCTATGTTTTGTTCTATTTTACAATGTTCCTGTATTTCTGTTTTAGGATATGGATAAATGTAGTAAACATTAGCTGTTCCCACTTGGCACTCTCTATTCATCTCAATTGTTTTAAAGATATCTTCCCTTGTTTCTGTAGGTAAACCTATCATGTTGAATGATGATGTGTTTATTTCCAGTTTGTTAACTATGTTGTATGTTTTTCTTATTTCATCATCAGTTACGTTTCGTTTCAATATGTCTTTTCTTATTTGATAATTGCCTGTTTCAATACCAATTGATGTGTGAATACAACCTGCATCCTTTAATAATTTGAGTTTCCTTTCATCCACCATCTTTGGTGATATGGATATCAAAAAAGGAATGTTAATGTGTTCTTTATACTGTTGAGCAAACGTTTCTATTTCTTTTAAGGGTCTTGCAATAAACAAATCATCTGAAAACTTAACCATATCCAATTGATATTGTTCCTTTAAACGTTTCAAGTTTGATATTGTCTTGTCTACTGATTCCCATCTTACATACTTGCCTTTTCCCTTAAACAATTGTTTAAAGTAAAAATTCGTGCAATAAGAACATTTGTACGGGCAACCTTTCATTGAAAGATAATGCCCACGATTATATATTTTTCCTTTATAGGCACCACGTAAATGACGTTTATCAAACAAACTCCAATCAGGACATGGTAATGTATCCAAATCAATTAAATTACCTATGTCGTTTCTAAAAATGGTTTTTCCGTTATTGTACCATATTCCCTTGATGTTGGTTATATCGTCCTTGTTTTCCATTTTCCTACAAAGTTCAAGTATTGGTTTCTCCCCTTCACCAACACATATCATATCAACATGTTTAATAACTTCTTCTGGATTAATTGTTGGATGAACACCTCCTACTAAAATAGGTAAACCAAAAGTATAATGACGGATAACATCTATCAACTCTTTTGTATTCTTCCAAAGGTCTGTAGTTATAGAAAAAGCAACTAGGTCTGGGTGATATTGCTGTATCTTTTTCCTAAACTCATACTTGATATTGATTATTCTATCATCAACATCGTCTAAAGGTGGCGCTTTAAGGTATTGATATCCATCAAAGTTTAGTTCTGATTTATTTGTTTCTTCAGGTCTCATAAAAGTTGTATCAAACAAATCAACGTCATAACTATGTTTTTTGAGAATAGCAGAAAGCAGTGATATACCAAGGGGTATTCCCCTAAATAAATAATGTTGTGGATAAACAAATAGAACTTTCATAAAAATTCACTGTATTTCTTTATCCTTTCACTATATACCTGTAAAAAGTAATCTTTATCGTAAAACTTTTCACCTCTAAACATAGGTTGAGTAAATCCTCCAAAGCCACGTTTAAACCTACTGATGTTTATCTCTTTCTTACTTGGAAAATCTGTTAAAGTGTTCCCATAGTATTGCCAACCTAGTTCGTAAAAGTCATAAAGATAAGACATATATTTGATTGCTACCCATTGAACTAAATGTGCAAGTGGTAAATCGATATTTGGTTTATTACAAGATGAGCCATAATTGACGTTGTTCTTGTAAACAGTAAAGTAAGAGAAACTAACAAATTCATCATCAAGTAAAGCACCTATAAGAAATCCATTTCCCTGTTTTATCCATTCATAAATCAGTTCAAATGTCTTGTCTGGTCTTGTTTGCCTACCTGATGCCAAGAAATGTAAATGTTTGTATTTATTGAATATATCCATTCCAATGTTTTCCTTATCATATATCTCTGCTCCCAACACCCTTGATGCTTTGTCTATATCTGAATCGTGCCCATGCCTAATCTCTCTCCTTAAATCTTCTAAATCACATGATAAGTCTATCAATCTGGTATTAATTGATGTATCTATAAACCCAAACTTTGTTAAATAATTGTAAAGGTCATAACCATGATTCAATACAGGAAACCTCATTCGTATTCTCTTAATATTGTTGTCTTTTGCTAGTTCATCAATATGCTTAAAGACTGCTTTCATGTATTTGTTTCTTTCTTTTCTAGTAAGGTCAACATTGAATGCAGGAGTAGGGCCATAGTCATTGCCAAATGAGAATTCATCTTTTTCCTTTATCAGAGAACAAATTGCCATAATCTTGTTGTTTTCCAATATCATAAAACTCTTTGATTCTGGTTTGTTTTCTGGTTTATAGTTTAAGGTGTATTCCAACCAGTGTGTTGTATTATACCACCAAGTATCATCACTATCAAGACAAAATTGATTCCAATTGTCGTAGTCTTGTTTTGTTAAAGGTTTTATTTCCATTTTTGATATACACCTCCATTTACTATATAATCACAAACAACATCTAGGTGTTTGTCTTTACCAGGAGCCAATTGTGAAAAGGACTTGATATTCCAACCAACATCTAAAAAGTTGTTTCTGTAAAAGAAGTTAACAGGAATGTAACTTTTGATAAAATAGTAATAGGCATAGACTTTTGCCAGTTCTGCCTGTTTATCAGTTAACTTGATGTCTTTTGATAACAGTTGTTTGTATTGTTCTCTACTGTAAACATCAAAAGTGAATCCCTTATCACTGTAATGTGATGCACCTACAAGTACAACAGGTATTTTCTTTAATGATAGTTCCAAACCAAGTGTCCCACTATAAAGTATTCCAACATCAATGATTGGAAACAGGGAGTAAGGACTGATGTCTGTATTAGATGGTATTACTTCAATGTTATCAGTTAAATCAATATTCTGCTTAATGTAGTCTGATATTGTGTTTTGTGCTCTTACAACACTTTCTATTGGGTGTATTTTGATAAGTAGTTTGTCTTTAGGTCTTTTTTTGAATAATTCTATAGTATAGGAAACCCATTCATAGATATCCTTAAATTCCCTAACAGTTTCATGCAAACCTGCATCATATGGAATGTTGGTAAACATACAATATGTCTTTTCATAGTCTAAATCCTTTTTGATGTCCTTTGTTTCAAACTTATATAATTTGGTATCACCATAAGCACCAAGCATTCTAAGGTTAAAGAGGTCATTCAGTTCTGATGTTTCTTCTGTAGAAAGTGATTGCTTGCTTCTATATTTATTGTAGTATTCATTAAACCTGTCTTTGTTGATTTGGTTAATATCAAAACCAATAGTGTTGTTGTCGTATCCCTTACAGTAGTCAATTATCCTAACACCTTGATTTCTACAGTATTCAGCAATACCTCCCCATGCACTGAAATAGTTTTGACTTGATATTAATATGTCAGGTTTTTCTTCTTCATACATTCGTTCAGCAACGTCTACTGATATTATTGCATTTGCCAGTTCCTTATAGTATATCTCATCATAGTTTTCTTTTTCCATTTTACCTTCAAAATACCTTTCTGCCGAATTTGTTGCAAGTTGCTTGATATTTACACCTTTATACTCATCATCAATATCTCTAATCTCATATGGTTTGTCTTTGTTCTTATTTGATATAAAGTATCCTATATTAAATAAATCGTCTCTTGTTACATAATCAAAATAAGTCTTATGTGGTATACCTAACATAGTATAGAACTTTTTGGAGTAATCAACACAGTTATCACAAGGGTTCTTTGCTGAATAGATAGTTATTCCAGCAGTACACATAGATAGAGCCTTACCACAGGTAAGAACCAAAGTGTCGTGTCCTCTCATCATCAACGCTATTGCTAAACCTGCACTTGCAAATGTTCCAGGGCCGTATATACCATTGATGACATTAAACACTATCTTTTTGCCCTTTAGAGTAATATCAGTAAGGTCTAAATTAATTTTCTTTGGCGTGTTGTTGAGTATTTGTTTTGTCCTTTTAAGTGCGTTTTCTTGATATACCTTTTCTATTAGGTTATAGGTAAAGTCCTTCATCTTAAAAGCAGTAACTATGTCATTTATTGTATTTTTAAACTTCCTGTTGTCAACAAAGAAATCAAACTTCTGCATAATTATTTCTTCTTATAATGTACGTGTTGGTGTTCACAACGTTTTCTTCTCTTATGTTTACTTATATTATTAACAACAACACCACAAGTAGGGCATACATAAGATTGATTATTCATCCTCATTTGTCTGTTCATCAAAAAACAAATAGGTTAT
>Ga0209427_10004356_pt1 | contig 16368 bp, 13 predicted proteins | sample DeeMarSWOR136_30_FD_187465 | JGI IMG/M metagenome (GOLD analysis project Ga0209427, IMG submission 187465) | Marine sediment microbial communities from White Oak River estuary, North Carolina - WOR-1-36_30 (SPAdes) (version 2) | ecosystem: Environmental > Aquatic > Marine > Intertidal zone >...
CCGCTTCCAGACGCCCTATGAGCTCGGAGGTTGGTATCATGTATCCCGAACCATGGAGAGAGGTCACGAACTCGACGTGCGGTCTCTCCCTCCGGTACTCGGGCTGCTTCTGTGGCTGTTTCAGGTAGCGGCTCATAAGACTGAGGTCCGGATTGAGGAGCAGGGAACCCTGATAGAGAACCAGGTCCCTGCGCCTGTACAGGGAGGATCCCAGTATCTTTCTCCCTCCCAGGGCGATGTCGGATATGCCTTCGATGCTCAGGCCGCTTGCCCCCAGCTCTTCAAGCACACTGATGATACGCCGGTTGACCGCATGCATGTGCTCCCGCAGGTGAAAGGGGAGTCCGCTCATGCCTGCGATGGACAGAATTATGACTCCCGGTGCGAGGACAACCGTTCCGCCGCCGCCGCTGCGCCTGGAGATCGGTACCCCGTCGGCGAGGCAGTTATGGACGTGCACATCGCCCTCCATGTTTGACGATCTTCCCAGCACGACTTCGATGCGGGACGCCTCATATATTGCACAGGCGTATGTGCACTCAGTGTGAATCCTGTCGAGCACGAGTGCATCGAGGTGGAAACGGTTGTTCTTCCTCTCCTCTTCCATAAAAAACGCTACCGCACTCCAGGTTTACGACATGGTCCAAGTCTATCACGAATTATGGGGACAGCATACTTAATTAACCTGGAGAAAAAATGGAGACGGGATTATGGGTGGGGAGCTAATGAAAAACCGGTTGAAATATTTTGTAATTATGTTACAATATTTCGAATAAAAATGTAATAAGGTAACATTTCCTGGCAGTGCTGGATCTGAAAAATAGCTATGAATTTATGGGGCGGTGGTGTAAGATCAATGACTCTGGCATTCCGATTCGGTGCCGGCTGACGGGAAAAGGCGTATGAAGGAAAATGACACCCTGCTCAAGATGGTTGGCGTCACCAAGACCTTTCCGGGCGTTGTGGCGGTGGATGATGTAGACTTTGACGTGCGCTACGGGGAAGTCCACGCCCTGGTGGGAGAGAACGGGGCGGGAAAGAGCACGCTCATCAAGATACTGGGCGGGGTGTACGACCTGGAGAAAGGATCCATATTCTTCGATGGGGATGAGGTTTCTTTTACATCCACCCATCAGTCTCTGATGAGCGGGATCTCCGTCATCTATCAGGAGTTCAACCTCATTCCCGATCTGTCAGTGGCGGAGAACATCTTCATCGGCAGAGAGCCCAAGAGGATAGCCGGTCGGTTCGTGCACTGGAAAAAGCTGAACGCCGATGCCAAAGGTGTCCTGGACCGCCTCGAGATACAGATCGACCCAAGGACCTTTGTGAGCGATCTTCCGGTCGCCGAGCGGCAGATGGTGGAGATCGCGAAAGCCCTCTCCTTCGAGTCGAAGCTCATCATCATGGACGAACCGACGGCCACACTTACCGATCGGGAGGTGAAGAAGCTCTTCGAGATAATCAGCGGCCTTCGCCGGGAAGGGGTCTCGATCATCTACATCTCGCACCGTCTTGAGGAGGCTTTCGAACTCGCGGACAGGATCACCGTGCTCAGGGACGGGAAGAAGATCGGCACCAGGATCTGCACAGAGACCAGTGAGGGAGAGATCATCGAGATGATGGTCGGCAAGGTGGTGAAGGATTACTTCGCTGGCGAGGTCAGGAAGCAGAGAGAGCGCGAGCTCATCATGGAGGTGAAGAACTACTCCATTGCCGACCACATAGAGGAAGTGAGCTTCGAGCTGTACAGGGGAGAGATACTGGGATTCGCGGGTGTCATTGGGTCCGGTGTTCACCACCTGTTGAGATCACTCTACGGCGTGGAGCCAAAAAAAGGCGGGCAGATGATCTTCGAGGGAAAACCCGTCGAGATCAGGTCTGCACGGGATGCCATTAAGCTCGGGTTCGGCTACGTGACCGAGGACCGGAAAAACGCGGGCATACTCCCCGACATGACGGTGCTGCACAACGTGACCATCATCATCATAAAGCTGCTCACCTTCCTAAGGGGTATGTTCATCAAAAATAGCACAGAGAGGGAGAAGTTCAACGAGATAAACAGAAACCTGAATATAAAGTTCGCGGACTACGGACAGAAGATCATCTATCTGAGCGGCGGAAACCAGCAGAAGGTGGTGATCGGGAGGACTCTGGTTACAAACTGCAAGGTGCTCATCCTGCAGGAACCCACCAGGGGTATCGACGTGGGCGCAAAGGCCGAGATTCACCGCATCATGCGGGAGCTCGCGAACAGGGGCATATCCATCATCATGACCTCCTCGGAGCTGCCCGAGCTGGTGAACCTTCCGGACCGCTGCATCGTTTTGTACAAGGGGAGGATTGCAGCCGAGTTCGACCGGGAGAGCATGGAAGAGGAGAAGCTCGTAGCCGCGCAGATCGGGCAGGCCGGAAACTGAGGTCACCTAGAGGGGAAACGCTTCAATGATCAAATTTCTGAAGCTCTACGAGAAGATCGGCATATTCATCTTCCTCGTTGCCGGAAGCATCTTCCTCTCGATCGCGAGCCCGCACTTTCTGCAGAGCGATACCATCCTCAACATCATCGCCCAGGGGACCTACGGTGCGATCGTGGGATTCGGCATGACCCTCGCCATCACGCTCGGCGGGTTCGACCTCTCCGTGGATGCGGTCATGGCCCTCACGAGCGTGTTCCTCTCCATCCTCATCCCGCTCATCGGTATTCCTCTGGCCATATTCATCTCGCTGATCGTTGCGTGTTTCGTGGGACTTATCAACGGGCTCATTATTACCAAGCTCAGGGTGAATCCGCTCATCACCACCCTGGCCATGATGACCATCATCAGGGGAGTGGCCCTGATCGTGGCAGGGGGCAGACAGATCGTCATTCACGAGAAGGTGTTCATGGAGGTGGGAACAGGCAAGCTCCTGGGTGTGCCGAACCCCATCTACATCATGGTCGTGCTCTTCGTCATCTTCTACTTTATTTTATACCACACGCCCTTCGGCCGGCACATCAGCGCCGTGGGTTCGAATGAGAGTGCGGCCCGTATTTCGGGTCTCAAGGTTGACCTGATCAAGATATTCGTGTTCGTCCTGGTTTCCTTTACCGCGGGGGTTGCAGGCACGATACGGACGTCTCAGACCCTGATCGGGATACCCACCATGTCCCCAGGGTTCGTGCTCGTGGCCATCACGGTCACCATACTCGGCGGCACGAGCCTGTCGGGAGGACGGGGGAATCTCTGGGGCACCCTCTTTGCGGGCATCTTCATATCCATGATCTACTACGGGCTCAACCTCATCGGGGTGCAGATATTCTATCAGATGCTCTCCGTGGGGATCGTGCTGATCCTCGCCCTGTTCATAGACGGCATCAGGGGGCGCTACCTGGAGACCCTCAAGGCGAAGGGCATCAAGGTGTAGAGCAGGTGCGGTACATTCTGAGGAGAGGAAAATGGGAAAGGAAAAGAAGGGCGGCATGCGTGAACGGTTCGGAAGACAGTGGGACAGTTTCGTGCTTCCCCTGCTGTTCATCGGCCTGGTGATCATATTTTCCATACTGTCACCGGCCTTCCGAACTGCCTTCAACCTGATCAGCTCGCTCAGGTTCACCTCGTTCATCGCCATAGGGGCCATCGGCATGGCCTTCTGTATCATGAACGGCGACTTCGACATCTCCGTTGGCTCCATGCTGGCGCTCGTTGCGGTGCTCGGGTCCTCACTTCTGCCCGCGATTGGCGGCGTTCCTGCGGTGCTCTTCACCGTTGTCGTTTCCTCCTTCCTCGGCTTCGTCAACGGAGTGTTCATCACCAAGCTCAGGATTCCAGCCTTCATCACCACCCTGGGCATGATGTTCATCTACCGGTCACTGGCCTACATATACACGAACAACACTCCCGTGTACATTGAAAACAAGTTCTGGCTCTTCCTGGGGAACGGCAACGTGCTGGGGATTCCCTTTGCCATTGTGCTTATGCTTCTGTGCTACGGTGTTGCCTGGCTCCTGCTGCGAAAATCCCCCTTCGGACGCTATGTGGTCGCCGTGGGCACGAACCGAGAGGCTGCGCTGCTCTCGGGCATCAACGTCGACCGGGTGAAAATCACCGTGTTCACCCTGGTGGGCCTGTTCGTGGGCATCGCCTCGGTGGTGATCTCCGCAAACCTGGGGAGCGCAAACCCGGGGATGCTTGGGCAGGGGTACGAGTTTCAGGTCATCACCGCGGTGGTCCTCGGTGGTACGGTTCTCGGAGGGGGAAACGGCAATTTGTGGGGCGCCTTTTTCGCCTCCATGGTCATCACCTATCTGAAAAACGGCCTGGGGCTGAAGCAGGTGGACTCCTACTGGCAGTTCGTGGCCATCGGGCTCGTGCTCATCTTCGCTGTTTCCATGAACCGTATTAAATTTACGGTGCTCGGCCAGAGGGAGGTGTAGGGCTGCAAGACAGCGGTTCGCGTACTCGTACGTTACGTTCATGTAGAGTACGCATGATTTTAAAGCATTACAGAACTTCGCGTCCATTGTATAATGGACCTAAGGTATGGAAAGAATTCTAGTTTTAAGGAGGTATGTATGTTGAAAAGGATTTTCATTGCGGTACTGGTAGTTGCGTTTCTCGTGCCCGCCTTCATGTTTGCCGGGGCAGGGGAAAAACCTGAAAAGAAGGAGGGGATCACCATCGGGTTCTCTTTGTGGACCATGGAGTATACCTTCTTCCAGAACCTTGAGAAGGGCGTACGGGACGCCTGCAAGGACTTCGGGTACGAGTACATCATGATCGATCAGAACTCCGACCCCCAGAAGATGGTGCAGGACATCAACGCCCTGGTGGGCCAGAAGGTTGACGGCATCGTCATCACCCCCGTCGACCCCGGCGCCATCGGCCCTGCTGTGCAGAACGCCCGGGACAAGGGCATCCCGGTGACCTGCGCAGATATAGGCAAATCGGGCCCTGTCAACGCCCTGCTCATCTCCAACAACTACGAGGGGGGCCAGCTTGCCATGGACTTCATTGCGGAGCAGATGAAGGGCAAGCCCAACAACTCGAAAAAGGTCGCTGTAGGGCGCGTACAGCCTCAGTGGACCTATGCGCGGCAGCGCGGCCAGGGTTTCATGGACAGGGCCAAGGAGCTCGGCTACACCGTATCCTCGGAGATCGTGGTGAACCCCCCAAGCGCCGAGGGCGGATACGACGCCATGCAGCAGATCATGTCAGCTGCACCGGATATTGTGGGAGTATACTTTGCGAGCGGCCGTGAGGCAGTGGGAGGCGCTAACGCGGTGAAGGCCACTGGCAAGGACATTATCGTGGTGGGCTACAACGGCGATCCCGAGGAGCTGCAGGCCATCGAGGACGGCATCCTTCATGCCACCGTGGCACAGCAGCCCTACTTCATCGGGTACGAGAGTGTGCGGGTATTGAAGGAGATCCTCGAGGAGGGTAAAACCTATGAGGACGCCGAAGTTCCAGTCAAGGTCGAGCTTTTGACCCCGCAGAACTACAAGAAATGGGCAGCCGAGGCCGAGAAGCGAAGGGGCATCCCCGCCTATTGATGTGGATTGTTACGAGTGTATAAAAGGGCAGATCATCAATGATCTGCCCTTTTATGAAAAAGATAAGCGCTTGGGTTTCATCGGCTCACGGACACAGGAATGAGAAATAGAGTATGTCTCAAAGCTATGTGAAAGTATCATACAGAAAATGAATATTTTATTGAGGGAGAAAGTAAAGGACGTTCTTTCATACTTCCCAAGTGCTGTACTTATTGTATTTTTCTCTATCACGTGACTTTGGGATATTACCTAGAATTAAGTAAGCTGTCCCCATAGCTCCATGACTCATTACGTATATTCTCACCATAATTCCTGAGACGAACCGTAAAGGTACGCCGCCTCGAGCATGGCCTCCACATTCTCGACCGGCACATTCTGCTGAATGTTGTGCACCTGGGTGAACACATAACCGCCTTCACCGCTGCCGAAGATCTCGATGTTGTGCCGCACGTGCTCGCGCACCTCGAGGGTCGTCCCCAAGGGAAGCACCTTTTGCGTATCGCATCCGCCCCCCCAGAACACGATCTTTCCGCCGAAACGCTCCATGAGACGCTCAGGCTCCATGCTTGCCGCTGAGATCTGCACGGGGTTGAGGATGTCGATGCCTGCTTCGATCCAGTGCGGGATGTAGTGATAGATCGAACCGCAGGAGTGGAGGTAGGTTTTCCAGTTCGTATGGGCGTGTACCCAGTCGCACAGCCGCCCGTAGTGGGGTTTGATCATTTCGGCAAACAGGTCGGGCGCTATGAGCTCGGCTCTCTGGGTTCCTGCGTCATCCGAAGCAACGCCCCAGGCAAAGACCAGGTCGCCCAGGGCCTGGTGAAAGAGTTCTGTTCGCTTGATAACCGTGTCCACATAACGGGCCATCATGTCGTGCGCCGTCTCTTTTTCTTTCATGAGCATGATGAGCCATTCGTCGAGGGCACCCTGGGTGATGTTATCGGCAAGCAGTGCGCTCAGTCCCATGAGAGATATAGAAGCGCCCCATCCGAGGATGGCCTTGTCCGTGTTTTCATGGAGAAACTTCGCCTGGTGGCCCATCGCCTCGAGCACCTCATCGGAAACGGAATCGGAGGGCTGGAAAGCCCCCGGATCAATTCGTACGGCAGACATGGTCGGGCGTGTGAAATCGAAGTAAAATCCGTCTTTCGGCATGCGGGCAAACGGGGTACCGTCCATCTGTCTCAGAAACCAGGTTCCATTCTCATCCTCCGTAATGGACGTACCCGGGGGGAAGTACACATCCAGCCCGCAGAACAGCCGTTTTTTCAGACCCCTGTGGGCATCCATGCGGGCCCACAGAACGTCACCCGCATCGAGGGGAACCACATCGATGTGCAGGCGCTCCAGCACTTCCAGCTCTACTTCGGCCAGTATCTGCATGGTATCATGGATCTTCGTGGGCGTGTGGATACCAATGCGCCTTTTCAGTTGGTCATAGAGTGCCGCATTGATGCCCGAAGCCCGAATACCCCCTAGATCGATGGGTATTCTGTCGGGTTTCTGGAAGTTAACGGCTCTCAGCACCCGCTCTCTCGAGGTCATGGGACACTCCACCTGGTCATTCTTCGCTGAAATTATGTAGTATGGGAAACCATACACCGAGTTACAAAGGGTTGTCAAGAACGGGAGTTGGTTATGATCCGCCTGATTAAGAACCTACTCGAACTTTTCTACAGTTTTTGAAGTCCATATGTACTTTGATATTGATCGATTGTCTCATTCGATGTGAGGAGAGCAATCTCCGTATCGTAGTGGCATGTTTCCTGTGGTTTTAAGTGCCGTAAATCACCGCGATTTCTTTGCATGTTTCTTCCCTGAACCGTACAGTTGCCCGGTTCGAATCCGATGACATATTCCCCCCTGTTCAAACGCTTCCAGAGGGTGAAGTAAGGAAATGCACTTTTTTGATAGCTCAAGGATATACCCAAACCGGCATTGTTTTCTAAGCTGCGGTTTGCGAACATCACGTGACAGTAACCGTTTTCATCGCTCCTCTGATCGATCATGTATACAAGCTCAAGGGCTTTCTCATCGGGCATGCTTAAATGACCAATCTCCCCACAATTTTTTTCAGCTTCAATATCCAAACCCTGAATGTGGGTATAGGACATATAGATTTCCGATGCTTCATCCAGAAGAGGGTAGCCTATGTTGATGTGGTAGAGAAACATGTGTGGTACGGTATAAAATGACCGGTTTTGTACCGAATCACTTATATGAATCGACGGTTTCCCCATCTGAGTTTGTATTCTTCTTGTTAATTGGAAATTTTCACCCTGTGCAGCAGCTTCTATGACATTTCCTTCGACTTGTAATATATAGTTTTCGTTATCCCAGTACGACTTGTAACTCACGGCCTTCGCAGGGAGGTTTGAGATGCGTCCATGGGCTCCAAAATGTTCCTTTTCCAGGTATGCGCCTCTGTCAACGCAATGGTCTCCAACGTTGGACAGCCCGCAGGTTACAAGAAGCCCTCCGAAAAAGTTTCGCAGCCAATCCCATTCATGCGACGAGTAGTAATGGGAAGAAACAACGCCGGTACCGCTCAACCAGTTCAAGGGAATCCCCTTATATTCGGCATAATAAATGTCCATTCCCCGGTCAGGTAAAACCTCGAACCTGAGTCCGGTTGCATTTCTGAAATCGAGACATCGCACCCCTTTTGCCAGACCATCGTCATAGATAAAGGAGTGTATTCCGCATATCTGAGACATGTCTCCAACTGATTCGATCAGTGACTCTTTTGCAATTGTTCTACCAAATACGGTTGGCATTTTCTGACTCCTTGTACTTGATAATCATGTTCAATTTCACCGCAGCATCGAATTGTTTATACAATGAAAGAAAAATATTATCAATATATTTTTTAATAATGATATTTTCACTCAAAAATATCCAATATTTTATAATTTCAATCAATTATTTAAGCAAATTTTGCTTGACAAAATCAATATATTGACCACACAATGAATTAATTTTTTGAATCCCTGCCATTTGCATAGGTATATGAGTAAGAATGTGCTGAAAGAAAGGCATGAGCGTATCATTTCACTTCTTGAAGATCATAAAGAGATGGATATCTCTAGTTTTAGAAAGGAACTGCATACTTCAGAAGCCACCATACGACGTGATCTCAATTTTCTCGAACATGAAGGGATTATCATCAGAACGATTGGCGGTGCGTGTTTAAGGGATAAACCCTCTCTTGTTGTACGTACCTTTGATGAACGTGTTCAAAAGAACCGTAAACAAAAGGAATCGATCGCTCACGCAGCATCGAAAATTGTGCAATCAGGCATGGTGATTGCCATTGATAGTGGTACGACAAGCTGGCTGGTCGCATCCAAACTGAAAGACAAGGGCCCGTTAACAGTTATAACCAGCGCCCTAGGTGTCATCGAGGAATTGGGAGCAATTGAAAATATTTCTCTATTCTGCTTTGGGGGCCAATTTCGTAGAGAGAACCTCGATTTCATCGGCAACAGCGTCACGGAGCAATTTAAAAAGGTTCATGCCGATATCGCTTTTCTTGGTGCTGATTCCCTTATGATCCCCGGAAAGGGGCTCTTTGCGAATGAATATTTTACTTCCATGGTTTCCAGATCAATCAGCTCGTGCTGTGACAGATGTGTTGTCGTTGCTGATCATACAAAGATCAATGCGCAGGGCACATTCCTCGCAGTTCCTGCCCAAAACATTCATCTTGTCATTACAGATACGGGACTCAGCGATGCTTCGAGGCGTCTTCTGAGGGAGGAATCGTACGAGGTCATGTTTGTGTGATTGCAAAGCTGGAGAAAATTTAGAGTACCGTTGTGCATGCTTTGAAAGGGGGTGGTACAGGAAAAAAGATCATTGCTGCACATTATGTACTATCAAAATAAGAAGGAGAGTAAGCGAAATGAAAAAAGCGTTTCTATGGTTGATGGTTGTTTCACTCATCGCGTTATTTGCTATTCCTGTGTACGCTGCGGGAAAGAAAGAAGCACCCCGCGCAGTGACACCGGTTGAGGAGAAAGTGGGGGAGCGAGAATGGTGGATGGCTCCCGAAGGAGGGAAAACCCTCGTCGATGATTTGCCCATGCCCGAGAAAAGCAGCGAACCCTATGTTTTTGCCGTTGCAGTCAACGATACTGAGATTTCCTTTGAGATCGATGTCTGGAATGGCTTCAAGAAAGCAGCTGAAAAGTATCCAAACATCGAGCTCCACCTTTTTGACTGTAAAAACAATCCCGATGATTCTTTGAAAGCTGTTTTGGATATCCAGACCCTCAATCCTGATTTTGTCGTCTATTTCAACTGGGTTGGTGCAGGCCAGGAGATGGCCCGCTGGTGTGAAGAGAATGAAATCCCTGAAATAGAGATTGATGTGCCTTACGGCCAGCATGCCTGGTTTTACGGTGTCAACAACCCTATGACAGGGATCCTTGGCGGACAGAAGATGGGCGAGTGGGTCAAGAAAAACTGGGCCGGGAAAGACGTCTGGGTCGTTCAGAACACTGAATATGAATCTGGTGAAGATGTTTATCTTCGCAACTCGGAGTTTCTGAGGGTGTTTTTAGAGACTGTGGGGGATTCCGTCAAGGTTATGAACATTCACAAAGACGGAAAGGTCGATGAGCTCAACGGCGACACAAGCCCTGAGCTGGGATTGCAGCTGTTCGGCGACTGGTTGACCGCCCATCCTGAAGCAAAGAATATCGCAGTGTGGTCAATGACCGATGAGGCGTGCTCCGGGATGTATGCGGCAGCAAAAAATCAAAACAGGCTCAGCAACTGTGTGTTCGGAAGCATAAACGGTACGCCGAACGCATTCAACATAATGGTTGAAGATAAACGGTATCTCGGGTCAATAGCGATTTTCCCAGAACGGTATGGGGAAGGAGTTTTAAAGACGGCGATGCTCATTATGCAAAATAAGCCTGTCCCCAAACAGGTGGTAACGGAATACGAATGGGTTACGATTGAGACCCTGGGCAAATACTACCCACAGTATTTCAAATAAGTTGGATTGAGGAAAGATCAAAGGGGGAAAAATACTCCTCCTTTGATCTTTTATACAAAAAGTCACAATTCTTGTGGTAACACTTCAGAAGAAGGCGGAACAGATTACATGTCAGACAGATCGGACGAAGTCTTCATAAACAGACGCCGATTAAAGGAAATGGAGCTGAGGGAGCTTATACTCTTCGGAGTTCTTGTCGTGCTGGTCATCATCTTCTCATTCCTGGCTCCGAACTTCTTCAAGATAGGTAACTTCATGAATCTCGGCATGTACTCTGCCTCTTTGGCAATTACCGCGGCTGGCATGACCTATGTGATCATCTCGGGTGGGATGGACATTTCGGTGGGAGCCATCATGTCCTGCTGCGGCATTCTCACGTCGAACCTCCTACTGTCATTGGAAAACGTTGCCATTGCGGTTGTTGGCGGTCTCATGCTCGGACTCATAATAGGCGCATTCAACGGCATGCTTGTGACAAAATTACGCGTAAACTCCATAATCGTGACAATCGGCACGATGTCTATTCTCAGGGGAGCGGTTTACTTGATTTCGGGCGGCAGGATGGTCTCATATAAACGGATGCCGGCGTTCGAATATTTCGGTCCACAGCGCTTGGGTGGTGTTGTACCCATGGCTCTACTGATCATGCTCATCGTCTACCTGTTATTAGGCTTTGTGCTTTCGAGGCTGAAGTATGGGCGTCACGTGTATGCAACAGGAAGCAATCCGCAGAGTGCCATGCTCTCAGGTGTCAGGATTGACATCATTACCCTGTCTGTTTTCATGATAAGTGGTTTCTGTTCGGCTCTCTCCGGAATCGTGCTTACTTCACTACTCGGAGCCGGCATGCCCAAAGTGGGTATAGGGAGAGAGATAGACATCATCGCCGCGACCATACTGGGGGGCGCGTCGGTAAAAGGGGGCAGGGGAAAACTGCTGGGAACCATAATAGGTGTGCTCATAATCGGCGTGGTGGGTAACGCGCTTACTCAGCTTGGTTTTATAACCTTCTGGCAGGATATTTTCAAAGGTACCATTCTCATACTCGCAGTCTACTTCGACCAGATCAGGGAAATGAGAATATCCGGATGAGTGCATTGCGGATCCAGGGTAAGCGGCAGCATATGCGTGGAGAGGACATGAGAAGGGAAGGGAAAAAATGAAAGGAAAAGAGCAGCGACCCATTCTCGAAGTCAGGAACATCAGGAAACATTTCGGCGGTGTTGATGCTCTGAAGGGTGTGAGTTTTGATTTATACGAAGGAGAAATCCTTGGAATCGTCGGTGACAACGGTGCAGGTAAATCGACACTCATCAAGATAATCTCGGGTGCCTATGAGAGGGACGAAGGAGAAATCTATCTCTATGGCAAAGAAGTTAATATCAGAAATCCAAACGATGCGAAGAGGTTGGGGATTGAAACCGTTTATCAGGACCTTGCACTCGTCGACGAGCTTGATATTCCTGCAAACATCTTTCTGGGAAGAGAGGAAACCTTCTTCGGTATGCTTGGAAAGCTCATCGGATTGCTGCACTATAGGAAAATGGCGCAAAAATCTTCGAAGTTGCTGCGCGATCTGAATATTGACATACCGAATCTGTACAAGAAGGTCAGGTATCTATCGGGAGGGCAGCGTCAGATCGTGGCCTTGAGCAAAGTCGTTTTTTGGGGCAAGAAGATTGTTATACTCGATGAACCCACCGCAGCCCTTGGGATTCAGGAAGCGAACAAGGTACTCGATGTCATCAAACGCTTGAAGGACAAGAAGATATCGGTCATCATCATCAGCCACAACCTTCAGCACGTATTTACAGTGGTGACAAAGATTATGGTGCTGAGAAGGGGGGAGATGGTTGGTATTAAGAATGCCCATGAAACGAGTGCAAACGAAGTCGTGAGTATGATCACCGGTGCAGAGGTTCTTGAAAGGGTCTAGGTTGAAACCAGATAGATGAAGCCCGGAATCCGAGTGACATTCTCGGAGAAGTTTTGGAGGTCCCTATGGATCAGTTACTGAAATCGATTTATTCGATCAAAAAAACTGATTTAAAGAAGTATGAAAAGTATGTGATGCTGGGAGGTGGAACGCGGCCTGCTCCTGTGCTCCTGAAGGGAAAGGGGTGCTGGGTGGAAGATATAGAGGGGAAACGGTATCTGGATTGTACCTCGCAGAGTTGGGCGCTGTACCTGGGCCATGCAAACGATGAAATCAACAGTATCGTGACTGAGCACCTACAGAATCTCAGCCACGTTCATCAAGGATTCGATACGCCGTCGCGATTTGCACTCGCGAAAAAGATTGCAGAGCTCGCGCCAGTGAAGCTCAACAGGGTTTCCTTTACGGTTGGAGGGGGGCCCGCGATCGAAGCTGCGATGAAAATAGCGATAAAAAATAGGGAAGGCGCTCAGGAGTTTATCTGTCTCTATGATTCATACCACGGTACCACATTGGGAACCATGGGGGCAAGCTGGATATCCACCATGGCTGGTGGAGACTTTGTCGGCGGTTCGCGTTTCAACAGGTTGACCAAACAATTTATTCGGGTGCCGAATCCCTACTGCTATCGCTGCCCGCTCGAGCTTCGGCGAGACGATTGTATGCTTATGTGCCTGAAAATATTGAAACTTACAATAGAGAAAGGGGTCAACGGACCAGTTGCCGCGATACTGGTGGAGCCCCTCCAGGCAAGTGCTGGTCAGGTGATTTTTCCAAAAGCCTACCTCCAAGGTCTCCGTGAGATATGCGAGCAATATGGCATTGTGCTCATCTACGACGAGATACAGACCTATGCTCGGATCGGAACCTTCTTTTCAGGTGACTATTTCGGGGTTGATCCGGACATCATTGTGTTGGGAAAGGGGCTTGGTGCCGGCTTCCCAATTGGCGCCATAGTCATCAGCGATCATCTCAAAGGATTCTCCCCGGATGCGGAGGAGCTCCACACTTTTGCGAATAATTCGGTCTCACAGGTAGCGGGATTGAAGCTCATTGAATTGCTGGAAAACGGAGTACTCGAGAATTGCAGGCGCATGGGCTCATATATTGCGGGGGGATTGGAGGAAATTCAAAAAGAGGTAATGGAAATTGGGGATGTCAGGCAGGCAGGTCTGCACATTGGTGTGGAGCTGGTAAGCGATAGGGAAAAGAAAACGCCGGCCTCTCAACTCGTCGCTTCAACCCGAATGAGAGGGATGAGCAACGGAATCTTGTTCGGTGTGGGCGGTGTGAAGAAGAATGTGCTGAAGATTAAACCTCCGCTTATCATTACGAAAGAAGAGGCGGATGTCGTTCTCGAACTATTCTTGAAATCTCTCAAAGAGGCGCGGGAGAAGCATTGATAGCGCAGCACGATAGGTCATGATCTTTTGCAACCACACTGCATGAGCTTTAATTGCGCTCATTATCAAAGTATCGATTCACTCAGCCCTCTTAAAAGTTGACAATCAAGGAGTAGCACAGTGTACGGAAAGGACCTGTTCGTGGCAAGGGTACCTTTATAGCCGTGTGGGGCCCGCTATGTCCTTGGTGGGTAAGAGAGAGGACCCCCTGTCATTCTTTGGTAAAGTCGAGCTTATTGCCTTTCTGGGTGATGTGCATTGAAAAGACCGTATGTAGCCTTTGACCTTGGTGCAACGAGCTGGCGCGTGTTTCTGGGATGGGAGGAGGGATCTTCCTTTACCCTTGAAGAAATATTCCGCAAACAACATCAACCCTTTGAGAAAGACGGGGGTCTTTTCTGGGATATTGAAGGGATATTTCGGCATATGCGCAGGGTTTTGAGAGAGGTTGCGGAACAGGGCATGCAGCCTTCTGCAATCGGAATAGACTCCTGGAGCGTCGATTACGGATTGATCGATGAAAACGGTTCTCTTCTTGAGACACCGCGTTGCTACCGGGATCCCCGTAACCAGGGTATGGTGTTAAAACTTGCGAGAAGCATTGGTCTCGACGAGCTGTTTCTAAGATCTGGGGTCATGTGTGAGGAAATAACGACGCTCTGCCAACTCATCGCCGCAAAACAGCAAACTCCCACCCTGCTTGAAAATGCGCAGCACCTGTTGTTTATTCCCGACCTCCTCCGCTACTGGCTATGCGGAAATCCTGCAACAGACTTTACCCTCGCATCAACATCACAGCTGTACAACCTGCGTCATAAAGACTGGGATCAAGACCTTCTCTCACGCTTTGATATTCACACCGAAATACTTCCAAAAATATTTTATGGCAGTACTGTTCTTGCCACACTCAGTGAAGAACTTCAACGCGAAACAGGGCTGGGCCCGGTTCCCATAACCACAGGCGCATCCCACGATACGGCTGCGGCCTTTTCAACGGTCAGGGCTGACGACTCGACCGTCATTCTCAGTTCTGGTACGTGGTCTATGCTGGGTGTTCACATGACACAACCCGTTTTCTCCCCTGAAATCGACCCCGAGAGGTTCGGATATGAAGGAAATCCTGATGGCACGTTCCGTTTTCTATGCAACATACCCGGCATGTGGATACTCGAGCAGTGTCGTCTAGTATGGAAGCGGCAGGGTATTCCGTGCAGCCACACTTCTTTGACAGAGAGCGCTCGTTTGGCTGTTGATTTTAATAGCAGCATCGATCCCTATGATGCCCGGTTTGTTCTTCCAGAAGATATGACTGATGCGGTGAGAGAGTACTGCAGGGAAACAGGACAACGCGTTCCCGAAAGTCCTGGAGAAATAACTCGTGCCATTCTACGGGGGCTCGTACATTCCTATGTGAAAGCGATAGGGGAAATTGAAAAAATACAGCAGAGGAAAATCAGGAAGCTCTGTATCATAGGTGGAGGTTCGAGAAATCAATTTCTGAATCATCTCATAGAGGAAAAAACAGGCGTTCGGGTGCTGAAGGGCTGGGCCGAGGCCTCAACCATGGGAAACGTGATGAATCAGAAACAGGCTTTGAAGAACTGGGATGCATCAGGATTGTCGTAACCCTTGAAATCGGAAAATGGAGTATTGTCAGCAGAAGGCGCAGGGTTGCCTGAAGATTGATGTGCTGACACCGAGAGAGCGTATTATCCATGCTCTCAAGAGAGACCTGAATCACGTGCAGTGTAGGACATGAAGGGAGTGTTTTTGTGCAATGAGACCTCTATCCGGCTTTCTCAGAATATTGTCTGACGCCGAGATGGAACGACTTCACCATGGGGCACTCGAGCTCCTGCATGACCCGGGCATGCGGATCGAGAACCGCAACGCTCTTGAGGCCCTTGGCAAAAGGGGCGCACTGGTGGACATGGAACGGGAAATCGTGAAATTTCCCTCGAAACTCGTCGAAGAAACCCTGGCGATTGCACGAAGAGAGGAGGAGAGGCGTTTTGTGGATGGGTACACAACAACAGAGGCCCCCCATGCGCTCACCTTTAGCTGGCATACGCCCTTCAGGGAACGCACGCCCGAGGTAACCGTGAGCCTCGGCGGAGGCTGCCCCCAATACTACGATCACAGCCTGCGTGAAACCCGCATGGCAAAGGCCGATGATTTCCTCCGCATGGTGCACCTAGCCGAGGGTGTACCGGAGATCGTGACCGTGGGAAATGCGGTGCACTATTTAAAAGAGTCCGACGGTTCCGATGTCGAACCTGCCATGGTGGCAATTAAGGGTGCCGCTGCCGTTGCAAAGCATTCGAGCAAGCCAGGGTGCACGGCGATTATGGATTGGCGGCAGCTCGAGTTCCTCATGGAGATCGGGACCATCGTAAAGGGATCACTGGAGGAATATATGCGGCGGCCCATACTGGTGAACATACATGATACGGAGCCGCCCCTCAGGGTTACCCGCCCGGAAGCG
>Ga0209427_10004358_pt1 | contig 16363 bp, 20 predicted proteins | sample DeeMarSWOR136_30_FD_187465 | JGI IMG/M metagenome (GOLD analysis project Ga0209427, IMG submission 187465) | Marine sediment microbial communities from White Oak River estuary, North Carolina - WOR-1-36_30 (SPAdes) (version 2) | ecosystem: Environmental > Aquatic > Marine > Intertidal zone >...
CACGTGATGGAAGCTACACCTGCCCGAACTTAGGCCAAAATAACTTCTTCTTCTATGAATATAGCTATACAAACTCAGAATGGAAGCTTATCAATACGGGGCTAGTAATCAACTCAGTCAATTCACTTGAAACCTACTCAGTGTACGACATTACGGTTCCAATCAGTGTGGATCCATCATCTTATATGCTTCAAGTAGTTGACACTCGAGGGATTGTGGTTGTAGCTTCCACATTCTCTAATTACATCTACGATCTCGGATGGAACGAGGCACTCTATTCCCAGCTCGACGGAGATACAATCGTTGTGGAGGCGCTTCAAAATGGCACCTTTAGATGGCTGGGGCAGAACCTTGAACTCGAAACAGCGTCCAAACCCATTCCACCGATTCCAGTGAGGGGTTTCCGCCTCAACCGAACCGTTAACGGTGCCAGTGAAGAGGCAATGTTCCAGACGGAAAGTTGGGGGTCAAACTACCGAGTTCCTTTGGGTCTTACAAGTAACGTAAGCCTGTTTGGAAGTAGACAGATGCTAGTCTTCCTAGTGGATCACGAAGTTGAGAGGATTACACTGTGGTGGGATGGTCGTGACATTGCCAACCAAACGGAATTCGCTTGGAAGAACACTCACTTTAATGATGATCCCGATGCATACTGGAACTATGGGATTCTGAGAAACGGACTGTTGGAACTAAGAGTTTACAACTTCAGGATAGAAGCTAGAGTCGTAGGCGGATCCACAAGTAGTACAGCATATTTCCTACGCATAAACAACGATGATCCCACCTATGGAGCAAGACCTGCATACGTCATATACAATGGCGTCGTAAGGGACATAGTTCAACAGGAAGCCGAATGGAGCGGTGGAATCCAGAACTGCCCAAACGTATATTCGCACATCGTTATCACCTTTGCAGCTGACGCCACATACTACACTTATTCTTCGAGGCTCATTTTTACCGACTCTTCTCTAACTCGAACTATTACGGATCTTAGCGCTCTCCGACTGTCTGTCTCCACAGGAGAAGCCAGAACGGAAAACGGGACAAGCGGAGGCTACCCATTAGTCTCAAATGGCGAAGGAGTGTTCTACAACTTCACCTTTCCCACAGGCTGGTCTCATCATTGGAGCCAGTTCAATTCAGGAAACTCCGGCGCCGGGATCATGTTTACAGACGAAGCAAATGAGCAACTGTATAGTTTTGACAGCGTTGCAGGCGGCGAAACTGGAGCTATCAGAGTAATCAGATCCTATTACACACGCATAATAGAGCTAAACCCAGTAGAACTACTCTCAACGTCCTTTGCCAACCTCTTGGACATACAATGGTCTGGCGCAGTTGTTACTTTTGAGGGCGATCCTATATATCCGGATTCAGGAAACATTGGACTATGGATAATCGTTGAACATCCCCCCACGATTTCAGTTAGTTGATGGAACCTCTGCGCAGCACAACTTCATCAAAGAGGAAAAAAAGAGGAGGATAATATTCTCACAGCCGTAACGTGGGTTCGAATCCCACTCAGCACGCGTCCAAACTTTTAAGAAGCGCGTTTGCTTGGTTTTCAGTCAAACTTCGGAATTGGGATTATGATCTACGAGAAAATAGTGACGCGAAGAACAATCAGAAGGTATACAAAATCACGGGTTCCAAAAGATGTGCTCACAAGATGTGTGGATGCCGCGAGACTTTCACCCTCAGGGATGAACCGACAACCCTTGAAATACATTATAGTTGACAACGAAAAGTTGCTGGCAGAAGTGTTCAGCACAACTAGTTGGGCGGGATACCTGCCAGACTACAAGCCAACTGAAGAGGAGATGCCACAGGCTTACATAATAGTGCTACTCGACAAAGAAATTCGCGAGAACTGTGGTCATGACGCAGGCATAGCAGCCATGGCTATAGCAATGGTTGCTTGCGAAGAAGGACTAGGATCGTGCATTCTAGGCGCTATTGACAGGAGAAAACTCAGGACGCTTCTGAGTATCCCAGAGAGCCTCGACATAGTTCTAGCCGTTGCTCTTGGATATCCCGCTGAAAAGCCAACGGCGGACAAGATTAAGAATGGAGACATTAAATACTGGCTTGACAAGAAAGGCGTTCTGCATGTTCCTAAAAGAGAGCTAAAAGACATAGTAAGATTGAATGGATGGCACGCCTCGGCGTAATGATTCGCCATAGAGAAAAAAAAGGATTTGCGGTATACTGGAAGAAAAACGGACACGCAAAAATCAAAATGTTTATACAATAGTTATGGGAGAGGGCGTGAAGAACATATGGACAGTGGAGAAATGAAGAACAAGCGAAAGTACAATCAAAGTTCCAAAGTTGAACTTCCGAAACGGTTCAGGAAGAACAAGAAGTAACCGTATGCACCAGCAGCTCTTTTTAGCGTCTGATCTGTGTAGTGCACGCTATTGATGCTAGCAAGTGCCTTAGCAGAATTCATGCAAAAGAATGAGGATATGCGGGTGACATCTCCAAGTCGAGTAGAATAAGGAGATACCAGTGCCATGTGCAAGTGTTAAAAGCGGTGGTGTCTACCTTGAGACAAGGGAGGGACTAAGTGTGGTTGAGATTGTCTGCAATCCCGCGAGACAGCTGGTTATCTTGGAGTGTACTCGGTATCCTTCGATTGAAGCTCTGGCCAAAGTTATTGCTGTAATTGTAGGCGCTGGAGAACCGGTCATACTGAAGTGGGCAGAAGGCATAGCATTCATGTACACTTATCTGCAACCAACAACCCAAGACTTGATCAGCGACTTGCTGAAAGGACGAATATACTGGTCTGAGGTTTTCTATGCCGAAATGCCAGAGTACAGGCCAAGCATAAGAGTGAGTACATTAGACATACCGATAATTGACGTATCTCCAAATCCCCTCTTAGTGGACGCAGCTAAGTGGATGAAACTGCACCGAAAGTAGAAGATCTTCCAGCAGAATGTCTGGCTTCCATCGTACGCTGCTCTTGCGAGGGCTTACTACTGTTGCTTCAAGGTCAAGTCGATTTCAGATGATTCGTGCACAGTCTCGAAGACCATACACGTTAAGGTCTTCTCGATTCCCTTTACTAATCTCAGCCTGTCTATGACGAATTTTCCCACAGAATCCACATCTTCCACTTTTGTTTTCACCAAGATATCCCAATCGCCAGTGATTATGTGCACTTCTTGCACTTCTGGAAACCTTGCGATTTGCTTTGCCAAGTCTCGCTGAGAGAATGAAGCATCCCTCTCGGGATTCTGATACGTCAGGGAGACAAGAATGAAAGCTGTGGTGCCCTTGCCAAGAGCCCTTGCGTCTAGGACTGCTTTATATCCTTTGATTAGCCCTGACTTCTCCATCCGCTTAATCTTTCCGAAAACAGTCGTAATGGACGAGCTTGCTTTCTTTGCGACTTCTCTGCTAGAGAGTTTACAGTTTCCCTGCAATATTCTCAGTATCTTGATGTCTTTTTCGTCTAGTCTCGGTTGCATGATGAAAATATTACCAAAACTGGCATTAAAAGATTAACTTTCTTTATGTTCTTGCGAAGTTTCCCGAAAAACGCTTATACGCATCCAAACACACTGGATTGTGAGTGAAACTGCTGTGAGGGTCTACAAAAACCGATGCTGAACTTCTTTTCTCCTTGAAACGCCGCTATCAAGTCCTAAGACAGCCACAAATGAAAAGCATGCTAAGAATTCAGGATGAGATTCTTTCAGCCACCAGAGATTTCTTGAGAAATGAAGGATTTGTTGAAATCTTAGCTCCCATCATCGGTCCGGTTACCGATCCCGGGATAAGGGGTGCTAGGCAGGTTTCCGTAGATTACTATGGAGAATCATTCAAAATCATGAGCAGCATGATTCTCTACAAACAGATGGCAGTGACCAGTCTGGAGAGAATCTTCGCAGTATCCCCAAACGTTCGCCTCGAACCTACGAACTCCCTCGCTACCGGAAGACATCTTGCCGAGTTTCGACAGGTAGACTTGGAGCAAGCCCACGCCACATATCACGACGTAATGGGCGTCGCCGAGCGCCTCGTGCAAGGAATTTGCAGGCGCATTTCACGGGCATGCGCCCAACAAATGGAAGCATTGGGGAGAAAGCTAAGAGATCCTCACCTGCCATTTCGAAAAATCACGTACCAAGAAGCAATTGACATTCTTTCATCCAAGGGCTTCATAGTTGAGTACGGTAAGGAAATTCCATGGAAAGAAGAGAAAGCTCTTTCCCTCATGTTCCACGAACCGTTTTTTGTAACAGACTACCCTTTGACAGCTCGAGGATTTTACGACCGAGAAGACCCGGAGAGGCCAGGAATCCTGAGAGACTTTGATCTGCTCTACCCCGAAGGCTTTGGGGAGGCAGTCTCAGGTGGAGAAAGAGAGAACACTTTCAAAGGAGTGGTAAGACGCATGAAGATGACAGACGAAGATCCCTCTGCCTATCGGTGGTATTTAGACATGCTTAAAGACGGTGTTTTACCATCAGCAGGCTTCGGAATCGGTGTGGAACGTTTGACTCGTTGGATTTGCGGCTTAAACGCAGTTTGGGAAGCAGTTCCATTCCCAAAAGTCCCGGGCATAATATCCCCATAGCTTTTCTGCGAGAGACTGGAAATCAGCACTCGCACAGTGTCGCGCAACGCGTGAAAGCCGCAATGAAGAGAATATAGGCGGAAAATGGAAAAAAAGGAAATGAGTTGCGAACGAAGGGTAGATGTTAGCTTGTGAGCTTAATATCTTCTTCTTCGATCTTGGTTTCTTCGCTTTGCGTAACAATCGCGGCAGTATACTGGCCTGCTCGGATCAGGTTTGAACGGAACTTCGCATTCCTGGTTGCATTCAGCGCAGACTGCCTTATGCATCTCTTTCTCGTACATTCGCTATTTCAACTCCTCTGTTATTCAATGCAAAAAGCTGGTTCTTGCACGCACCTTCGACATCATATGCAGCTTCTTATTAAACTTATGCCCATGGAAAAAGGATTCGAGATTCACATTGTGCTGTACACATGTGCGCGATCTCAAGTAGAACCTGTTTCCATATGTTTAAGCGCGCGCATCTACAAACCAAGTTTTATAGATTCCCCTTAGCATATTAGTTGGCGAGAAGCGCACATGAACAAGACAACCAAAGCTGGGTTGCTTTCTGCAATAACCATAGTGTGGGTGCTAACAATCGTTGGCGGATTCATCGCCTATGAGCGAATGTCTGCAACTGTGTTAAGATGGCAGTGGAAGTACAAGCAGCTGGTTGAGGAAACTCACGGAATCATCAACGATTATGGTCCTACTCCTAATCCCTTTGCTCCTCTTGTTCCCTTGGTTCTTCTGGGTCTGTTCTTAACAGTAGTGCTACTTATTGATCAGGTTCACCATAAGAATGCAGAAAATAGAGACACCAGAGAGAATAGCAATCTGAAAACATCGTTCGACTAGGTGCGTGTGCGCGCGCCTATGCATGCATGCATCTATGAATGGATTCGCTGGACAGGATCGGTTGCGTTGTGCGTCGGCATTTTGAGGTTGCCTTTGGCTCCGCGCGCGGCCTTCTATGTCACGATTTCATGGAGCATGCTTCTCTTCTTTGCGTTGACGATTTCCAGAGCTATTCTGTCTCCCATGCTCATTCTGCAATTGTATTTTGCGTTTGCGTATTGTGAGCCGATGCCCATATGAGTGTTCGTTCCTCCTCCGTGTCTCGTTGCAACGTCCTGAACTTTTGGAACGTGATCATATAGGGCTCCTCCTTCTGGGATATCGTACAGTCCGTGGCCGACTTTTTTTACCCACAGGAAGTCAGGGTCGCTTCCATGTAGCTCCTTGAATGTTATCAGTGTTTGAATGCAGTACGCTCCTATCATTCCCGGAGGGTCGACTTCCATGGTCTTTTCTAGAAATGTGTCAGCAATGGGATGTATCTTCCTTATCAGGGATTCCCTCAGACTCATAGGGAGATGCGCTGTGACTTCAAAGGTTCTCGGGTAAGGTGTCTTCTCCCAATTCACCTTCAGCTGCAACTCGGCGGACATCCTGATGACTCCATCATGAGTGGCTTCTCTTCTCTCGTCTATCGACATAAACTCGTTTGCCAGCCAACTCCTGGCTCTTTCACGGCTTATTCCCTTTGCCTTCATCAAATATTCTTCCGATTCTCCCCAGTCTTGCCTTGCATAGATTGGGGAGTAGAAAAAGTTGAAATTCGCCGTGACGCCTGGAACGTATTCTTCTGCCCTGCCAACAGTTAGGTCGTTCGGATCAACAATACCGACTTTTATGAAGTTCTCCACTTTTTCTTCCATGTCGAGGCTGCTGGCGGCGAAGATGAATCCTCTTTCGAGTCGGCGCGTCTTGTGCGGAACCTTCAGGACTAGGGGCCTCTCAACTGTCTTCTTGAATCTGATTCCAGTTCCATCGCTTTTAACGTCGAACAAGAACTCTTCAGGATGCGGAATCTCAGCTTGCTCCAGATACCAGTAGTAGTTCTCTTTCACTTCCTCTCGGTTCTCGATTTTTAGCAGACTGCGACTTCCAATTATGGGAACGTCGAAGTCTTCTTCGATTTCTTTGCAGGCCTCGCCACCTACGTAGACAGAGAACGCTCTGTTCGGAATCTGCACTCCTTCCAAGTCACGAATCTCGTCGGTGTACTTCAAGATGTCTTTGTAGCTATCCAAGACCAGTATGCATTGATCCCACGAAGCTGCCTTTCTTATGTCCTTTGGGTCATTTCTCACTATGACGCTTTCCCTGACACGGGACGGCAAATCCTCGATTCGGCTTTCGCGTCCGACGATTGGGTTTTGAATGTATATATTTGCTCTTCCAGGAGTCGTGTATATGATGCGTCTAAGGCGTTGATTCCTCGCTCCTGCAGCCGCATCCAAAGCAGAATGCGAACCTAAGATTAAAGGAATCGGCTGCTTATAGCCTCGGACAACTTCTTGCATATCTTCTCTTTTTATCACAAATCTCACCACATCAACAGCTTATCAGGCAATATTCTAGTTGTGAATGTTGCCTCTTAGCCCCCTTCTGCCCTTAAAAGCTTTCTTCCACAACTTGACCACCAGGCTTGACAACAACTGAACTCTTATATTACAAAACTCCGTGTCTTTAGAAAGTGTTTGAGTCTAAAGCAGACACTGATGCTCGAGGGAATTGTCAAATGTCCGAAAGTGTAGATGAAAAAACCGCGGAAAAGCCACTCGAAGGGTCGTCTCAGGAATTGCCCATCTCAGAGTTCTACAAGGTTATAGACTGTTCAACCATATTCAAGAGCAACAAATGGTGGGAAGCAATAGCCGTCGTCGAATCGTTCGGAAAACGATTCATTGCCATGTATATGTGGCAGTGCATCGAAGGCAAATGGAAGAGAAAGCACAAATTTCACATCAGAAACATGGATGAATGGAACAAAGTAAAGGGCGTTGTAGAGCAGCTTTTGCCAAAAATCTCAGGGCAGAAGTGAGCTGTCGCTGGCTGAACGATCACGAAAAGGAAACCCCTAGCCGCTTTCGCAAAAGTTGCTTTATAAGTCTCCTGGCCAACGCCTAATATCCTGCGATATACATACATATTAGAGTCAAACTCTTTGTTTTAGGGCTTTTTGTCAATAATACCAATCAAACTCCCTTCTTTTATCAAAGTTCGCCTGTCTAAAGGTTATTTTGAGTTTTGACGTTAAATGGGCCGCGGTGTAAGCAGATGATTTCATGGAAGTATTCATTGGAAAAAATAAACGGCGAACTAGAGCTTGCCAAGAAAAAAAGAGAAGCTTTGGACAAGTTACGCGGCGAAAACAAGGTCTCGCAGCTCACCTACGACTCGTTTAGCAATGAGATTGCCGAGGCAATAGCAGAGATCGAAGCAAAGCAAAGCACCTTGGTTGAGAAACTGAAAGCTAAAGTAAGCGAACTGGAGCAGCAGATGAAAACGCTGGAATATCTTCTCGTGAACTCCGAAATTCGACACGTATCAGAAGAAATCGAGGAAGAAGCATACGTTCGCGAACATAACGTCCTCGCACTGGGGCTGGAAACTACAAGGCAGGAATTGGACGAAATCAAAGAAGCGATATTCAGTCTGACCGGCCAGGATATCAGTACTCCAGCGCCCCCAACAACTCAAATCGAGGAAGGGAAACCTCAAGAGGAGCCAGAAGCTGAGAAAAGCCTTGAGATAGTCATGGATACCGAGACAACAACCTCAATAGAAACGACCCTTGAAGACGAATCAGAAATAGAGGAAAGAACGGAAATACCAATAGAAGAGGCTCCTGAAAGCGAAGACTCTGCAGATTCACCGGTAGAGGAAATACAGACGCCTTTTCAAAGCGAAGAGGAGGCTCCCTCATCCGAAGCAGAAACATCTGAGGCTGCAGAAGCTCTCGAAGAGGCTTCGTCCGAGATCTCATTCGACGAAGAAGAAGAAACCGCAGAAGCTGAAGAATAGGCGTAGACAACGCCAAATCCTTTCTTTTTCCTTTCTGCCACCCTATTATAAATAAGGCTGCACAATTCCGCGTCGAGAAGGTAGCTTTTTATCCAACTTCCATGTCTCATAGACCAATTCGTAATCGCCAAAGACTTCAAAGATGTTGATGTCGTTGCGCGTTGGAATAGCCTTTCATGAGAAATATCGACAATACGACTTTGGACCAGGACATCCCTTCAGAGGCGACCGCTTCCGCAACGCCATGAAGCTCTTTGCCGAACAAGGATTGTTGAACATGCCCAACGTCAGCATTCTGAACCCAGAAATGGCTAAACTCAAGGATCTGCTGCGAGTTCACAACAAGAGCTATATTGACTTGATCTTTGACTTCGCAGAGAAGGGCAGACCCTATGACTTTGACACTCCAGTGTCTCCCAGCATCCTTGAAGCAGCACTGTACATCATGGGTGGGGCATTGAAGATCGGAGAATCCCTTTTCAAGGGCAAGATTGAACGAGGAGTTTCCCTAGGCGGTGGACTCCACCACGCCGGTGAAAGCTTCGGTGGAGGCTTCTGCCTATTTAACGATGTCGCCCTTCTCGCTAGGCATCTCCAAGAGGAGCACGGTGTCAAGCGTGTTCTAATTCTAGATTATGACGTGCATGCTGGAAACGGTACGAGCGACATTTTCTATTCTGATTCCTCTGTGCTTGTCATTTCATTGCATCAAGACCCGAAAACCCTGTTTCCAGGCACTGGCTTCATCAGCCAGATAGGCACGGGAGAAGGGGAAGGATTCAACGTAAACGTGCCTCTGCCACCAGGAACAAGCGGTGAAACATACTTCTTCGCCGTTGGAGAAGTGTTCATCCCACTCGCCAAGGAGTTCAAACCCGATGTCATTTTGGCGAATGGTGGAAGCGACCCACACTTCGCTGACATTCTCGGGAGTTTAGGCTTGAAGGTTGAAGATTTCCACAAACTATCAAATCTAATCGCAGACGTGGCAGATCAAACCTGTGGAGGAAGGCTCGCTCTCTTTGTAGGCAGCGGCTACAATCCCGAAGTCCTACCATCATGTTGGTACGCCCTCGCAGCAGGTGTGGCAGGGGTAGAGAAGATAGCAGTAAGGGACACTTCGGAGCCTCCCATGGAGCCACCTTGGTGCCGAGAAAAGGTTAAAGCCACGGTCAAAGAATTGAAACAAATTCTAAAAGAGCATTGGCGATGTTTCACGTAAGGCTCAATGCACGCGAATTTCGCGCCATCCTGGCATTCGTAAAAATCTACCACGTAGTAACAATAGCATCCCACTACAGAGAACTGAACCCATAGCTTTCCTTGAGAACGATAGAGTTGGGGATATATACATAGAATCCTAGAGAGGAGTGTATGCATGTCACAAGTCTGACGCAGAGATATGGAAGCCCCTGCGGCCGATCCCCCCCTATTTTTTGAGAGGTGTAAAAGACGCCCGCAACGGTTCTCACCTCCGAAACGAAAAGGCCTCCAGGCTTCTTCTGCCACAAAAATGTGGATCGCGCGCGAAATCTATGTGCATGCATGACGGAATAACATTACATATTGATTAAAACAAGAGAGGATGAATTATGCGTTGTTATGGGAAGTGGATCCCTAGAGGGTTCTGGCAGAGATGTGCACGTGTTATCATTCTGGAAAATCTCTGAACTTTACGATGCCATTCTTCTTAAGCCAAAACCAAAATCCCATGTAGAATAGCAGATATCCAGTAATGCTTCCCCCAAAAATCATAGGTTCGATTCCTCTGCTGAAAGAAAATATTCCGACGAACATAAGTACTCCAACTCCAACAAAAGGAGCAGCAAAGAAGCCAACGACAAACAGCAAAAGAGGGACAAATTTCCATCGAGCTTGGATCCTATTTCCTGAAATGAGCAAGCCTATGAAAACACCACACAAAATTAAGCCAATTGTTGAAACCCACCTTACCACTATGTCAAACCCGCTTCCCAGAACATTAAGCAGTCTGAGAAGCCACAACAGCAGAAAGACAGCAAAGGCACCCGCGAATGCCCATAATGATTTGATTAATGCGCGCGAGCGCATCATTATATCTCCCAAAAAAAGAGAACCAGCGCGAATTATAAAAGGCTTTGCCGAATAAGATGAGAAGCACAAGTGATGGGCTAGCAGGTATCCTGCCTTATGCGCCACCAAAAACTTCTCTAGTAGATTAACAGTTGTCAAGTGTCGTCAGATTTCGCTATAGCTTTTCCACAAAGCTTCTTTCTAGCCGTCAACCCAATTCGCGCGCGCGGCTAAACTATGGTTTATACATGTTTGTTATGGATAACCAGACAGAATGGATCGGTTATCCGGCACACACGTGCATGCATGCGCAAACCATAGAACACAGACAGAAAACAGGAGAGGGCTGCATGAATGTCCAGACAATTATTCTGAAATAGGCCCCAGTGGAATAGAAGTCTTGTCTTCAATTGTTTAATGCAAGTTGAAGCACTACGAATATGTATGGGGAGGTGAAGAAAATGAGTGCCTCGCAGTATGAGTTGTTAAAATGTGACGGGTGTGGCAAAACATTAGGTTACATATACGTATCAGTCAAGATATATCCCCCAGAACGATGGATTCATCTAGTAGCAGGCGGCCCAATTAAAAGAATCAAGAAAGCTGCTCTTTGTGAAGAATGCTTTCTAGGAAGAAAAACTGACGTTGCCAAATAGTGATGAAAAGAAGATGTACGTTGAATGTATGCATCGTAGGGTTCATCACGTTTCCGCTTTTAGCATTGGGTACTTGTGTTCTAGCCGTATAAAAATCTGATCGATTTCATCAAGTATGCGTTCAGCTTCTTTTTCGCTCGTGCCTATGTTGACCAAGTAGAAAGCGCTCCGTTTTGCCATGTTTAGACCCCTTCGAAAAGAAGTGTATGCTGCATGCATACGCAAGGTGACAGGCTTTGAGGCGATCCTTGCAATACCCCGAAATTCAGTTTTCCTGTGCAAAAAGCTAAATGATGCAGAAGATAATGGCAACAGGAGGAGGTGGGTCTTGCGTGAATTTAAGAGCCACTGCTGCAGGGATATACATGGTTATGTTTCTGGTCTCACTGCTTAATCTCTTGACCATATCTTCTGCGACTTTTAGGGAGGTCTTTCCAGTGATGTTCACAACTATTGTTCTCGGCTTGACGGGCGTGTTGATCGCCCTTTGGGTTAACCAGGACGGGGAAAGCATCAAAATCCTGCGGAATGAAATCGTTCAACTCGAACAAAGGCTGAAAGCCCTGGAGAAAAGCTAGCAAACGCAACTCACCCTGTTCTCACGCGGGCTCCTTTCCTAATTCGCAGCATAAGTAACGATCGTTTCATCAACTGCAAACCAAGGAACAAGAAAATGGAGCCTGAAATAGTAAGAGAATTAGAGGGTATTGTCGGACGAAAGTGGGTTATAACCGACAGGGAAGCCACGCTGGACTATCTTGTTGACGAGACCCCTTCTACGGTTCGTCCAAGCCCTGCAGAGAATGTGGTCCTGGTCAAGCCGGCAACGACCCACGAGATATCTAGCATTATGAAGCTTGCAAATAAACGGAAGCTTTCTGTATTCCCCAGGGGAGGAGGAACTGGGCTTGTGGGAGGCGCAATTCCAACCGAAGAAGGCATACTCCTCTCCATGGAGAGGCTGAATAGAATAATCGAGATTGACAGAGAGAACCTTATGGTGGTAGTTGAAGCCGGAGTAACGCTTGAAAGACTTGAAGCTGCCGCAAGTGAAGCTGACCTACTTCTTCCCCCACATCCAGGAGACGAGGCGGCTCATGTAGGAGGACTCGTGGCGTGTAATGCTGGTGGTGCAAGAGCACTCAGGTATGGCGTGATGAGGAACTATGTGAAGGGCATGGAGGTCGTGCTTCCCACTGGAGAAATACTGCATCTTGGCGGGAAGTTGCTGAAGAACGTTTCAGGATACGACTTGATGCATCTAATCATTGGGAGCCAAGGAACTCTTGGAGTTATAACAAAGGCTGTGCTTAGGCTTTACCCGAAATTTCGGGAAACTGCAACACTGATAATACCCTTCGACAAGCGGACGGAGGCCCTCGTCACTGTGTGTCGCTTATTGCAGGATGGAATTGCTCCTCTGGCTATTGAATACGTGGAAGGAGGTCTAATGGAGAAATCGGCTAAACAAATAGGAAAAACGTGGCCTCTCAAAGAGGGAAAGTCCTTTCTTCTAATAATAGTGACAGGGAACAGCACTGAAGAAGTGCTGTTATCAGCCGAGAGAATAGACAATATAGCGAGAGAACATAATGCCATCGACACCCTAGTCGTCACAAACAGAAGGAAGCAGAAAGACATCTTGGATATACGGAGTAAGATTTACAATGTCCTAAAACCTTTCACGATGGACATCACCGATATAGCCGTTCCACCAGCTCGGATTGCACAATTCATGAACGCTCTAGATGACCTCGCAGCGAAGTACGAGACGTATTTCCCAACTTTTGGTCACGCAGGAGATGGGAATCTTCACACTCACATCCTGACGAAGGAGGCAGGAGGGATAAAGGTAGGCAAGCTTGAAAACATTAAGGAGGAAATATACACCATCGCTATTGGCCTAGGAGGGACTTTAACCGCCGAGCATGGAATAGGAAAGATTAGAGTCAAAAACCTTGTTCAGTTCTCAGACAAGAAGCTGATAGAGCTGACGAAGAAAATCAAGAGGGTTTTTGACCCAAACAACGTCCTCAACCCAGGAACGGTTATACCCTGAAGCTTGAGCACAAGGCTATTCTTGCGTGTCCTTGTGGAAAGCCGCTTGCTTTGAAGAATCGGAGCGTTATCAGATGCGTCAAGACTGAAAATGTTTGTTACTGCATGAAGCTTTCAACAAGTTCTTTGTCACGGAATCGCCGAATCAACGATTTTTCTCAGCAGGTCCTGAGTCGGGATGACCACGGACGCTTGAACCATGCTTTTCAGGGTTCGTATAGGCGTGTGCGTGATCTCGACAGATGCCTTTAGCAATTCTATGTTCCATTCGATGGCCGCTAACTTCTTCTCTATTGGGAAGACAGATTTCCGCTTCTTTTGGTTCATGTCTCTCAAACAGTATCTCGCATCTTGCTATATATGATGTTGTTCCCCCAAAACAATATTGCTAAAATCGAAATATTCAAGCATTCGGGCCCTACATGCCGACCTACTGCCTGAAGGCTTCAAATGCTCCATGGAACTACAGAAACACTCTCGCCAATCAAGTGCACAAAGAGGCTTCCTCTAGGCTGCAGAAATATAAACAAAGCCCCTCATATGTCCAACACGACCCAAAATGCTTCATGGATGTATGAGCTAATGGTAAGCGTTCCAGAGATACGTGGGAGATTTCCAGTTACTGAAAACAAGGCCTTTCTGAACCATGCGGCCTACTCTCCTCTCCCGCAACCCGTTGCAGACATTATGAGAGAGTACAACCAGGATCTTTGTCGATACGAGTTGGATGAATCGAAATACAATCTTGGAAAGGAGGCATTCGCCAGACTAGTAGGCGCCGAGAAGGACGAGCTGGCTCTTGTACCTAACACTTCCACTGGGCTGAACATAGTTGCGAACATGTTGGAATATCCTGAAGGTTCCAACATCGTCACGACCGATCTGGAATACCCCTCGGTGGTATATCCGTGGCTTAACAGGAAGCTCGGCGTAGAAGTTCGGTATGTCAAGAACGTTGCCGGTCGAATTCTCATCGAAGACTTAGAGAAGGCCATTGATGAAAGGACGGTTGTAGTCGCGATAAGCCACGTAGAGTATGCCAACGGTTTTAGATATGATTTAGGGGAGCTCGCCAAGATAGCCCATGACAGAAACGCCCTTCTAGCCGTAGATGCCATTCAGTCCTTGGGAGCGATGCCAGTCAACGTTAGGGAGGATGACGTGGACTTCTTGACAGCTAGTTGCTATAAATGGCTTCTTGGCCCGGCTGGAGCGGGATATTTGTATGTCCGAAAAGAGCTAATTGACAAATTCGACCCACCATTTATAGGCTGGGCCAGTGTGAAACCTGAAGTCTTTGAGACGATTGATTTTTGGGATATTTGGCATCTCAGGCTTTCCGGAACTGCAAGTCGCTTCGAAGTTGGCTCTCCGAGCTTCATAGGCTTTGTTGGCGCTGCCGTTGCCATCAAACTCCTTCTGGACGTCGGTATTCGGAATATCCAAAAGCGTGTGATCAGCTTGACGGATATGCTCATTAATCTAGTAGAGGCTTTCGGCCTGCAAGTCACTTCCCCAAAGGAGCCTGAGCATCGTTCAGGTATAGTCCACTTTCTTGTCGATGGAGCTCAAGAGAAGGCGGAGAGCCTACAGAGGCAGGGAATAATAGTCTCCGCCCGTTCTCATGGACTACGAGTATCTCCTCATTTTTACAACACCGAAGAGGAAATTGAACGTTTAGCCAAGAATCTCAAGGCAACATAAGGCATTAAGGTGTGGGCGCGCAGCTCCTCTCCATTCTGGGGCTACCCTAGAATCTTCGGCCTGTAAGATGTTCATAGGCTTCAACGTATCTCTTTGAGGTCTCGCGGACAACGTATTCGGGCAGGTCGGGTGCTGGTGGAAGTTTATTCCAGCCTATCGATGTTAGATAGTCGCGCACATACTGTTTGTCGAAGCTCGGCTGGTCTTGTCCAATCTCATATTTCTCCGCCGACCAGAACCTAGAGGAGTCAGGAGTCAGCAGCTCGTCTATAAGCATCAATTCCCCATCCAGTAATCCGAACTCCATTTTTGTGTCGGCGACAATGATTCCCTTGGCTTCGGCTTTCCTTGCAGCCCTTTCGTAAATCTTGAGGCAAATTCCTTCGACACTGTCCGTCAGACCCTTTCCAATCAGCTTTGTCACTTCTTGAGTCGTCATTTCTACGTCATGACCCTTCTCTGCCTTTGTGGTAGGAGTGAGAATGGGTTCAGACAGTTGCTGAGCCTTCTTCAACCCTTTTGGAAGTCGTGTGCCACATATGGGCTTTCCCTTGCTGTATTTCTCCCACGCTGAACCGTAGAGGTACCCCCTCACCACGAACTCTGCGCTTATGGGCTCGGTCTTTTTCACCAATACCGTCCTGGGGTCCACAACTTCCAAGATATGGTTCTCGACTATATCATCTGCTTCGTTGAACCAGTATGTCGAGAGCCTATTGAGGGCCTCACCTTTATGAGGAATACCCGTAGGGAGGACTATGTCGAAGGCGGAGATCCTGTCTGTGGAGATGATCAGCAGTCTTTCCCCGAGATCATAGAGGTCTCTCACCTTACCCTTCTTGAAGGAGGGAAGCGGAAGATTCGTGCTGAGGATAACTTCAGAGCTCATCCTTTGCCTCCGAATTTGAGTGCGAGCGGCTTCTGGAACTCTTGTGCAAGCGCTCTCTAAGTCTTCTAGCGTAAGTTTCAACCTCCTCCTGCAGTTTCTTGTCCGAGAGCGCAAGAATCTTGACTGCAAACAGCGCAGCGTTTTCAGGTCTGTGAACATAAGCAACCGCAATTCCCAGAGGAGTAATTGCTGAAGAGAACACTTTCGCCCATCCAAACTTGTCCGAGTCAGGCGGGCAAGCTATGACGGGATTCTTAGTGGAGCCCGCCACAACGCCCGAGAGAGCGTCAGACAAGCCAGCAACTGTTACAAAAACCGTGTCCTCAGCGCCGTCACGGCTCCTGATTTCCTTTAGTAATCTTTGCGGGGTCTTGTGGGCAGAAGCGACCACGTATTCGCACTCTACGCTAAAACCCTCTCCCTGTAAGAAATCTTTAATGCGAGAAGCAAACACGAAATCGCTATTCGAGCCCATGAAAACGACGATCTTCCCCTTTAACATGGTTCGTATATTACTAAAGAATTGATTTAAAACTTAACCCAACCAACCAATTGC
>Ga0209427_10004359_pt1 | contig 16363 bp, 15 predicted proteins | sample DeeMarSWOR136_30_FD_187465 | JGI IMG/M metagenome (GOLD analysis project Ga0209427, IMG submission 187465) | Marine sediment microbial communities from White Oak River estuary, North Carolina - WOR-1-36_30 (SPAdes) (version 2) | ecosystem: Environmental > Aquatic > Marine > Intertidal zone >...
ATTTTACCTTTATATATAATACGTATTTTACGGGCATTTGGTTGCTTTTTTTTGAATTTTTTCTGGAGGTTTCCTTCCAGGAGAGGGGTCGCATCTTAACATTTAACATTTATCAGTATTGAAAGAGAAAACAACTTATAACTATCAACATTCAATGTATCTTAATTAAACAGTATATAAAAGCACTCTTCATTTTTTTAGATTATGGACAATAAAAATTTTAGGCAGTTATAAATGTCAAATGTTAAGATGCGACCCCAAAGTCAACCTTTTCCCTTTTTTTTCGTCTTTATATTAAAAGAACGATTATGACAACGATGCTTAAAGAGAGGCCTAAATGAAAAAAGCGCTGCTAATCTTATTTTGCGTGTTGCTTGTTCACCAGCTCGCTATAGCTGATACTCCAGAAAAAAAAGTGTATACGGCCAAGAATATCAATCCCGAACCGCCAGTTATCGATGGCAAATTGGATGATCCGATCTGGCAGAATGGAGAGTGGGGAGATGACTTTATCCAGAGGGAGCCGTACGAGGGCAAAGAGCCGACTCAGAGGACATCATTCAAGATCCTCTATGATGATCAATACCTCTATATCGCCATTCGTGCCTCTGATAATGAGCCGGAGAAGGTGGTCAAGAGGATATCCAGGCGGGATGACCTGGAAGGCGATTGGGTTTCGATCGAATTTGATAGCTATTTTGACCACCGGACAGCGTTTGCCTTTGGTGTCAGTGCTGCCGGAGTTAAATGCGATTTTCTCATCTCTGATGACGGGGATAACGAGGACCTTAACTGGAATCCCATCTGGCAGGTGAAAACAGCTGCAGATGAACAAGGATGGACAGCGGAAATGAGAATTCCGTTGTCCCAGCTTCGCTACGGAAAAGAGGATGATCAGGTCTGGGGGCTTCAGGTCACGCGGAACCTGTTCCGCAAAGAAGAAATGTCCAACTGGCAGTTCATCCCCCAGGATGCCGGAGGCTGGGTCCATGCCTTCGGCGAGCTTTACGGGCTTAACGGAATCAAGGCTGCCCGGCAGATCGAGCTTTATCCCTACTCGGTAGGGCAGCTCCAGAGCTATGAGAGGGTGGAAGAGAATCCTTTTGCAACCGGCCAGACAACCCGCTTTATGGCAGGATTGGACGGAAAAATCGGCCTGACGAGTAATCTGACTCTGGATTTCACCATCAATCCGGATTTCGGGCAGGTCGAAGCCGATCCTTCTGAGGTCAACCTCACCGCTTTTGAGACCTATTTCGAGGAAAAACGGCCATTCTTTATAGAAGGAAAAAATATTTTCACTTTCAGGTTGATGTTGGGCGATGGTGATTTCTCCAGTGATACACTCTTTTATTCCCGGAGGGTCGGCCGCAGTCCCCATTACTATCCAGATGTGAGCGATGATGAGTATATTGACATGCCGCAGAATACCTCGATACTCGGAGCTTTTAAAATCTCCGGGAAGACGAAGAGCGGGCTGTCCATCGGTATTATCGACAGTATCACCGCAGAGGAGAGCGCCAGAATTGGGGATATGAGCCAGTTCCGTCATGAGACGGTGGAGCCTTTGACCAATTATTTCGGGTTCAGGCTTCAAAAGGACTACAACCAGGGGAATACGATCATCGGAACCATGGTCACGGCCACCAACCGCAATATCCAGGACCCGGAGCTGGATTTCCTCCACAATGCTGCCTTTTCCGGAGGAGTGGATTTTTATCATTCCTGGAAAGAGCGGACCTATTTTCTTCAGGGAGATGTTGTGTTCAGCCTTGTCCGGGGGTCGACTGAAGCTCTTCTCAGGACTCAGGAAGCACCTCAGCGCTATTTTCAGAGACCGGATGCAGACCACGTCTCCGTAGACCCCAACCGGACTTCTTTGGCCGGGCATGGAGGATCGGTCTATGGAGGAAGAGGCGGGAATGGGCACCTTCAGTATATCGGCGGAGTCACCTGGCGTTCTCCCGGTCTGGAGCTGAACGATATGGGTTATCTTCGGGATGCAGACGTAATCATGGAATTTATCTGGGCCGGTTACAGGATCTGGGAGCCCTTCAGCATTTTCCGGAACTTCAACTTCAATTTTAACCAGTGGCTGGGCTGGGATTTCAGCGGTGAAAAGAGGTTCGAAGGAGGCAACTTCGGAATTTACGGTCAATTCAAGAACTATTATGGATTTTCTGTGTCGATAAATCGTAATGAAGAAAGTCTGTCCAAGAGCGTGCTTCGGGGCGGTCCCTCACTTCGCTGGCCGGGAAGATGGAGCCCGTGGATCAGTTTCTATTCGGACAGCAGGAAGAAGTTCCGCTTCAGTGCCGGCGCTTCCGGTTCCTTCAGCGATGATAGTGACTCCAGGCTCACTAGCTACAATTTTGGGTTGACCTACATTCCGAGCAATGCCCTGTCCTTTTTGGTTCAACCTTCATACACCATCAACAACCAGGAGCTTCAGTATGTGGGGACCTGCGATTTTGGCCCAGAGGAAAGATACGTATTTGCCCGGATCGACCAGAAGACACTGGCTTTAACGCTGCGGATGAACCTCTGCTTGACTCCGGACCTTTCCATCCAGTTCTACGGACAGCCTTTTATCTCTGCCGGAAAGTACGCGGAGTTCAAGCGGATTACCGACTCGAGGGCAGAGGAGTATAACGAACGTTTTCACTGCTTCACGGCTGACGAACTCAGTTATGATCCAGGGAGCGAAGAATACAACATTGATGAAAACCGTGACGGAACGATCGATTACAGCATCGGAAACCCGAACTTCAACTTCCTGCAGTTTCGGTCGAATCTTGTCCTGAGATGGGAGTACAAGCCCGGTTCCTGTCTGTACCTTGTCTGGTCCCAGGGAAGAACCGGTGTTTTCTCCAGCGGGGATTTTTCCTTCGAGAACGACCTGCAGGACCTGTTCGGGATTCATCCGCATAACGTTTTCCTGATCAAGTTCTCTTACGGTTTCAATTTATAAATAGATCAAGGGGCTGTCCCTCCTTTTACTTACTCCAAAAAACGTTAATAAAAGGGAAAGCCCCTTTCTCTTCTTGCCAGTCCATTCGGTTTTTTATATCATTGGTCGCAAGCATGAGGAGAGGTGATTTAATACGATTAGAGTTTATATTTTTTTCTGACTGTATTTCAGTCCATAGAGGTGAATAGAGTTTCGTTTGTGAAAAAATAAGTCCAATTCAGTATTCAAAAGAAATTTAGCTAAAAAAATGAGGAAACAGATGACGGCCAGAGGAGTTGGCCCCAGGTTCACCTGGATCTCTGGAATTTATGCAGCCATAATTTTTGCTATCCATTTTGCCTGGCTCTCTCATCTATCGCTGCCTCTGCCGATCTTTATCTCGTTGCCTATCGGGATCCTTTTGGTGGCTGTAGGATTACCCATCTTTATCCTTCCTGGAATGGTGATCGATAGATATTTCAATCAAGGAAAGCTGGCCACAGAAGGAATTTATGCCTTTTTCAGACATCCTATCTATGGATCCTGGATAGTCTTCATCATGCCCGGGGTAGCACTCATCATAGATTCCTTGCTGGCCTTGACCATCCCTTTATTCATGTATGTTGTATTCAGGATCTTTATCGTTGAAGAAGAAAAGTATCTTGAAGAGAAATTCGGAGATGAGTATTTTGCATACAAAAAGAGAGTCGGGTCGATATTCCCCAACCTGAAGACTCTTTGGAAGAAGTGATGCCCTCCAGCTGATAGCGCATTTCCCGGAGTACTCAATTCAAAAAAAATATTTCACTTCTATCGGGCAAGATGTTCTCTCAGAAGGTTCCATTTGGTTTCCCTCTGTTTCTTTGACTTCAGTGGAGGTATGTGTTAAAAAGCGTTTCATTAGAATGTCAAAAGCCGGAAGAGCGGATAATGGAGAGAGAGATACCGCGGCCCCATCCAGAAAGGCTGTAGTGCCATCCTGGGCAATTAGCCGCCGCGAGTTTTGCCAAGCGGTCCCCTGGGCGTTTGTCGGAGGATTGGCTTTCTCCAGCTTCAAGGAAAAGAGCTCCAAGGGGCATTTCTTGATCCCGCCCTCTCAATCATCTCGATTCGAAAAGGAGGATGATATGGCCAAGAAAGTAACAGCTGTCATAGCCAGGGTGAAAAGCTTGAAGGGAACCTGTTCTCTCGGGCATAAAGTTGGCGATGAGGTGAAATTCACGGAATCAGGAGTGGAAGGGAAGATCTGCATCCATGCGCTTTACAGCATGCTTCCTGCTGTGTTTGCGATGATGTATGAGGCCCAGTTTCCCTGGCTGAAGGAGAACCCGGATAAAAAAACGCACGCCTGTCCGGACGCTTATAACCCTTTGATATTCGAGATCGAAAGAATAAGAGAATAAAAAAAATGGGGTCAGGGCTCGACACTGGACATTCAATGTCTAATATCGAGCCCTGACCCTTTTTAGAGGAGAATCGGTTCGATGACGTTTTTGACAAGAAGAAAGGTTTGGACCGGGATTATCATCATCCTGGCGCTTCTGTTCGGTTTTGTCGCTTATTTTGTTATCGCCAATTACTCCACATTTCAACTGGCTCCCATCGGAATCGGGTATAAAGCCAAAATTCTCTGCTCCGGCGTTTTTGTCTCCCAACGTGATACACAAGCCCTATTGAGCGAAGACCTGTCCTACCCTCCCACACTCGGAATGGTCAGCACTAAGATCAACTACGAGGACCGGTCAGTGACCGCTTCCACGTATGGATTGATGAAAAGGCGGGCAATATATCGGGAAGGTTTAGGCTCCACTTTAGTAACGGATTCGGCAGAGGATGATATTCTTGCTCAGCCAGTTGCTCTTCCTCCACTCCTGCCCGAATATCCCGAATCAGTCCCCTGGCCAACCGGAGATAAGATGGCGGACTATGATATTCTTTCGAATGTGGATATGGAGCTGCTCCAGCGAGCTGTGGACAATGCCTTTACTGAGCCAAATCCCCGGCGGCTTCGGCGGACCAGAGCTGTGGTCATAGTCTATGACGGCCGTCTCCTTGCCGAGCGCTATTCCCCGGGAATCACCAAAGACACGCCTTTGATCGGGTGGTCGATGACCAAAAGCGTGACAAACGCCCTGGTCGGGATTCTTGTCAACAAAGGGAACCTGTCCGTCTCTAAGCCTGTACCGGTTCCCGAGTGGCGCGCAGCGGACGATTTCCGCAGCACTATAACTCTTGACCACCTCCTGCGGATGAGCAGCGGATTGAAGTTCGTTGAAGAATACGAGGATAACCCGGTCTCAGATGTCAATATCATGCTCTTTCTCAAGCCTGATGCAGCCGCTTATGCAGCCAGCATGCCCGCTGAAGCGCGTCCAGATGAAAAGTGGTCCTATTCCAGCGGGACGACAAACATAATCTCCAGAATGATCCGGCACACTCTCGGGAATCAGGAAGATTATGTCGCGTTTCCGCGCCAGGCTCTGTTCAACAGGATCGGAATGCGGAGCGCTGTCATGGAGATGGATGCGTCCGGCACCTATATCGGTTCCTCGTTTATGTATGCCACAGCAAGGGACTGGGCGCGGTTTGGCCTTCTCTATCTTCAAGATGGAATCTGGGAAGGTGAGCGCATCCTCCCAGAAGGCTGGGTAAAATATTCCACTACGCCCACGCCCAAAGCGCCCAAAGGCCAGTACGGGGCCCATTTCTGGCTGAACAGAGGCGATCCGGAGAATCCCGGGAACAGACCGTTTCCTCGTTTGCCCCAGGATCTATATTTAGCCTGGGGATACCAGGAACAGCAGACGATCATCATCCCTTCTCGCAGGCTTGTTCTGGTACGCCTGGGGATGACGCACCAGGGATTGTGGGGCCTTGAGTCATTTGTTGAAGATATTTTTAAGGCAATCCGCTGATGAAGGAGGTTATAGCCGCAGTGTTTCGGAGATATTAAAAAAGGAGGCAAGCTGAATGAGACATAAAAAAATCACTCGACGGGAGTTTCTGGACAGGAGCCTCAAAGTTGCGGCTGGAGCTGCGGCCGGCTCCTTAGTCCTGACAGGACCGGGATGTATTCCTGTATGGGAGAGGCCAGTTGTCAGTATTGTCAAGATCAAGGATGACAACATCGGAGCTGCGGTTGAAGAGGCGATCGACCTTCTCGGTGGGATCAGCGAAGTCACCCAAGGGAAAGAACGGATCATGCTCAAGCCCAACCTTGTTGCTCCGGTTCCAGAAGCCACGACTAAACCTGAAGTCATCAAAGCACTGGCCCAGATGATGAAGAAAGCCGGGAAAGACGTGCTCATCGGCGAAGGCTCGGCCGCATCTCCACCGTTCAATGTCCAGGGAGAGGAGGTCTTCCGGACGAAAAATAGAGAACGTCTGGATAAGATGCAGCAGTTTGTCTTCGACTACCTGGGCTATTCCGAGCTGGCCAAAACTCTGGATGTCCCTCTTGTAAACCTGCATTCAGGCGATATGGTTGATGTTGAAGTGCCTGCTGCGTTTTGCTTTGACAAAATCACACTGCATCGCACGCTTCAAGACATCGATTTACTCTGCTCAGTACCGATGATGAAAACCCATACCCTGGCTAAGGTTACGCTGGGGATGAAAAACCTGGTCGGGTTGTACCCGGGGACCGTCTATTACTCGGTCAGAGGCTTGATGCATGACCTGGCAGCGGATGTGGAGCCTTCAGGGACAGCTGTGGCCGTAGTCGATATGGTCCGGGCCAACAAGCTCGGGCTGGTCGTTGTCGACGCTTCCACGGCCATGGAGGGAGACGGGCCTACAGAAGGGACTTTGGTGAAAATGGACTTGATCATTGCCGGGGCCAATCCTCTGGCCACGGATATGGTTGCCGCCAATTGCATGGGCTTCAAACCTCGAGAAATTCCCACGTTCACCTGGGCCAATAAGGCGGGATTGGAACCCAGACGTCTTGATGATATCGAACTCAGGGGGGAAAGGCCCAGAGATGTCGGGAAGCGTCTGGTGAAACCGAACATTTACGCCTGGAAAGACATCCGCGATTCCTGGGGAATGAGAGAGATATAAAAGATGGGTGCAACAAGTCCTTTCATGACTCTATTCAGAGAAGCGGAGTCAAGATGAAGGAGAGATAATGTCGAGAAAGGACAGGTTAGCTTTTAGCTGTGGGCAGAAAAGAACTTCTCCGTTTATTGTTTTCAGTGTTTCAACTCTAACTCTCTTCCTGTCCCTATACTGCAGCCCCTCTAAAGTTGACCTGAGGGCTCGGATTCAGAGGATAGAGAACGGGTTGATCCCTGAGCCCGGAATCGTGCTCCAGGGAAGGATACATCAGAAAGTCGCGCTTCTGGACCGCATGAGTTCCTATAAAATTCCCGGGATTAGCATTGCTGTCATCAATGACTACGGGATCGAATGGGCCAGAGGTTATGGAGTCAGAGAAGCTGAAGGGAATGATCCTGTTACTGTTCGAACTCTCTTCCAGGCTGCCTCCATCAGCAAGCCAGTGGCTGCCTTGGCCGCCCTTTATTATGTTGAGCAGGGGCTTCTTGACCTGGATGAGGACGTAAACAGGAAGCTGAGCTCATGGCAGGTCCCGGACAGTGAATTAACGCGATCCAGGAAGGTCACCCTGAGGGGCATTATGAGCCATAATGCAGGCCTGACCGTTCATGGCTTCAGAGGGTATGCCCGGGGAGAAGAGATTCCGTCTCTCCGACAGGTGCTGGATGGAGAAAAACCGGCAAACTCAAAGGCGATTTGTGTGGACAAAGAGCCGGGTACAGGTTTCCGCTATTCAGGAGGCGGATACACTGTCATGCAGCAGCTCTTGATCGACCTTGAAGGGAAACCGTTCCCTGAGATCATGAGGGAGATTGTGCTGGACAAGCTGAAGATGGCTGACAGCACTTACCAGCAACCTCTCCCTGAATCGCTCGCAACACAGGCTGCAATGGCCCACCGGAGGAACGGAAACGCCATCAAGGGGAAATGGCACACCTACCCGGAGATGGCGGCTGCCGGACTGTGGACAACACCTACCGACCTCTGCCGGTTTGCCGTCGAGATCATGAAATCCAGGAAAGGCAGATCTCAAAGAGTCCTCAGTCAGAAAATGGTCCAGCAGATGTTGACTGAGCAGGCTGAGGGAATGGGGCTCGGGCTTAGGCTAGGGGGAGAAGGAGAGGATTTCCGCTTCATGCACGGCGGAAGTAATGAGGGATTCAGGTGTGCGTTGATTGCTTATCCAGAGAAAGGACAGGGCGTAGCCATCATGGTCAACAGTGATTATGGCGGTAATCTTATGTCAGAACTGCTCCGCAGCCTTTCGGCAGAATACGGCTGGATACATTTCAGACCTGTTGAAAAGGATGAGGCTGAAATCGATCCTGACATCTACGGTGAGTACACGGGGATATACCAGGTTACGCCCCGAAGAAAAATAGAGATCACAAGAGAAGGGGATCGCCTCTTTGCTGAGCCCATCTTTGTCATCCCTTCCGGCGAATCAAGATGTGAGATATTCCCTGAATCCGAGTCTGTGTTTTTCCTGATCGAAGCCAGCCAGAAGATCACCTTTACCAGAGATGAAAAAGGGAAAGTCACTGGCCTGATCCTTGAGGATAGTGGCCGAAAAATGAAAGCCAGCAAGCTGGATTAAGGATAAGGTGAAGGAAGAGGAGAGGAAAGCAAAAAGAGGTCAAGGCTTTATTGCTAGCTTATAAGACCTGAGACGTTAAGGGATTCAAAGTAAAGATGGCTGCTTTATTTATCTCCTTTGATGTATGATTAAACCGAAGATGATAAACAGCTGCCGAACCCGACATTCCATCGTCCTTCTGTTCTTCGTGGTTTTCTTTCTTTCCTCGTGCGCAGGGAAGACGGACGAGGATCTGATCCTGGAGTTGATGGATAAAATCGGTGTCTACGCCGAAAAAAAGGATATCGAGAGCATAATGACGAACCTGGCTTATGACTATTCTGACTTCGAAGGACGGGATAAACGGAAAGCAAAGGAGATGATCGAGGAATATTTCCGACAGTATAGAGGAATAGTCATCCACGTGTTGAGCACCCGAATCATTGAGATAGACACGCCTGAGGCTTCGGTGGAGACAGAAGTCGCCCTCTCTTCAGGAGCAGCCAGGGTTTTCCGCAGGCTGGTCCGGCTCTCGACCGAGAATTACCGGTTGAAGATCAACCTGATCAAAAGAAATGAACGGTGGCAGGTCCGGTTCGCGGAGTGGAAATATGTCGCTTTCGAGGAGCTTTTCCCTGAATCGTTGACCATTTTCAACAAGATTTTCAAGATCGACGATCGGTGATTTGATCCGCGGCTTGCCGCGGAGAGCCGATCGTCGGGGGGATCCAAGGGGGTATGTCCCCTTGGTCACAGGGCGGAGGTTCCTGCGCCGCCCGAGAAGGGGAGGCAGCGAACGAAGTGAGCGTTGGAAGGGGGAAGTCAGTTCCCCCTCCAAATCGACTCGTTATGAATAACCTTTAGCGTGATGAACTTTTTGACTCTAATTACGTAATAAAATTGAACGTGAACAAAAAGGAGGAATGAATCATGAAAAGAGTACTGTCACTCACCATAGCAGGCCTATTTCTCACGGCTTTGCTAGCTGCTCCCGGTTCCGCTCAGACAGCCGACCAGATATTGAAAAAAATGGTCGAAGCCCAGGGCGGACAAAAGCTTTATGAAAGCATCAAGGACATAACCATAACCGGATCGATCGAGATACCCACGCAGGGACTGAGCGGAACGCTCACCGTGTATAAAAAAGAGCCGGATAAAAGGCGTCTTGACTTTGAAGTGATGGGCATGGTTATCACTCAGGCCTATGACGGACAGATCGGCTGGTTCACCAATCCCCAGACGGGGAGTATCGAAGAAATGGGTGAAGAGATGTTAGCAGAAGCAAAGAGACAGGCCCTGCCGATTATTGCCATCGTCTATCCCGAAAAATACGGCATGAGCTACACCTACCAGGGCAAGGAAAGCATCGAAGGCCAGGATTATTTGTTGCTGGAAGAGACCTATCCTGATGGATTCAAGGTCAGGATTTACATCGATGCTGGAACATACCTCATCTACAAACAGAAAGTTATGGTAATGCAGATGGGGGCTGAAGTCGAAGTCGAGCAGTATTCATCTGATTACAAAAAGATAGATGGGATGATGATCGCCCAATCCATCGTTTCCTATGCGGCTGGAGAAGAGACCCAGAGGATCACGATTAATGAAGTGAAGATCAACACCGGCCTGGAGGATGCTCTGTTCAAGAAGGATTAAAATCAGAGTCAGTTTTATTTAGGGTTTTCCGGCCTGAATACGGAGCACAGGCTGCCCGGCTTTTCAAGCGCGGACATCAAGATCAGTAGCGCGAACTAAAAAAAGAGACGCGTGAATAGATTTTGATTCTTTGACTTTCCAATAAGAATTATTTGCACCATTTTTTTAAAAGCTTTGTTTTCCTGGCGCAATAATTGGCAACACTCTTATACTGCCAGGGTGCGTTTAAGGCAGCAATCTCATAATGAAAAAAATATACTGCTTTTTTTCATGCTTTTTATTTTTTCGTGAAGGAGGAAAAAAAAATTGGTATAGTAGTTACTAGGAGGCGATCTTGACGAAGAAGATCCTTGCCTTTTCTGTTCTGATGGTTTTTCTGATAACCCTCGCCGCATCTCCAGGATTCGCTCAATCCCTCAACAGAATTTTGAAGAGAATGGGCGATACTCTGGGAGGAAGGAAAATCATAGAAAGCATCAAGGATATGACAATGGTCGGCGGTGTCGAGATGCCCCAGCAGGGAATAAGCGGCACAGTCACTATATATAAAAAAGAACCGGATAAAAGCCGCATAGACCTCGATGCCATGGGGATGGTTATTATCCAGGTGTATGACGGCCAGACAGCGCTGTGGACCAATCCCCAGACCGGAGAAATCGAGGAGATGGATGAACAGCAGGCAGCGCGCATGATAAGACAATCCTTGCCCCTAGCTGCCATCATCGATCCGGAAAAACACGGTATCGCTTTCACCTACAAGGGAAAAGAAACAGTCGAAGGCAAAGAATGCTTTGTGCTGGAGCAGGTCTATAAGGATGGATACAGAATGATACGGTATGTGGATTCGGATACCTATCTCTCCGTTAGATCAAGGTCGATCATAACAGGTCCGGGCGGCTCCGAGATTCAGGTGGAACAGGTCATGTCTGACTTTAGAAAAGTCGACGGGCTGACAATGGCCTATTCTGTAACAACATATTACAATGGTTCGGTCTTCAATGAGATCAGATTCAAGGACGTGAAATTCAACACGGGACTGGAAGATTCTCTGTTCCAGCTCAAAAAATAAACTTTTTTCATTATTTTTGACAATGGAATTCTCTTGTGCTATTAGCTATTTCTGATGAGGTCTCAAGTCGTGGATTTTATATCTTGGAAAGGTGAAGGAGCAGGCAAAGCATGGAGGAATAGCCCAAGATAAATGGCGGTGCCGGTCGAGCCATGGATAAGCTTTCAAGGAAAGAAATTGATAAGAAGATCAAAGAATGCCAGCAACTCATAATTCCGGATAAGGTCATAACCTGTCTTAAAGGGCTTTTTGAAGATACGAACGACGGTATGGTTGCCTACGAACTGGGACGAGAGTATGAGAAAGCCGGAAACAATTTGAAAGCTTTCCAATGCTACAGCATGGCTGAAGACTTGTTTGAAGATCCGAATTTCAAAAATATGGCCCAGGCAGCGCTGAACCATCTTGTCATTGATGAGATAATCACCAAGAAAAAAAGGGAGCTGAAATAGACCTGTTTATGTATCTGCCGTCGTTGGCCGCAAATCGTATTGATTGAAGCGATGAATAAAGAAATGAAATTTAATCCTTTGTTTGGATCGAGAACGAAAATGAGTAGATTCCGGTCACTGCCACTGTTTGTTATCTTTTCTCTGATATTTTTCACGGGCTGTGGCGCGGCTCAAAGCAGCCGCGATGCTTTGGTTCAGCCCGAAAAACTGATGGATGCCGTCGGAGTTAAGCCTGGAATGGTTATCGGAGAGGGAGGTGCTGGAGAGGGGTATTTCACGTTCAAGCTGGCGCGCCGGGTCGGACCGACCGGCAAGATCTATGCCAATGATATCGTGGAAAGAGTCCTCGGGGTCATCGCTAGGCGCAGCGAGAGAGAAGGCTTTACCAATATCACGACTATCCTGGGAAAGGTTGATGATCCCCTTTTTCCCCAGGGTGAACTTGATATGATTTTCATGATTGCCGCTTTCCATGATTTCGAGAAGCCAGTGGAATGGCTCAGGAATGTCCAGCCGTGCTTAAAGCCGGGTGGGACCTTAGTTATTGTGGAGAGAGACCCAGACAAAATGAGCAGCGGCAGGAGTCATTTTCTGACCAAACAGGAGATTCTGGAGCTAGTCAAAACATCAGGTTTTAAGCTCGACCGCATCGAAACATTTTTATCCATGCATAATATCTATATATTTAAGTTAAATGGGTTGTAGATTGAAGCCGGCCCTTTGTTGACTATAATTCATACATTTATTTACTTTTGTCAGGCAAAAAAAACTTTAAAAAAAAATGAAAAAGTATATTATATAAGAAATGAAGAGGGGAAGCAGCTTGATTAAGAAGGATCACAAGACAATAGCCGACAGGATAAGCGAGTGCCGTCACCAGGCGACTTCACAGCAATCCCTCTCCTCCTTGAAGGAGTTGCTGGATGAGACAAATGATGGCCTGGTCTCCTATGAACTCGCTCACGAATTTGAGAAGCTCGGGAAGGATAAAGAAGCGGTCAGATATTACGAAAAAGCAGAGTCTCTGTTTAAAAAGGACAGCTATAAAAACATGGCCCGGGCTGCGATCAACAACATAGTCATCGAGACTCTGGTAGCTGAGAAAAAAAAGAAGAAAAGATAAGCCTTTCTTTTTGGCAGGAATTGTAAACCCGCCGGGATTAATGAGGCGGGTTTTCTGTTTTTAGACCGAGTGGTAAGATGGATAGGAGAATAGATACTCCAGCTTCGATTTGAGGTTATGTTATGTATGAAAGGGATGAACTGTAGGTGATTTCGTAATTCGGGGTTTGATTCTGTTTTATCAGATCCACTGCAGAAGGAGTGACCATCAGGTTGAAACCTATAAAAGCAATAAGAACAGCTATTATTATTATGATGATTTTTTCTTTTATTTTTGTATTCATTTCATTCTCCTTTTTTCATGCTTTCTACATATATATACGCATTTGACGGCCAAAAAGTTGCTCATTTTCCCCTGAAAATGAAAAATATTTCGGATCATGGATACAAAAATCCTCACTTTCTTTTTCCTTGATTTGGAAAATCGAAATCATTAAGATAGTGGCAGTTTGAAAAACTTAAGAGAAATGGGGTGAGCCAATGAAGTATTCCATGAAATGCCCTTTGTGTAATCAGTCCATGAGTGTCGAGGCAGAAAGCGACGATGTTGCCGTGTCCACTTTCATGGAAGAGGGAAAGAAACATATGCAGGAAAACCATCCCAATGCACCTGCTTTACCTGACGAGCAGATGCAGGCCATGATCCGCTTTGGCATGAAAAAAGAGGGATAAAAGCCTGTTCCAGGGGATGTAAGCAAAAGAGTTCTCAGAATACCCAGAAGGCATGATTTTTAAGAAGGCGGAATTCGTGCGGTTCCTGGCGTCTCCTTTTTTTGATGCTCATGGAGGAGATCAGGAAACCGGGTAACAACCGGATATTGAGCCTGAATGAGTTCGGTCCCGGTGGAGATTGAAAAAGAACGGTTTTTCTGATAGAGTAAAGGAAATTTTCTTCTTTGGGTAGAAAGTCATTCAATCGGGAGAAAAGAGATGAAGCCTTTCATGAAAAGAATCTTTAAAACCATTTTCATAATTATCTTTGCCGCAGCCTTGATTGTCGTTGGATTCTTCCTAAACAAATTTGACCTGGACAGACTTAGACCCGCAAAGCTGGTTGAACAGATTCCATACGGGCTGGTGATAGAGGTTTCTGCCTACGAAGACGCTGAGTTCTATGATTCCAAAAATGAGTTTATCGGAGCTGAGATCAGGATAAGGGTGGAGTTCGAATCACGGATTGAACCGGCGGCAAAGCTGCCTGCCGATTATAGACAGGGAATGAGGAAAGCTTACAGCGAAATAGACCTCTACGTGAAAGACATAGAGAGCAAAGAACAGCTGGAGAAGATGAAACAGGCTTTAGAAGAGATTGGCTACATCAAATTGATTGAAAGTGAAGGGATCCAGGCCGATTATATCGAGAAAAAGATCGACGGGAAAAAGATCAAGAGTCTCGAAAAATTATACCTGAAGCCCGATAATTACTATTTCGTGAAATATTAAAGAACACCTGCCACTCACGATTTGCTTTAACTGAGAATAAGAGGCAAGCCCTTTTTTAATTCGGGGGGGGTTCTTTTTTATCTTTTGTTTGGATTGACCTGCGCGCCTGTAAAGCCCTGTCTTTTGCGCTTTCGTAGAAGAAGGCTGATTCGATCAAGGCAGCCGCTGCTCCTTCATAGGCGTTGTTCCTGAAGGCCGTGCGGGCTTGCTGTTCCTTTCTGAAAGCTTGGCCGTAAAGAGGCCGGGAAAGGCTTGAGGCGTTCAGTTTGTCAGCCTCTGTCTTTGTTTTTATGACATAATCTCTGAGGACTTCAATGCACTCAGGCGGCTGATAGTCCTTGGTGATCAATCCAAAGACATCATTCGAGATAGAATAAAGTGTTTTCGCCCTCGGATAGTCACCGCTGTCATAGGCATTATCCGCGTCATCTCCTGTCTTAAGAGCCGCGCGAAAAAGCAGGTTTTCGCTTATTCCCGGATGTGTCTCTTCTGTTTTTTTCTTCGAGTCATTCATCATGAGCTTTGCCGTTTCTGCCTGTTGTTTGCTCCATTGAATCAGGGTAGCTCTTCTCACTTCCCTCTGGGCTTCTGTATAGCTTTGCCTTGCTCTGTCAAGATCGCCTTCTTCCCTGTACTGTTTCCCCTCCTGGTACTTTTGCAGGGCTTTTGCCCAGCTGTCTTTAAGCGGCCCAACAGCCGGGATGGTTTTCTGGACTTCCTGCATAACTTTGGCAAAATCTTGAAAGCCCTCAGCCGGTTTTTCTCCGTAGACTTTCATAAAGTTGATCCCCAGGCTCAAAAGGAAATCCAGCGTCCTCTTCTCCTCAGGGCTTGCGTTTTTATAGTATTCAGATAATTCCTTGTTCGCCTCGGTGATACCTTCCTTGGCCAAAATGGAGGCCAGCCTCTTGAGTTCGTCCTGAAATTCAGCGTCTCCCATTTGCTCTGAATCCGGGGTCAGAGCAGGAGGCGAGGGTGGCTGCGGCGGCTTGGCCTCTGTTCCTGCTCCCGTTTTTTTAGCTGCCTCCTGTGTCTCCGGTTTTTTCAAGGCCTCTGTCTTTTCCGGAGTTTGCGCGGTTTGTTCTTCTGGTTTTAATTCTCCTTTGAGTGCGGTTGAGACCGAGTCCTTCAACAGATTGCGGAATGCTTCATCCTTGAACATGACAAGGGTCATGATGGCTCCCACTACGATGCCCACAACGATAATTATGGTCCCGTAGCGAAGCAGTTCGCGGAAGAATCCTCTGCGCTCTTTTTTTTCTTTGGGAACCTTTTTGGCTTTTTTAGGCCTGACGATTCTTTCGGCTTTAACGTCCTGGATGACTTCTTTAGCTGTCTGATAGCGGTCTTCAGGGAGGTGCTGCAGGCATTTGTCCACGACAGCGTCCCATTTTTTCGAAAGCTCGGGGAAAATCTCTGAAGGAAGGCTGAATCGTCCTTCGGGTTTCCTTCCGGTGAGCATGGAATAGATGATGACGCCGACAGCATAGATGTCTGTCCGGTGATCCACTGGTTTCCCCGCTTTTTGCTCGGGACTCATGAAATCATAGGTTCCGAGAATCACCCCTTCTGCTGTCAAAGTCACTCTTTTGGTCACGGTGTCCGGATCACCTCCGAGGATTTTCACCAGCCCGAAATCCGCGACCTTGGCTGTGCCATGTTTATCCAGGAGTATGTTGGCGGGCTTTATGTCCCTGTGGATGATTCCGCTCGGAGTTGATTTAGAGGAGTAGGAATGGGCATACTCGAGAGCATGCAGTATATCCAGGGCAATTTTATGAGCTTTGTCTTCAGGGAGCTTCCCCCCTTGCTCTCTCATGAGCTGATGGAGGTTTTTCGGCGCGCCGGTTTCGGATTCGATGTAATCCATCACCAGATAGTAGGTTGTCCCTTCGCAGCTCATGTTGACGACTTTGACGATGTTGGGATGGTCGAGCTCAGCCATGACGCGGGCTTCATTGTGGAATCGTTCAACGAGTTGAGCGTCCTGAGCAAAGGCTTGAGGAAGAACTTTGATCGCGTATCTTTTGAGAAGC
>Ga0209427_10004361_pt1 | contig 16360 bp, 14 predicted proteins | sample DeeMarSWOR136_30_FD_187465 | JGI IMG/M metagenome (GOLD analysis project Ga0209427, IMG submission 187465) | Marine sediment microbial communities from White Oak River estuary, North Carolina - WOR-1-36_30 (SPAdes) (version 2) | ecosystem: Environmental > Aquatic > Marine > Intertidal zone >...
TTCAGAGTAGTGATGAGCAAATAGCAATGGGGGCCATAGAACGTCTGGGGTCACTTCAGGACAAACGTGCCACAGGAATACTTGTGGAAGCACTTGACGATCCAAGATATATGGTACGGATACATGTAGCTGCACAACTTGGTGAGCGTAGGGATAAGACATCAGTAGGTCCACTGATTGATGCACTGAAAGATAAGTCGTTGTTTGTTAGACAAACAGTAGCAGGAGCTTTGGAGAACATTGGTGGCAAAAAAGCCACTGATGCAGTAAGGAATGCTGAGTCAAAAGGTATGCTACTAGACGAATTGCCAGAAGGCGTTCGCCTCTAGTATCGAATTAGGGGTTTGACCGAATTTCGCTTATATTGAATAGTCGCTTTTGGAAAGATGCGCATAAAAAGGAGCGAATTAGGAAATGAGTGATCCTGATGACATCAAGAGGATTGAGGCTGCAATCAAGGACATGAATCTAGACTATATGCGTGGATTGCTATCAGAGGAAGAATACAACCGAAAGATCACCGATTTGAGGTCACAGTTGAGAGATGCAGGAGGAGTACCATCAGGTCTATCAGAAGCTCGTGAAGCGCTCACTCCCACACCCTCTGCAAAAACAGTGATGACAGACCCGGTTACTGCAGTTAAGAAGACGGTTCAGGCTATGCGTCGAATTTCAATAGAACGAATCGCTCAGGATTCCGGAGTTAGCGCAATGAATGTCACACGTATTCTTAGTGACCTCTTGGATGGGCGAGAACTCTCTGGTAGAATCGACCACGACGCAGGAGATTTCATCCTAGGAACAGGAACTGGTCCACCTCCCAAGACGATTGGTGCGTGTCCATACTGCAAGAGCGATTTAGAACGAATTGCAGTGAAGGGAGAAACGATTACATGCACGGTGTGTCGAGAGTCTTTCATTGTGTCCTGAATGATTGATGTCAGGAACATGATTGGTTTTCTGAAGAGATAAGTGCGTTAGAGCTATACGCAATTCTGGTGTATCTAAATGACTCTCTTTAAGGCATGCTTGAATGGTGACGAACCAGGAGCAGCATCTCTTGTCAGCGAGATGGTGTCGAAGAGCCAACCATCAGCCATATGGGCAATTTTAATGCATGCTGCCGCCTGGAATGAAGAACGTGATTTCGACACGCCGCACTCTACGATTATAATTCACTCCATACATCAAATGATTCAGGAGCTTGGTCCTAATCTTGATATTCTATCGGTTAAACCTCCTACTTCCAAGCTTAAGACACCGAAAGACCTGAGTGAGCCTCTTCAAAAAGCACTCCTCGAACGCCTTGCTTTGCATCTTGCAGCAATTGATCACTGGATAAATGAGCGTGGACCTAGGTACAATGTTGATACCAGACTGGACTCTCTGGATATGACTATGCGCAACTACACCCAGTCGATCAGGAAACAGACACACATGAGTGCACTAAGTTTCGCGCTACGACTTGGGAGCCGAGATGATCCTGTCAGACTTCGACGAATGACAGCCTCGCTAGCATCGGAGGACCCTGATAACCTTGGCCACGCCTTCATCATGCCGATATCTCTTGTTAGTGAACTCCCACAGGCTAGCTACAAGCTCCCACATCAGGCCGCTCTCTGGCATCTAACAGAATATCTTGTCAGAAAGGTGCCACAAAAGCAACCCGATGGTTTCAGAGTAGATGACCAAATGGACAAGATGGCAGTATCAACAAACCTGTCTAAGCACAAGAACCTCATTGGCACAGCCATAGTGGAGTATGGAGTTCTTGGGCATAATGGTATCTTCGCACAAAGAATAGCTGCTGCCGCAAAGACAGGACTTGTGCATAGTCACACAGTTGATTGGTTGCTGGATAGACTGAAGCAGAACATTAGAGTGAAGCCTCTGACCACTCAGCAATTGGTTGCTGATAGGCTCATAAAGACGAAGAAAGGGACTGACTGGGACCAGCTGCCAAGCGGCATAGACCTTCCAAACTCAGGAAAAGTCAGGCTTTGGCTTGTCAAGAACGCTACTGACTATTGGGACAAAATGATGGATTTAAAGTCAGACGTTTTCGAGGAGGTAATCCCCGATATTTCAAAGAAGGACTGGCCTGTTGTGAGGGCAGCACAGTATGCCATGTCAGCCCTCAATGGAGCACCGAGAGCGTCACATGTAATCATCTTCACGCAAGCAATCTGGTCACTAGCCGAGCAGGGATTGATCGAAAACTCTCTAGCCGCCCTTCAGGTTCACAGGATGCTCAAACAATATCTCAAGGGAAGGTGATTTTGTCAAATCTTCTCATATCTGAGCAAATTGTCCTCCTGAAAGACGAGTTTGAACAGACCTGAATCCTCAACCGCGGCCTTACATCCCTCAGGGGAAACATGATCAATGAGAAATACTAGTTCTCCTGAAGGTCGCAATATCCTGTGAATCTCCTCTAGAAGTCCAATCTTATCATCTACCCAAGTGTACACATCTATGAGAAGCGCAAAGTCAAGATGGTTCTCAGGAAGACCGGTTGCCAAATCGGATTGAATTGTTACAATGTTTGAGAGGCCTTCGTTCTTGGCTCGTTTCATGACACGTTTTATGGCAAGGGGATGAATATCTAGTGCATAGACCCTCCCGGCTTCTCCTACGAGTCTTGCTGCAGGAATAGTGTAGCTTCCAATGCCACATCCATAATCCAAGACGTTGTGACCTTCCTTAATACCAAGTGTGCTTACAAATTCCGAAGGTTTTCTGAAACGTTCACGAAAACGGAGATACCAAGCCATCACTCGATAACTTGTGTCAGACGTATGCGATCTATTTGTGGTTGCACTCATTTATTTCACGGTATTACTTCGAAATTTAAAGTATTTAAGTTTCAAAGTGTGAAGTTGGAAAGTCACTTCCCAATGATGAAGTAACGAAATTCGTTTTGAAATCGAAAAAGAGGCAGGCGTTTTGCCTCTCCATTATTGATTATGCTTCAGCATCACCCAATCTGTAAGACTCTGCAAGGAGGTCCGGAATATAACGGACTTTCATCCCGGTAGAGCTGTCCTTCATCATGTCATTGATCTGGATGGTACAGAATGGGCACTCAGTGGTGACCATGTCAGCACCAGTGGCCTCGATGTACTCCTTTCTTGTATTGGCGATTTTCTGAGAGAGCTCGCGTTGACCAGCACGAAGACCACCACCAGCACCACAGCATCTGTTCTTGTATGGGTCTTCGATGTATTCCACACCTGGAATCAATTTGAGAACCTCGATAGGCTCATCAAAGACATGCTGACCCCTGCCTAGGTGACAGGGTTCATGGTAGGTGACCTTCATCTTGATCTCGCCTTTTGGTCGGATGATATTCTCCTTGCCAATTACTTGAATCATATACTCAGCCATGTCGTAGACTTGGTACCTCGGAGGCTCACCACGTTCATCCTCAATGAAGGGTCGATGGTCCTCACGGAGGGTCTTGCCGCAGCCCGCACAGGCAACTACCACTGTGTCGCACTTGTACTTCTCGCAGGCCGCCTCGAATATCTCGGTGACCCTTCGTGCTGCAGCATGGGCAGTGTTGAGATCTCCAGTTCTGAAGGCCGGACTAGCGCAACACCATTGTTCCTTTGGAACAATCACATCTATGTTATTTCGATTGAGAACATCAATCAGTGCCTTCCCGGTGCTCTGCATCCGATAATCAATCAGACACCCTGTGAAGAAGGCAACTCTACCACGTGGGTTGTCAACCAGAAACTCTTCGGTTCCTATATTCTTTAGTAGTGGAAGGTCCTTCTCAGGGACCGCCCTACCAGTCTGATTTATCTGATCGACAAAGCCCTGCTGACCCTCAGCCAATGGATACCCTGCCTCAACAGCCTTCGCTCGTAGAAGCTCAACTGCCAAGGAGGGGATTTTGATCTTCTTTGGACAAATGTCTTCACACATCTTGCAAGTCGTACAGCTATAGACCATCTCATTCATTGCCATAGCGACACGGTCTTCCACGTCTCGTGGGTCCAACTCAAGCCTTGCAAGCTGACGAATTATCATTGGTCCTGGATAATCCCATGTTTCATGAACGATTGGGCAATTCGATAGACAGGCACTGCACTCGATGCACTTGCGTATCTCTCGCACCTTCTCGATCTCCTCAGCATGGATTATCTCCGGTCTCTGAGGCTTCTTGTCACGTGCCACGTATGGTCGTATACGCCTAAGACGATAGGTGGTCTGCGCCAAGTCAACTACTAGATCCTTAATGACAGGCATCTTCTCCATAGGTTCTAGAATTAGCTCCTCGTCGCGTTCAACCTTGGTCCTGCATGCGATTCTAGCTATGCTGTTCACTTTGACCGCGCAGGAACCACATTGCCCACCCCTGCACTCCCATCGGAAGGCTAAGCTAGAGTCATACTTGTCTTGGATGTGGAGTAGAGCATCAAGTACTGTCATCCCAGGCTCGTACTCGACATCGAAGTCTTGGAAGTAAGGCTCATTGTCAAAATCTGGGTTGTATCTGAGGACCTTTGCCTTGATTGTCTTTGCCATTCTATATGCCTCCTATGGGGGTGTAATCTTGGTGATGAGGAGCTCTTCCTTTCGAAGCTCCATCTTGCCGTCTTCGCCTTTCCGGATGACGATATTGTAATAGCCCTTATCATTGGGGTCAGCATCTACACGGTAGTGTGCACCCCTGCTGCCCTTTCGCATTACTGCAGCTTCAGCCACCATTCTGGCAGTCATGACCATGTGCTCGAACTCAATGGCTTGATGCCAACCGGGGTTGAACCGTTTAACTGGCACATCCACCTTTATATTTGGAACAACTTCCTTCTCGATTCTGACAAGCTCCTTGACAGCATCCTGCATTTCGTCCTCTTTTCTGAAGATTTGGACCTTCTCCCACATTAGCTTCCTGAGTTCATCCCTCGCGTCAGCCGGTGACATGCCTTCCTTGCGTTCTAGCATAGCCTCTAGCTTTTCAAACTCTTTAACGATGACGTCTCGATTGATGCCAGTGTGGGTGTTCTTCTTAGCAAACTTAGCTGCACTCTCACCTGAAAGAGCACCATAGACCTGGGTGTCAGCCAAGGCGTTACCACCTAGTCTGTTCCCGCCATGAACCCCACCGGTACACTCTCCCGAGGCGTAGAGTCCGGGGATGTTGGTGCCCGACTCCTCGTCTATCTTGATGCCACCCATGAAGTGATGCGCTGTTGGAGAAACCTGCATTGGCTCGTCCCTGATGTCGACTCCTGCGTCCTCGAACTGCTCTATCATGCTCTCAAGTCGAAACTCGATTATGGTCTTCGGGAGGTGTGCTATACTAAGAAAGACTCCCCCATCGGGTGATCCTCGGCCTTCGAGGACTTCCGTCATAATCGACCTTGCAACTTGGTCTCTTCCTGCAAGCTCCATGACCTCAGGATAATATCGGTTCATGAAGCGCTCACCCTCACTGTTCAGAAGTATTCCGCCCTCGCCGCGCACGGCCTCTGTGACTAGTCTGCCACGTGCAGACTCGGGCTTCACCATACCAGTTGGATGGAATTGAACCATCTCCATATCGATGAGTTCACAGCCAGCTTCATAGGCCATTCCATAACCATCACCGACATCCAGCTGTGCATTGCTTGTGACCTCGTAGATTCTCCCAGCACCGCCGGTCGCCATGACAACAGACTTGGCACGAAATACAAGATAGTCACCGTACTTCAGATCGATAGCAGTCACACCTGCAACTCTGCCTTCTTCTACGAGAATCTTGGTGGCGAATACCTCATCGAAAACCCGAATTGAGGTCTTTCTGACTGCCTCAGTAAGGGTCACCATGATTTCAGAACCGGTCCTGTCGGACGCGTAAGCTGTGCGCCTCCATGACTGCTTACCGAAGGGTCTCTGGGCGATTTTGCCCTCAGGTGTCCTGTCAAATACAGCTCCGTACTCCTCAAGATCGAATATTCTCTCAGAGGCATCACGTACCAGAATCTCAGCGAGCTTCTGATTGTTGAGATAGTTGCCTCCTACGATTGTGTCCTTGAAATGAGTTTCAGGGTTATCGTCGGGATCAACGTTCCCAAGTGACACATTGTAGCCACCCTCTGCCATGGCTGTGTGAGCCTTGCCGAGAAGCTCCTTACTCAGCATGATAACATCCAGATTGTACTTTGATGCCTCAATGGCCGCACGGCATCCAGCACCGCCAGCACCCACAACGAGAACATCGCACATTATTGTCTTGTAGTTCAACTACTACAGTCCTCCGATGGAGAGGTTTCTCCTAGCCTGACCCGTCGGGCACTCGGCGACCGTTTAAGAGTTACTGTTGAGGTTGACTAAGAGAACATCCTTTGCTAGAATATGGTTGGATAGAGAATTCTTTCATCGGATGGGTTGGCGCCATTTTTGTGTGTCAATGCGCACACAATCTACTTGATAGGGAACCGCTATAAGTGCATAATATACACTGCTTGTAGTCACCGGGGATGCATGAGAATGGACGCGGAGGATCTGTTGCTGTTCATTGCAGTGCTGGTAATACTCTTTGTGGCACTCTATGGGATTTCAGTGCCAATTCTTTCGGCATTGGGAACTTAGACGGACTGCATATGAGGTGGAAGATGCACACGCGAACGTGAATCGCAGCGCTTCACCCAACCAGAGAGTGGAATAGGCTAGTTTTCCAATTCACAGCCAAGGGCACGTTTAGTACACGGAGTTCGTAAGAAGAGAAAAGGTGAGCGGATTATTGATGGTCATTGTGCTCCTCAACCACCGCACCTGCGCGTGTGAGATAGATTACATCCCGCGAACGAAGATATTGGTCAGGCAGCATCCTGAGCGCATTCATGAAACCATGCCATTCTGTGAGCATCCTTAGATCGTCGAACTGAACTCCTTTCAGTAGATTCGATACATTCTCCATCTCAGCATGATGACTAGGATGTATATACCGAATTCTGTATTCTACGTTGTCAGGATAGTATACGGCAACATCAAGCTTGAGCTTGGGGTCTTCATGATATACAACCTGGACTATCTTTCTCAAGGTCGAAACCGCACTGAAACCCACTATGAGATACTTCAACATTGTACTGCATATGTGCTTTCAGTGGGTAATCCTCAAGCGTAAAGATTGATGATGATGTGCAAAGTCTACTCCTTTATTCCGATCTTGGCATAGACCTCAGCCTTGCGAGCAGCTACTCGCTGATTCATTTCCTTGTGAAGGCTACCACCATGCGAATCCATGGTGACCAAGAGAGGACCAAAATTCTCAGCAGTAATTACCCAGAGTGCCTCCGGCATGCCAAGATCGGACCATTCGTACGCTCGAACTTCCTTCAAGCCCTTGGCTGCGAGGGCACCACAGCCACCTGTAAAGCTACAATAAACTGCACCAACTTCTTCCAATGCAGTCAGAGTCTTCTCACCCATGCCTCCTTTGCCTATGATGATACGTGCCCTGTATTTGCGAAGGAATTCATCCTCGAAGAGCTCCATTCTGACGCTTGTGGTAGGACCAGCTGAAACTATCTGCCACTTGCCATCCTTCTGCCAAGCCACGGGACCTACATGATACACAACACTGCCCTCAAAATCCACAGGCGGTTTCTCCCCTTTTTCGAACATATGTAAGGCACGTTCGTGAGCCTCGTCTCGTGCTGTGTAAACATGCTCACCACTGACATAGACCACATCTCCGACTTTCAGTTTTCGAGCTTCCTCTTCGGATATTGGTGTAGTAAAGTGATATTCAGTCATTTCAGTCGCCCTCCAGTGGATGTGTTATATAACTGACTTCGAGGTCTTTGGATATCACAGCTTTACTATGCCTTGCGGCCCAACACTGAACAGCCACTCCCACAGGTAGACTTGCAGGATGACGCATAGCGTAGTCGACCTTTACTGCTAGAACTGTTGTCCTGCCACCAAGGCCCATTGGACCAATATCTGTGGCATTGATTGCCTCCATGATCTCCTGCTCCATCTTGGCTACCTCAGGCTCGGGATGCTTGTCATCAAGCGGCCGAAGCAGCTGCTGCTTAGCAATCTTGATTGAGATGTCAGCTCCACCGCCAATCCCAACACCGATGATGTTTGGAGCACATGCCTCACCCATATATCTCATGGCATTATCCACAACCAGCTTCTTGACACCCGTAAGTCCCACTCCGGGTTTGAGCATACCAACAATAGAAGCATTCTCGCTTCCTCCGCCTTTGGGGAATGCGATGATTTCGAGTGAGTCACCTGATACGACCTCCCAGTTTATCCATGGGATTTTGACGCCTGTATTATCACCCGAATTGCCCCCCACAATCGGATTAACCGCATTAGGCCTGATTGGCACTTCTGCAGTAGCCTTTCTTGTGGCTTTGGTGAGGGCTTCTTTGATGTCATCAGTAAACGGAAATTTGCTGCCAACTTTGACATAGAAGACTATTATGCCTGTGTCTTGGCACATTGGAACTCCGGCGTCAGCTATGTCCATGTTTTGAATGATTGCTGAGAGCTGAGTCTTGGCGGTCTCATTGTCTTCACGATCACGAGCCGCTCTCAATGCAGCTTCAACATCCTTAGGCAGTCTTGTTACAGCCATCTTGAGAAGACGAAAAGTAGTGTCTTCAATGACTTGCGTTGGGTCTTTCATGAGGTTCACCAAATGAAATCGTATCTTTTGTAATGGAGGGTTTGGGCGTCTTGGTACGGGCTTAAATATCCTACACCTTTTACACAATGTGAGAGGACTAGGTAAGTGAACTGACTCGGTCCAGAAGGCTGTGAAGCGTTCACGACCAAAAGCCTGAGAGAGGACTCATTCTTCTCGGAGGAAGTCCTTACTCCCCTCTAAGGGTAAGGTATCAGACCTTGGGGAGTCCGCGGCTGTTCACCATGCTCAAATGAGCCTTCTTGATTTCGGTGACGATGTCAAGATGGGTGATGAAGACCCCGCCGTGGTAAGAGATGCGGAAACTCTCTCTATCGCTGAGAGTGATACCCTCAGAGCCCGATAGGAGAAGGATGCCAGGACTGCAGGAGGGAGGACTTCCCATCGAGTGCAGACAAAGACCTTGCCTATTTCAAAGCTCACTGAGATTTGAGAGGTGGTGAGACTGGCAGGAGAAGGGCGGAACGCATAGGTTCCCTAGATTTGGGCGAAACTGGCGCCCAAGAAACAAGGGACAGGTTTGATATACATTAGAAGAGGACGCCTCTATGTGAGATGATGGTTCTATGACTCTAGAGCTGACTGTTCCGTCGATTAGCACCTTTATGACTGCACTGGCTATTCTCATAATTTTCAGCATAATGGACGTTCGAGAGAGAAGGGTATCCAATCACTCTATGTTGATAGGAGGTGTGATTGGGATTTTCATTGCGGTTCTCACGGGACATTTGATTCATAATTTAGTACTGCATCTAACGGCACCAATCTTCACAATCGTAGTCTCCTATACTCTGTTTCAAATCGGGTCAATTGGCGGCGCTGACTTGAAAGCGTTGATTATCTTGAGTATCATCAGCCCTGGTATAGAATTAGCCCTGTGGGTCGATCCAGTTTTTGAGGCAATCATTGGCGGAGGCTTGGAAATACTCATCATGCTAACATTTGGTTATGCATACTCAAAATGGACAAGAAAAGAGAATGGTCTGCCACAAGATGAGAGGAGAATCACACCTTTGATTCCCTTTTTGTGCTTGGCATATGTTCTCATCCAGATGATGGCGATTTTCTAGAGTATTACCACAGGAAGGGAGAATGTATAGAGTAAGGTCCAGAAGAGCACCCATAGCAACAGAAACGTAGGCAAACCAGCCGTAACAAGCTTCTGTCGACCTCCAATCTCTTTGGGATCTATCTCTAGCAGGTAGACAACAACGTACAGGGTAAGTCCATACATGAGTAGTCCAAAAATCAGACCTCTTGAGCCGCGAAAAGCAGGTCCAGCGAGTCCACAGATTAGTGCCGTGATTAATGCGAAGAATATCTTGACGTACGTCTGTTGTTCGTCTGCTGAGGCAGCCCATCTACTGAAAAGACGCTTGAAGATGTTCTTTAAGGGCTCTATTACCGATGACATCGTGTGACACCTGACGGAGTTATGCGTCTGTCAATCGACTATGTTATAACAATATCGGACTGGAAGAGCGTTTGACAATGAAAGAAACGATGAGCAATATCGACATTCGGCTGATTCTGCCAGAGCTAAAAGAGTCTGCAGAAGGAGCGTTCATCAAGAATGTCTACCAATATGGAGATGTCTTCGTACTCAAGCTCTACCAGCCAGCTGGAGGGACGTCACATCTATTATTCGAAGTCGGTCGTCGAATCCATCTCACTGAATACCGTCGAGTTGCTCCCAAAGTACCACCGAAGTTCTGCACAGCACTCAGGAAATATCTCAGGGACCGACGAGTCCTGACGGTGTATCAGCACGATTTGGATAGAATTGTGGTGATAGAGGTTGGTGACGAAACGAGTTCGCATAAGTTAGTTGTAGAGCTGTTTGGCAGTGGTAATGTCCTACTTCTCGATCCGGATGACACGATATTTGTAGCGATGCGCTACAGGAGAATGAAGGACAGGGATGTCATTCCCAAGGCGAAGTACGAATTCCCACCTCCGCGCGGCATAGATGTCATGAACCTTGAAGTTGATGCATTGGAGGGGGTCCTTTCTGAGTCAAAAACGAGTGTTGTTCGAACTCTGGCAAGCAGACTAAACCTTGACTCACTTAGCTGTGAGGAGATATGTGCACTCGGAGGCGTGAATCCTCAGGCAGAGGTTTCGAACCTAGATGAACAGGCAGTAAAGGACCTGTCGGGCGGTTTGTTTCGCTTTATCGAGAAGCTCAAGAATGGAATTAGTGAACCTCAGGTCATTCTAGATGACGAAGATGTAGAAGAACAAGTTGCATTTGTCCCGTTCGTGTTCGAGGTCTATAACGGTCTACCCACAACAACGTTCTCCACGTTCAGTCAAGCAATTGACAACTTCTTTGGCGTGTCTGATATGGAACTTGAAGACGAAGAGGTTCTTGAGGCTCACGTGAAAGAACGCAAACGATTAGAGAAGATAATTGAGAAACAAAGAGAAGGAATCACACGGCTAGAAGCCCAAGCCGCCAACTTGAGACTGGCTGGAGAAGCCATATACAACAGCTTTCAGATGGTGCAAGAGGTCTTAGATACGATCTCAAGCGCAAGATCAGGAGCCCTATCTTGGGCAGAAATCATAACTAGGATAGATGAAGGGAAAAAGAAAGGGATAGCTTCAGCAATCATTATTGAAAGGATAATACCCGCCCAAGGTAAGATTATGGTGAAGCTTGATGATATTGATGTGAGTCTCGACATCAGAAAGAGCGCACAGGACAATGCTTCGCTAGCATATGAACAGGCCAAGAAATCGGAGGCAAAGACCAAAGGAGCGCATAAACAAATCGAGAAGACGTTGACAAAATTGAAGGAACTTGAGGCGAAAACTATCAAGGCTGAAACAGAGGTGAAAGTCCCTGTTCGAATTAGAAAGAAACGTTGGTATGAGAAGTTCCGCTGGTTTTTGTCCTCTGAGGGTCTTCTCGTCATCGGAGGAAGAGATGCAAAGAGCAATGAAAGACTTGCAAAACGACAGATGGAGGCAGGCGATGTCTTTATCCATGCTGCACTCCATGGAGCGCCCTATATTGTTGTCAAGGTGTCTGGTGAGCCTCCAAGAGAACAGACCCTCACCGAGGCTGCACAGTTCGCTGTTACCTTCTCTCGGGCATGGCAGGATGGTCTTTCATCAGGTGATGCATATTGGGTCAATCCGGAGCAGGTTAGCTTCACTCCACCATCTGGTGAGTATCTACCATCAGGAGCCGTCATGATTTATGGCTCGAAAAACTATATTCGGAGAGTCCCAGTGGAACTCGCAGTTGGCGTGATGATTGAGGATGAAGATGTAATTCCCGTGTCGGGACCACCCTCAGCATTGTCAGCTCATACAGATTATGTTGTGAGGATTATCCCGAGCAAAGAGAAGAAAGGTCAGCTTGTGAAAGAAATTCTTCATGAACTGAAGAAATTAGTACCTGAGGACAAGAAACATCTAATCGAACAGATTCCTCAAGAAGATATGATGCGCGTCCTGCCTGCAGGCGGAGGCGATTTGGTTTCTGACAATAAGAGACGCCAATTATAACTAAACGAAGCGTAGCAAGCAACACAGACACGTTTAAATTCCATCGGGATTGATTCAGTCAAGAAAGCACCCTAAAGCCTAGATACACTGGGTGGTTAACCAACTTTCTGATGCGCCGAGGTAATAGCTGATGTCTGACCCTTCACATTCAATGTCTGTGAGAGAGATAATGTCTGTCAATGTAGTTACAATGCCACCAGATGCCAGTGTGCACGCGGTGGCACACTCAATGAATGAAATGGATATCGGATCCATTATAATCTCTGATGAGGGTCGGCCACTAGGTATCATAACAGAGTCCGATATCGTTAGACGTGTTGTATCAGAGGATAAGGACCCAAAGAAAACCCAAGCCAAAGATGTGATGAGTTCTCCTCTTGTTCATGTCACACCAGATACCCCCCTGACTGAAGCCATGAGAATAATGGCCCATGGAAATATCCGTAGAGTAGCAGTGTTAAAGAACAACTCATTGGCTGGAATAATCACTTCAAGAGATATTCTGCGCTGGTCACCAGAACTCATTAACGTGCTTATGGAATCATTGAGGCTCCGTTCAGATACTGCGACTCGAGTCGAGGATGAGGATGAAGACGAATTAATCGCATATGGTGGTGTTTGTGACAGCTGTGGAGAGTACTCTACCGAATTGGCTCTTTCAGATGGAAGATATCTATGTGATGAGTGTCGGAGCTAGTTGGCCAACTATAGGTGTGCATTCAATCCGGTAAGCACGGTGATAGGAGGATTGTATATTGGAAGTAAGTCAAATTATGGCAGAACCAGTCACGATCGACAAAGATCGGAGGCTATCATACGCTCTTGAACTTCTTGATAAGAAGCGTGTGGATAGACTAATTGTTACAGAGAATGGTACAGTCAAAGGCATTCTCACCTATGCAGATATCGCAGACAGGCTTAGTGTTAGTAAGGTAGTTGCTGTTTCAATAGGAAGATTACATGTTTCAAGCGCGATGACTGACACCGTAATTACCGTATCCCCAGACGACGAAGTCACAGAAATTGCTCAGCTCATGGTTGATAGAGGTATGAGTGGATGTCCTGTTGTTGACAAGGATGAAAAGCTCGTTGGTGTGATTTCAAAAACAGAGCTATGCTCTCTTGTGGCCAAGTTTGAGGATATCAAAGTAGAAGACCTAATGACAACGGAAGATATTCTTGTTGTCAACCCGGTGGAGCGTCTGGTGAAAGCGAGGAGTGAAATGCTCGACAAAGGATACTCAGGACTCCCGGTCACTGATGGTGCAAGGGTGTTGGGATTACTCACTGAGAGGGCTGTGGCTGAGGCGATGGCTAGATTCAGCAAGGAAGTTCCCGATAAGCACCGCCGAAACCAAGTCAGGCAGATACGAGTTGTAGATGCCATGATAAGGGAGCCGCCGTTAGTATCTCCAGAAGATCCCCTTGCTATTGCTATTAAGAAAATGAAGGATGCGAATCTGAATACACTGCCAGTAGTAGGTAAGGGTAACAAACTCATAGGCATTATCAGTTCAACTGATCTAACTCGCTTCGTCGCAAACAAATTCAAGGTCCCGGAAATTAAGGAATAATCGTTCGGCGACACAATCATATCGTGCCGTGATGAAGGAAGAAACATGCCTGTAGATAGTATCCTAGAGAGAGGGATTGTGATACTTGACGGCAGAGAAGTCATCCGTTCAGTTACAATAGATGCAGGCATAATTGAGGGTATATATGAGCCGGGCTTTGAACCCCTCGCATCTGAAAAAATCAATTGTGAAGGACTCTATATTCTGCCTGGTGCGATTGATATTCACGTTCATATGAGAGACATGGGACAGGAAGACAAGGAGGAGTATTCTACAGGAACTATGGCTGCTGCTGCTGGTGGTGTTACTTCTGTCGTCGATATGCCAAACTCGATCCCTCCAACTGTTACTCTTAATGATTTGGAGGAGAAGATAGCCATAGCTAGGGAGAAAAGATATGTCAACGTGGGTTTCTACGCTGGAATCCCAAAGATAGTCAGTGATGTGAGCCAAGACTGGCTACCCCACATTCTGGGATTTAAGGTGTATCCGCATGCTCCACTGACTGAAGGCACACGCTATACTAAGGAGCGTATTAAGGAATGTATGGAACTATCGGCCAAGTATGGCATCCCGCTGTTGTTTCACCCAGCCTCAACAGAGAAGAGAGAGAGGCCAAAGACACATGATGAATTCTTTCGACTTCACAGCTGCGAAAACGAAGTTGAATCCCTAAAGCAATTTCTGGCAGTAAAGGCTGAGGTCTATGAAAGTAGACTGCATGTCTGTCATGTCAGCTGCGGTGCGACTGCCCGATTGATTTTGGAGAACCGTGCTGAAGATACAATTACTGCGGAGGTTACACCGCATCATCTCTTCCTGAGTGGAGGAGAGTTCTCTCATGATGATGGCAGGGCCAAAATGGTTCCTCCATTGCGGTCGCCCCATGATAATGAGGTCCTTCAGCAAGTGCTTTGTTCAACCGGCGGGATTGATTGTGTTGTGACGGATCACGCACCTCATGAAACCTTCGAGAAGAGACTTCCGTTTATGGATGCGGACTCAGGCATACCTGGACTTGAAACAATAGTGCCCTTAATGCTGACAGCTGTCTTCGAGGAAAAGGTATCTTGGTTGGATTATCTCAGAGTCTGCAGCTCGGGCCCTGCCAGAATTCTTGGTATTGCAGGCAAAGGAGTCCTTGCCAAAGGCTATGATGCAGATGTCACTGTTGTTTCAAAGGAGAACTGGGAAATTCGTGGTAAAGATTTTCACTCCAAGGCGAAAATTACTCCATTTGAAGGCAGGAGTGTAAAGGCGCGTCCTGTCATCACCATCGTTGGCGGCGAGCTAGTCTACAGCTATGGCGGATTCTTCACTGATCCGGGTGTCGTTGGCAGAGTGCCCTTGCGGCGTTTGAGGTAGCTGCGAAAAGCATAATCGGCAAGATGTGCTGAAAGAAAGATGGTGGACATGGATTGGACCATGCATATTCTGACGAAGAAGGAATTTTTCTTGTGAAACTGGCAAGACAGGCAGTCGATGAATACGTACTTGATAATTCGAAGCCCATCCCCCCCGATGATGCCCCGCCCAAACTATGGCAAAAGTCGGGGGTGTTCGTGACACTCAATCTGTTGGAAGACAAGCATGTCAGGCTTAGAGGGTGTATTGGCCGTCCATATCCAACACAACCACTGATAGAAGCTACCATCGATTCAGCAGTTGATGCAGCGGTCCATGATTATCGATTTAGGCCAATGAGTCCTGCGGAGCTCGACCAAGTCGTTGTTGACCTAAGCGTTCTCACTCCACCACAAAAGTTAGAATACTCCAGCCCAGAGAATCTCTTGAATCTCGTTCAAATAGGGAGGGATGGATTGATTGCTAGCAGCGGCACGATGCGCGGGCTTTTGCTTCCACAAGTCCCAGTACAATATGGATGGGATGTGAGGACGTTTCTGGAGCACACCTGCAATAAGGCCGGACTTCCACAGGACCTCTGGAAGAATCCTGAAGTCGAATTCATGTCGTTTCAAGCAGAGATATTTGGGGAAACCACCCCCAGAAAAGGCATCGTAAGGAACCCAGAGCATCCCAGATGCTAGAGGAGTGTGATGTTGTGAACAACCTACCATCAGATGTGATTGAAACCCTTAAGGGATTCCTAAAGGAAGACATCAGAACAGGGGACCTGACCTCCACTGTAACAATACCTGAGGATGCATTAGGCTCTGCAACAATCTACGCAAAGAGTAAGGCGGTACTGGCAGGGGTCAAGGAAACGATTGCAATCGCTGAACTCACAGGCCTGGATTACGAGGAATTTGTTTTCGAAGGAAATTGGGTGGGCCCTCAAGAACCCATAGTTAGTCTGAGAGGCCTTGCACGCACTCTTTTAGGAGTGGAACGAGTCTGTCTCAATATCATCCAGCGAATGAGTGGAATAGCAACAAAGACCTATAGAATAGTTAAAGCTGCGAGAGAGATGAATCCAAAAGTACGTGTGGCAGCCACAAGAAAGACAACCCCAGGCTTCAGGTACTTCGAGAAGAGAGCAGTACAGATAGGGGGCGGAGACACCCATCGCTATGCACTTGATGATATGGTCTTGATCAAGAACAATCACATTGCTGTAATTGGAAGTGCACGTGAGGCTGTCAAGGCT
>Ga0209427_10004362_pt1 | contig 16356 bp, 16 predicted proteins | sample DeeMarSWOR136_30_FD_187465 | JGI IMG/M metagenome (GOLD analysis project Ga0209427, IMG submission 187465) | Marine sediment microbial communities from White Oak River estuary, North Carolina - WOR-1-36_30 (SPAdes) (version 2) | ecosystem: Environmental > Aquatic > Marine > Intertidal zone >...
ATTTTGCTCCAGTCGAACTGCTTGTTCCAAACCAGGTTTCCCACTATATGTCTCAAGGGCCATATACATATTTTGCTTATACTCCGCAGGATAATCCAGTGAAAACCCTCTTGAAACCCACATCCCTTCATAGAGGGTTAGGCCAATGCTATGGCCAAATTGAAACAAACTGCAGGTTTTGTATTTGTCATCATCATATACAGGAAAATGTTTGGCCGAGTCAGCCGTTGTTTTCCCTGCCCATGCCTCTGATATAGACCCGTTCAATGTTTCCATTGTCTCCTTGTATAGTTGCTTTTCCTCAGGCGTCGGAGCCGCATCCCCGCAAATGAAGGTTCTGGTTACATCCACGTAGTATCCACCGCCGGGCCCTCTCCCACCGATATCGGTTATTACTAAATCTCCTCTCCGGATCGGCTTGTCCGACCACCATCTGCGATACGGATTGGTATTCCCCCCCGACGCAACGCAGTGCGCTGCTCCATGCTCAAAACCCTGATCGGTAAAATACTTTATGATGTTCCCCGCTAATTGACTCTCCGTAATTCCCGGCCGTTTCAACCACTCGTTACGAATCATATCAAAGCAGGCATCACCAATGGCCGCCGAATATTTGCAGCACTCAAGTTCATCCACGGTTTTTACCAGCCGGGCTTGAGACATGGCTGGCCAAGCATTTACCAACTTTACTCCTGCATCTTCAAACGCGGTATGAACCCACATATCCATAATGTCAACGCCGATCTTCTCCCCGAATACCTTCCTTTCCTTTAAAAGATCAACAACTCCAGCTACCATGTTTCTTACCTGCCGCTCTGTTGCCCCCTCGGACCATGTCCATGTTATAGCCGGTTTAACCCTACCCTCCATCCAGGGACAGTCCAACTTGGCCCTTTCCATATCCGATCCCACCGTCTCGAACAAAACCGGTTCACTACCCCTACACAAAACAGCATATCGGATAAAGATGCTATATTTCCACATTCCCTGATATACGCCAGTCACATATCGGACATTGGCGCCGTCATATAATATCATGGCCCCAAGATCAAATGTCTCCATAGAATCTCTTGCCCTGGCAAGCCTTTCCTTCCGCATCCGATCATAATCGATTCTTCCCTCCCAATCTGTTCCTGACGTACCATAAAGACGTCTTGGAGACCAGTGGTGAGGATACTTGATGTAGCTGTGATCAAGACCTGACTTTCTGATTTCAAGATCTTCTGCTTTACCCATTTGTCATCCCCCTTTCTCAAATCTGTTAACTTACACAGTAACCAAAGAAGGTAAAACTGCTGAAGGAATCAATTATCTCAATTTTTTGTCTCTCTCCGTTATTTCCCCCAGATATTTGTAGTCCTCCGGTTTATACTCTCCTGCATCAGGAGCGGAATAGACGCCACAGATCTCAACCTCCTCGTTTTGGTCTAAATTACGAAACCAGTGAACATAGTTCTTGGGAATGAAGACGGCCACTCCAGGTGAGATCTCATATTCATCCGCCTTGCCATCCGGCTCCTCCATTCCCAGCACACCACGCCCCCGGATGCCGAATATTACTTCCTCCATATCAACATGGATATGCTTCTGATGGGCCGAAAAACCCGGAGGAAAAACGGTACGAAAAAGGGAAAGCTCAGTGGCCCCGGCTGTCTTATCCGTAATGAGAAACCTTATATCCATGTTTGCAAACCCTATATCACTCTTTGCTGCCGCGGCCGGTTTGACGTCATCTATACTTACTCTATACATGATATACACCTCCGTTCTGTGAAATTATGTAACCTGGACACAAAAAAACTCCTCACGGCCATATAAATGTAACGCGCCATCGTGCATGGAAAGGTCATGATTACCGAAGCCAACCATTTTCATTCTTTCCCCGCTTTCTCTAATTCCTCTGTTATCAAAGGCACAATCTTGAAAAGATCTTCCACAATGCCATAGTCCGCCTTCTGAAAAATCGGCGCATCCGGGTCTTTGTTTATCGCCACGATATATTTAGATGACGACATTCCTGCCAGGTGTTGAACGGCCCCAGATATACCACAGGCTATGTAGAGGTCTGGTGTCACGGTCTTCCCTGTCTGCCCAACCTGATCCGTGTGTGGTCTCCAACCGGCATCAACTGCAGATCGTGATGCCCCCACGGTCGCTTCAGATCCCAAAGTGGCTACAAGCTTTTCCAGGATTGAAAAGTTCTCTGGCCCTTTCATACCGCGACCACCTGAAACAATAATTTTGGCCTCTGTTAAATCAACCCGAGCACCCGTGGCTTTCTTGATCTCCGCAAGCCTTGTTCTTACCCGGGAAGGGTCAATCTGAACTTCCAATTTCACGACTTCACCGGCTTTCGGGCTTTCCTGAGCTGGCATAATATTCGGGCGCACTGAAGCGATCTGAGGCTTTGCATCATTAAAGACGACATTCGCAAATATCTTCCCCGCAAACATCGGCCGTTTAATGCTCAGCAAACCCGCATCATTAATATCCAATCCAGTACAATCCGTTGCCAGACCCGTACCTAACCTCGCTGCTACGCGGGGGGAAAGATCTCTGCCCATTGTTGTGGCACTAAACAGGAGAATAGAGGGATCATGTGCCTTTACAGCGTCACAGATAACTGATGTGTACGGTTCTGTTAAGAAGTCCTTAAGATCCTCACTATCCGCCAAAAATACTCTGTCCGCCCCGTATTTTGCCAACTCCGGGGCAAGCATCTCGACACCACTCCCAAGTAAAAGGGCACCAAGCTCTTCCCCGGCTCTATCCGCCAGGTTTCTCCCCACCGTGAGGAGTTCAAAGCTAACCTTCTTCAGTTCCCCACCTCTCTGTTCAGCAAAGATCCATATACCTGCCATTTTTCCGCACTCCTTCTTTCTTCAGATTAGTCTCTCTTTCTTAGTTAACGAATAACCTTTGCCTCGTTCTTAAGGGCATTTACAAGCTCTCGAACAACATCTACATCCTCTCCTTCGAGAATACGGCCCGCAGACCTCTCTGGGGGCCTCTCTAAACTCACAATCTTCATCTTTGCCTCAGGAACATCCATTTCCCTCACATCGATGGGCTTGCTCACCGCCCTTTTAATCCCCAATAATGATGTAAGTCTCGGTTCATTTAATCCCTTTTGAGCCGTAATGACTGCGGGGAGTTGAACTTCTATGACTTCCTCACCCCCCTCTATTTCCCTGTGAGCTACAGCTTTCTTTTTATCCTCGGCTACATCAAATTTCGAGACTACTGTGACCTGCGGGATGTCCAGAAATTCCGCCAACATGGCACCTACCTGGGCAGAATCATCGTCTACTGCCTGCTTGCCGCACAATATGACATCATAGTCCATACCCTTGATCACCTCTACCAGGCATTGAGCCACAGAAAGGGAATCTCTTTTCTGTGGTTCATCATCTTTTATGAGAATACCCTCGTCAGCACCCATTGCAAAAAAATACCTCATTGTTTCCTCAGCCCTCTGGGGTCCCAATGTAACGATAGTTACCTTACCGTCCCCGAACTTCTCCCGGAGCCTGAGGGCTTCTTCTACAGCATATTCATCATAGGGATTGGCAGTGTATTGTATCCCTTCTTCCACGATCCCCGTGCCCTCACCGTCTATTTTTATAATGGATTCTGTATCCGGTACCTGTTTGATACACACGATGGAATTCATTCTTTACCCCCTTCCGTTCATTCGTCGAATTTTCACCCAAGAGGAAACCGTATTACTCATGTGAGATTCAGATTTACCCTTCACAATCCGTCATTCTTTCGTGTTATATCAAAGACGTGTTGAAATTAACTCCGTAATATCCATGACCTTCATGGTATCTTCTCTTTCCAAGGATTTAACCGCATCTCTGAGAGTTATGTTGCAAAACGGACACGCCGTCAGTAGTATTTCAGCACCGGTATCGAGGGCTTGTCGAACCCGTTTCTCTGCCACTGCCAGTGATGACACCAATCCCCTGGGTACCTCTATCCACATCCGGCCGCCACCCATACCACAGCAGTCGCTGTCCTCTTTAGAATTCTCCATTTCCACAAACGTAATACCGGGAATACGTTGTATTAGTCTCCTCGGCTCCTCAAAAACCTCACTGTGCCTTCCCAAGTAACAAGGGTCGTGATAGGTAACCTTTTCTTCTCCCTTTGAGGAGAGTTTTAACTTCTCACTGTCTAGAAGTTCATTGAGAAATTGCGAGTAATGTTGAACCGTTAACCTATTTCTTTTATTGGGATACTCCTGGCAAAAACTGTAAAAGCTGTGGGGGTCGCCGGTGACGATACGATTCACTCCGACTTCCTCAAACATCTCCATATTCGTCTCTGTCAGATATTCGAAGAGGCCTGTTTCACCCATTCTGCGGGCCTCACTGCCGCTGCACTTTTCTTCCTCAAGTATGCCAAAATTGACCCCGGCTTGCGTGAAGATCTTACACAGGTTTTGAGCTATTTTCTGACCATGTGGATCATACGAGGAAGCACACCCTACAAAGTATAAGAGATCTACCTTATTATCCTTTGAGGCGAACTGTATATTGAGATCGTCGGCCCACTTTGTTCTCTCATGGGGAGGATAACCCCATGGATTACCTCGCCGATAAATGTTTTTTAAAACCTCCCGCTGGTCGGGCAAAGGGCCTAACCCGCTCTCCAAAAGCAATGCCCTGGCTTTCTCGAAGATCTCAACAAGGGGCAGAGCCCTTGATACCTTTTTACACATGGCTACACATTTTCCACACGTCGTGCATGAATGGACTAAATCCCTCACAGTGTCACCCAATTCCTTCCACTTTAACCCATAATAAATGGCCCGATTCATGCCTAAGGGCCCTTGGGTCATCCGGGTATCTACGATAGGACACACGGTATTACACAGATGGCACTTCTCACATGAAATGAGAGCTTCGTTCAGATCCTTCTCCAAGCTCACCGTAATTTGTTCCTCACCCATCACACCTCTCCTTCAACGTTCCCCCGATTGAGAATGTTATTGGGATCAAAGAGTTGTTTCATTTTTTTAATTATCTCGTAATTGGTCTCTCCATATTTTTCCCGATAAAGGGGAACCCGATAGGGGAGCCACCCCCAATCGCCCCCCACACCATCGTATTTCAGTTGGAGTTCCCTCTCGAGGTCCCAGATTTCATTGACCACCTGTTTCATCTTTTCGGTGGGCCAGCTATAAGGAAAAGCAAAGAGACAGTGAAGGGAATCCGAACCGACATGACCGTAGAGATAGGCCTCCGTCTGGCCAATGAGATCTTTCCTGCCCTCGGTAATATGATTCAATTCCGTTATTGCCTCTGACAGACGAGGAAGGGGCGGATTGACTTCTATCGCCAAAAATCCCTTCAGCCCTTTCTCCTCCCCCCAGCGCATGGCATTCTCCCGGACGGCCCAGACCTTTTCCCTGATTTCATCTTCTTCCAGAATAAATGATTCTGTCGCTCCTGCACTCTTGAATAATTCAACGAGCTCATTTGCGTCCCTTTCGGCTTCCTCTTTGGTTCTCCCCATTGATCTGGTGATAGCCATAGCACCTTCCGGGAAATCCAGTCCATAGGCATCGCAACCCACTTTACAGGCTTTCTCACCCACAAATTCTCCATCCATGGGAAGGGGCAATTTTTGCTTGTATATCAATCCAATGGCATGTCCTATCTCCTCGGTTGTCTTGAAAAAAGCAACCGCATCAACTGTTTCCGGCGCGGGATAGAGAACCATCCTGATCTTCGTGATTACACCCAATACCCCTTCAGCACCTATGAAGATCCGCGCCAAATCCCACCCGGCTGAACGTCTCAGACACTTCGACCCCGTTTGTATTATCTCTCCTGTGGGCAACACAACCTCCAGTGCTAAAATATTATTCACGGGCCTGCCAAAGACGTTATCCGCCAAATGGCCAAGGGTGTTCACACTCACGGCTCCCCCAACGCTGGACCCCGCCTGGGTTTGGATCGGAAGGAAATAACCCAATTTCCCAAGTTCTTTTATAAGATGGCCAGTTTTTACTCCGGCACCACACTCAAGCCACTGATAGTCTTCATTGATTTCCAAGAAATTTAACCGCTCGGTACTCAGCATTATGCCTTGATGCTTGGGCCTTGTACCAAAGATAAGAGATGTGCCAGAACCATAGGTCGTCACGGGAATCTTCCCTTTATTGGCATATTTCAGCACCCCAGAAATCTCCTGGGAATTGGCAGGATGAACCACAATATCCGGCAGATCCCCCTTTTCTAAATCGTAGGGTAGTGCCGTATCAGCGTAGTTTATCCTTTCAATCAAACTATCAATGACATAATCTTCACCTACGATGTCTTTTAGGTCATGATATAGTTGCTCCCCGCTCACATTCATTCCTCTTTTACCCCCTGTTGATATTCAAGGATACTCTTTCTTACCTTTACAGAGGTACCAAAGCCTCCGGTTATGGGCCTCAACCCACCTGATAATTGTCCAAAACACACATCATCGGCTTGGTGCCTGGTAAAACCGCCACTTTTAACGGCAATCCCTACCACATTATTCCGACGCTTGACCGTGCTCATTGGTTGAAAGGTAGCGTTCAATTTTACTAAATTTTCAGCCAATATTCAAATGCCTTATCGGGTTAAAAAAATATCTCCCGTAAAACTCACGGCGCTCCCATAACACCTGAAAACAGGATGAGGACATCGCCAAAGCCTTCCTACTGGCAACCTATGCCAACAACGAAACCGGGTAACCAGAGAACTCGTCAACGCACCACTGAGTCTAGGGCTTTCTTATTTGAGGGACTCGTTCACAATGGGCAAGCCAACAATGCTTCCCCATTCGCTCCACGAACCATCGTACACCTTCGCTCGGGTGTATCCAAGGAGGAAGCGTGCGGCAAACCATCCCATTGAGGCACGATGACTCAACCTGCAGTAAAAAACGATCTCCTTATCAGAAGTTGCGCCTCTCCTGCAAAATGATTCACGGAGTTCGTCTCGTGGTTTAAATGTTTCATCTTCATTCAAAAGTTCAGCGTAATAGAGATGTTCTGCCCCCGGAATATGGCCCTTCCGTTGTGCCCCATGGTCAACTTCCATCCATTTCGGAGAAACCCTTTCACCCATAAATTCTTCCCGTGTCCTCACATCCAACAGAACCCGATCCGGATTATCCAACCCGGCCAAAATGCCCTCTCGTCCGATTCGACTGTTCTCATCGGTCGCCCTAACTGGATAGTCTACCGGTTTTATTCGGGGAACATCCCGGACCATGGGGCGTTTCTCCCTGATCCATAGGGTACGGTTCCCGTGGAGTATCTTGGCCTTGGAATGGCCCCTCATCATACAGACCCAGAAGGCATAATGAGCATATTGACATGCATTGCTATAAAAAATGATGGTAGTCTCATGACCGATCCCGCTTTTTTCCATCAATTGGGAAAAGCCTTTGGGCGATACAAATTCGCGCATGGTGGTATCCCATAAGGATTCCTTCCACGGCCAATAGACTGCACCAGGGATGTGCCCTTCCATATATGCCTGAGGGTTTTTCATATCACTCACTTCTATAATCCGTATCGAATCTGAAAGTGTATCCAGGTTTTCCGCTAACCAACGGGTGCTGACTAACTTTTCAGCCTCTTCCTGCTTCTCCATGCCCTCTCCTCTTTATGTACCCTTAGCCGAGAATTCCTCGGACATCTCCCTCATCTGCCGGGCGTACTGACCCGAAATCTCTGAAACAAGCTTGATATCCGTACCGATACCAACCATCCGCATGCCCTCCTCCATCCACCGTCGAGCACTCTTCAAAGAGCCGGTATGGATCCCCGGGATGACCCCGTGTTTCTTGGCCACCTCGATTACACGGCGGCAGGCCTTCACATGATCGGGATTTTCCGAGTTACCCGGATCTCCCATGGATTGGGAAAGATCAGCCGGTCCCACATAGGCAACATCCACTCCCGGAACGGAAAGGATTTCATCGAGGTTTTCAATGGATTTACGGCTCTCGATCTGAATACACAGCAAGATCTCCTCGTTTAAATCCCTCATGGTCTGCGGGGTATTACCGCTCTCGAAAAATGTATGCATACGGGTCAAGGCCAGCCCCCTCTCCCCCACGGGATAATAACGACACCATTTTACGATATTCTCCACATCATCTCGGGATTCGATCTGAGGAATGAGGAGTCCCTGGGCCCCTGAATCGAGAGGCCTCGACATATGGTCGTGTGACAAACGGCTCGTGACCCGCACGATGGAACAGATACCAGCGGCTCGAGATGCGAGGATCATGTCGGCCATCGTTTCCATCGTGAAGCAGGAATGTTCCATGTCGACAAAGAAGAGGTCAAACCCGGCACGAGCGAACAAAACGGCAATCCCCGGGGTTCGAATCTCCGAAACCATGGGACCAAAGACGATTTTACCCTCTCGAAGTGCCCTCTTTACGCGGTTTTTAAAGATCATGATATCTCCTCCATTCATTCCCTCAAGATACCCTAACTGGCAGTTACCAAATGCCACCTTCAGGTCAATAGCTTTTGGGGAATCCTGATCCGTCGGGTTCCATGCCCCCCCACCCTTTCCTCCGCCTCTTCGATTGTTTCATGGGAGAACATCCCCCGCGGAATTACCACGCCCTGAAGTCATAATCCCGGCTTTTAATCTCGACTTTGATCCTCTTGACCTCCTCCAGGAAATCGGCGAGATGTTTCACGATACGGTCGTAGATCTTTTCGCCCTTTTCTTTGCTCCCGAGAAAGGGATCCCCAATGGTCGCCTGATCGGCATATTCGTGATGTTCCATGGGCACCCAGATATTTTCCGAGCCTTGGAATGAGACGGTCGGCACCCCATCGGTCTTCATGAATTTCGGCCCCAGGAGCTTCGGTGCATGGGCGGTATCCTTGATGGCCACGCTCATATCCACCACTGACTCGTCGTAAGCCAGCATCTGAGCTGTCTCCATTTCCCCTGAATGCCATGCAATCTTCTCCTCAAGAAGTTCCTCCACTACGGTCGTTTGACGCTCGGTCGGCGTCTTGTACCACGCAGTGAAACACCCTGTTTCGTAGCGCAACCTCCGCAAGACCTCATCCACGACCTTGGAATTTGAGCCATGCTGACTAACATAGATGATCTTACTGAATCCGTGGAAAACCAGACATTTTCCGATTTCATATATGATCCGTCTCAATGTCTCGCCGGAAAAGCTGAGAGTCCCCACCCCCTGGCCTACCGTGCCCATGTGATGAGGCGAATAACCGATAGGGATGAGAGGGGTGTAGGGAACCTTTGCAACCTTGGCTGTCCGCTCAACCACCACTATGGTTACGATAGAATCTGTTGCCAAAGGAATGTGGGCTCCGTGCTTCTCACAACTCCCAATAGGTACCATCACCACATCGGTCTCTTTAAGAATTTCCTGAACGTCCGTGAAGGACATCTCCCAAAAAGCGTAACTCTTTCTTTTCGCCATTTCCTCATACCTCCCTTTTTGCATGCTCACGTAAGACGGGGGATCGGTCTCGGCGCTCACCAACGCCCGAAGGGTGAAAAGTCAATAAGCCTATTCTCTCCTATAAACTCCTTTCGTACCTGACTGATCCGCCAAATCTTTTCGACTGTTTCTTAGAACATAACCCTAAAATATGTCAAGGGAAGATTTTTCTCGAGGGCAAGAATTCTTTCAGATTATGATGATGGCTCGTAACAGCAAACCTGGGGAATCCATTTTTACCTTGAATTGAAAAGATCAGTTCTTATATACTTAATTCGCAAAGGTTGGAATGTATTTTTTCCCCTTAAGGGTCAACTGGAGGAGAAAGATGCTGAGTGAGACCATAAAAGATGAACTCATAACAATTGTGGGAAAGGACAGATATTTCGACCAAAAAGAGGATCTTATCACCTATTCCTACGACGCATTTATGGTTGAAGGTCAACCGGAGGCGGTGGTCTTTCCACTCACTACAGAGGAAGTTTCAAAGATTATGGCAGTGGCCTCAAGGGAAAAGATCCCCGTTACCGCCCGGGGAAGTGGCACCAACCTCACGGGTGGATCGGTCCCAACTCGGGGCGGGATCGTTCTCGTCTTCACGAAGATGAACAAAATCCTCAAGATCGACAAGGAGAATCGATTAGCTACCGTGCAACCCGGCTTGATCAACATGGAATTCCAAAAGGAGTTGGCTAAGGACGGCCTCTTCTTCCCTCCGGACCCTGCCAGCATGGCCATCTCTACCATGGGAGGAAATGTTGCGGAAAATGCCGGCGGCCCCAGAGCAGTCAAATATGGGGTGATGAAAGACTATCTCCTTAGTCTTGAGGTGGTTCTTGCTTCCGGTCAAGTAATACGCACCGGGAGTTTAACCATCAAGAACGTCACCGGGTACAATTTAACCCAATTATTCTGCGGATCAGAGGGGACTTTGGGATTAATTACCGCGATGACCGTGAAGCTGCTCCCCTTACCTGAGACGAGGAGAACTCTGCAGGTTGCCTATAAGGACCTGGAGGATGCCGGGAAGACCGTTGTCAAAGTCGTCGATTTGGGAATTCTTCCCGTCGCCCTCGAACTGTTGGACAACGTATTCATCAACATTATCGAAGATTATACGCACATCGGTCTCCCCAGGGAAGCTGAGGCACTGCTCCTCATTGAGGTCGATGGCCCTGAGGCCGCAGTGGAGGCGCAGGCGTCGCAACTTAATACATTGTGTCAGGAGTTGGGGGCTATTGAGGTGAAGGTCGCTAAGACCGCCGAAGAAAATGATGAGATATGGAGAGCTCGCCGTTCAGCATACGGTGCCGAAGCCAGGTTAAGGCCTACGGCCATCGCCGAGGATTGTACTGTTCCGATTGGGAAGTTGGTCAAGATGTTTCGCGAAGTGGCGAAGATCGCCAAGAAGCATAACCTGTTGATCCCCATTGTGGCCCATGCAGGAGACGGCAATCTGCACCCCCAGATATTGACGGATATCCGCGATAAAAACGAGATGAAGAGGGTTGAAAAGGCCATCGACGAGATCTCCGTCAAGGCGGTGGAACTGGGCGGCACATTAACGGGAGAGCACGGGATTGGAATTGCGAAACGAGAGATCCTTCCCCTTGAGCTGGGCGAAGGCGTCATGGAAATCACGAGAAATATAAAGAAGGCCTTTGACCCTCTCAATATACTCAATCCGGACAAGGTCGTGCAAATACAATAGAATCGCTCGGAGTCGTGTGATGGCGTTACAGGAGACACAAGACATAGCTTATCGCTGCAATAAGTGTGGCCTCTGCATATCCACCTGTCCCGTGTACCAGCAGCTTCTGATGGAAGAGGCTAGCCCTCGGGGGAAAGTACAGCTGGCCAAACACTTCTTTGAGGGAAACCTGGACCTCTCAAAACGCTTCAAAGAGATCCTCATGACCTGTCTTCTCTGTGAGACCTGCATGGTGAACTGCCCCAGCGGCGTCCAGCATGACCAGATCTTCGCGGATTTGCGCTCTCAGTTGGTCAAAAAATACGGCGTTGGCTGGAAAAAACGGCTGCTTTACCTGTTATTGACGAATGAGAAGCTCCTCCATTCATCCTCGGTATTCGCAAAACTCGGGCGCAACTGGTTGTTGGAGAAATTTGCAAAGGGAATGCGAGTCGGAAATATACCGGTCGGTAGACTTCCCACCTTGAATTCAAAGCCCTTCAGGGATCGATTTGATGGCGTCATCCTCCCCGAAGGAGAGGTCAAAGAGCGAGTCTTCTATTTCACCGGGTGCTTTACGAATTATTTTGGAGAGGACGTGGGGCAGGCGGTGGTGAATGTCCTCAAAAAGATGCAATTAGCGATAGAGATTCCATCCAGCCAGGATTGCTGCGGCATCTCCATGATCCTTTCTGGGGAGGAAGAACTTCCCCTGAAGAATGTGGAGAAAAATATCGCAATGCTCACCCGAGAAGATATCGATGCTGTTTTAGTTGACTGTGCCACCTGTGGAGCGGCCTTCAAGAAGGAATATATTTCCCTGCTCGAGAAAAAAGGCAAGGATACCAAGGGGGCCGAGCTCTTGAAGGAAAAAACCTATGATATCCAGGAGTATATCGCGGATAGAATACATCTGTTGCCGTTCCGTGAAAATGGGGCGGGGAAGAGAATTCGGGTAACCTACCACGACCCCTGCCATTTGATTCGTGCCCAGGGCGTCCATGATGCCCCGAGAAGAATACTGAAGGCATTGCCCCAGGTCGAATACGTGGAGATGGAGGGGGCGGATACCTGCTGCGGCGGAGGCGGATCATTCCAGTTCGATTACCCGGAGGTTTCCAAGGGAATTACCGATGAGAAGATAAACCACATTCGCGAAACGGGGGCTTCCATTCTGGTCACGGGATGTCCGGGATGCCGTGTAACCATCGGCGGGAACATGGATGAGACGGACCAGATACAGGTTCTCCATCCAATTCAGCTGGTGGACATGGTGTTAGCCGAAGACTCAGAAACATCCAATACGTAAATGGATACGTCGGGGAAGATGTCTCATCTTGGGCTGGAGAAGCAATTTCACGAAGGCGGAAATCAGTTGACGGAATATGGGGAACTCATGAGTCTAGCGGAAGCTAATCTCAAGGCTAAGGGCATTGTGGAAAACTATCGAATGGTTGGGAATCTTGAGAGAGAGGGGGCCGAGACGAACTTCGTTGGCCGGTTCAACCTCGTGTTTCATTTCGAGGATTCTAAATGACCAGCGCGGCCCTGCCGGTAATTCTATTCTCTCGCAGCAACTGGTGCACTTTTTCGGCTTCCTCCAGGGGAAAGGTTTGGGTCACGATTGGCTTGATTTTACCCTGTTTTACAATCTTTACCGCTTCAATCAGCTCCGCCATGGATACATATCGAGACCCATGGATTTCGATCCCCTTGTGTAAAACGGCTAAGGGGTCAACTTTAAAAGTAGGCTGCACCTTAAAGACCGCGGGAGGACGATACCCCAAGATGACGAGTCTCCCCGCTGTGCCCAAGCTCTCAAAGCCACCTTCCAGCGTCTGAGAAGACGCCACGAAATCCAGGACTGTATCCACTCCCTTCCCGTCCGTTAACCGCTTGGCTTCCTTCGACAGATTGCCCCCTTTGCCATGAATGATTTCGTCGGCACCCAATTCCTTTACCAGTTGGAGCTTTTCCATGGATAGATCTGCTGCCAGTACTCGTCCCCCACACAGTTTTGCCATTTGCACCGCATGGATTCCGACGCCTCCTCCCGCTCCGATGATCAAGACGTCATCTCCGGGCCTGACTTGTGCCTCTTTCGTACATGCATGGAAAGGGGTAGCAACCGCATCCGAGATAATGGAAGCCTCGACAAAGGGGATCTCCTCGGGGAGGAGACAGAGATTGAGCGCGGGAATCTTCATGTATTCCGCATAACCTCCGTCGCAGGCCATACCAACATTCCCCCCAAAATTCTCACAGAGTGTCTCCCTTCCACTCCTACAGAATCTGCAAGCCTTGCAGGTCAGGTAAAAATGACAGGCAACCCTATCCCCATTCCTAACATTTCGTACCTCGCTCCCCACCTCAACCACTTCACCCGCAACCTCATGGCCCACTATTCTCGGATAACTGGTAACCCGCCCCGGGGTGCCTATCATGATGACAACCGTCAATCCCACGCCCGTCGCCCTGACGCGGATCAGTGCATCGGATGGACCGATACGGGGTTGATCGACCTCTTCGAGCACTACCGGACCTCCGAGCTCGTGTAAAACCATTGCTCTCATTTTTTCACCCTTCATCGTTTCAACTTTCCAAGGGAGATCAAAGGGAGAATTCCTGGTTTCCCAGCGAACACAAGTTTCCCCAGGCGTAATCCACTGAAGAAGTGGAGTATGCTACGCCAATTACATGGGATCGAGGGAGCTAACCCCCCGCCACCAGGACCGTAAAGGTTATTTCATCCCCCTCATGTATCTTCGTTTCAAATCCTCCAAGGGACATGATATTTCTCCCGTTCACCAAGGCGACGCACCCTTCCGCCAGAGATAGGTCATTTTTCAGAATGCGTTGCCATGGACCCCCCTTTTGCTCCAGGAGGTCCCTCATCACGTCCTTCAGGGTCGGGGATATCAGTTCCAGGACAACTTCCTGTTTCAGAGTGATTTCCGGGCCGAATACATTGATAATGACGTTCATCTAAAGTGAGAAATCCTCGAGGCCATTTTTTAGAGTTGATATTTCTTGAGGGTTTCCTCGGTTGGCACCCCCGATGAATCCCAGCCCCTCGTCTCATAGTATTCGTCGAGCATGCGGTTGAGATTCTCCTCACCGATACACTGTCCCTTGGCCGGGCCGTCCGGTAAAGGTTCAAAGAGGGTTCTGTGGGGTAGAGTATCGTCCTTTCTGGTGAATCCTTCTCTCAGATTAAACATCCTTATCAATGTCTCCACCCTGTCCGCGATCGTCTGGAAATCTTCCACGGATAACGATTTTCCCGTCGCGGCCTCGAAGTACTGTGAATAACCCTCAAGAGGTATGGGAATTTGGCTGCCCGGCATATCGCAAACCAGGAGTGAATGGAGAATGCACCTCACATCATATGATTCCTTTATCATTTCCCCCTTCCCTTCCACCGTGTAAGGCGGATAGTTCCCGAGTATTTCCTTGGCAGGAGGCCAGGCCCTTCGGTGACAGGCCCCCCTCGGGCTTACGGCATAAGACAGGCCGGAACCGAAGGCACCCCTGGGCTCGTAGCCTGGAAATTCCATGCCCTTCACGTGCATGGCAAAACGCTCGGAATCTCCTCCAATATGCTCCGCTGTTCTCCTTACTCCCTCCGCGAGTATGTCCCCAAAACCCTTCCGGGTGGATATCATCTCGATTGCCGCAAGGCTCGCTTCACTATCTCCGAAGCGAATCTCCAACCCTTCGATCTCTGTCGGTGAAATCAATTCCCTTTCGAAACACTCCATGGTAAAACCGATAACATTCCCTGTTGATATCGTATCCAATCCCAACTTGTCACACAGTATATTGGCCTGAATAATTCCTGGGAGCGAATCAATCAGGAGGTTGGAGCCAAGCATGGAAAGCGTTTCATACTCCGGCCCCTCAACCGTGCTCCCACGGTATTTGCCGTGGGAAACTCGAGTTATTAAGCTACACGGTGTGAAGCAAGAGATACAGGCTTTCTTGGAAATGACCATTCTCTGGACTCCCTTCGCGTCGATCCTGTCCAGGGCCTTTTCCCAGGTGCCGAACTGAAAATTCTTCGTGGGCAGGATTCCTCCTGTGTGGGTGAAATTGAGCGTGAGAGGAGTCCCATATTTCATCCTGGCCTGGGACATCTTGCTTTTCCGCGAACGCCGGGCGAACTCTTTGTTGAACTCGATTATTCTTTTGCGATCATGGGATTCAACGACTCCCGTTCCCCTGATCAGGATGGCTTTGAGGTTTTTTGAGCCCATGACGGCCCCAACGCCTCCCCTTCCGGCTTGTCGATAGAGATCGGAATTGATACAGGCGAATTTGCAAAGGTTCTCGCCAGCTGGACCGATGGAAGTGACACCCCCTGAAGGGTTTCCCTCCGCTTCCTTGAGGATCCGTTCGGTCTCGAAGCTGTCCCTTCCCCAAATCAAGCCTGCCTCCCTTATCTCGACCCCATTGTCATCGATCTTCAGGTAGCATGGATGGTTTGATTTCCCCCGAACAACCATGCCATCATAGCCCGCCTTCTTGAGCTCAACCGACAATCTCCCGCTCGAATAGCTATCGCACCACCCATGGGTCAGGGGTGACTTGGTGATAACGACGAATTTGGACGAACCAGGGGCCGCGGTGCCGGTAAGTGGCCCTGTCAAGAAAATGAGTATGTTGTCCGGGGAAAGCGGATCTGTATTTGGCGGCAACATATCGAACAACAAACGTGCCCCAAGTCCCCTTCCTCCCAGGTACTTCTCAATCATCTCATCTGAAATGGGAAGGTCCTTCGTCTCTCCCTGGGTCAGGTCAATGTCGAGCAGTTTCCCGCATACCCCTTTCATTCGGCACCCCCTTAGAAAAACTGAATCGCTCGGAAGCCCAGACGAATATCACGATTACTCCATCCCAAGAAGCCTCCTCAGATTTCCGCCAAGGATTTTCCTCTTGTCATCCTCTGGGACAGAAAGGTTTCGAACAGAGCCCACGGGGTCTTCATCTCCCATATCGTAGGGGTAGTCGCTCCCCATGAGCACATGATCGCTTCCCGCTGTTCTCACGAGATATTCCAGTGCTGGTGTATAGTGAGTGATCGTATCAAAATAGAGGCGCTTAAAATACTCCCACGGTGAACGTTGAACTTCACCTTTGCATTCGGGCCTCACTACGTATCCATGATGAATCCG
>Ga0209427_10004364_pt1 | contig 16345 bp, 13 predicted proteins | sample DeeMarSWOR136_30_FD_187465 | JGI IMG/M metagenome (GOLD analysis project Ga0209427, IMG submission 187465) | Marine sediment microbial communities from White Oak River estuary, North Carolina - WOR-1-36_30 (SPAdes) (version 2) | ecosystem: Environmental > Aquatic > Marine > Intertidal zone >...
CATATTTTCAAACTGTTCCAGAGTTTCGGGTAAGAAGCCCAGCTGGTCCAGGTCCAACAGCGGAATGGATTTATCCAGAATACGCAGGGTGGCCCTTTCACCCTGGGATGTACCTACCGTAGCAACTCGAATGTCAATGTTCTTTTGTCCGGACTTGATTGATAGCTGTCCATCCTGCGGTCGCCTGTTTTCGGCAATATTCATCTGGCTGAGTATCTTCAGTCTGGTAATGAGAGCCGAATGCGATGAAGCTGGTAATGAATACTTATCATGCAGTATACCGTCAATCCGAAAGCGTACCCGCAATTTCTTTTTCTTATGCGGTTCAAAATGGATATCCGAAGCTCTATCCTGCACTGCCTGGTTGATGATCTTGTTCAGGCTCTGGACAACCGGCGCATCGTTGATAACGATTTTATCCGGGTCAAAATCCGTTTCATCGGCATTCTCAGGTTCGGTAGTCAGTATTTCCAGTTCTTCGTTAGAACTATAGTTTTGATGGATAGCCTGTTCGATGTCGGGCGGAGCGCCCAGAGCAATATGGACTTTCAGGTTGGTTATTAAGGCTATATCGTCGATGGTTATTATATCTTCGGGGCGCCCCATCACGATAACCAGCTTGTCGTCCACGACTTCCACCGGAATAATGTTGCGTTCTCTGGCTATCTTTTCCGGGACCAGTTCCAGCACCTCAGGTTTAATCAGACGCCCCTTCACATCCACGATTGGTACCTTCAACTGATTGCTCAGCATTTTTAGAAGGTCTTCATATTTTAAAACTCCCTGCCTGACCAGAATTTCTCCTATCCTGCCGCCTTCTTGACTCTGCACTTCCAAAGCTTTTTCTAATTCGCTGTCAGTAATCAGTTTATTTTCGGTAAGGAGCTCACCGAGCTTCTTCTGGGTCAGTCTCCTTGCCATGTCCGTATATTCTATTGTTTGGTTTAGCATATTATTCCTTTGTACCACCGGTTGTATTCAATGATTATCGGGTATTTTCAAAGACCCTTTTATACTCTAGGTTGTTGTTCCTGCACTCATTTTCATGTGTGGGGTGTACCGGACGCACGAAGCTGCACCAGTAGTCTAGTCCAAAATAGCATAATATTAGTAAACATAAGATAAAATAGATAATGAGAAAAATAACAAACTGGTAAACATCAAGGGGAAAGTGTGACTCAATGACCTGCTACTGAAGATAGCTGATGTTAGTTAACGAAAGTGTGCTGTTAGCCTATATATTATTAGACGGTTTCACCAATATGAGGTTTAAGACGCTCCATCAGGCTGTCTTTGAAACTCGTGAATTCTTCCCTGGTTACGTATTCCTCAGATGGACTACCCGTCTTAAATCCGCCACGCATGATTGAAGGCATACTCCGTTGCACGGCTTCAATCAGGGATCGGGCCTGGTCATTAGCTACCAGCTTGTTCAATATCAACCTCAGATTACGCCTGATGGTCTCTTCATTTATATCCAGTTTGGTAGCGACCTGCTCAATTTCATTGCCGGCAACGATGCTGTTGAGAATTTCCATCTCCTGGGGGGCGAGGCTTGCCAGCAAATTATCAAGTTGCTCATTCAAGATAGCCAGGTCCTCGAATTCAGTAAGAACCTTTGAGGCCAGTGCCGGTATCAGCAGTGCTTCTGTCAGTGGGTGGCTGCCCTGAGCGACTACCCTGATGATATCAAGCAGATATTCGGGGTTAGCATCTTTGGTCAGGCAGGCACTGGCACCGCTCTTCATAGCTGCAAAGAGTTCCTCCTCTTCGCTTTTATCCATGGTCAGGATTATGGATACCGATGGCAGGCTTCGCTTGATGCGGCGGGTTATCTCAGGGCCATTATACTTGCCGTTAAGCATGCTCAGGATTGCTATATTCGGCGGGTTCCCCAGGATTAGGGCAAAAGCTTCTTCGTTGTTGGTTGTCTCGCCAATAACTTCGAAATCATCCTCACCGGAGAGAATGAAGTGTATACCCTCTCTGAAGAGAACCTGTGGGTCTGAGAGAAATATTTTAATTCTTTTCTCGTAAACCTGTTCTCCCGTCATGTATTTCCTGCAACTCCCTGCTATTTGCCTTTACTACAATAATATTGTTCTATTAACTTGTCAACAATGGTTCTTAAAGGCTTTATTTATGTTCGGTTACTCCCCAATATCATTGCTTGCGAACAGTTATGAGCGAAAACTTGCATTGTGGTGTTTTCCGGTTCGGGTGGGGTTTCCTGACGTTTGGTGGGTCTCATATAGATTATGTATAGCATCTAAACGCTTTCGGTAAAATCGATTTTAATCTGGTTTTGAAATAAAGCCGGAGCAGGATATGGACTTGTTTTATTCCTGAGAGACGAATACTGGAATGCTATCCAGAATGGGGTATTTACGATCACACTGCGAGCAATAGAGCACACCACTGATGACCTCATCATCACTTACCATTTCCGCAGTCAGTTCCAGTGTATTCTTGCATTCCGGGCATATTAGAATATCCATAAGGCCGTTATTCATACCTGCATAATGCTCTTTCTTGGAGGAAACACCCTCTGTCGGTGATAAATCGCCCTGCTTGGTGGCAACTAGATAGATGTTGCGAGGCAGTGAGATAAGCTCAAGAGCCCGACAAGCCAATCCAATGGTAACACCCAGAAAACGTAATTTCTTAACTATACTGATTAAAACTTTAGTGAAATCCTGGAACCAGCATGGAGCGCCATAAATAAATGATAGGTGTTGGAACCTGAATTGAATTACCTCGGCCCATACTCTCCTGATGCGATATAGTTGCAGCTTCCGCATTAACCGCTCAGCGTCCTCGGGCGTCCAGAAGGTATAGGATATTCTCCGATGAGTGGAGCTTGTTGTAAAACGCAGCCGCTTGTTCGGCCCGAAAAATAGCAGGAACTTACCACCGGGCTTGAGTACTCTCGCCATCTCTTCAACAAGTGCTTCAGCTCTTGTAATATGCTCCAGGACGCCTATACTCATGACAACGTCGAATGATTCTGACTTAAAAGGGAGTGCGCGGCCATCGGCGCACACTAGAGGTATAGCGTGCCCGGTCGCGTTGACCATGCCCTTACGCACAATATGGATGATGTGTGAGGGGTCTACGCCAAAAGAATGTGCGCCGAGGTTAGAGCATGATAATATTAGTCCTCCGAATCCACAGCCTATGTCCAGAATTGAGGTGCCTTCCAGAGAGCCAACATATTTGTCCAGGATGTGTAACCATGGCTCAGTTTTTTGATATTGAAGGTCTACCACCACCAGTTCGGGTGAGTGGTCTCGGCGGTGGTAAATGTTTAAATCACTTACCTTCATAATTACATACCTTTTTAAGTTACCGATACCATGAAAAGAGAAAAATACCACCTAATTTTTTCATAAGGGTAATACGCCAAAGTTAGAAAAAGACTACAGGAATATTAGAATTTCGTTAGAATTGAACTGTTATTTGGCAGGTCTCTATATCTCTGGAGGCTTACTTTCAGGCTACTTCCACGTGAATACTGGCAGCTATTTGCTTTTCAAGTGAAAGGACGCTTTCTTGTGTTCTGATTTCAATGGGGTCTTCAAGTAGAGGCAAACTGGGTTTTTCAATAGAAACAGTGCGGCCGACGAATAGTCCCAGGTCGAAGAGCAGGCGATGCATAGCGGCTTCGCCACGAATCCTCACGATTCTTCCCTTCTCTCCGATGTCCAGATTGCTCAGCAGTTTTACGCTCATCTGTTGTCTCCTTTTTTCCATCGGATATGTCATTTACAGGTGGTATTCTCGTAACTATGAGGATTATTTCTTTGGGGTTGCTCCTGCTCCGGGAACATTAAAGACCCGGGATAGTGGATACCCTGTCCTGTTTGCACCTGAGGGCTAGTGCCAGTTGCAGATAATCCCTGAGCAGCCTGGGCATCAGATAATTTCTTCTCACCGATTCTCGGGCTTTATAACCCATCAGACTGGCCATTTTCCGGTCTTGAAGCAGGGCAATAACTCGGTTAGCACAGTACGAGACATCGCTGACCAGAAAGCCGGTTACGCCATTACGGATCTGGAGTTTAATGCCGCCACAATTGCCGCCGATTACCGGCCTTCCCTTCCACATTGCTTCCGCTACCGTTAAGCCGAAACCCTCGCGTGTGGACTTCTGTATGATAACATCGGAGCCGGACTGAAAGGCATTCACTTCCAGGTCGCCTATCACCAGCGGGTCTGAGAAGAGGTGGATATCGGGGTCACTGCCGGCGTACTGTTGAAGACTGGCGAGGACCTCCTGGGCATCATAGTCGTCCTTTGCCGACATAGCTCCTACAAGGGCCAGTTGAAGGCCAGGTATCTCCTCCCTGGCCAGCCGATATGCGTCAACCACCCCCCAGGGGTCTTTCCAGCGGTCAAACCGCGAGACCTGGCTTATGATAGGCCTGGCCGGGTCCATGCCAAGACCGGCCAGTATCTCTCTTGCCTGTGGAACCGATAACGTTCTGTGCTTGGCTTGCAGCGGGTCAATAGCCGGCGGGAAAACGACTACCTCGTTTGGATTACCGCCATTGGCGAAATATTCCGGCATACTGGCCACTATCATCCGGTATTTACTCATGTGGGGGAACAGCATTTCCTTGACCCTCTCGTTGGGTTGGGTAGTATCGATGTGGCATATCCATACACCGGGACAGGAGTTCATGAATGACAGCATAGGTAGGACCTGGACGTCGTGGAACAGCCAGAGGTCTGCGGTTACTCCCATAGAGGCTAGAATATTCGCCGACTTTTCATTATATGCCAGGTACAAATCTATATCGTCATCACTCGGTGCTGAAGCAGAACCCTGGAGGCAGTGATGCAACGTCTTGCTGACGCGGAAGAATGACTCGTTGGGTGATAGAGTGTACCATTCAGCATCTATCCCGACATTGCGCATTAGAGGTACCAATGACTTCAGAATTTCAGCCACACCGCCACCCTGAGGCGTAGCATTGATATGCGCGATGCGCAATCCTCGTAATTTCTCCGCGGCCTCGACTACTTCTGACAGGAGATGTTCGGAAACGATGCCAGCGTAGTCGTTCAGTTTCTTGTCTTTGATTGAGACTCTGTACATATAATCTCCTTAATGTAATACACAGGCAAGGACGCCTGAAACTGGACAATAAAATAGCCCTTTGAGTTATGAGTTTAGCTTAATTAAGTTAGAACACGGTTATAGGAAGGGTAGATTTTGATTAGAGTTCGGGGTTAACAATATATAATTATCGTAAAATTCTGCTAGCGAGTTAGTCCACGCACGGCACCATGTATTCTAACCACCAAATAACATAATTCTAACCTCGTTCCAACCTTATGACGTTATGATTATATTCATGAGCCCAATACCTTTCTTATCGAAATCCAGAGGAACCAGGAATTTAGTCTCAAGAATCAGAACGGTATTAAATAATTTCAGTATCTCCCCAAAGAAATTCGAACACCTGCTGAGGAGGTATAGTACCGTAACTCTTAACCTGGGCTGTGTGCCTACTTTTCCGATTACGGCGGTAATTCTGAAGAGACACCCCAGGCTCATTAGAGAGCTCTACCAGCAGGGTGCCGAATTTGCCATTCACGGTTATATCCATACGGACTATGGCGTAATGCCATTAAATGAACAGGTTAAGCATTTTAAGAAGGCAATTGATACTTTCGAGAAGCATCAGGTTCCTTTCACCGGCTTTCGTGCTCCTTTTGTGCGTGTGAATACCCAGACGCCGCAGGCACTCGGTAAGCTTGGATTCCCCTACGACAGTAGCCTTGTTTTACACTGGGATGTGTTTAACAGGAACGAACACACGGAAGGCTCATGGATTGAATACGAAAGGATTCTTGATTTTTATCAATCTCGACAGGCTCAAGATTACATCTCCATACCCAGGTCGATGGACGGCTTTATTGAAATTCCGGGTTCAATGCCGGATGACGAAATAATAGTGGAGAGAATGGGCATTACTGATAAAAGGAAAATTGGCGAAATCTGGCAGGGCATCCTGCAGAGTACATATAATAATAATGAGCTGTTTGCCCTATCACTTCACCCCGAAAGATTTTCATATTGTGAGGATGCGCTGGTTAGCGTTATAAAAAAGGCCAAGGAGCTAAACCCTCCGGTATGGATAGCTTCATTGAAGGAAATTACTGAGTGGTGGCAGGAAAAGAAGAAATTCGTTTTTAAAATTGACTCCCGGGGTAACGGTAAGTATGGAGTACAGACGGAGCTCTCCGATAGAGCAACAGTGCTGTTAAAAAACAGTAAGGTAAACGTACCCACCGGTGATTGGTTCGATGGTTATCGTACCGTAAACTCCAGAGATTTTGTTCTGGAAAGCCCCAAACGTCCGGTTATGGGTGTTAGCCGGGATTCTTCTCCTGCGGCGGTCGCTTTTCTAAAGAATGAGGGCTACATTGTAGAGGCGAGTGAGCAGCCCGACGATTATGGAATTTACTTAAACAATCTGGCGAAATTTAACGAAGCTTCGGAGAAACCCTTACTGAAAAAGATAGAACAATCAGATGCTCCGATACTCAGATATTGGAGATGGCCCAACCGGGCCAAGAGTACTTTGACGGTAACGGGGGACATCGACTCAATAACATTGGTCGATTTCGTGCTCAGGATTATGGAAAACTGGCGGCTGAACAGGAGGTAATGTCCTGCGGTGCTCAGGAGATTTCTTAGGTCAGCGCATTATGCAGGCCTGCTGGTACAGATAGGAGGCCCTAAGGCGTTTTTAACTCAGTTGGGACGCCAGCTCTATAGTAGGTGTATCTTCTTTGGTCTTGAGAAGGATCTGGATACCAACAATTTAAGGATTTCAAGCCTCGTACCATATTCCTGGCAAAAAGCGTCGGATAAAGATATAGACGAGTTATTAGCGACGGCGAAAGTGGAAAGTAAAGAGTCAGCCCATGAGTTATTAAAACGGAAATGGTTCTTTGAATGCGGCTTCCATGATTGTTACGTTGCTAGAACTGCTGATACCGGAGAGCTGTGCTTTATTGGATGGCTGCTTTCGGATAAGGATGACGATTTGATTAGCTCGGGCTTCAAGGGTAGATTGCCCAGGCTGAAGAAGGAAGAGGTTCTTTTAGAAAATCATTATACCCTTGAAAGGTACAGGGGAAAGAACATATTCCCATCAGCAGTGGTCAAAATGTGTAGACTGGCTAAAGACACGGGGCATAAACGTATGATTGCCTATGTTAGGAAGGATAATACAGCCTGCCTGAAAGCTCTTAACAGGCTTAATTTTGGGAAATTTGGAGAAATATCTGAACTCAAGCTGCTTTTCTTTACTACGAAGGGGCAAGGCTAAGTTTAGGTTCTCTTGATGATAAATAGTTATTAAATTGTTGGAGAAAGGTTGGATTTGTATCATACCACACAGGGTATGTTTACCGTAAGAGAAAGATGTGTATACAACAAGGATTGGGCAATATAGACGCAAAGGCTGTTGTTCTCGGGGGTCGTGCAATGAAGGTTAACATAATCGACCCTACAAGTGACGGTCGGTGGGATGAGTTTGTCGCCAGTCAGGAACATGGCACAATCTTTCATACTTCTGCTTGGGCGCGGGTTATCCAGGAGGCCTATGGTTATTTACCACACTATTATGCGCTTGAGAATGAAGCCGGTAAAATAAAGGCGGCAATACCCCTATTTCTCGTCCAGAGCAAGCTGACCGGTAACAGACTTGTGTGCCTTCCCTTCTCAGACTATTGTTACCCCCTGGGTAATGATACGGCTTATATATCGTTGCTTCTCAATCTGGCCAAGCAGGAAATCAACGACGGCGCAGCTTCGTATTTAGAGGTCAGGGGTTGGCAAAATACAGTTTCCCCCGCTGAGTTAGATATGGTAACACGTGATTACCATATTTTATACCTCCTTGATCTGAAATTGGGCATCGATAAATTAAAGGAGAAGTTACATCATAGTGTCAGAAGAGGTATCCAGCAGGCTCAGAAACGCGGTGTGACCGTTCGTATGACACGCATAGAAGCCGACCTCGATCTTTTCTACGACTTGAATATTACCACTCGTAAAAAACTCGGGGTGTTACCACAGCCACATGCCTTTTTTAAGGCCCTGTATCGCCACGTGATTTCACAGGATCTTGGCTTCACAATGTTGGCCGAGTGGGAGGGAAAGCCCATTGCAGGTGTCCTGTTCCTCACCTACAAGGATACTATTTATTATAAGTTCAATGCGTCTGATGAGAACCACCTGCAGAAGCGACCAAATCATCTGGCTATCTGGGAAGCAATTCAGTATGCGTGCGCCAATGGCTACAGGCATTGTGATTTCGGGCGTTGTACTCCAGAAGAAGAAGGGCTCCGGATATTCAAGTCCAGATGGGGGACTAGAGAGGTTGGCTCGCCATACTATTATTATCCGGAGGTAAAAGGATTTACCACAGTTGCCGAAAGTAGCCTGAGGTACAGAACGATGAAATTAATTTCGCACATTATTCCGAAATTTGCATTTAAAGCCGCGGGCTCAGTTTTATACAAACATATGGCTTGAACGAAAACCTCAGCTAATAGCTGATTATTGTGCCATGGGAGTGGTTGTAGAGAAAGAGTACATCGGATGAAAAAGGGTAATACCAATAAAATAGGTGTACAAGAGAAGAGGTTCGCTACCCCTGAAAATACAGGTGACCATGTTGGCGCGATTATTATTGAAGGCTATTTTCAGGGACTGGGTCTTTTGAGAAGTCTGGGCAGGCAAAATATTCCAACATACCTGCTTGATACGGGACAGTGTATTGCCAGGTATTCGAGATATACGGATAGATTCGCGACATGCCCCGATGTGAAGGATGAATCCGTTTTCCTGCAGTTTTTGATAGATTTGGCTGAAAAAGAAAACCTCAAGGGATGGGTAATATATCCTAACGATGATGAAACGGTATATTTCCTGGCCAAACATAAAGAACAGTTGGAGGAATATTACAGGATTACGACTCCGCCGTGGGATATTGTTAAGTATGCTTATGATAAAATACTGACATATGAACTTGCTAAGAAATGTGGTATTCCCATACCCGATACTTATTATCCGAAGAGTATCGAGGAAGTGCAGCAGCTGGATATAGAATTTCCGGCTATTATCAAGCCCTCAGTAAAGGTGCCCTTCTACAACAGAACCAAGAAAAAAGCAATCCGGGTTATGGACAAAAGAGACCTCATAGATAAATACACCAGAGCGGTTATAGCGCTGGATGAATCTCAGATACTGATGGTTCAGGAATTAATACCGGGTAGGACTCAAGGCCTGTTCTCGGTTGGCTCTTTATGCAGGGACGGTGAATTATTGGGCAGGGTTGTGGTGCAGCGTCCCCGGCAGCATCCCATGGACTTCGGTCATGCCACCACTTACGCTGTTACAGTAGATATACCTGAGCTAGAAGAAATGACCAAGAAGATTCTCGCCGAAATGGGTTATTACGGTCTATCCGAGGTTGAATTTATGCTGGACCAGAGGGATGGTAAATACAAGTTACTTGAGATAAACGCCAGGGCCTGGGGATGGCACACTATAGCGATTGGCGCCGGTGTAGACCTACCCTATCTTTCATACCTGGATATATTAGGGGAAAAGGTTAAACAGGATGGTTTTGCTCGGGAAGTTAAGTGGATTCGCCTGGCGACAGATTTTCCGACGGCGCTTATTGAGGTACTCGCCGGTAGGATGAAGTTTTCCGAATACCTGAGTTCTTTCAAAGGGAAGAAGGAATTTGCGGTAACATCGTTCGAAGACCCTCTGCCTTTTATTGCAGAACTGGTGATGCTCCCATTTCTTCTAAAGAGAAAGGGGTTCTGGTAGTACCCCTTGATAATCTAACCTGTGATTTGATACGAAAATTATACAAATTAAATATCGAAGACGGTGGTGTAAAATATGAGAAGACGTATCCTTAGTGTTCTGTGTTGTCCGGACTGCAAACATGGCCTGAAGCTCATCGAAAAAGACGCAGTCGATGGCAGGATTCTTAACGGGACACTTGAATGCGAAAATTGCGGGAAATCCTTTGATATCATTAGTGAAATTCCCAGGATGATGGTGAATTTAGGTGACCGGGAGGATTTATCAGAAAGCTGGGGTTATCAATGGGCTATACAGGCAGAAGGCAAACTGGAGACTGATACCTACTATGGAGAGACGGAAGAACAGGAAGTTAACAATTTCTTCCGCTATTTCGGTATAACCCCAGGTGACTTAAGCGGCAAAACCGTTCTTGATGCCGGCTGTGGATGCGGACGATTAACCAAGGCACTGGGAAAGTATGGTGCTGAGGTTATCGGCATAGATATCGCCTCTTCAATAGAGTGTATTCACAGGTATTGTCAGCCTGAGAATAATGTTCACATAATTCAGGCAGACATCGTTAATTTGCCGTTTAAAAATGAGTCTTTTGATTATGTATGGAGTAAACTGGCGGTATGTTACGCGCGTAATCCCGAACAGGCCTTTGGGAATCTGGCATCTCTGCTAAAACCGTCTGGTAAATTATTTATATCCGTACCTGACAAAGCAGACTTATCTTTCGTGGTGAAGCTTAAGGATTTACTAAGAATAACTCATCGTATTCCCCGAAGGCTTCTGCTATATCTATGCTGGACATTTGCGCCGATTCTCGCACTGGCCAAGAAAATCACCGGGAATCCAGCGAGCTCTATCAGGGCTAACGCATTCTTTCTGTTCAACGCCCTGCACCCCAGTTTCATGACCCGACATAGCAAAGAAGAGGTCAAGAATTGGTTCCACAAGTTGAACTTTGATGAAATAGCCCAGGTAGACGGCATGCCGCGTCTGATACATGTCAGGGGAACAAGGAGGAATAATACGTCGGAAATCCCGTTTGATACTATAATTTCAGCGAGCTAAAAAGCATTATTGCTGAATTAACTTCGATATATAATCCTATAAGCTGAGTATCTCTCGATTCCGTAATAGTGAGGTTTCGATACCATGAGGCCAGAACTGTTTATCTCCAGCATATTGCTGTCCCTTATCCCGTTACCTTTACTTGCCTGGAAGTGGCGTGTAAGTATCAGGACAGCAGTATTTGGTGGCATTATTATTGGTGTTCTAACTGGCTTCATTGTGAGCTGGGTAGACTCGGCATATACCGGGCTCAATATGGCTTTTCTGGTAGTCATTGAACTAGCCCTGATTTTGATACTGGCGGCAATTGCCATTATGACCAGGTTCTACCGTGACCCCGAGAGGTATCCCGGGGAAACCGAAAATGTTATTCTATCGCCGGCAGATGGTAAGGTCGTCTATGTCAATAACGTGGAAAAAGGCTCTTCCCTGGTTTCTACTAAAGGCAAGAAAAAGTACAGTCTGGACGAAATTACGTCCACCGATTTGTTTGCTGATGCAACCTGTCTGGTAGGAATTGACATGAATATACTTAACGTCCATGTGAATCGTTCTCCAATCGGGGGCAAAATTATCCTGTGCAAGCGCACCAAAGGGAAATTCATATCATTAAGGCGGCAGGAATCTGAGATAGTGAACGAAAGGGTGACTACGGTCATTAGTAATGGGAAACTCAGGGTTGGTGTTGTTCAGATATCATCACGCCTGGTCAGAAAAATAGTCTCCTATATAAAAGAAGGGGACAGTCTTGATATCGGACACCGGCTCGGGGCTATTGTTTTCGGTTCTCAGGTTGACGTTGTGATTCCGGAACTGAAGAAACTCAGGATAGAGGTTAAGCCTGGAGATGAGGTAAAAGCAGGTGTCTCTGTTATCGCGAGGTTCGATTTGGGGAAATCAATGGAAGGTAAGGTATTATAACTGTGAGATTTCGTAAGGTGCTACTGGTGAATCCTTCACACAATGCCGAATGGCGTGGGGTTACACCACATATTGGACAGGGCTTTTTAGCGGAGACGCTGTATCATAATGGCATTGAATATGATGTCCTGGATATGAATCTGGGCTACGGTTTAAAACGTCTGCACCAGAAGCTGGACCACTTTGGACCGGACCTGGTCGGTATGAGCCTGATTTCGATGGACTACAAGAGGCTCTACGGATTACTTGATGAAATAAAACGCCATGATAGTAAGATACAGACCGTAGTCGGCGGTCCGCACGTGACGATTCTCAAGGACCAGGTATTACAGGAATGTCAATCAATCGATTACGGCATCACTCATGAAGGTGAAGGCGCCCTTGTCGAACTATGTCAGGATGAGGTCTCTGAGGAAAAAATAATGGGACTTCTCTACCGTAATAATGGCGACATCGTTTACACGGGAGACAGGGAGTTTGTGGCTGACATTGACCAGATTCCCTGGCCCCGGTATGAGAAGTTCGAGATGAATAAGTATGTCCCCGAAATAACCATATACTCCAGCCGCGGCTGTCCTCACCAGTGTATCTTCTGTCCAAACCGTATTCTGTCCCCTCACTTCCGACCCCGAAGTGCGGCTAATGTCGGGGATGAACTCGAATACTGGTATCAGAGGGGCTACCGACAGTTCAATTTTGACGATGATAACTTTAACATGATTGCGGAACGAGTGTACGCAATATGCGATGAAATCGAACGACGGGGACTCCGGGGACTCTTTCTGCGATGCTCCAACGGTATCCGTGCCGACAGGGTGGATAGAGATATGCTCATAAGGATGCGTGAAGTCGGTTTCCACTATATCGCTTTTGGTGCCGATGCGGGAAACAACCGCATGCTGGAAATCGTAAAGAAAGGTGAGACCATTGAAGATATCGAAAGCGGGGTTCGTAATGCCTGTGAGCTGGGATACGATGTTAAACTCCTTTTTGTCGTTGGTACCCCGTATGAAGCGTGGGAGGATGTTGAGGATAAAGTAAGACTCAGCCGGAAGTACCCTATTCAGGAAGTGCATTTCTACAATATCATTCCTTATCCGGGAACCGAGCTGTTCGATTGGATTAAGGAGAATAATTACTTCATCAGACAGCCGGATGATTACCTGAACAATGTCTCCTGTCTGAAGAACATGCCGGTTTTTGAAACACCTGAATTACCCCAAGCCGAAAGAATCAGGCTGTTCAAGTATCTGTATAAAGTACGGACACAGGTACACCGGCAGGCAGTGCGAAGAATACTGAGCAAATATAAAGTGATAGGAAATCTGGTCAGTCCGATTGTGGCAAATAGCATCATTGAAGCGCTATTCTACCAGAGCCGGTTCTGGAGGAGAATAATAGAGTATTTCAGATATAAGCTGGCTCTGGGGAAAAGCGCCGTCTAGGATAAAGAGGACTGGTAACAGGATAAGCAGAACTATCTAGCGTAACAACCTGAGTAATGCCAGAGTGATTATCCGGAAATTTCTTATTCCAGCGGTAGGGAGAAACTGAAGGTGCTGCCACCCTGGAGCCTGTTCCTGGCCCATATCTGACCTCCGTGAGCCTCAACGATTATCTTGCAGATGTACAGCCCCAGACCGACTCCCGATGTGGCACGTGATAACTTACTGTTTATGCGATAGAACCTCTCGAAGATATTATCTAGTTCCGCCTCGGGTACGCCTATGCCATTATCGGCGATACTGACAATCAAACAAGGCATCCGCACCGGAGGCGTATCTCCGAACAACCTCCGTAGTTCCTGTTCATTTTGAACGACCTGTATTTCGGTATCAATGTCGCCGCCCTGCGGCGAATACTTTATGGCGTTGGTCAATAGATTATTTAGCACCTGCTCGATTTTCTCCGGGTCAACCCTGAGCCGCGGCAGCCGAGCGCATGGACGCAGCTTGATGACATGCTTTTTGGTCTGGCTCTGTATCTCGGATACCACTGTCCGGACCAGATCAAGGAAATACACGGGTTGGGTGGAAATGGCATCCGTTTCTTCAAGTCGGGTCATGTCACGGAGATTTTCCAGAAGGCGAATTACTCTGTTGCTGGCTGAGTCGATACCTTTGAGATATTGCTCCTTTTGTTCCTCGGTAATTGCGTCATTTAGTTGCAGCAGAGTAGCGGTATACCCTTTGATCAGGGTAAGCGGCGAAAGCAGCTCATGCGATAACACGGATATAGCATCAGACTTGTTTTGTTTTCTCTTTCTCGCTGTTTCGGCATCATAAGCGACCGGGATTCCATGTTTGTCTTTGTACATTCGGAGTACCGTACTGCCTACATCGACGATGCCGGTTGATATATGGGGAGTCGGGCCGTCATTCTTCTCCGGTGAACTGTTATGTCGAGAACCGGTTAAATCATTCATCAGGCGGTCTATGGCGGCGACTCTATGCTCGTCTTCAATTTTCTCTCTAAACGATTCATCGCCGTCTAAGCTGGTTGTGAGTTTCTCGCCCGTCTGTCGGCTGCCTGCCTGACGTAACATTGCTGACAGCCACGCTGCGAGGAGTGTGACCGAGACAACAGCTTCCCGACTGGGCGTAAAAGCTTTTTTGGAGGCAAACAGGAATGCGCCGAATACACTTCCATCTGCTTCGCGCAGGGGGATAAACCAGAGAGTCCTGATGCCCTCCTTGCGGGATAATTCGCTCAGACCTTCAAATCGCCTGTTGTCAGGGAGATTTATGATAATATATGGTTCTGGCGGCTTGGCGGCGGTGAGAAAATGCTCGATATCTTCGTTAGTTATAGCATGGATAAATTCCTGGGAAATGTTGGCCACGACTATGGGGTGAAGCTGTCGTTTATTATTGGAACAGAATATGACGCAGCTCTCAGCACCCGGAATTAGCTGGCCCAGCAGTGGCACGGCAAAGGGTCTTGGTTGTTCTGCATGGCTGTCGCACTGTCGAACAACTATCTTCTCAAGTTGAGTGAGAAGCTGCTCAGCTTCAGATGAGGTATCACTTGAAAACGTAAACTCCGGTATTTCTATATCACGCCGTTCCTCTTCCCGTGGATAACTGTCTTCCTGACAGCTCGCATGGCTGACGCTATATCGTTGACCGGCTGAGGACCCATGCCTTGTCGCCAAGTTATCCTCCTACCTTATCTGAATCGCCAGTTTGTACGGCAAAGTGATAGCCTACGCCACGTTCGGTAAGTATGAATTTGGGATTATGAGGGTTCTCTTCTATCTTCTGGCGTAAATAACGAATGTATAATTTGACGAAGGATTTATCGCCAATGTAGTTCGGACCCCAGGCCTTTTCCAGAAGCTGCTCATGGGTAACTATCCAGCCGCGATTCTTGATTAAACAGGCCAGGATCTTGTATTCAATGGGTGAGAGCTTGACTCTCTCTCCCCTTACCCAGACCTGGCGGCTTCTCCATTCCACCTCTATCTCACCGTTATGGAAGGTACTGGGTCCGTCATCCGGTGTAGCCGTATCAGACCGTCGCAGAACTGCCTGGACCCGGGCAATTAGTTCGGGAAAATCAACTGGTTTGGTGATATAATCGTCAGCACCGAGGACAAATCCTTTCAGGCGGTCGGCTTTCTGGCCGTTGACGGTTACCATCAGTACAGGGATGTCGCTCATATCCCTTATCCGCCGGCAGACTTCCCAGCCGTCCATTTTCGGAATATTAGCGTCCAGCAGCACTAAATTGGGGCGGCTGCTGTAAACACGGCGAAGGCCTTCAGCCCCATCTTGAGATGTTATTACCTCATATCCGGCATTTTGTAGCCACGTTTGTGTCAGGTTCAGAAATTCAACGTCATCCTCAATAACCAGTATCTTCCCTCTCATCTATTAACCCTCCTGGCTTACTGCTTGCTCTCTGTCCCGACACGCCAATATTCACCGGTTTTGTGGAGAATTTCTGTACGAAGGTTGTAACTAAAACTGAGCTCTCTTTTTATTATAGTTATTTGCCATATGGTGAATATTCAGGCGCTTTTTTGGTTGATTAATGAAATCAAATTGAAGAGCTACCTATAAGGATAATATGCCAAATGGCAAATGTCAATATGACTTTTCCTACCTTTTCCCCCCAAATTTTTACCTTTTGCTTGATACAAGCCCTTTACAATGGTATCAAACGCCAATAATTCTAAACCAATATATAGAAATAGTCAAGGACACAGCCTTGATTTTTACCGTTTTCTAACAAAGTTTTTACTTTATTCTAACCATTTACATAAAATGTGCTGACTACCACTGGCAATTTAACGCTTTTATGAGCTTTGCTGTCACTGGCACAGGATCTTCATCGGGCATAGGCAACCCCCGTATTCAGGATTGGCTCATACAGGAAAAAGGCTGTATTTACAGGTTCTGATTATAGATTCTAACCGTTTTCTAACTGGGTTACAACACTGTTCTAACTGTACCCTATTATGATGTTTTCAGTGATTGTTTCCAAGATTGTTTCCAA
>Ga0209427_10004365_pt1 | contig 16344 bp, 8 predicted proteins | sample DeeMarSWOR136_30_FD_187465 | JGI IMG/M metagenome (GOLD analysis project Ga0209427, IMG submission 187465) | Marine sediment microbial communities from White Oak River estuary, North Carolina - WOR-1-36_30 (SPAdes) (version 2) | ecosystem: Environmental > Aquatic > Marine > Intertidal zone >...
AAGCGCCTGCTGGAAAACCAAAGTTGGAAGAGCTTAACAGGGCCCGCTTTTATGTGACACTGCGGGGTGAATTAACACCGAAAGAGTCGAAGATGATTGGTTGGCGAATAGACGATTTGGCAGGTCTAGCTATTGCAATATCGCACATAATAAGCAAGAAAGGGCAAGCACCTCGCAAAGACGTTGAAGATATTTTAAGCGAGAAACTTCCAGGCTGGAAGGTGGGCATGAACATTGACCGATACGTCCGCTATGGATACCTGCAGCAGGACGAGAATGAACAGCTTTATTTAGATTGGAGAACGCGTGCTGAAGTGGACGAGAAAGCGCTGATTGACATGTTTCTTCGAAGCGAAGTACAAAAGACATTATTTTCAGAAAATTTAGAGGAAGGCGTTGAAGAGCAAGATGACGAGTAAAAGTCTCTAGCGCTCATGTAAACTTGCGCTATCCCTATTTATAACTTGAAGTTCATAGTGAGCTTAACTATTCTCTTCTTTACTGTTTTAAATAATAAAATATCCGATTGTTCTCCAGCTTTTGCGATTACATGCCGTTCATACGCAATGTAATACTAAACATTCATTAGCGATTTTTAATCGCCTATTAGCCTAAATAGGCTCTTAGGTGATGCTTACATTCTGAATATCGAAGTATCGTTTTGCCAAAAAGCGCAGGCGTTCAGCGTTTTTACCGTTTTTGCCTATAGCGACGCCCTTGTCCTTGGGGTTGACAGTAACAACCGCTAATTTTTTCCCGTCTATCCTCTCTGTTATGCGGACTTCTCTAACTGCGGCAGGTTTCAGGGCGTTCTTGATGAATTGAATTGGATCTTCTGAGTACTCAATTATCTCGTGTTTCTTTCCAGTCATCCTTTCAAGTGTGTGGATGTTTCTGCCACCTTTTCCTATGGCAACGCCCACTTGTCCCTGGTTCACTATAAATATTGCACGTTCCTTTCCTTCGTCGATTATGCAGTCTTTGACACTAGCGCCACTTACACTTTCAAACAAAGCTATATAACGCATTTCGTCGCATGTGATTTTTATGCCTGTAGTCACTCAATTCCTCCGCTGGTATCTTTCGTTTCATTTTCATTCATTGCTTTGAGAATCTCTGAGTCTCCCGTTTCTCTTATACTTAATGCAGAAATAACAAATAATTTGTTGCAGACAGCCGCCAAGTCTATTGAAGCACCTTTGTACGTCATGATAGGAACCTTAGAGATTTTACCATAATATTCTATTTGCTCTTTTATGTTTTTTGGACAGTTGGCGGCTAAAACAATCATCTTAGCTTTACCAGTTTTAGCGTTCTGCAAAGCTGCTTTGGATCCAAAAGCCACCTTTCCTGTTTTCACAACTGTCGACAGGGCTTTGTCTACGTCAATCATGTTTCTGTTTTTCCTCCTTTCTTCTCCTGCTTTTCAAAAGTAGACATATACAGCTCAACTAGACCCGTACCTATCGGAATCGACTGCCCAACGATAACATTTTCGGTTACGCCTTCTAGCGGATCGCTCTCACCCTTTACAGCTGCTTCAACAATGTTCGGAACCGTAATTTCAAAAGCTGCCCTCGCCAGAACACTTGCCTTTTTTCCGCTGATTCCGTGCCTACCGATCTGTTGCACTTCACCCGTTGAAGTCATCATGTCTGCGACAAGCATCACATGCCGCACATCCACGTCTAAACCTTGGTCTTCTAGGACCCCTTTTGCTTCGTTGACTAGGGCATTTCTTGCGGCTTCGATTCCAAGTGTTTTGGCTATCTCGTGAACATTGTTCGTTATTGTTCTGGATGTGTCTACACCTTTAAATTCTAACACCTTTGCCAAATTTGACCCATCCGTTCGCATGACCCATTCTCCGCGTTCTTCAGTAACCAGCACCCGCTTTATGTCAGGCACACCCTTGACCTGAAAAGTAGGAATCTTTCCTAGGATTTTATTCATGTTTTCAAGCTTTTTAGGCTTAATAACCACCTTATCATCCTTCACCGTCACGGCTGCGTTTTGTATCTGCAGTCTATCAGGAAGTTCGTCCATGGTTATTGCCCTATCTTCCATCATGGACTTGTTAAGCTCAACTACTATTTCTTCGAGCACGGGGTCCTCGTAAATCGCAGATGCTATATCAGCCAAAGACGTGTATATAATGTTGCGTGCAAGCTCCACTGCGCCTACCTTGCTTTTCTTATACTTGCCTGTCAGGTAAATAGTCATAATCGGAGTTGAAGGGATTCTTCTAGCGTCCACAATTTCAATTAGTCTCGGCAAGCCCAAGGTTACGTTTTGCTCCTTGACACCAGCGTAGTGAAATGTCCTAAGAGTCATCTGCGTGCCCGGCTCACCGATCGATTGAGCAGCAACTATGCCCACCGCTTCACCCGGCTCCATCAAGGCTTTTTTATAATGTTCAGCCGTAAGCGCAACCGCCTTTCTAACGCCTACTTCGGTGAGCTTGGCTTTCGTTAAATCATGCTTAAGCTGCTCGACTAGTATAGGCGTAAGTTGTTTCTCAACCGTGCTTAATTGTCTCTTAGTGAAATCTGCGGTTGCCGTTTTGCCTCTTTCTTCCCCAATCTCTATTTGATTGATAAGTCGGCTCACGTTGACTGCTTGGCCGTGGTCGCTTTTGGCTGGGTCTACGCCGTCTTCTCCGTACATGAACTGAATTATATCTCCAGCCGAGTCGCGAACAGTGCCATCATATTCCAATCGGATATGCTCCAAAGCGTTGATGAGCCTGCGCTGCATGTAACCGCTCTGTTGCGTTCGGACCGCGGTATCCACCAAGCCTTCCCTGCCACCCATAGCGTGGAAGAAGAATTCAATGGCGTCCAATCCACTCTGGTAAGAATTGTAAACAAAACCTCTTGCTCTCGGGCTCGGGTCGCCTTCAACAAAATGTGGCAAAGCTCTTCCAGCGTATCCTCGCAGTATTCTTTTGCCACGCACTGACTGCTGCCCAACGCATGCTGCAATCTGACCGATATTGAGGCTTGAGCCTCTCGCTCCAGTCCTAGTCATCACTATACCCGAATTTTCTATGGTGAAATCGCGGTCTGCTATTTTTCCTGCTTCATCCCTTGCGGTAGCCAGCTCGTGCATAACATAGATTTCAAAGGATTCCTCAAGTGTTTGCCCCGGGAGACGCGGCAAAGTTCCGTTGCGGTAGTTTTCTATGTGTTCATCTATTTTCTTTTGGATTCGCTCCATGGTCTTCTTGATGCGATTTTCAGCTTTGGGAGACAGAACAAGCTGGTCGTACGTATAACTGAAACCGCGCATTGTTATGAAAAGCTTCAGAAGCCTCGTTATCTTATTCAGAAATTCACGTCCTGCTTGTGTTCCGTAATCCTTAATTATCCTGTGCAACAAGCTCTCGGATTGCTCTGAGCCTATTGAACGCCTATCTATAATGCCAGAAACTAGCTCGCCGTTTCTAATCACCACATAAGCATCGTACTTGCAGTCTTCCTCTTCACATTTAGTGCATCCCTGGCACAGATTAGCTTTCAAGACATAGTTCAGCGTCTTCGGCAGGAAAAGGCTGAAAATCTGTTTGCCCGACCACATAGGTTGAGGTTCTTTGATTTTGGGTTTGGGAAGATCTCCAACGTATCCCGCTGCTGTAAGCAGCCGGGTAACCTCGTCTTTAAGCATGAGATTTTCTCTTCTAGTAAAATAGTATGCGCCCGTGATGAAGTCGCGTATGGCGCCGATTATTGGACCGCCAAACCTAGGTGAAAGTATCTGGTCTTGCACTTGCATCAAGAGCAAGGCTTCTGTCCGCGCCTCTTCGCTCTGGGGAACGTGGAGGTTCATTTCGTCCCCGTCAAAGTCGGCGTTATAAGGGGGGCAAACGCACAGGTGCAAACGGAAGGTCTTGTAGGGTAAAACTCGCACGTAATGAGCCATAATGGACATTCGGTGCAGTGAAGGTTGACGGTTGAATATCGCAATATCGCCGTTTTTGAGGTGCCGCTCCACAATGAAGCCGAGCTCTACGGCTTCAGCGATTTTCTCCCTATCCACCACGAACTCAAGTCTTATGCGTTTTCCGTCTGGACGAATAATGTATAGGGCGCCAGGATACTTTTCAGGCCCGTTTATAACTAGCTGTTTCAGCTCCTCAATATTCCACTCAGTGACTTTTTCAGGAACAGACAACCGCATAGCTAGGTCGTTTGGAACCCCAACTTCGTTTATGTCAAGGTTTGGGTCTGGGGAAATGACTGTGCGTGCTGAGAAGTCAACTCTCTTGCCTGAAAGGTTGCTTCTGAAACGGCCTTCTTTGCCTTTCAGTCTCTGTGACAGCGTTTTTAACGCTCTTCCCGAGCGGTGCCTTGCAGGCGGTATTCCAGAGGCTTCATTGTTGAAATAAGTAGTAACATGGTACTGTAGAAGCTCGGACAGGTCTTGAATGATTAGCGTAGGTGCTCCAGCCTCCATGTTCTCCTTTAGCCTTTGGTTGATGCGGATGATGTCTACAAGCTTATGTGTCAAGTCGTCTTCAGAGCGGATTCCTGATTCCAATGTTATGGAGGGGCGAACGTAAACTGGAGGTACAGGCAAAACCTGCAAAATCATCCATTCAGGTCTCGCTACCATAGGGTTGAAGCCTAAAATCTCTAAGTCCTCGTCTGAAATGCGCTCCAACCTTTCCCTAATCATGCTGGGAGTTAGAGGTTCAGAACCAGCTTCGGTTTGCTCTATGAACTTTGTCGGCTTTTCAAAAGTGATCTTATACTGGTTAGATGCACAGTGCGGACACTGCTTGGCTTTAATTTCCTGCATAATACTCTTATAAACCGTGTCAGGTATCGTACCCAACAGCACTTTGTATCGTGCAATTCGCTGACGAACTTTCTTTGCTTTCTCATCTGTCAAGAGTATCCTACCGCAACTACGGCAGGTTGCCTTCAATAGATCATGAATTATCTTTGTAAATTCAATGTGAACTATGGGCACTGCCAGTTCGATATGCCCAAAATGACCCGGGCAGCGGATCGCCGTATTACCGCAGGTTTTGCATCTCTGCCTGGGTTCCAAAGTTCCCAGCCGACCATCCATTAAACCCGCTGTTATAGGCGCACCGTCTTCATCATAAGTGTCCGGAGTCTGAATTTCTACAACTGACTGCTTGCGTAAATCCTGAGGCGAAATCAAACCGAAAGAGATTTCATCAACAACTTTATGAATTAGTTCTTCGGAGGACATTAGGCTTTCTCCTTCAAGCTTAGTTTTGGGGTAATGCATAAACTCTGTAGCTCTTGAAGCAACAATTTGAATGCATAAGAAACGATTACGGGGGAAATCCTGGCTTTTTCATCGCAGATTTTACAAACATACTTCCGCTGCTTCATGTCAAAATAAGCGATTTGACCGCAGTTTTCGCAAACGTAAAGCGTGTACTTATCTGACTCCTCCAGCAATCTGTCCCTGAGGAGCATAGCTGCTCCGTGACCTATGAGGCAGTCGCGCTCCATTTCGCCAAACCTCAAGCCTCCGCCTCTGGCTCTTCCTTCGGTGGGTTGCCGTGTCAGCATCTGTACTTGACCGCGTGCTCTGGCGTGCATTTTGTCAGCGACCATGTGATGCAGTTTCTGGTAATAGACAATGCCAACGAATATGTCAGCAACAAACTTTTCGCCTGTTGTGCCATTATAGAAAACTTCGCTTCCAGTATGGCTGAAACCGTATTTCACGAGGTTTTTTCTGATTTCTTCAGGTCCTTCGTTTGCGAATGGAGTGCCATTTGCTGGTTTTCCTCTTGCCGCTGCAGCTTTTCCAGCGAGTGATTCTATGAACTGGCCTATGGTCATTCTTGAGGGTATAGCGTGAGGGTTGATAACTATGTCTGGAACAATGCCTTCGTCTGTGAAGGGCATATCTTCCTGCGGCACAATTAGGCCTATAACACCCTTTTGTCCGTGACGAGAGGCAAACTTGTCTCCAAGCTCTGGAACTCGTTGATCTCGAACTTTGACCTTCACGAGTTTGCTTCCCTCTCCAGACTCAGTCACGAAAATCCCGTCAACTACTCCTGTTTCTGAAGGGCGCATGTCTACAGAAGTATCCCGCATAGAAGGCCCTTTAACTTCAAACTCCTTGTATTCTTCAAGGAATCTAGGCGGGCTTATTCTTCCAATAAGAACATCACCGCCCACCACTGCAGATTCTAAACTTATTATCCCGTCGGGTTCAAGAAGTCTGTAGTATTGTTCGCCGCGGTATCCGCGGGTCCCAGGTTCTGGGACGGTGAATTTATCTTTCAACCCTCCCAAGTATTGGCGGCATTCAGCTTCGTACATTCTATAAAAAGTGGAGCGGGCTAAACCTCTTTCAATTGAAGCTTTGTTAAAGACTAAAGCGTCTTCCATATTGTAGCCTTCAAAACTGAGCACGGCGACAACACAGTTTTGCCCTGTTGGGCGTTGCTTATAACCCATGATTTCCATCAATTCTGTTTCAACCAGAGGCACCTGCGGATAATGCAACACATGCGACCTTGAATCTACGCGGTGATGGAAGTTTGTGCCATAAACTCCGAGTGCCTGCTTAGCCATAGCAGCTTGATATGAGTTGCGAGGCGACTGGTTATGTTCTGGGTAGGGTATGGTTGACGCACATATTCCCAGAATCGTATAGGTGGCGATCTCAGCATGCGTATTTTGAGGAGTAGCAGCGTTCAGTGATAGCACTAAATGCGCATTCTCTTCCTCTTCAGCGTCTAGGTATTCAACCAAACCGTTTTTGACAAGGTCTTCCCATGTCCATTCGCCAAGCCCAATTTTTTCCAAGTGTGTGGGCTGAAGCTTTGGAACACCATTTTCAACGATTACGAGGGGACGTCTAACTCTTCCTTCATCACAGTTAATGCTTACTTCTTCCATTTGGGATTGAGCCTTTGAAAAGTATGTTATATTAACTTCAGTTGAGATTTCCCCTGCTCTTCGTTTCTCTCGGAAGGTGTTGACCATTTCTGAAGCTGAATCGCAGTACCCGATTATGTTTCCATCAACAAAAACCTTTGCGCCGTAACTCCTTAAAGTAGAATTTGCCTCGCAAGCTGGAACTGTGCCCATCTCAAAAACCAATTGCTTGATTTTTTCGGGGTTTACGCCCACAGAAATTGACGCAGATAATGCTAGGTTCTTGACCAAACCACAGTTAGACCCTTCAGGAGTCTCGTTAGGGCACAATCGTCCCCAATGCGTTGGGTGCAGATCTCGAGCTTCAAAGTTAGGTTGGCTTCTGCTTAATGGCGATTGGAGCCTGCGCAAATGGCTCAGCGTGGATATGTAGTTTGTTCGGTCAAGAAGCTGGGTGATGCCAACTCGGCCTCTTCCCCAATTGCCGGTTGCCAGCGCATGCTGGAACCTTTCAGTTATTATTCCCGGACGCACTGCGGCGGACACCGTTATTATGGGACCTTTTACGCCTATTCGTTCAAGCTGGTACTTTATATCCCGAGTTAGGTTTTTAAAGGAGACGCGGAAGAGATCTGCCAGGAGGGGCCCCCCGAGTCTTAAGCGTTTGTTTTTAAAGTGGTCTTTATCGTCTGGTTTTCTCCTACCGAGTTTAAGTTGAATCACTCTGAAAGCCATTTCACCTAGGAATATTGCTTTTTCCTTTCTATTGGTGCTGCTTCGGCCCAGATGGGGAAGAAAGTTTTTGTCGAGGGCTGTCTCAGCCTTTTGCAAACGGTACTCTTCGACTTGCCCATGCGCAACCCGGTTTCCGATGAATAGCATAGCGTCAGCTGGGGTGTCTACGCCTATAGCTTTTTCAAATGAAGCTCCGAGCAAGCTTTGGATATCTTTGTCGAGAGAAACCGCTTCAGCGATGTCTTTATCTTTTTCAACCTCTAACGCGCGCATTATTACTACGAAGGGTATTTCTGTGGGGACTCCGGGCATTGTGACATATATGACGTCGTCTGACTTCAGTTTCAGCTCGATTCTAGCTCTGAAGCCTACTGTTGTCGAGAATATTTTAGCTTGATAAACGGGTGAAGTTCCTTTCTCATCCACGTCAATAATGACGCGGTTAGGAGCCAAGTCTTCCATGGCTACGATAACGCGTTCCGAACCATTAACTACGAAGTATCCTCCTGCATCATCAGGGTCTTCTCCTGCCGCGATAAGCTCTTCAGTTGAAAGCTGCGACAAGAAGCAGAGTTTTGACTTGAGCATAACGGGGATATTTCCGATGTAGACGAGTTCAGTGTCCTGTTCCCTGCCGTCTATTATAGGCGTCATTTCAAGAGCAACTGGCGCCGCATACGTCAAGTTTCTAAGCCTACCTTCCATTGGGTAAATTTCGTGTTTAGTACCGTCCACTTCTGTGGCATAGGGTCCCGTGATTCGTGATTGAGGGTCTATCACCCAGATTTGTCCAAGTTTTACTTTGTAGGGATTTTCTGGTACTTCTATGGCAATTTCTCCGACTTCATCAACTACTTCCTGCAGACCGTGATCTATAAATTCGTTGTAGGAATCAAGATGCTGCCTTACTAAGCCCTTCTCGTTGAAGAAAGTTTTTAGTAAAATATGAATATCTTCTTTTTGAAATTCAGTCAATTTTACCATTCTCCCGCAAGCTTAATTTGTATACGTGATAATGGATGGATTTTTCTAATGCGGGTTTTTTCAAATTTTTCGTTTCCTCCAAAGTTGGAGTAACCAACTCGAAAAAGGATAACCTATCTTTTTTAAAGAGCACAAACACATGCTACATAGCTCACTAATAAACCTTTTTATGTCTAACCGCCTGCAAATCACGGCTTTTTAAACTTTTTACAGTTACTACGTGCTAATAACTTTTTTGAGTCGCGTGTGCTCCGCAAAACCTAAATAAAGAATAAATAGTCAATAAAAAGCGTAAAATTGCTACAAAAACGGCTTTCCAAATTTTCTACAAATGGAACTTCGCTTACTAACAATTAATCTTCCCATTTGATTATTTCTAGTTTACATGCGGTTAACCGTGAGGCTGTTTTCTTTTCTATCAGTGGAAGCAGCGTTTCGTCTTTTTGGTAGCCTATGCTGCTTATCTCGTTCTTCATCGCTATCTTAACTGTGGTTCCTGACCTAAAAAGGGATCGAGGACAGTGTCGCTTTTCACGCTGACCATTCTAATGAGCCTGTTCACGATTTCGTCAGGATAGGCAGCAATCCTTCTTTCAATTTCATTTTCTGCTTGCCTTGCGCCTTCTACGTTCCATATTTGAGTGAACCATTTGTCGCGTTGCTTCTTGGAGAAGACATTTTTGTAATATCGAGGATCCTTGGGCTGGAACTAAGTTTTCCTTTTCTGAATATTAGTATGAATTCGCAGTCCAAGGTGACGTAAGCATTGGGCCGGAGGAAGTCTGATCCGAGGAATGCACCTTTTCCTTTGTATTTCGGTTTGGTGGTTGGCTTCTTCCAGGGGATATAAGTCAGGGTGGTGAAACATGCTTTTTCACAATTCTCGATGATTTGTAAGTGATTGGGAAAAGATCCTGAATGTGTTGTTCACGGTGCGTGTCGCGTCACCTATGTTTATGCATGCAATGCCACCTTAGATGAGCACGCGATAGGCTTCGCGCCATGTTTCTGCGAGGATTTTGTGCATTGCTACTTAGATTTGCGTTACGCTTGCTCTCCCCCCTTTGTTTCCAACTCTTGCTGTAGCGTGGCAATTTGTGGATTTATAGTGGCGAAGTGGGCACTCCACATTTTTATCATCGAATATGGTGGGAAAGTCACAATTAACTGGATGCTTGAGTCTACGAGTTCAGACATTTGTTGGCTGTTAGCGAGAATTACTTTGGCCTAGTTTGCTTGAGGTTTTCGTTTTTTATAAATGAGACCGTTGCCTTTACTTTTTTGGTGTGTGGTTGCGTTCGGATTCGATTTTGAATCCAGAACTAGATTTTATTTTAGATGACGCATAGGTACACACAAGAAACCTTATTAGTGTTAAACTTGAGGTTGCTCCTCACCTGCGGTAGAATCAGTATTTTGGATAAGGAATTACAAAGAATAACTATAGCCATTTTTTACGGGAAATGATTAATAAGAAAGGACGGCCAATTTTGTAAGGTTTGTGGGCAGCGGTAACCAAGCCAGGTCAAAGGTGAAGGACTCAAGATCGACGCTTTGACTTGAGCGCCCTATTGAGAAATCCTTTCCCGTAGGGGTTCGCCGGTTCAAATCCGGCCCGCTGCACCAGAAAAGCCTTACCCAATCATTCTTTATGAAAGGGAGAAAATAACCCAAATTAACAAATTTCAAACCAGCTTGTTTGCTGCCTACTATCCAATCATTGCATAAACCTATAGAGGAATTTATCTACGGCTGTTACATAGAATTTTAAACTATATATCGCAAAAAGCGTAAATTAGCAGCCGAATTCTTATTATCACTTCAAGGAAAAATTTCTTTGGTGTTGGTAAAAGATATAAGGTTGACGCTGCCCGTTTCTACATGATAACATGGAAAAATTGAAGCGTTTTAAAGGGTTATTTATTATTGCAGCAGTATTGCTGCTAATCGTCTTAATTGCTGCTGGCATTTATTGGCAATCGACGCCGAGGATGCTCTATCCGCAGGAAATCCGTGAGTACGAAGGTGAAAATCTTTCGTCAATAAATGATTTTAGAGAAAACTCAATCAAAGGACCGCAGTATATTAACGTAAGTACTTATCGCCTTACAATAACTGGGATGGTGAATAAAACGGTGGAGATCTCTTACAGCGATGTTGTAAACAGTTTCCAAAAATATCAGAAAGTCATAACGCTCCACTGCGTAGAAGGCTGGTCGGTGAAGATTCTCTGGGAAGGCTTTTTGCTGAAAGACCTTTTAGACGAAGCCGGAATCACCTCTGAAGCAGTAAACGTGATTTTTCACGCTTACGATGGTTATTCAACTTCCCTTCCGCTAAAATACATTTTGGAAAAAGATATACTCATAGCTTACAAGATAAACGGGTTAATCCTTCCGCCTGAAAGAGGATTCCCATTTGAGCTTGTGGCTGAGAGCATGTATGGCTATAAATGGATAAAATGGATAACGGTGATTGAACTTTCGGACAACGTAAACTACAAGGGATATTGGGAAAGCAGAGGCTTTCCAAACGATGCTGACGTCCCATAAAAAAGCAAGCATATGACAAACATCGACGATAAGTTCAGAAAACTTAAAAGCAAGAGTGTAACAAGTTATAAAAGTAGCATAGAATAATCAACATGAAATCTCATGCATCGCGAAAACATAACTCGCGTCATGCGGTTAACCCTAACTCAATAAATTACAACCTTGGAGGTGCACACTTACGGGATCATCCCAAACATTTACAATAAAGTATGTTATACAAGCCAAGTTTGAAATAGAAGGTGTAGTAGAAAAACCAGATGTTATTGGAGCAGTTTTCGGGCAAACAGAGGGCCTTTTTGGACCCGAACTTGATCTAAGAGAACTCCAAAAGACGGGACGCATAGGCAGAATAGAAATCGATTTACGTTCAAAGAACGACCGAACCACAGGAGCAATAACAATCCCGACCAGCCTTGACCGCGTAAGCACAGCGCTGATCGCCGCAAGCGTCGAAAGCATAAACCGTGTCGGTCCTTGCTCAGCCAAAGTTTTTCTGGAAAAAATAGAAGACATAAGAGAAGCCAGACGAAAAGTGATAATAGACCGCGCCAAAGAGATACTGCACAAATGGAACATTGAATCCATGCCAAACGTAGACGAAGTCTATAAGCAAATTTCTAATACGGTAAAACTAGGCAAAGTTGAAAAATACGGACCAGATGAACTGCCTGCAGGTCCTGAGCTTGAAAGTTCGAAAGAAATAGTAATTGTAGAAGGGCGAGCAGATATAATAAACCTAATGCGTTGCGGAATATTGAACACCGTAGCGCTTGAAGGAGCAAAAGTTCCAGAATCGATAAAAAAGCTTACTAAAGAGAAGGAAGCTACGGCGCTTTTAGATGGTGATCGCGGAGGCGATTTAATTCTTAAGGAACTCTTGCAAGTTACAAACATTCGTTTTGCTGGTCGTGCGCCTAGAGGCAAAGAGATCGAAGAGTGTAACTGCAAGGAAATCAATGAAGCGTTAGACACAAGAGTAGCAGTCAGCCAGTTGTACAAGCCTAAGAAAATAAAACCGAGGTTTGAAATTCCAAGCGAAATTAGCAAAGCGGCAAAAGCTTTACAAGGTACGCTCGAAGCGATTCTTCTCGACGAGAAGCTCAAGCAGATTGAACGATTACCAGTGAGTCAGTTGGCTGAAAAACTTCAACAGGTAAAAGATGTTGACACAGTAGTCTTCGACGGCATAATAACGCAGCGGATAGTAGATGTCGCTGGCGAAAAGAATATCAAACGGATAGTTGCATCCCGCGTCTCGGAAGCCGTTAAGCCTGCGTTAAACGTTGAACTCGTAACCTTTAAAGACACAGTACAAAGCTAATTCCCAGTGAAATCCAGTAGGCTTTTTAGCTTTTTCTCTATTTCAGGAGGCAACTTTCCGCCCTCAGCACAATAAGTCTATCAGGCTTTACGCTGAAGAAGTTCTACGACATCTGGGAAGTCTATTCCCAACGCTTTTACTTTCTCCAAGGTTGGCACTCCATTGGGGGTCCAACCACGCCGCTTATAAACTGCGTCCTTTAGCTTTTCATATTCTGCCTCACGATATTTCCTCAGCAAAGCCATTTTCTCCTCGGTTGACTTCCCCGCTGAGTCGATACCGAGTTTTTCTCTTAGCTGCTTATCGTAGCGTTCGCTGCGACTTTCGTACTCTTCCTTTGTTACAGGTCCAACCGCGCGGTAAGGTACTGTGTCCTGAGTCCGCGTTCCATAACCCATTCGCAAGCTAAAGATACGCTGGAAATTATAGACTTTTTCGCTCATAACTATTAGGTCATCAACGCTTACTTTCCTGCCTGTGACAGCGTAGAATAGTTTGGCGTAGTTTTCAACATGCCCGATAACCTTGGCGGGCTCTTTCGTCTGCTTGTTGCCTTCAGGCACAACATCGTTCCATGGAAGCTTGCATAGGCCGTTAAGCCCAAACCATGTGCGCCACATAGGAAACCAATGCAGATTCTCAGCTTTTTGCTCGAAAGTAGGCATTAAATTATGAACCATGTCAAGAAAAATCAGCCATGCCTCGTCATGTTGAGGACCTTTGAGAGTTAAACCGTAGCCGCCCTGCTGTGCTAAAGACTCCTTAGTCACGTACTCCGAGAACTCTAAGCCTTTAGATTCCATGCCGATGTCCTGCATAATCTCTATGTCTGCGCCGTACTTCTCTGCAAAGAGCTTTTTCATTCTGCGAACCCCTTGACCCACCACTATACCTAAACCTTCGCCATGTGCCATCTGATGTACAAGCTGCAATGCTGCGTCCTTGTTGCCAAAGCATAAGTCTAATCCTCCTGTTGCTTTCTTGTCGATTAAACCCATCTCGTAGCATTCCATAGCAAAGGCAGTTGCGGTTCCCACGCTAATCGTGTCCAAACCATAAATGTCGCAGTAGTAATTCATCTCAATAACGTGGTCCACATCAAAAATTCCGCAGTTGCTACCTACACCGGCAACGGTCTCATACTCAGGCCCAGTCACGAAAACTCTTTGGCCTTTGTAAGGCCCGGTTTTTAGCTCAAAATCTTTGACTACGTGGGCGCAGGACAAAGAACAGCCAAACCAGCAACCGTCAAAACCAGTGTGGAACTTCTTTCGGTACACTTCTCTGCCCAGCTTCTCCGCCTCTTTATGACAACCAAACTTGAAATTGTCCACCGGCAACAGGTCAAAATTGTTCATTGCAGATACAAGCTGTGACGAGCCAATGACCGCCATCTCATTCTGTTTCGGGTCAAGCGCCCTTATTTCCCTGTTATAAGCGGTGCCAATCTCTTTTACTAAATCAGCGTCAGCTGGACCGTTACCCTCAACAGTTATTCTGCCGGAATACTTAACCACAATAGCTTTCACCTTCTTATTGCGCAACACTGTTCCTATGCCACCTCTGCCCGCTTGCTTGAATCTGTGCACACGTCTAGCAACATCGTACCATGAAATGTTTAAGCACCCAATCAGTGTATGCTCAGCACCAGGACCTGATGAGACTACAGAAATGCTAAGTGGACTATCGCTGCCATACTTCTGCACCATAGCCTCTGTAATTAGATGCGTTTCCGAAGGAAGTCCATTTGCATCTTCAACTTGGACTCGATGTTCATCGCCATTGATGAATATAACAACTTCAGACTCAGGTTTGCCCTGAACCTCAAGAGCGTCCCAACCCGAAAATTTCAGGTAAGGACCAAAATAGCCACCTACATTAGAATCCACTATGATGCCCGTTAATGGCGAAATGGCTACAGCGATGCTTTTCCCACCACCAGGATAAACGGGAATACCGCCTAATGGACCTGCAGCTAAACACACTTCGTTTTCAGGCTCATACCAATTTATTATTCGATCTTTTGGCAGCGCGTTCCATAGCAACCAAACGTCAAAGCCACGACCACCGGTAAAGGTTTCTTTCATTTTATCCGAAACTGACTTACTCGCTATTTTCATTTCTGAAAGATTAACATACAAGGTTCGGTTGTTGTAGCCCCTTTTAATCTTCTTGGGGAAGTACGTGAAATCAACTTTCGTCATAATTCCACCAATGCCATATGGAAACTGAAAAGTGATAAAAGATAATAATAGACTTTTCGATGAAATTAGCTAATTTTTTTAACTGAAAACTATTTACATAATTAATAACTCTTTGGTTAGAAGCAAAAAATGAAGATCATTGAAAAAAACCTGCGCCAAAGCTTCGTCAAGGTCGTGCCAAGCTCTGATGACGATCTTTGGCACTTGTACAACGTTATCTATAAGGGCGATGAGGTTTACGCCTACTCATCAAGGACTATAAAGTCCGACAAGGAATATTCGCGACCAAAAAGCGGCGAGCGCGTCTCAGCGTTCATGGGAGTTAAAGTTGAGTCCGTAGCTTGGGACAAGTTTTTGGGTAAGCTGCGAGTGCACGGGTTAATAATTCATGCGCCTGACATAATTCCAACAGGCGCCCATCACTCTCTCAATATAGCCTTAAACCAACCCGCTACGATTGTGAAGAAGGAGTGGCCCAAACATCTTTTAGACAGGCTGAAACGGGCGAGCAAAACCGAAAAATCAATTATAATTTTAGCAATAGATGATGAAGGTTTCGCCCTTGCAGAGACGCGACAGTACGGCGTAGATATCAAAGTGGAGGAACGCATTAAACTACCTGGGAAGAATGAAGCCGATAAACGTTCAGCTGCCACAAGAGAATACTTCAAGCGAGTGGTCAACAGTCTAAATCAGCTTTGGACTTCGAGACACAGCCCAATAGTAATCGTGGGCGTGGGGTTCGTAAAAAATTCTTTCGTAAATTATCTGTCAAAAGAAGAGACGAATATAGCCAAGTCATTGTTGGATGTTAAAAGCGTCAATAATGGAGGTGTAAGCGGCATTTACGAAGCCCTACGATCAGGGGTACTCTTAAAAGCAGCAAAGCAAATGCGAATCATTGGCGATACCACTATCGTGGAAGAAGTTATGAAGCGTCTGGGAAAAAGCGAAGCCACAATCATCTATGGCCTGGAAGGGGTTGAGAAAGCTGTACAAATTGGTGCGGTAGAAACGCTTGTTTTAGCAGACACGATGCTGCGTGAAGCAGGGGAAGAGCAGCGTTTACATCTAGAAAAGCTCATGCGCGAAGTTGAACAGCACAGAGGATGCATAACCGTTGTTAGCACGGAACATGAGGCAGGTACTAAACTAATCGCGTTAAGCGGGATTGTAGCGCTTCTGCGTTTTCCTGTTCACGTTAATTTTCAAAAATGAGTAGGCATATGCGCATTTTCTCTTTTAAAAGGCTTCTTTTTGCTCAGCATACGCCTGATTTTTTTATAGCAAACTTCGAATTTGCTGCTCTGTCAATTCGTTGGCGCTCGAGTAGTCCTTGTCAAGGTTGATTATTTTCTTCCGATGTCGAGTTCCATCGGTCCCATAAAGGTGTTTATTTTTCGTGAACGAATAGACCTGAACCCAGCTCTGAGCATGGAATCTGCAACATGTCCCTCGCTAACCCCGATTTCCTGCCCCATTAAAGCCATAGATAATAGGCTTAAAACAATGGATTCAGGCTTTGTTCCCTCATGTGTCTCCCCAAAAGGGAAAAGAGAAACGAAGACACCACTCGGATTGAGGGCTTCATACACTTTTCTAACTACTGTGTCAATCTCAACTGCGAATTGCAGTACGCCAGACGCCCAGCCCAGATCGTATCCTTCACC
>Ga0209427_10004366_pt1 | contig 16344 bp, 12 predicted proteins | sample DeeMarSWOR136_30_FD_187465 | JGI IMG/M metagenome (GOLD analysis project Ga0209427, IMG submission 187465) | Marine sediment microbial communities from White Oak River estuary, North Carolina - WOR-1-36_30 (SPAdes) (version 2) | ecosystem: Environmental > Aquatic > Marine > Intertidal zone >...
AATATGCGGTCGCAGAGCTCCTCTACTTCGTTCATCTGGTGTGTGCTCAGAATCAAGGCTTTACCTTGATTACTCAGGTCAGCGACCATCCTTTTCAGTAACTCTGTGTTAACCGGGTCTAGACCGGCAAAGGGTTCGTCAAGAATAACAAGTTCCGGGTTATGAATAATAGTAACGATGAACTGGATAATCTGCCCCATGCCCCGGCTCAACTCCTCAATCCTCTTTCCTTTGTGGGGCAGCATACCTGTTTGGTTGAGCAGCTCATCAGCTTTTTCCTCGGCTGAGTGCCTGTCCATACCCTTGAGCGAGGCAAGGTAGATGATAGAGTCGATGGCAGTCAGCTTCCTATAAAGTCCTCTTTCCTCAGGCAAGTAGCCAAGCTTATTCTTGCTAACTTCACTCAACTTCTCGCCGAGGATTGTCACGTCGCCCGAGTCTGGCTTGATGATGTCCATCATCATCCTTATAGTGGTGGTCTTGCCCGCACCATTAGGACCAATTAGACCGAATATCTCACCCTGAGCGACAGAAAAGGATAGATTATTAACCACAGCCTTATCTGCGTAGGACTTGACTATATGGTTAACTTCAACTGCAGGCATAGTAAAGGCAAACTTCTCCAATATTTATGTATGTATAATAGCACGTCAGTAGTAGTGTTGTTAATTATGATAAATCGTCATTATGTTCAATCAGGTAACGATACAAACTAATGTATTTTAAATTCGTGAGTGCAGAATCCCCCACTTGTGTCAACCCTGCTATTCTGCCATTGAAATTAGATCAAAAGTCGCTAAGATAAATATTACTGTTAAAAGTGAAAGCGCGCCTCAGGGTTTCCTGTATCGCCTTTGGTGCCGTTTCCGTTGATATTTGGAATATTTCAAGAAGGATATTATCGGGGGCTACAGCTATTATATATCTTAGGTAGCCATGCTCTCTGATCTGCCCGGCGAAGCGGAAACCTTTGCCTTTCATATGCTTTATCAGTGCATCCAAGTCATCAGTCTGAATGCCCAGATGATGGTACGCGCCACCTCCCCCCTGCTTTGGTGGCTGGTCATACACGTTAATCTTGCCTGAGCCTACGGCTAACATTATATTTCGGGCACCAGCTATCTCCATATCAAATAAAACCTGTGCACCAAACATATTTTGCCAGAATTGAAGGGTAGTCTCTATATCAGAGGCTAAAATGTGAGTGTGGTGGAGTTGTATCCGCATAAATCTCCTTTCTTACGCTTACAGGTGGCTGGTCATATTGCTTTGCCATTTCGGCCGAGTACAATACCATTAATCACCTGGCGATAATATGAGACGGTTGGAGGCGGCACCTTCAACCTGTGCTCGCGTCCAGAGCATAGTATGATATTCAACTTTACGCCAAGGCTCAATCATATCATCATAGTGCTCGCTATAGGGGTGACCGCTCTGACCAGTAGTATGGACAGCGATGCTTTGTGTGAAATCACTCAAATCGATAATCATACGCATTGAGGTTAACCAAGCCACCGAAAAATTATGGAGGGGCACTACCCACACGGTATTGTTTATCGTCTCTGTGCTGCCGCTAACAGCGACCGGGCCTCGATTGACGATATTCTCAACTAAACCAATACCACTCAGTCCAAGCGGAGTACTGACAAATGTCGCTGTATGCAGGTCACCCCATCTCCAGTTATCACGATTCTTGCCAAGCATGGTCACCGTTGCTACATATCCCTCTCTAAAGGAACGAACCAGAATGTCATCGCGGGTTTCGGTTATGTCTTCGGTGGTAATATCGTCCCACCACGGACTGTTTGGTTCTTGCACAAGCAAAGATGTAGCCAGCATTTCCCGGGCGATACCATAAACTGGGATGTCTTCACCCACCTGGTCGGTATATAAATTATCTACTAATCGTGCCCAGAATTGAGCATATAATGCAGCATGAGGGCTCTCCATATCACACTGGTAATCCCACTCGAGTAGCCAATCACGAGCTTCAACCAGTTCAACATCGTCGAATCGTAAATCGGCGAGATAAGGCACCAGTTCTTCAGCGTTAATCAGCTTATTATCGCCTTGAATGGCCTGGAAGGTGAAGATGCTGTGTGGTGCGCCATCTTCCAGCATCTCGGTAATCCGCTCCGCACGATATACATAGTTCCACTCCCGGCTGATTATGTAATTTTTTGCTTCGCCCAATTCTTGGGCCAACTGGTTATAATATTCCAGCGGGACGACTGCCTGGTTAGCAGTCGCAATATAGCCGCGTGTCGGATTAAATAGGCGGGGCAGGCTATCATACGGGATGAAACCCTGCCATTCGAACTCGTCTGTCCAGCCTGGAACAGGTAGGAGTCCACTATGGTTTATGTTTCGGATCGGAATGCGACCAGGCATCTGATAGCCAATGTTGCCTTCTACATCTGCATAAACTACATTCTGTGAAGGAACATCCCAATACTCCAGAGCGCTGTGGAACTCTGGCCAATTCGTTGCTTTATTCAGTTCAAGAATCGCCTTAGAGACCGTGCCCGGGTCTAAAGCTGTCCAGCGTAATGCCAGCGGGTTCTCATTATTGAAGCCCATGCTCTCGCCCGTTTCTTCATCTATCTGATTATCAGTTATAATTGGACCGAGGTGTGTTTCACGAACCTGAATAGTGATTGGTTCCTCTCCATCTCCAAAATAGATAGTTTCGTTGCGAACTGTCATATTGCGCCACTCACCGTTCCACTCGTATTGAAGCTCATTATCGGGATTAACACGGATGCGATACAAGTCAAACACATCTGGATTCGTGTTGGTAATCCCCCAGGCTATTGAGTGATTGTGGCCAATGACAATTCCCGGTGCCACTGGAAATGCGAAGCCTACTACATCAAAAGAGGACTCCTCGCTGGAAGGATGGCAGTGTAAGCCGATTTCATACCAGATAGAAGGCATCTGTATGCCCAGATGTGGGTCATTAGCCAGTAGCGGCTTACCGCTTTCGGTCATACTGCCACCCACCACCCAGTTATTGCTGCCAATTCCTTGACCATACCCGAAACCCAGACCCATATCAGGTAAAGTGATCTCGGTAGTTAGCACATCAGTGTCACTAGGCCGAGGCGCATTACCAGCTTTGGTGCTTCTAACGGGTTCCCGGGAACTTAGCTCTTCTGGTTTAATGATAGTGGGGCTTTCTGTATATGGCCAGGATGGTGTAAGCCACTGGTCGGTCATTTCCTGCCCAATTAGTTCGTAGAGTTTAGAGCGTATTTCCTCCGTTCTGAATCTTGGGCCCATGTCCCAAGCTATCAACTTTGAAAATACGAGCGTATCGGCAGGTGTCCACGGCTTGATTTTAATATCAATGCCTATCAAATTCAGTATGCCGTATTCAAGAGCCAGGTCACTGGAGTCCCGGCTGGTGATGTACGCGTTGACGCCATCTGCAAAAGCTTGCAAGATAGCCATAGTCTCTCCGTCACAATTACTTACCTCTTGCTCAGCTACGCGCCGCAAACTGAGAGTACGAGTTAGAATGTCTGTGGCCAGCGACTGGTGATTCTTACCAGTTAGTTCCTCAACGGTACCACTTCCGGCGTGGCGAAAGAGTTCCATCTGCCACCAACGGTCTTGAGCTTGAGTATATCCCTGGACAAAAAATAGGTCCTGCATGTTGCTAGCGTAAATGTGGGGGATACCCCATTCATCGCGCACTATTTCGACCCTATCGTTCAGCCCGGGTATTATCAGTTCTCCGTCATGCTCAGGAAGCGGCCCATGGGTTAGATGGTAAAACATGACGTAGACAACAACAAGAAAAACTATTATAACGGCCAAGACGACAGGTAAAACAACTCGAGTAACTCTCTTCATCTCTGTATCCCACAATTAAACCACGAGATGGATCCATTAAAAATGAATTCATAATTTACTTGCCTCTTACATTCAGCAAATCTTAGCGTCAGTTTGATTACGTGTCAACCGTTTAAAGCTTTTGGGCTTACAAATCCATCAGACCTAGGTCTTGAACAATCCGTCATTTTGTTTCAATACCACCAGTACATCTTTAGTTTCGGTGTTGATGTATAATTGATGTGGAGGCTATGATGAAAAACATTATGGAAATCTTAGCCTTTCACGATGAGCGCATGGTTCCTAACTGGCTATACCACGGATTCATACTTTGTGACGCCAGCAAATTACCTGCACTAAGAACTGAGTTGCTCAATGCAAAGATGGTGGCCAACTGTGAACTTAATAAACGAATTCATTTCAGTGGACTAAGGTCATCGAGTCATGGTAGTTCCAAGACGAAAACAGCTGTAAATTACTAGAGTTGTCGTCGATGGAGGCTGTCGGGTCAAATTGTGAGGCTTAAAACGAGTTCAAAAATTCTACCTATTGTCACCCCAGCTCCACCAAATGCAATACGGTCTATAGTAGCAAGTGCTGTTCGAATCCAATCCGCTATATATAACCCCTTTGCCCCCGGAGAAATGCTGTCCCAATGTTACTCTACCTAGGTTTGACGCCATAAGACCACTATGTTACAGTAGAGAAGCTCAGTACCATCCCCTTAAACAACTGTGGCTAACTAGCTAATAGAACAGGAGAGGTGTGACACTATGGATTTTATACTCAGTGAGGAGCAAAAGATGCTTCAGTCTATGGTCAGAGATTTTACCCAGAAAGAGGTTGAACCTCGCTGGCAGGAAATGGAGGAGGAACGGCGCATTCCGGATGACCTTCTAAAAAAGTTTTATGAAATCGGTCTTCTGGGTATGACGGTGCCAAGGGAATATAATGGTACAGGGGCAGGTGGTTTTCCGCATCTGCTGGCTATTGAGCAATTAGCCTATTCCGGAACTCCAGCTTGGTGGCTGGCAGCCTTTAATAATAGTCTGCCTGAGACCATCTGTGAATTCGGCACGCCAGAGCAGAAGGAGCGGTTTGTCAGCCACATGTTTGATGGCACCAAGTGCTTCAGTATTCAATTCACCGAGCCGGATACAGGTTCTGATCCCACCGCACTGATTACCACCTCACGACCCGATGGTGATTACTACATTATCAATGGCCAGAAGCGTTTCAGTACCTTCGGTGCTAGAAATGGCACAACCATCTGCTGGACAAAAGATGAGACCGATGGCTGCACTGCCTTCCTCGTGGACAAGAACTGCGAGGGCTATACAGCGCCTAAGATTTGGGAACTCATGGGGGCGGGTGGTATTGAGCCGGCAGACGTATACTACGAGGATGTGCGTGTACATAAAGACCAGATGCTACACGAAAAGGGAAAGGGCATGGACGTCCTCCTTTACTGGATAGCTATCGAGAAAGTGGAAGGCTGTATAGTGGCTACGGCACTGGCCCAGGCAGCCTTGGACGAGGCTGTTCAGTATGCTAAGAGCCGCACCGCCAGAGGCCGGCTGATGTCGGACATGCAGGGTATCCGTTTTGAGCTGGCTGATATGTACGCTAAAATCGAGGCCTGTCGCTGGATGACCTATCGGACGGCCATGCTCCACGAGACGGGTGACCGCCGCTTCCAGACGGAAGCCGCCGCCTGCAAGATCTTTGTCCAACCAGTTATAAATGAGGTTATAGCTGTAGCCTTAAGGCTTCATGGCGGCTATGGTTATACCAAGGATTTCAAGATTGAACGGTTGTACCGTGCCCAGCCCGGTAACATGGTCATCTCAGTAAGTCTGGAGATTAATAAGGCCATTGTCGGGGCTTCACTCGTCAGGTAATAACAGGGCATTGGGGAAGATATCAGAAGAGCTCCGGTAAGTCGGCTCTCTATACGGGAGAGGTAGTACGACGTATCATTTACCGACATACAAGCCGTGCTGAATCGGTGCGATGATAGAGTTGCGGAGTATATGAATTGAGCTCTGCCAGAGTAAGATTCTGGCTTTGTGACGTCGAGTCACAGGAATGACTAAACAGGAGGTTCATAATGGAGGTTAGTTGTTTAAAGATTACTAAGGTGGGAGGTGTAGCCACGGTCACCCTTAATCGTCCGGAGAAGAAAAACGCTCTTAGCCCCCAACTCTTCGAAGAGCTGGGCGAGACACTAGATAAGCTATCTGCCGACCAGGAAGTTGGTGCTCTAGTCATAACGGGCGGTGAGGCTGTCTTTTCAGCTGGGATGGACATCGCGGAAATGATGAAGCTCAAGCCAGAAGAGACCTATCACTTTTGGAATTTTGGATACAACATCGTATTCGAAAAAATATATAACTTCAGGGTTCCAACTATTGCTGCTGTAAGTGGGTATGCCTTGGCCGGTGCCTTTGACCTAGCCGTGAGTTGCGACTTTCGGATAGCATCTGAAACGGCAATCTTCGGTCAGCTTGAGGTGGATGTACATTTATCTCCAGGGATTGATCGCCTGTGGAGGCTTGTGGGTTTGAGTCGAGCCAAATATTTGGGATTAACCTGTGAGCGTATCGATGCTCAAGAGGCGTATCGTATTGGTCTGGTCGATAAGATAGTTAGTGTAAACGAACTCCTGCAAAAGGCTCAGGAATGGGCCCTTAGATATGTTTCCAAGCCACGCCAGGCATTGGAGAAAGCGAAGCAGTCATATATAAACGTCATAAATATGGACCATAAGGCAGCCGTTAATTATGAAACCCTGCTGCTATGTCATCTCTTCGATACGGAAGAACGTAAAGAGATAATGCAGAGATTCATAAGGAAGTAAAGACTCAAATTATACCCTGCACTTTCCCCATGAGAACTCCATACAGGAATTGGTTTCGGTTCTAGATGTTGTCTCCTCAGGCCAACCATTACCATCAAAAGATGGTAAAAGCCTCCGCTAGTCCATAATTCATATTGTTCCAAATTTACGTTTGTAGCGGGTTCTATTCACAAATCTCTTTGGGGGTTTTCACCGAGGTGCTCATTTCGTCATTTCGTTCAATTTTACCGGCCAGTATTGGTAAACCCGCAGGGATGTTCCCTACCGAGATAGGTTACGCCTTGGAGGCACTCGGAAACCCTTAGCCAGTAGTGCACAATACGTCGGAAACTCATGAGTATTGTAGGGGTTCGGTATGCTTTTTCAAAGGCAGAAAAAGCCTGTTATAGGTCAGACACTGTGCACCTTAACTAGGTTAGTGCTTCCTGGGACACTCAGTGGAAGTCCGGCGGTGATCACCACGAGGTCGCCCCTCCTAGCAATACCTGTCTCTAGCGCAACTTCTCTCGCTAGCTCGAAGACTTCCTCTAGGTTTGCAGGCTCGGGCTTTTCAATAGGAAGAACTCCCCACGCCAAGGAAAGGCGTCTAACAACGGTTTCGGAGGGCGTCACGGCTAGAATAAGGTGTTGTGGCCTGTATTTCGATAACCGTAAAGCCGTAGTTCCGCCAGAGGTAAAAGCTATGATGGCTCTGGCCTGCACTTGGTTGGCTACCTGGCAAGCTGCTCTGGCCGTTGCGTCATCGACCTCGGGTAGAATATCCTGCCGCCTTTCACGGAGCATCTGCTCGTAAGGAAGCGCTGCCTCAGCCTCTAGGGCTATTCTTACCATTGTCTCGGTAGCTTCGACTGGGTAACTTCCCGTGGCTGTTTCCTCGGAGAGCATCAGAGCATCACTGCCGTCGAGGATGGCGTTAGCCACATCAGTCGCCTCTGCCCTAGTCGGGGTGGACGACTGGACCATTGACTCAAGCATCTGGGTGGCTGTTATTACCGACTTTCCACGGCGATTGGCCTCCTTTATAAGCTGCTTCTTGGCCAATGGTACCTTCTCAATGCTTATCTCAAGTGCTAGGTCTCCCCTTGCTACCATTATCCCATCGCCAACCCCAAGTATTGCATCGTTTTGTTCTAAAGCCTGTGCCTGCTCTATCTTAACGATGACAGGCATGTCAGAGTTCATCTTTTTAAGCAGTGCCTTGACCTCTTTTACCTGTCGTACCGAGGAAATGAGAGAGAGCGATGAAATCAACTTTCCGGGAGTTAGCGAACTCGAGGTGTTCACCAAAGACGGCTCTGATGTCCCCAGCACGGCGTTTCAGTCCGGGGAGGTCAAGTAGGATACCAGTGGGGAGTTTGAGATTTTGGCTAAGCGAGCGAACTTTGGAAATGAGTTGGTTATGCTCCTCAAGGGTGCCATGGGCCAAGTTAAGCCGTACGATGTCCATACCACCTTTCAACATCCTTTCAATAACCTCGGGAGAACTGCTGGCTGGACCCAAGGTGCAGACTATCTTAACGTGGCGCTTCGTTTTGGCTTGGTTCATTGGGCACTCCATTATAGCATATAGCATATCGGGAGTCTCACAGTTTTCAGCGGTGGCTCAAGAAAACAAAGCTGCTCGCTTGCTCATAAGCACCATATAGAAAACGTAAGTGTCGACCAATTCATTGGGCTGTTACCCTAGGGTATACTCTATTGCCAGTTGTCGGCAGGTGGCTTTAATGCTAAAATTACCTCTGATATTAGTTACTGAGTCGGATAGTCAGATTACGGACCATTTCGGCAGAGGCACAGATTGTGACTATGTTAAAAGCTGGTACGATTATCACCGTGCCTTGTATTATCGCTGATTACATAGTTACTGAATATATGTATTGCCTGTCTTCGGGGGAAAACGCAGTGACAAAGAGTAATGGAACCTATTATCAACATCGCCCGCCCTGACTTTCGAATAGACTTCAAGAAAGAAACGGAAAGATTATATTGTCCTGACTGGAAACGAAAACGGAGGTTAAATGCAATGGATATTAAGAATGTGTTTGTAATGGGTGCTGGAGTAATGGGTAGCGGCATAGCCCAGGTTGTCGCGGCGGCAGGCTATAATGTGACGCTAATGGATATCAACGTGGAGATCACAAACAAGGCTATGGCTAGCATCGGAAAGAGCCTTGACCGCATGATTAAGAAAGGCACCATTCAGGAGAGCGACAAATCAAGCATACTGTCCAGAATTAAAACCACTACCGATGTAAAGGATGTTCGAGATGCCGACCTGGTGATAGAGGCTGTGCTGGAGGAATTGGAATTAAAGTTAAAGGTTTTCAAAGAGTTAGACAGCTTATGCCCCGAACATACTATCCTGGCTTCGAACACATCAGCGCTTCCCATCGGCGCTATTACAGCCGCTACCAAAAGACCAGCAAAGGTCATCGGCATGCACTTCATGAACCCAGTACCGGTGATTAAGGGAGTTGAAATAATCCCGACGAGACATACAGCAGATGAAGTGGTAGAAGTCAGCAAATCATTTGTTACCAGCTTGGGCAGAGAGCCATGTGAAGCCAGAGACTACGCGGGCTTCATAGCTACACGGTTGGTGAATGCTCTGATAAATGAAGCAACCCGCTGTGTTATGGATGGTAATAAGCCTGAAGAGGTTGATAAAGCAATGAGGCTTTGCTGCAACCTTCCCATCGGTCCTTTAGAGCTTTGTGACCTAGTAGGTGCTGAGATTGTGTTACACGGTATGGAAACGCTACAAACGGAATTTGGTGACCGATGGCAGCCTGCTCCACTGCTAAAATCTATGGTTCGTGTTAGTGACCTTGGCCGTAAGACGGGACGTGGTTTTTACGATTACACTCAGAAATAATAGCTGTCATCTCTGCATAGCTAATAGTGGAAGAAATTGAATGGGAGACAGCAAAGAAGGAGGGCGGAAAAGAAGTAAATGCGTGATCACGATGATAATGGTGTGGTAATTGTAAGTGCGGTTAGAACCCCATTTGGCAGGTATGGTGGTTCGCTTAAGGATATTGACTACTATGACTTGGGGGCTATCCCTATGCGAGAAGTGCTCAACCGGGTCAAAATCAGTCCGGAAGTAGTCGGGGAGGTTTTCTGGGGAGTAGGCGATACATCTCCGTGTAAAGACCCCTACACCCCTGTTGCTGCTAGGCAGTCTCTTATCAAGGCAGGTCTTCCCCATGAGACACCATCAATTTCATTCGATATGGCCTGTGTATCAGCGATGCACGCGGTTAAGCTGGCGGCAATGACAATAAGGCTAGGTGAGGCAGATGTGGCTATTACTGGGGGAGCTACATCCTTCAGCCAGGAGCCACTCGTTGTGAGAGGGCTTAGGTTTAACGGTAACAGATTGGGCGATGTTAAGATGGAGGACCCGCTATTTGCACTTGGCTATAAAGATTTTAATCCGGTGGCCGTTGACAGTGATAATGTAGCCTTCGAATATGGTATAGACAGACAGGAGCAGGATGAGTGGGCATTGAGAAGTCATGCAAATTACGGTAATGCGTGGAATGCAGGCAAGTTTAAAGATGAGATAATGACACTTACCATCCCACAAGCAAAAGGTGAGCCAAAGGTTTTGGATATTGATGAGCAATATCGTCCAGACACAAGTATGGAAAGGCTGGCTAAGTTGAAGGCAGTATATGGCACCAGAGCAATCACTGCCGGTAATGCTCCCGGTATGAATGATGGGGCTACAGCAATCCTGATAATGGCGCGCAGAAAGGCTAAGGAGCTTGGCCTTGAACCATTAGCAACGGTGGTTGCTCAAGTATCAATTGCCATTAATGCCAGTCGTATGCCTGAGGGACCGGCATATGCTTGGCAGAAGGTTCTTAAGAAGGCAGATTTGACCATAGATGATATGGCAGTCATGGAAATAAACGAGGCTTTCGCCTGCGTGCCCTTGGTATCTACCAAGTTGGTTGCCGGAGATGATAAGAAAAAGCTTAAAGAGATCAGGGACAGGACGAATATCAACGGTAGTGCCATAGCCATCGGCCACCCCAATACAGCCAGTGGGGCAAGAATTATTATGAACTTAGTGTATGAATTAAGGAGGAGAGGTGGTGGATACGCCTTGGGTGGCATTTGCGGAGGTTTAGCCCAAGCCGATGCCACTATAATTAAAGTGGATTAGTTTTTGGTTAAAACTGAGCCGTTAGCTTCGAATCCACCTTAATGGATCAAGATGGAACCGGTTCACAAGAGTTTTTCCGGCTGTTCTGGTTGAAGGACGTGGTTAACCTAATTCAACTTGTGGCAACTGTTCGAGTGCAGCTTGTATGAGCTCTTCTGGTATGGGCTGGTCTGAAACTACGCCTTCGATAAAATCCTTAAAATCAGCAAGGTCAAGATTGTTGTTAGAGTTCAGCAGGAATAGGATTTTCTTACTTTCATTCTTTTGTTTGCAGGTCAGAGCTTCGTCTAAAACGGCTGCTATCGTGTAGGAAGATTCAGGAGAAGGTATTATGCCCTCGGCTCGGGCGAAGGTTATTGCTGCCTCAAAGGCTTTTCGTTGTGTGCAGACCTTTGCTTCAATCTGCTTTTCACGGTATAAGGCACTGATTAGAGGTGATATTCCATGGTAGCGCATACCACCAGCGCGGATATCTGGTGGAACGAAGCTGTGACCCAAGGTATACATTTTTAGTAATGGCGTTAGACTTGCTGTATCTGCATAGTCATACGCGTACCGGCCTTTAGATAGGCTTGGGGCAGATGCTGTTTCAACTGCAATCATCCGGGTATTCCGACCGCGGTCTACATAAAAAGGAAAAACAAGACCACCGAAGGCGCTACCTCCACCCACGGCACAGACGATAATATCTGGATTCACACCAGCTTGGCGCATTTGAATTCGTGCCTCAAGTCCAATGATGGTCTGGTGTAGCAGAATATGATTCATTACCGTGCCCCACGATAACTTTGTGTCATCTCGAGTGCTGGCTTCTTCGAAAGCCTCACTCAAGGCAGTGCTCAAGCTGCCAGGTGAATTTGGATCTTGAGTAAGTAATTTCTTCCCTGTGAGTGTATTCTCACTTGGGCTAGGAATGACCTCAGCTCCCAGTATCTCCATGGCGTAGCGTCCATATATCTTTTCTTCATAGCTAGAGCGTACCATGTATACTTTACATTGTATGCCAAAATAATTGCATGCGATAGCCAGTGAGACTCCCCACTCACCATTTCCAGTAGCTGTGACTAGGTGTTTTACATTCTCGCTGGCGGCATAATATGCCTGAGCAATAGCTGTGTTTATTTCATGACTTCCCGATGGGCCATTACCCTCATATTTATAAAAAATTCGTGCTGGTGTTCCCACAGCTTTCTCAAATCTTTCGGCACGGTATAGAGGTGTCGGTCTCCAGCTGGAGTAAACCTTGTGAACCTCTCGTGGAATAGGCATGTATTGTTTCTTTCTCTCCAGCTCCTGCTCTGCAATGGAATAAGGTACTAGTTGTTGCAAGTCATGGTGGCTCAGTGGATAACCACTTGTACTCATCATAGGCGGTAGGTCAAAATCTAGATTAGGAACGATATTAAACCATTTATCAGGTAAGTCCTTTGCTGCGAGTAAAATCCGCATTTAAGCACCTCCTTCGTAATTATATAATCTTGGTTAATCACTGTATACTATACCAGCATGTAGTTTAAGTAGCAATCCTCCTTTTGTAGAATTCATAGAATGATTTTTATTATGGGTTAAAATACATCGCCAGTATACATCATGGGTAAGAAATATTATAATACGTCAAGAGATGTCAAAGCTTTAGCTGGCATGCTTACACTCTTTACGAGTAGATATGCAAGAGAAGTATATTAGAAAACCTGGGGACAGGATATTGCGCCCGATTAAGCCTCGCGTTAGACCATGGCGAGTTCTGCTCCCGATAGTGCCCGAACCGAGAGGTGGTGGGGCATCGTCCCTAGTGCTAATATATGGCTTTGCTGGGCTCATAGCATGCGGTACCATTTTGCTCATGCTGCCAATATCGACCCATACTGGGCAGTTGACGTCCCCTGTGGATGCTCTTTTCACCGCGACTTCCGCTGTGTGCGTCACCGGTTTGGTTGTGGTAGATACGGCGGATTACTGGAGTTTTTTTGGTCAGATAGTAATCCTGGTCTTAATTCAAGCAGGTGGCTTTGGTTTTATGACCAGTGCTACGGTCTTTTTGCTAGCATTTGGGCGCAGGATTGGGCTTCGAGAAAGGTTGCTCATCAGAGACTCAATGGGTCTAGCGCAGCTAGGGGGCCTGGTCAGAATTGTCAAACGAATGGCGTTATTCACTGTGGCTGTGGAACTCATTGGAGCCGCACTATTCTATCTTCATTTCTCTACCCAATACTCTCCCGGGACTGCTGGGTGGATATCATTATTTCAATCCATCTCGGCTTTCAACAATGCCGGCTTTGACCTGTTTGGTGGCTTTAGGAGCTTGTTAAACTATCAGGGTGTTCCCTTGGTGGTATTACTTACAGCAGTCCTCATTTTTGTCGGTGGTATTAGCTTTATAGTATTGTCTGATATGGTCAAGTTTCGAAGTTGGGGCAGACTATCACTCGACAGCAAGATAGTTCTGTCTACCACCTTGTCACTGCTAGCATTGGGGATAATAGTTATCCTATTAACGGAGTCTGGTGACCTTGCTACTCTTGGCGCAATGTCGCAACCGCAGAGACTGCTTAATGCCTTCTTTCAGTCTGTAACGGCAAGAACTGCGGGCTTCAGTACAATAAACGTAGCCAATATGACTGCCTACTCGCTCTTCTTCATCATGCTTTTGATGTTTATCGGCGGAGCTTCAGGCTCAACTGCCGGTGGCATAAAGGTCAATACCTTCGGCATGCTCGCCGCAACAATCTGGAGTACGATTAAGGGAAAGGAACATGCTGGAGCATTTGGGAGAGAATTTACAATCCAACAGATAAATCGAGCGCTTTCCGTAGTAATGATATCTCTCGGTATAATGGTGTTAATGGTCTTCCTACTCACAATTACAGAAGAATTCGGTTTTCTTAATCTGGCCTTTGAGACTGTCTCTGCATTTGCCACAGTAGGCTTATCGACAGGTATTACACCTAGTCTGTCAATGGCGGGTCGGATAATCATTATCATCACCATGTTCGCTGGTCGGCTGGGACCTCTTACCCTGGCACTGGCTCTGATTCAACGCCAGCAACCAACTACGTATCGATACCCTGAAGAGACGGTTAGGATTGGCTAGAAATAGGAGGTTAGCATGAAAAAACAAATAGTAGTCATAGGACTGGGACGATTCGGAATCAGCGTCGCCACGACACTGTCTAGTATCGGCCATGATGTACTGGCTATAGACAAAGAGGAGGGAAGTGTCCAGAATATAGCACCACAAGTAACACACGCTATCCAGGCGGATGCAACTAACGAGTCTGTTCTCAAAGAGCTCGGGATTGGTAACTTTGAGATAGCTATAGTGGCAATGGGGTCAGCCATTGAGAGCAACGTGCTATCTACAATTCTGTTGAAGAAACTGGGTGTGCACTACGTAATAGCCAGAGCTAATGATGAACTTCACGGCAGTATCTTGGAGAAGATTGGGGCTGACATTGTGATTTACCCGGAGCGTGAAACGGGGACCAGAGTAGCCCATGGAGTGACATTGCTTGATGTCTCTGACTATATGACAATAGCACCCGGATACGGTGTCGCCAAGTTGGCAGTACCGCCTCACATTGTTGGTGAGAGACTATCTGGAATTGGGTTTGGTAGCGAGGGCGAGTGGAAAGTGGCAGTGCTGCTCATTCAACGTGGGAAGGAGGTTATAGTCACTCCCGGCCAGCGAGAGGTGATCAAGGCTGACGATGTCCTTGTATTAGCGGGAAGTGACGAAAATTTGGAGAAGTTATTGGCTGGGCTCCGAGAGAACGCAACTGAGCAATAGATAGCCTGATTCCGCATCACGAAGGTAACGAATATATTGAGTATTACCCACTATAGGTCACAGATTGAGGTTGCTTTACCCCGCGTAGTATAGCCGAGAGACTCAAACCTCCTTCATCCTCGAGAATTCTCAAATAGTATGAAACACAGGAGCATACCGCCCCGGCTTAGATGCCAAGTCTTTGTCTAGCATCTTTTGTGGAGCAAATTATGGGCTACGGGCTCACAATAAGTGCCAAACCAAAACCAAGTATAGTCGCTGCTCCCACTATGGCTATAATGATAATCGCTAATTCCAGTTGGGTGAGCAATCTACTGGCAAGCCCCTTCACTCTGTCCAAAGCCTCACTGGCTAACTTTAGAGCCTCCTCTGCTTTAGCTGAAAAGCGTCCTACTTCTGCAGCCGTCTCCTGGTGAGCCTTCTCCATTTTTGTTGCTATTTCGTCGGCTTTCCTGCTTGCATCAGAGGCGAGGGACCTTGCACCTCTCGCGGCTTCCTCAGCATGTTCCGATGCTTTTTGTGACATATCGCCGGCTGTTTCGGCTACTTTCCTGGCTTCTTCTGAAGCCTTCGTAGCTGCTTTAGCCGCCGCCTCAGCCGCTTTGGCTAGTTCTTCAGCCCTGCTTACTAACTGATGCAGGGTTTGGGTTGCGGCCTCGACAGCTTCATCACCAGCTCTATCAACCAACTCGGCTTTTTGGCGGGTTTTCTTGGCTACATCAGAACCAATGGCTGCTGCCTCTTTAGCCTTTTTGCCTGCCGCACCAACTCTCTCGGAGATTGCTCCTGATACTTTAGATGCTGCCTCGATAGCTTCATCTCCGGCTAGGTCAGCTGCCTCAGCCTTTCTACCAACTTCATCGGCCGTGCGGAACGCGGTATAAGCTGCCCTTTTAGCTCTCTTGCCAGCCTCATCTGCCTTTCTGGCTGTGCCTAAAGTTGGGCTCTTTACTGTTTCGGCACGAGCTGCATCAGCTGCTCTCGCAGCTTCATCAGCTTTGTTGCCGGCGTCAGTCGCTGCTTTGATAGCCGCTTCAACAGCTTTTTGAGCTAGCCTGGCTGTTCTCTCGGCTCTGGCTGCCTCTGCCTCACTGGTTTTGGTAGTAACTTCTTCAGCAGCCCTTGTTGCTACGCCAGATGCCTCCGTGGCATGCTTTACTGCCGCTTCAGCTGCCTCCTTTGCCTCTTCAACTTTGGCAGCCGTTTCCTCAGCAGCGGCTCTCATTGCTGCTTCGGCGGCATCTTTGGCTAATGCTGAAGCCTTCGTAGCTACTTCAGCAGCCGCCTCAGCTGCTTTGGCTAGTTCATCAGCCCTGCTGACCAACTGGTGCAAGGCTTTAGCTGCTTCCTCGATGGCTTCATCTCCGATTTGGTCGGCTTGCTCGGCTTTCTTACGCGTTTTGTCAGCTACCACAAAGCCGGCAGCCGCTGCCTTTTTGCTATCTTTACCGGCCTCATCCGTCCTTTCGGCGATTATTCCCGATACTCTAGATGCTGCGCCAATAGCCTCTTCACCAGCCACGGCGGCAGCCTCCGCTTTCCTGCTGGTTTCATCGGCTGCCTGAAAAGCTATAGCGGCTGCTCTTTTTGCTTTTCTACCCGCTGTATCAGCTGCCGTAGCTGTTTCTGCCGTCAGATGTTTTGCCAGCTCGGTGCGGGCCGCATTGGCTGTTCGGCTGCTTT
>Ga0209427_10004373_pt1 | contig 16337 bp, 25 predicted proteins | sample DeeMarSWOR136_30_FD_187465 | JGI IMG/M metagenome (GOLD analysis project Ga0209427, IMG submission 187465) | Marine sediment microbial communities from White Oak River estuary, North Carolina - WOR-1-36_30 (SPAdes) (version 2) | ecosystem: Environmental > Aquatic > Marine > Intertidal zone >...
GGTAAAAAACTTACTAAATCCAAGGGCTATGCTAATTTCCAGGAGTTCATAAAAGACTCTATAAGGCATCAGATTGCTAATCTAAAAAAGGAGAGCTGGGAGCACACCTTAAACAAACTTTACGGCAGCACCAAGGGTAAAAAACACAAGCCTTTTACAAGAAAAGTTAGAGACAAGATAGCAGAGGAGCATTTTAAGAACTTGGATAAACAAGAGGCTTTGTTCAAGGAGTTCGGCTTATAAACTCTCTGAGTAGCATACATCTATTAAATCTAATAGTTTAGTGTAATGCTTAATATTCCTTGTTACTAAATAGTCTGCTTTCATTCTCTTAGCAATTAGTGCGTGCGCTGTATCATTAGTGCTTGTTCTTCTTTGCTTCGCTATTTCCCTTGCTCTTATCTCATCATCTTTTGTAGTCTCTGTTTCTATAATCTTGTTTTTTTCTTTTAAGTCCTTTATTAATTGCTTTGCTTTTTCCTTGTACGTGTTATATTTTAATTCATCCAGAACTACTCCGGACAATATTATCACAAACTCGCACTCAAATGTTTTTCTTAAAACACTATAAGCAAACTCTCCTAATGATCTTAGCCCATCACTTCTTCCATCAAAATAATCAATATAAATGTTGGTGTCTATATAGATTGTTCTCATAAACAAGAGCCATAATCAGCTTGTTTAAATAATGCTATGTTAAATTATCGAAGAATTTTCACCAGTTTCCATCCTTTTATATACTTCCTCTTCTTTCCCTTTGCTTATGAAGAAAAACCTCTTATTTATCTGCTCTGCTAATCTTAATCGCAGCCCTACTGCGGAATATATATTCAAAGATAATTATAACACTAAATCTGCTGGCTTTGACATGCTTTCTCCTATAAAAGTATCTAGAGAACTGCTTGAATGGGCTGATATTATCTTTGTTATGGAGGAATGGCATAGATACAAGCTTAAGCAGTTGTTTCCTGATGTTAAAAAAAAGGTTTTTGTCTTAAACATTCCTGATATGTTTGGTAAGATGGATGAGGAGTTAATTAAAATATTAAAAGTTAAGATAAAAAAATATTTGGATTAATCTTGTTTACTCTCTTTATAATACCCTTGCTTGCTTAAACACTTCTTCAGTAACCATTTCATTTAGGGTTTTATAAGCCTTTTCAAAGGTTTCTCCTGTTGCACTTATTACTGGCTTGTAATTCCACGCCCTTGCTTCTAAATGTATTTCTTCTCCTTTTTTCTCTGCCCAGAGTTTGCGCCCTACTTTCACCCATAAATCCAGGTTATCTTCTGTTTGGGTAGTTCCTGTTAAATAAACGCATTCATAAGGCTTTCCTCCTGATAGATAGTCCTTTGAAGCTCTTCGTAAAGCAGGCTTTAGGTTTGGGTGTTCCCCATATCCTTTTAGAGGTCCGTTATGACCATCTTCTATTCTTATAACTCTTAAGCCTCCTCCGCTCAGAAAGGCTCTTAAGATATAGCCTTTTTTCAAGGCTTCATCTATTCCTTCCAAGGATTGTCCTTCACAATCATATGCCTTTAGTTTTCTATCAAGAGCAGTTCCTGTACCTCCTACTGCTCCTGATTTCTTCCATTTCTCCCAGAATCTTTTATCTCTTAGTTTGCTTTTATTTATCATTCTTATCCCTCATAAACTCTTCTGCTTCTTTTTGCTTTTCATTATATTCTTTTTCGTATTTCTTGAATTCTTTTCTTATTACATCGCTTAAGAGGTCTATTTCTTCTGTTCTATGAACCACGTCTGCGTGGTGTATGAAGGCATCAGCATAGGGAATGGGCATTCCCACTACTTGTATGGCGCATTTGTGCTCTCTTGTTTTTATGCAGCCGTCAAACCTGTAGGTTATTGTCCCGTCTTCCTGCGTTTCTTTTTTTATTTTCGGCTTTCCACTATAGGCTTTTTCCACTACATTTTTTAGTTCTTCTATGTAATCAGATGGTGCTCCCACATGCATTGATTTTATGGTCCAGTTGATTATGCGTTCTGTTTCTTCCCTGTATGGTATGCATTTTACTGGTACTGGGGCTCTCTCATCAAAGTACTGCCTTGTTATCTGCCATACATTGTTCCATAAGTCCCTGATGGCTTTGTTGTAGTCTGTGAACTTCCACCCAGGCACTTTATGGAATCTTATTTCTTTGACCAGGCCTGAATCTTTTTCATCAAGCACTGCTTCAAACTTATTCTCTGCCAGCACATTTCTTAAATCCTTTATTTCTCCTGTTATTGATAATTTGCTCTCCTCTTTCACCACTTCGCCTGGTTCGCCTTGCATTTCTTTAAGAACCGATATCTCATAGTTCACTCTTCCAGGCAGGTTTTGAGCAATCAGCTCTAGAAGTTCTTCTGTTTCCTGCCTGTTCAAAAGCCAGGGGAATCTTATGCTTGATTTTTCCATTACTCGATCAAGGGTCATTAAGCCGAGTAATCAAGAATTATTTATAAAACTTTCTTTAGTAACTACTTAGAAATGATTATTAATTCTGTGTCAAGAATAAGAAGCAATTGCATTTCTTGCCTGATTCATAGGTATTTTCTTCTCTTCATATGCTAATTTTAAGCATTCTATGAAGTTTCTTATTAACAATTTAACCCTTTTATTACTTTTATCCAGCATATACAACTGTGTCTTCCCTATCACTCTGCTTTTCTTCACATATTTCTTCTTCAATAACTCTTTTATCACTTCATAAGCTTTTGGCCTTGATATCTTCACTTCTTTGGCTAAATCACCTATTGCAAAGTCTAGGTCTTGGTTTTCCAGCAAATACTCAAGTACAAGGTTGTGCATGCTTTTTCCGTACACTTCGCAAAAAATTCCTCCTCTTATTCCAACCACCTCATCACTTCATTTACTTTTTTTGAGTTCAAACTTATATGCCAGTCACTTCCTTTGCCTGTTCTTTTCTTTACTCTTATCATAACTCCTTGTTTAATCAGTTCTTTGTATTCTTTTTGAAATTCTTTTTTCTCTTTTTTATCCAGCCATTTAGTCTTTGACTTAATAATCTTGTTTTCAGGTGTATGCTTTCCTCCTATTATTCTTTGGTTAAGCATAGTCATTAACAACGCCTTTATTGCTCTGTTCATAATAAAGCAATAGTTAATAATACTTAACTAATTGTAAATATATATTAACTATCTTATTTAAATGTTTCGAAAAAACAATATCAAAGAACATGTTTAAATAATAACACATAAAAATATCGAAGAAATTACGATTTATATTAATGATAATAAGAAATAATCTTATCTATGCCTTCTGAGGAAGATACTGAGACACTAGGCTTAGGTATTGCATTACTTTTTTCTTGGGTGCCAGTGTGTTCCACCAAAGCCCTGCTCTTATATAAAACCTTTCTGGATGGTCTTTGTCATAAATATTTATTTTGAGCATTGGCAAGCCGAATTTTTTTACTTTGATTTCTGTACTCCAATGCCTCTCAACTTCTTTTACAGAGCCTAGCTGATATCTTTTTTCATATGTATCCTTTACTTTCAATTCCCATTTCATGTCCTTAGCTGCTTTTTTCAAAGCAGTTTCAAGGCTGTCATAAGGCACTGGTTTTTCTAAATCAACTTTTGTTGGATATATTATTGCTCCCATTTTGGACTAAGGGAAGCATTATTTAGTATTTAAACCTTTTCCTCGTAATCCTTTCGTACATCACCGGACTTCCTGTCGTAAGGTATTTTAACTTATTATCCTTAATTACCACAAACTATATAAAGCAATTAATATTACTTAATATCATGAGATATCAAAATGAATGTTTCAAAATTCGAAATAAACATAAAAAGGCATGCACTAGAAAGAGCAATGCAAAGAGGAGTAACACCAGATATGATAGAGGCAACTATATACGGAGGAAAAATAATAAAGCATGCAAAAAACCACTTGAAATTCATAAAACAATACAAGAACTTCAAAGTAATATGCATAGACAGAATCCAAGGTGAAAAAATAATAATTGTAACAATAGAGGTATATAAAAAATGAAAAAATGCCATGAATGCAATTCAACCATGAAAGAACATAAAGCCCAAACACCTGAAGGAATAACATACAAGTACTACAAATGCACTAAGTGCGGAGAAGAAATAGTGGATATGAAACAACTACACGCAGTAGCTAACAAATATAGGGAACTAAAAAAGTATCATGCAAAACTAACACCCTGGGGGAAAAGCCTGGGTTTAAGAATACCAAATGAACTAGTAAAAAAGTACAATTTTAAAGATGAAGTAACCCTAATACCAGAAAAAGAAGGCATAAGAATAGTTACTTAGAATTAAGAAAAAACCCCACAACATTTTTATACTACCTTTACCACGCCTTGTAGCATGCGCTCCTCTATTGTTCTCACAGGTCTTATCATCATTATCATAGGCGCCCTTCTCCTCATCAATCTCATCAGTGATCTTATTGGTGCTATTATCAGTATTTTTTTGCTAATCCTAGGAGGAGTGGTCTTTTTATACGGCTTTCTATTACCCGGCAAGGAAGACAAAGTAGTTGAGATTAAACCCAAGGTTATTAAGGAGAAGTGATTATAGTAAAAACATGTGCTATGAATTATTCCAGTCTTAACCTTCCACCTCTTCTTTTAACTTTACCTCAACACTCTCAACTCCTATGATTTTGCCAATGCTTTCTTTTATGTCAGAAATGATTCTATCCTTAAGCGGACAATAAGAAGGCAGATTGATTACAATGGATACATCTCCGTTCTCAACATCAACATCCTCTGGTGTTAAGCCAATCACTTCTGCCAAAGGAACGTTTACTTCTGGGTCAGTAATGTTTCCTAATCCTGTCATCACAATTGCTTTCAAGGGTTCTTGGCTTGCATTACTGATTTCTTCTAAACCCTCTTCATTGCTTTGAACAGCAAAGGTTTGAACAGCAGTGTTAAAATAGCAACTATTCTGGGCGTAATAGATAGTAATCAGAAATAATAAAATCATTGCAATTCCAAAGACAAACCATTTCAGATTCATAAAACTCACTTTTTTATCTGAACAGCAGGGTTCTTTTTTGTACCAACCATTACTCCCCAACCATTTTATCATTAATTTACAGGTATTTAAACTTATGGGTTTTTAATTTTTGAGAATGTTTTGTAAACACACAAAACCTTTATAAATAATCGCATTTTTTCTTCTTAAAAAAGGGGTGTGCTTACACTCCAAGCTTTGTTCTTGGAGAGGAGGTTTTGGTATGAGATTCCTGATTACAAAATTTGAAAAAGAACACAAGTTGTACACAGTTCATTTTTGGGAGCCTGAAAATCCTTTAAGTGACTCTTTTTGGAGTGCTGGTGTAGAGTTTAATCATGATTATCCAGTCTCTGATTATCCAAGTGCTTTCATAACCCATGATGATTATCTATTTGTAGGTCTTAGCTCTAGTCGTATTGATGTTGTTAATTTAGAAAACAAGGAAATAGAGCACAGACTAGGACCCAGATGGACTGAAGAGGATTATCAAAGGTCTGGTCGAAACCAAGCAGAGTATGAGCACAGAAAAACCTTTCGTATCAGGGGCTTTGCAGTTTTTCAAGACACAATCTTTGATGCTTGTGGCGCAGGCTTATATGAAACTCTTTCAGGAAACCTGATAGATAATAGATTTATCAACACTGTTGAGGTCATCAATGACAAGTTATGCATGGTTCCTTATGGTGAGAATGCAAGAAAACAAGAAAAAAACCATGAATCTGAAAAGCATATAGGAGACTTAGTAAATGCTCATACCAAAGAAGTCCTGGTGACTGGTGTTGAGCCTTTTGATGGCTCAGGCTTTGCACCTGGCAAGCACTTTACACACAGAGACAAGATATACATTCATCACGGAGACTACCCAGGTGAAAGAATAACTATTAAGACTATTGAAGGCAAAACCAAGGACATAGTGCCTGTTTGGTCTAGTGACGGCTTTGTAGCTCATCAAGGAGTGGTGTATGATATCCGCTGGATAGGTAACAAAGAGGATGAAAAAGGTAGCTACATGGAAAAAGCTATTTTTAGAAGCGACTGCTCCTTGATTTATGAATCAGAAGCAGACAAAGGCTTGTTCTACAAGCTGCCCAGAGAATTCGAGAATCGCATAACAGGAATAGTCAGTGGAGGCAACCAAGGCTTATTAATGTCTGTTTATAACTCAACACAAGACCAAAGCATAGTTGTATCCCACCTAGACATAAAGGAACCCTTATTCAAGTCCAAAGGCAAGTTAAGGTTGTCAAGGATATGATTATTTTATTTTACTTTGTCCTTGAACTTCTCAGAATGCACCTCACCACCTGAGCCCCAGTTATCAAGACTACTCTCATGTATTATCACTGTGACTGCTTCTTTGGGAATCCCATAACCAGTAAATATATCTGTTATTTTCTTAATAACATCCTTTTTTCTCTCTTTTTCCAGTGGCCATGATTCAATTATTATTGTAGGCATTTTATCACCTCACATCCCCAAATGACCTAGTTCCCTTTCAATAAAGACAGGGCCAAACATGGGTTTCTATTAATAGTAAGATTTTGAAGTTTATTAATTCTTTGTAATTTTTGTATTAACAACTTTTATAAACCAACCCTTTCCATTCTTTTTTTATGAAGGAAAGCAGAGTCTCAGAGTTTATCAAAAATCCTAGAAAAGCCTTGTTCATCCTTGCCGGTCCTCTGGTTGTGGGTATGCTTGTACAAACCCTTTATAACATTGTAGACACTGCTTTTGTCGGCCGGCTTGGCGCAGATAGTATTGCAGCACTAACCTTTTCATTCCCATTATTCTTTGTTCTCATGGCCTTGAACTCAGGCATAGCCACTGGTATGGGCTCAAGAATAGCAAGATACCTAGGGGAAAAAAATAAAGCTGCAGCAGAGAACACAGCTCTGCACGGCTTAATAATCTCAATAATCCTAGCAATAATAATCTTTATTCCAGGAATAATCTTTTTAAGACCCATCTTCTCATTATTCGGAGCAACCAACACAGTATTAGAACTCGCCATAAGCTACATGTTATTCATATTATTAGGAATCTTCTTCATGTTCCCAGCATTCGTAATAAACGGCATCTTCTCAGCCCAAGGAGACACAAAAACACCTATGAAAGTCATGATATTATCCTTAATACTAAACATAATCCTAGACCCAATCTTCATATATGCTTTAAAACAAGGGGTAAGAGGAGCAGCCATAGCAACCCTCATAGCCTTTCTCTTCAGCCTAATCCTATACATCTACTATCTTAGAAAAAAGTCTTATCTAAGGCTTCACCTCAAAAACTTTAAATTCTCTTTTCCTATATGCAAGGATATATGCAGAGTAGGAGCTCCTGCAAGCATAATGATGCTCTTAATGTCAGTCTCCTACATCTTCTTTAACCGCTTTGTAGCTCATTTTGGCACCAACTTTATAGCTGCTTATGGTGTTGTGATAAGGCTTGAAAGCTTGGCTGTGATGCCCATGGTTGCCTGGTCCACTGCTATGATGACCTTGGCAGGCATGTTCTTTGGAGCAAAGAGATATGACCTCTTAAAAAGCACGACTTGGTATGCTGTTAGGATTGGCTTATGGTTCACCTCTATCATAGCTCTCATCTTATTCTTGGTCCCATCATTATTCTTTCAAATCTTTACTCCTGACCAATACTTAATAGATATAGGCACAGCTTTCATAAGAGTAATGGTATTCACCCTGCCCTTAATGGCAATAGGTATGCCTATTGCAAGAACCTTGCAAGGCATGGGCTTAGGACTCCCAGCTCTGGTCTTCAACCTTGTAAGATTAATAATAGTTGCAGTACCTGTAGCTTATATATTTATCTTCATACTAGGCTTTGGCTTCTTATCAGTGCCATTAGCCACAATTATAGGAGGGATAATAGGCGACTCTGTAGCTGCTGTATGGTACAAGCTTAAGATTAAGAAGCTGAACACTAGCTAATTAAAATTCTTTGTTATTAGAACTGATTATTAGGAATAGTTACGCAACCTAATAAGAACTGTACCAGTCAATGTGTTTGTTCACATCTGCAAAGTGGGTTTCAACGCGTTTTTTGAGTCTTTTGTTCTTTTTGAACACTTCTTTGAATTCTTTGGCATATTGCTTTACTTTTTCTTCTAGTTTATTTTGGTCTTTGCTCTCTTCTTCTTGGCCTGTGAATGCATTGTAGTAGTAGAATTTTTTGGCTTTGCCTTCTCTGAACTCTATTCCTTCCATGCAGAACTTAAAATCAACCTTTTGAATTTGAAGGGCTGACATTAATGGTGAGTTGGTTTTCATTCCTTTTCCCAAGCGTGCTACTTTTATTTTTCCATCTCCACAACCATAACTGGCTGCATAGTAGCCAAACGCTTCTTCTTCTGCTCGTAATTTTATTCCCATGCATGAGAGTAATTATTTATCCTTTATAAAGCTTTCTATTTGTTACTACTTATAAATAGTCAAAAAGACAATATTTTTAAAGCTGAGTAATTTTCTGCAGCACTATGATAGATCTAAAAAACCTAGCTCAAGAAGTACAAGAACTAGAAATAAACAGGGACAGCACCTTTTTCCACGACTTAGTGGCCAGACTAGCAGGCCTACTAGACTTTAGACCAGCTAAGGAATGGTATGAAGCAGACCCATTTATAGGTCCTCCTGCTCAGTATGTAACAAGAGCAGAGCTAGAAGAAGCAAGCATAACCTACAAATTCAGATTCAAAAATTATTCTCACAGAAAGAGGTATGAAAAAAACATTGATTTCCTAGTAGCCACCACTCATCACCCAGACCTTTTAATGCTAGACCTAGGCATCTATGTAGCCAGAAGCCTGATGAGTAACACAACCCTAGGCTTGAAAAAAAAGATAATCCCAATAGATGAGGTAAGACTCAAATTTCCATCCATACCAGGCAGAGACTCCCTAGCCCTAGCCTTTGAAGCAGACCATATAATCCAAACAGAAAATAACCTCTACTTCATGCACCCAAAATACTTGTATGAACTAGTCAAAAACAAGCGTGGCTAATAAAAGAATGTTCTCATAACAACACTATAGATAAACATCACTATTATGAGCGCGCTCAGAATCACAATAACAGCAGTAATAATCTTAGGAATCGTGGTAAGATACTTATTGTTAAATATTTTGACAAAAAGCATATGAATAATAGAGACAAGCCCAATAACACTGATTATAACAAAGAATACAAGGAAAAAAATCAAACCTCCCTGATTCTTAGGATGAATACTCCTAAAATAAGCCTCACACCTAGAAGGAGCAATAGTCAGCTCACAGCACTCCTCCCCTATCTTGTTATACTTCTCTAACTCCTGCTCTGCTTCCTCAACAGGCAGCTTACTAATTCTATTAATATCTCTCTGCACTTCAAGCTTTAAACCAATCTCAGAGCAAAAAGAGAAAGGAGGAACAAGAGAGGCTCTCTCAGCCAGTACAAACTGGGAAAACAAGAGCAAAACCATAACGAAAAACAAGATTCTAAGCTTCATAATAGTTACTCCTAGAAAATGGATATATAAAGGTTGTGGTTTGAGAGGTTGTATTTGAAAAAGTCGCCTACTCGCCACCCCGACGGGGGCAACCCCCGCCTCGTCACCGTCAGCCAAGACATTTACAAAAAAGTAAACGTCCTTGGCAATGGTGACGGTTACGGCGACTTTTTCAAAAGCATAGTTTGATTCTAAGCAAAAACTTTATTAATAACAAAAACAAATTCAGTAATAACCAAGCATTTGGGAGGTGGTGCATGTGTCAAAGAAAGAGAAAACTGTTGATAAAATACCATTTGTAGGAATACCTTCTTCTCTAGGGGGAATCTTCTTAGTGATAGTGGTGCTTTTCCTAATATTTGCAAAGGAAAGCATGTGGATTCTAGTACCTATTGTATGGGCCTTTGTAGTGCTAGGCGTGTTCACATCCTTTTTTGTATATCTGGCTGAGAGAATAAAATAAAATTTTTTTATACTTTTCTTAGATATTGCTCCAGAACCTTAGTCACAAAATCAATTCCTTTGTCAGTGACTCTTCTCTTCTCATCAATATCAAGCACTGTCCTGTGAGGCTTAATAATGATTTCTTGTTTAGTCATAATCCTAAGCTCATCACCGAATACAGGATAAGCCTTCATACCAGGCTCAACCACAAACCTAAAACAATAAGGATGAGTCTTTTCTAATATATAACTCCATAATTCCTCTGCTTTAGACCTCCATTTTTTCTTTACACTATAATTAACAATAGCCCTGTGATCATCAGAGCACTTAGACCAATAATGCCCTCCGCACACAGAGAAAACTTCTTCTACAAAGTAAAAGCTTTCAAGAACATCAGCCAAAGGCTTAATCTTAGCATCCTCTTGCTTTTTTAACTCACGCTCTCTTCTCTTTAACCTCTTTCCCTCACCTCTTCCCTTCCACCCTTTGCCATGGAATCTCTTAAGAGTATAATAATCTTGCGGTAATTTGATAAGGTTCCAATAAGATATCATGTTTTTCTTACCCAAGTGCTTGAGAAAGGCCTGGCATTATCAAATTTGAATTCATATACTTGTCCATCAATTGATATAGTACCAAAATACTTGCTAATATCTTTTTCCCATGTGGACAAGCGGGCAGTTCTAGGAATCATTAATACCTGAGCATACACACTCTCTGCTTCTGAGGCTTGTCTAACCATTTCTGCCAAAGTTTTATCTCTGTGCCATGCATAACGATAATTATCAGGTAGCTGAACAAGCAAAAAAGTGAATTTTCTTTTGCCATAAACACTCACTTTCACATGAGGCTTATTCTTACCTTCAAAACCACACAAAAAGTGCTCTTTTGATAAGCATATACTTGCAGGTCCTTGAAAAAGAACTGGTTCCTTTGACACATGTTTACCAAGAATATAATCTATTCTTTCTCTTAACCCAAGCCCTTTCTTAATCTGTTTTTGATTCTCCTTATAATCCTTTATAAACTCTCCAATACTACCCCCCTGCGTCATTACAATAAGAAATACCTTAATATTTATTAATACTTTGCAACACTTTAAGATAATTATTAATTTATCATGAAGAATTTGAAAAATAGTTTATTTGTAAAGATTTCTAGAAGGAATTTTCTCCTTAACCTTAGGGTTCTTTCTAATGTAGTATCTAATCGCGTTTTTTACTTTCCTAATCGCTCTATTAGTCACTTCCCTCATCTTAATAGGACTGGTTACTCCCTCTGCTGGTTCAACCAGAATACCCCACTTTTTATCTACTTCGCCCTTTGTCTCCTCATAAGGCTCTGCATAAACCTCAACCCTGGCATTTAATCCATTCCTTGATGTTCTTAAAACAATGGTATCCATGAGATGCTCTAAATCAGGTATGACCGGCTGTTTAAGCTTGAACTCAACACGATCCCTGTAATTATGAAAATCACTTGACCAATACTTGCCTTCCTTAACTCCAATATCGTCTATATAATCAATCTCAGAAAGAGCCTTAACCAATAATCTCATACCTGTTTTGGTCTTCTTAAGAATCTTTTCTATTGACTCTGGTTCATCCTCTACTTTAAGTTCTTTCATACAATAAGAGTAAGTTTTTAGTATTTATAAAGATGACTCTTTTTTTTCAAGAGCTTGGTTTTTCTGCACGTACTCCTTGGTCTTTTTTTTCAAAAGACTCCACAATTTTTTCACAATATACTGAGGTGGCTCTGCAGTATAGCCCTCATAATCATGATATTTCTTAACCTTTCTTAAAGGAAGAGGGCCTTCATTAAGAATAAAATTATAGTTAGGACTTATAATTCCATGCCTAACAACTTCATATGCAATATCATCAGCTATGTTCTCCAAGTCAGCACTGCTCTTAAACAAGCCCCAAGTATCCTGGTCAGGGTGACACTCTAATCTGTGCTCATTAATCCTCCTATCCTTGTTATACCAGGTACAAATCTTGATGTTAATCACATTGTTACTTGTCATAGCCCATAGCAATCCTCCATTTTATATTCTTCTCCTCATTATAATAAAAAGGCTTTAGTCCTACACGAGAGAGCAATAACCTAACAGCAACAGACCCCTTAAACCCAGCATTCTTTGCCATTTCTTCCAGGGTTATCTTCTCATTGTTAAGCAAGGCCTGCTCATAAATAGAGAATAATTTCTTGTACTTATGAAACTTCCTTAACTTACGCTTATCCATTCTAGGAGTAAGATAGCAATAAAGAGCAGCCTCAGTAGGCCATCCCTCTTTTCTTGCAAGCTGAAACATTCTACTCCTCATAAGAAGATAGAAATGTTCTCTGACTTGTACAGTTTCTCTTTTTTTCTCTTCTCTCTTCTTTTTCCAAGCCTCGTGCTGGCCAGTACCTTTCAAGTACTGCCTAACCCGCTCTCTACTCCAATTTACTGCAGCACCTATTTTTGGGCCTGACAAGGCTTTTGCTGCTAATCTATCAATCACAGGAATTCTTCCCCTAAAGATATATTCAAATTCAAAAGGCAGCTCAATATTATTTTTTTTACAATACTTATCTATGATTTCTGAAGATAATTCTACTGTATCACACAACTCTCTCATAGATGTTACACCACTATTAAGGGCTTTCTTAATCTTAGCTAATTTAATTTCTTTATTAACAGTAATCCCATATATGCGTGCATATTCAATCACCTTGTTCACGCTTACACCATACTTATCTATAAGAGGCTCTAAAGAAGTCTTTTTTTGAATAGTATTAAGAATCTCATGCTTAGGTATCACTATAAAAGGCAGCTCAATCTTGTATTCTTCACAGATATCAATTACGTTAGAAGGTTTCATTTTAACAGCATCAGATAAACTTTTTATACAACGAACTTTTCTTCTAAGAGCCCTTCTAATCCTTGAAGCATTAATCTCTTTATGAACCATAATTCCCGACCTGTAAGCATAATCATCTATTATTCTTAAAGGAATCCTGTACTTACTTGCAAGAGACCTTAAGGTCGTACTATATTTAAGGGTTTCAAGTATCTCCTCCCTTGTTATATCAGAGAGGGCTTTCTTTTCACTCATTCTCTTTTCCCCAAACCAAACCCAGAAATCAAGGAAGTTATATAAAACTTATCAAACCTAGTTCCTGCTCTCAAGGGCATATATGCATGCATCTTGCTCTATTATTATATTGCAGAACTCCCATATCCTTTTATTCTTTGCATACAAGTTTTTCATGTTTTCTTTAATAGCCTGGTTATAAGGCTGCATTCTCTTGGCTTTTAAGAGTAAGCACTCACCCTCTTCAGGATTAATATTATACCTCCATAGAACCGTACCCAGATTAGCTATTGCTCCTAAATGATTAGGGTCTAGGTTTAATGCTTCTCTGTAATTCCTAATAGCATTTGGGAAATCCTGTTTATTCAAGTAGGTGTTACCAAGGAAAAAATAGTTTTCCTTGCAATAAGGCTCAAGCTCAATAGCATATTCCAAGTCAGAGATAGACTCATCATACCTCTCAAGCTTGTAATAAGCCCACCCTCTCTGCTGATAAGCCTTCATCAAGTCCTCATCCTGATAAGTATTGATAAAATAAGTAAGAAACAAGACACTCCTCTCCCAGTCCTTTATTTTAAAAGCTAAATTAACAGCTTTCCAAAGCTCATCCTTCTCAGGCTCTTCCATTTTTATCACTTATCTCTATACCAAAAAGGGGTGTTCATGCTTTTTATTAGGATACAAAACATTCAGGCCATGGATAATCTTTTCTTCAATCTCTTTCCTGTTATCAATTGCATAACATACCAGCACAGGCTCTAATTCTAGGAGTTCAGGTATTTCTTTTTTATCAAAGCCAGCATGCAAGGCTTCGTAGACCTGGCTGGCGTGCCTATATCCAAGAAGATTGTGTTTTCCATGAATCCGAGGATTAATCATTTTTAAATAGCGTGTTTTCCTTTTTCTTTTTCCTATTCTGCATAAAGTTGCATTCACACTACCTGGTGATTTTTTAGTAAAATATGCAATATCACCTGAACTCATATCCAGCTTAAATGCTTTTTTCATTAATTTTTTTGTTTCTTTTACATCCCAGCAAAGGGATTTTCCTCCTGCTGTTACTATCAAATGCCTTACATAACTTCCATGTTTAAACCCGTGCTTATCAGCCAGGGTTTGAAAACCTATCTTTTTTTTGTTTTTGCTGGCTTGTTCATAATCTGAAAAAAGGTTTATAAACCTGTTTAATTTAGCATACTTTTCTTCAAAAATATTACCTCTTCCTCGTGTTGAAAAACAGTGCTCTAATGCTTTTTCAACAGCCCATCCTTCTTGCTTTGCAAGCTGGAACATTCTTCTAAAAAAGCATAGATATAATTGCTCTCTATTATATTTTATTGTTTGAGTCCTTGCTCTTGCTTTGGTCTCTGCTTTTTTCTTATTCCAAAATTCATACAATTCCCGGCTTTCGATATACTGCCTGACTCTCTCCTTAGTTAACCCTACTTCATTTCCTATTTTCTCCAGAGTTAAGCCTTGCTCTATAAGGACATCAAGCTCTGGTCTTCTTTTTTTAGCACGTTTTGGCAGTTCAATATCATATTTTTTAGCAATTTTCTTTACTGTTCCATATGAAAGACCAACATCTTTGCCTATGCTTTTAACAGAATCCAAGCCTTTATCAATGGCTTCTTTAATCTTTAATGCCATTAATCCTTGTTTGCTTAGTCGAGAGATTATTTCTTTTTCTAAAGTATCAAGTAAATCATTTAAATTAAGATTATTTTTCTCAAGGTAATTGAGCAGGCCTCTTAAAGGTTTAATTTCTTCTCCTCTAACTCTTTGGATAATTTTTGCTTTGGTTATTTCCTTTGCGATAGGTATGCCGATTTTATAGCTTTGTTGTTGCACAGTGCTTGTTTTTACTCCGTACTTTTTTGCTATTGTTTCTAGGTTTGCGTGTTCATATATTTCTTCTAGAAGTTCTGTTTTGCTTAAGTTAGAGAATTTCTTGCTTTTAGGAAGCTTAACAATAACTGGTTTTTTTAAAGGAGGCTTAACAATAGGTGGTTTTTCCAAGCTCTGGAATAAGTCCTCTGGGTTGAGCTTTTTAAGATTAAGATAATTAAGTAACTGCAAAACAGGCACTATTCCTATTCTTTCTAATGCCTTTATAACCTTTGCTTTATCTATTTCTGTTTTTAGGAATATGTCAGCTTTATAACTGTGGTGTTGCACAGTGCTTGTTTTTACTTGGTATTTTTTTGCTATTGTTTCTAGGTCTGCGTGTTCATATATCTCTCCTAAAAATTCTGTTCTGCTCAAATCAGAGAGTTTTTTTATTTTTTCTAAACGACTGGCTTGGTGTTTTTTTAAGATGCTGATTACATCATCTGCTCCAAGACTATGACTATGCATATACTTGAGTAGTTGAATAATAATTTCAGTCTGTGTTTTTTCTTTTGTTTTCTTGCCTTTTCTAGGATTCATGGATGAGGGAATACTAGAGGCATATATAAAGATTACTTTAAATTACTATTGTTTGATAGTTAAAAAGAAAAAATAAAAATCAAATAGTTGGTGTCTCAACCACCTCCTCCTTAGGTCCAATCAGCGCTATAATAATAGCAACAACAATGGGTATCACCACAACAGCCCATCCAAGAAGCACAAACTTTTTATACAATCCTTTGCTTCCACCTTTTTTAAATGCAACTAAACCATGTTATAAGCACCAAGCAGTTCTTAAGCCCATCTTTCCTAGCTCAACTCTTTAAGCTTGCTGATAAGAATGAAGAGGATGATAGGAATAACACCTTAAAGCGTGTTCTTAATGGAAAAATCATGGCAGCAGTTTTCTATGAGCCAAGCACAAGAACCAGGTTCTCGTTTGAATCAGCAATGAAAAAACTTGGAGGAGATGTGATAACAACAGAGAGCGCAGGGCATTTCTCCTCAGCAATAAAAGGAGAATCCCTGAGTGACTCAATAAGAATAATCAGTGGCTATGCAGATGTTATTGTGTTAAGACACCCTAGGAGGGGCTCTGCAAAGCTTGCTTCTCAAGTATCAAGTGTTCCTGTAATCAATGCTGGTGATGGAACAGGAGAGCACCCCACCCAAGCCTTACTTGATATATACACTATTGAAAAAGAACTAGGGCGTCTTGATAATATAAGCGTGGCCATGGTAGGAGATTTATTGAATGGAAGAACCATACACTCCTTACTCATACTCTTATCATTATATGAAAATATAAGGTTCTATTTTGTAGCACCATCACAACTAGCCCTTCCAGATGAGTACCAGCAGTCCCTTAAGAAGAAGAGAATAGAATTCATGGA
>Ga0209427_10004374_pt1 | contig 16334 bp, 10 predicted proteins | sample DeeMarSWOR136_30_FD_187465 | JGI IMG/M metagenome (GOLD analysis project Ga0209427, IMG submission 187465) | Marine sediment microbial communities from White Oak River estuary, North Carolina - WOR-1-36_30 (SPAdes) (version 2) | ecosystem: Environmental > Aquatic > Marine > Intertidal zone >...
TGGGCTTCCCCGAAAAATTTGCCCAGAAGCAGCTTGAGATTATCGAACAACTGCGAAGGATGGGTATTCGAGCGACTTTGACCTGCACACCTTATCACATCGGAATTGTCCCTCAAAAAGGCGAACATATCGCCTGGAGTGAATCCTCTGCTGTGAGTTATGCCAATTCGATTCTCGGTGCACGGACCAATCGAGAGGGGGGACCTTCGGCGCTGGCTGCAGCATTATGTGGCTGCACGCCTAGAATGGGATTGCATCTCAAGGAGAATCGGTTAGCCACACATAACGTTTTTGTTAACTGCGAATTACAGTCTTCGATGGATTTTGGGCATTTGGGATTTCTGATCGGTAAAAAAATTGGTAAGGGAATTCCATTTTTTTGGGATTTAAATTTGCCGGAGAATGAAACTGACCGAACGACATGCCTCAAAGCGCTGGGTGCAGCCATGGCTGCCTCGGGATCAATTGCGTTATATCATGTTGAAAATTATACTCCTGAAGCGCAATCTTATGGAGAACGAATGATCAACCAAAAAGCTGAGGCAATAACTATCGATGATCTTAGTGAGGCGGAACAAGCGTTGGGAAAAAAGGAGGGAGAAATCGATCTTGTCACATTGGGATGCCCACATGCTTCGATAGAAGAACTTAATGATATTGCAAGACTTATCGCTGGGAATCAACTTCAAAAACCGCTCTGGATTGCCAGTTCAGCGATTGTTCGGGAGGAGGCAAGAGGAAACGGAATTCTTGAAAGAATTGAAAAAAGTGGGGCTATAGTTTTAGCCGATACCTGCATGGTAGTAGCGCCCCTGGAGGAAATGGGAATAAAATTCATTGCCACTAATTCTGCCAAAGCAGCGACCTACCTGCCCTCGCACCAGGGCGCGGTTGTATATTTCGGAACTACAGAACAGTGTATTCAAGCAGCTATTGAGGGAGTATGGAAAGACTGACAGGAAGAGTTATCTATGGGGGAAATGCAAGTGGTACGGTTTTGAAATCAGAAATTCCGATCAGTTTTTTCGGTGGAGTCGATCCGAATACAGGTCTCATCAAAGAACCGAATCATCCCCTCTTTGGTGAATCCATCGCAGCGAAAGTTTTAGTTTTCCCGCATGCCAAAGGCAGTACGGTTGGGTCATACATTCTCTATGCGCTGAAGAAAAACGGAGCAGCGCCAAGCGCGATGATTCTGGGCGAATGTGAAACTATTGTTGCTGTCGGTGCCATTATCAGTGAAATTCCTACGGTAGATCAGGTTGCGGTAGATCATTTGGAACCTGGGGATGTGGTGAAAATTAATGGAAGGGAAATTATCGTTGAAAAAAAGAGTGATCGTTAAAATTGGTGGTTCGTTTATTACAGATAAGAATAAACCGGAGAGTTTGCAGGAAGATCGGGTCAGAAAAATTGCGCGGGAAATTGCCGATGCTGTTCAAACGGGCGAGGTCAGTCTCCTTTTAACACATGGCGCCGGAAGTTATGGACATATTGCTGCAAAAAGATATGATGCTCAAAGAGGTAAGCATCCAGAATTTGGCTGGAAGGCTTTCTATGAAATCAGGCAGGATATGAGCCGAATGAATCTCAGGCTGCTGCAACTATTTGGAGAAGAAGGATTGTTCCCAATTACGATTCAACCCTCTGCTATTATTATGGCGCGGTCTGGGAAAATTCAAAATGTGGATACCCGAAATATTCGATTTTTAATGGACTCAAATCAAATACCGCTCATTCATGGGGATATCGTTCTTGATGAAAAACAGGGATTTACCATTGCTTCCACTGAAGACCAGATTCAAATGTTGAATGATTATATATTTTTTCACCGTATTATTTTAATCAGCGATGTGCAGGGTGTTTTGGATTCAGATGGAAAAGTTATTCCAAAAATAGATCGTGATAATTATACGCAAATTATTCAACAGCTTGGCGGCTCAGCAGGATTGGATGTGACTGGAGGAATGCGATCCAAAGTTGAACAAATTTACCAGATCATTAAAAATAACGCTTCAACAAAAGCTTTTATTATCTCTGGTGAATCAGAAACTGGGATCATTGCCAAAACAATACTGGGTGAAATCGAAACGGAGACGATAATTTGTTATTAGGATGCCAAATCTTTTTATTGTTTTTGATACTAAAAATCATTTATTAAATCATTTTTCCAAAGGGTAATGTGGTCCTTAAAATTAGAATCCTACTGGCAAAATAAGACTGTATTGATTACCGGTGTCTCATCTGGAATTGGGTTGGCACTTGTCGAAGCGCTTGCACCATACCAGGTAAATTTTTGTCTTCTCAGTCGACGTGAAGAGAAGATGAGGGAATTATCTAGAAAGCTGCAAGATAGCGGCAGCAAATTCTGGTTCAAATCCTGCGATGTTCGTAATCGGATTGAAGTTTATTCCGCTATTGAGGAATTTTTTCGGCAGTATGGTCGTATCGATATTGCCTGGGTAAACAGCGGGATCGGTACCAATTCGTCCTTCTCTCATTGGGATTGGGAAAAAGTCGAATCGGTTATCGATACCAATTTGAAAGGTGCAATATATACGATTCGTGCCTGTCTGGAAATTATGGTCTCGCAGAATTCAGGTACGATTGTCGGCGTGGGTTCTGCGGTTTCCATGAGAGGTGTGCCAACCCGAGGCATCTATGGATTGACTAAAATTGGGCTGGCATATTTCATGGAGAGCCTGGCAGTTGAGTTTCCACAATTAAAATTTATAACAATCCATCCCGGTTTTGTCGACACTCCGATTAACGCAGGCAAATCCTATCGAATTTGGTTAATGACACCGGATAAAGCTGCTGAATTAATGATCAGAGCGGTTGCCAGACGAAAAAGGGTATACATTTATCCCCTTCGAATGAAATTGCTCTATTATTTCATAAGAATTTTACCCACTCCACTTTATCTCACTTTAGCACGAAAAATCATCAAACCATATTACCACTCTAACAGTCAAAATATTTCATAGTATAGTGAAATAATTTCTGAATGAAATTTATCGCAATTTACCTGGCCACTATTATGGTGTTGGATTCATTCAGATGAAGCTTGGTCTGACTATTTTTATCAAAATTTTCTTTTTTATTGGCTCTTGATATTTTATAAGTTTTCGGCAATCTGATAATTTGTCGAACATCGATGGAAATTTGAAAATTAAAATTGGGTTTCAATAATTCCAGAACCTTCAGCCAAATTTTATTTTTTTTCATCCAGGAACGATTGAGCCTGCGGGCATAAATACCAATCAAAATTTGTTCCCATTTAAATGTTATCATTCGTTTGAACAACTGTTTTAATGAATAGAATGATTTATGCCCTTTGATTTGTGCTTTTTGCAATGCTTCGATAGTCAAATGTTTTGATTCAAATACCGCATGATGAGCATCGTATAAGGTCCAATCGAAAAATTTTATACGATTTTCTTCTTTCAATTTCTTGAATGTCTCTGTTCCAGGCAACGGTGTTAAAATTAAAAATTGTACAGTATTTATTTGACTTCGGTTAACAAATCGAATGGTTTCTTTGATTGTTTTTGGAGTATCATCATCAAAACCAAAGACAAACATCCCATGCACCTGAATGTTATTTTTAGAAAGAGCTTTAATCGCAGCATTAATTTCATCGACCGTTTGCTGTTTTTTCATCGATTTCAAGCTATCAGGATTGATGGATTCAAAGCCGATGAAAACCGTTGCACAGCCAGCCTTTTTCATCAATGAAATGAGTTCCGGATCTTTGGCGACATCGGCACGGACCTGGGTTGACCACAGAAACTTGAAATCCTCTTTGATCATGGCATTTAACAACGTTTTTGCTCTTTTTCGATTGGCTGTAAAATTATCGTCATAAAAGAAAACGACATTTTTCTTGTCGTTATATCGCCGTAATTCTTCAATAATATTTTCGGTTGAGCGATACCTCAACTTTTTGCCAAACATTCCAGTAACCGAACAAAATTCACAATCGAATGGGCAGCCCCGTGAAGTTTGCGCTGGAACAATTTGATAGCCGAATGTCCGTTTAATTCCGTTTTTGATTAAAGAAAAATCGGGGAATGGAATCGAATCCAAATTTTGATTCAATTCAGTCATTGGATTGTTGTAAATTTTCCCATTATTTTTGTAAGATAAATTCGGCACTTTTGAAAAATCCCTTCCATTCCGCCATTTTTCAATGAAGATTGGTAGCGCATTTTCAGCTTCGCCTCGAAAAACAAAATCGCAATGCTCCAGCGCCTCTTCTGGTAAATAGCTCACATGTGGACCACCCATTAGCACAGGAATCCCGAGGGAGCGAACCTGATCTGCAATGGTATAAGCCCGTGGAGCAGTGGAAGTGATGGTAGATATTCCGACTAAATCGGCAGAAGCAATTTCATCAAAATCAATTTCCTCATTTTCTTCAACGAAAATATGGACATCCCAATTCATTTTTTTCATTATTGTTCCAAGAATTAAAATTCCCAATCGAGGAATGACAAATTTTGAAAATATATGCAGGTTGGGTGATTTCGGTTCAATAAAAATTATCTTTGGAAGTTCATTTTTTTTCACGGTTTTTTCTCCTTAGGTTCTCTGGATGATTTTTGTTGCTTCAATAATTTTAAAAATACCATTTTACGTATAAATCATGAAAAAGTCAAGTGAATTTCGTAAAATTAATGTAAAATAAAATACTTGATAAATTATTAGCAATTGCTTGTCGATATCATTAAACATAACCTGTACAAGTCAGAATCTTTCTACAGCAGATCATACGCCTGGGCGGATTTTGCAAAATTATTTTTGCTGAATGTGAAACAAAGAAAGTGCGCTTGAAATTTTGGAGTAATGGAGCTATGGATTATTGAAGAAAAAGCTCTATCAATCTAACACACCATTGAATCTCAATTATTGTGATTATTATTTTTGGTAGATATTTTTTGCCATTAGCCAGGAAGTTTACTTGCTAGACACTGAAGATTAAGCTTATTGGAAAGATAACTCAAATTCAAAATTGAGAAAGAAATATTCCTTCGCATATACAAAAATGTCTCAATCAAAAAAATATGTTGCTATTTAAAAAAAAATGGTTAAATTTATAAAGTGGAAAAAATAATCTGGATACAATTACATTTTCAGTTATTTAATAAAGTATTAATCGGCAAAAAATAATAAGATGGTTTCCCTTATCCCAGTCCTATAAATATAAAATTAAGGGATTGGATAAAATAAGTTGGACGTTTGGAAATTATTTGATACAAAAAATCAATTAACTATACGTTTCAAATGAGCAATTTATTTTATCTCACTCCCTAAATCAAATTAATTTACCCCAAAAATCAACAGGAGATGTAGTATGAATTCCACAACAAAAATTTTATATGCACTCATATTGCTGGTGTTAGTTTCGTCAATTCCTCTGGTGATTGCAAAAGCTCAGAATGGATATTGGAACAATTCTCGTGATTATGAACCAATTATAATAGAAGGTATCGACCTTCTTGACTTTCTTCGGGTACCATTAAAAGAGCTATATGTGTACGCATATCATGACGAGCAAGACAGTTGGCAGCCGATTCCATTTCAATTCGATCAGAGGGATGATTCCTCACATTTTTGGGTGCCTAATCCTAATAATATTTTGGATGAAAATGACGACCTAGTTTTTATGGCAGGAGACATGGGTGATCAGGCTCCAGATGGTTCTTATTGGATTGATGATCTTGATTCTCGAAACTATCCACGAATGCAAATTACGGTAACCGATCCTGTAACTGAAAAGCAGGCAAGGGTTTATATATATCGTTCGAAAAACGATTTACCATTGTCTTCTGAATCTTATATGAATTATAAACCTGATTCTGAGGGTGCTGGTGCTGATACAATAATTGCTAAAACTTATATTCAAGCTGACACCAAAGGTGGAATCCCTGCTGTGTGGAGATTTTTGGATGGTAGCGGTGTGGATATTCTTGATCGTCAGAAAGTGCGGATTAGTATGCTTCTATTTGGATGGGTTGATTTTACTGCAAACGAAGCCATACTTGAAAATTTTATTCAAAAAGTTGAAAAAAAAGTCGGACCAGTTCGCGTGGTAAGAGAAGTCTTCTGGCATATAGATATAGGTCTCGGAGTGGAGCCATTTGATTTTAGTTTGCCATTGATGTATTATCCATTTAATATTGAATCTGGCGGGGTGTCTGGAAATCTGGAGGCTAGCAACCATGTATACCTTATCCGACAATCGTTTGATTTAAATCCAGATGCTGCTGGAATGACCTTTTACAATCCCTATAATCAGAATGGAATACTGATTGATGGAAAAGGTGGAGATAACGGTATCGTTAATACTTTAGCTGATGCGCCAACAGTCAACTGGTGGTTGATTACTGGAGATCAAGGCACATACACAATTATTTTTAAGATGAATGCAATTGGTGAAACCAGAACGCTCTACTTTCATGATGATGATAAAGTGCTTCCCGAGGGAGAGGATACAGGTGATATGATGTCCTGGGGCGATACCGGGGTTAAGATAGAAGGCACTGATATCGAAGGTAACATTAGTTTCGCATATAAAGCATATTATTTAGGCGCTAATAAATTGTATAGCCTGGGCGAAACTCTGGCAAATAATTTTGAAAATGCAATGAACATTAGCTTTCAATCCATTATTTATGTTCCTGTTGAATTGGCGTTCTTTAGTGCCACGGATTCTGATGGAAAAGTAATACTTGAATGGATGACAGTAACTGAAGCCAACAATTATGGATTTGAAATTCAAAGAAAAAATCAAGTTGATGATGAATGGGAGAAGATCGGTTTTATACATGGCAATGGCACAACTGCAACACCTAATAAATATTCATTTAGCGACCATGCTGTGTCCATTGGAACCTATTCCTACCGATTGAAACAGATCGATTATGACGGAAGTTTTGTATTAACAGATATTGTAACAGTGGAGGTAGCTCCCCCAAAGATTTTTTCGCTGTATCAAAACTATCCAAATCCATTTAATCCTGAAACTGAGATACGTTATCAGATTCCGAATCTGACTCAAACCGTGGTTATAGTCGAATTGAAAATATATAATTTAATAGGTGAGCCGGTTAGAACCCTCATCAAAAAAGATCAAGGGGCAGGATATTATTCAGTGCGTTGGGATGGAAAAAACGATCAGGGAGAGAATGTTGCTGCTGGAACTTATATTTATCAACTCAGAGCCGGAGAGTTTATTAAAAATCAAAAAATGTTGTTATTGAGATAGATAGGTTTCCTTTTAATTAGCGAGGTTTATAATAAAACCACAGTTTTTTAACTGTGGTTTTTTAACATTTATCAACGGTTAAATTCGATGATTCAATGAAATCCGAAGATCACTTTTTAGAGTATCTGATAATTTAAGGATGATTGAACAATGAAAAAATCTCTTTTAGTAATAATATCTTTAATAATATGTTTGTTTACTGTGCAGCCTGGTTCAGGTGAAGAATGGGATGATTTACGGAATCACGAGGTAATTCTATTTACCGGTCAATCGATACGCCAATTTGAGTCGACACCAATTGATCAAATCTTTATCTATGCCTATCGACAAAGCGATAACTCGTGGCGCCAAATAACTTTTCAGATAGATGAGTTAGATGGAAACTTTGGATATTTTAATAAAAATTATAATAATACATTAGACCTGATCGATGAATTTGTTTTTTTAGCTGGCGATGCTGGTGATTTTGCACCGACTACAAGCTGGATTAATGATGAAGAATCTCGTCAGCATGTCAGGTATCAAATTGAAATTACAAATCCCGATGATCCTTTAACAAATAAATATGTCTATATCTATCGATCAAGTGTTTTAATTCATGATCCCGGTTTGCCTTATTATATTAAATACATTGCACCTGTCTCTGGGGCTTCAGATACGGTGAAAACTGCTACATATATTGAGGGGCATAATAGTAAAGGAATTTCAGACTGCTGGCGGATCGCTGATTCCTCCGGAGTATATGGACCAAATATACTTGATCGACAGAAAGCTCGTGCAAAGGGAAAGTATAAATACGAAATCATTGGGATTCCTATTTATGTAGACTATGATTTAAACGAAGATAATTTAATTGCAGAAAGATTAGACTATAAACGAGGTCCAGTTAGAATCATAAGGGATGTTACCTATAAAGCAAGAATAAGTGAGTTTGATATTTCGGTCGGTACCTTTCGATACCGTTACTATCCCTATCGAATTGTTGCTTTGGGTGCAGATAAGATATTGGATTCTGATTATGGTGTTAGCCTTATCCGTCAATCGTTTGATTTGTCTTCTGATGCAGGTGGAATGCTTTTTGATAATCCTGACAATTTTGATGTTGTAGTTGATGGAAATGAAGACTCTGTGAATACCACAATTCAGAGGTCACCTGAGATAAATTGGTATATGTATTCAGGCAATCCTGGGACAGTAGTTGTGTTGAACGAGTTTACCCCGCCTTCAAACGCGAATTACCGATTGTATTATTATGAAAATCGGTTTGGCGGGACTGCCGATGGGACTTTCGATACTGGAGATAATCAATCTTATGGTGATGTGGGGATCTGGTTTCAAGGCGACAAAATGACTGGGGGAATCAGTTTACCCTATTTTAATTATTTTTTACCAGGCCATTTATCTCGTGAAATTGGTTCAACACTGGCTTACCAGACACAGAATCGATTATCTAAATTTTCGTCACTTCAATCATATATATCACCAGCCGAGGTTGCTATATTTTTGCCCGATACTTCAGGTCCCGAACAGTATCATATTTCGATTCCTGTCTTGGTCGAAGAACTGACAGAACTGAATGTCCTCTCCAGTCAACTTGTAATACAATTTGATCCGCAGGTATTGGAATTTACAGACGTTGCTACAATGAACACCCTTGTTGAAAATTGGGATCAACCAATTGTTACGATCTCTTCCGACACAATCTACTTAACGATGGAGGGAACTACTGCACTTCAAGGCGGTGGAGTTCTTGTTTATTTAAATTTTAATACGATTGGTATTGAGGATCAACAATCTCCGCTCCATTTCATTCAGGCTCGGTTCAATCTCTGGAATCCTCTGGCGAAAACTACCAATGGAAATTTCACAACCTTACCTGCACCTAAAATAATGGTAAGCATACCAGATACTTATGGTAGTGTTAACTCCGAAGTTACCGTACCAATCCAGATTGAAGATGTCACTGGACTGAATATTACCTCATGTCTGATTGAACTCCAACATAATAAGCGAATTTTGGATGCGATTTCTATAACTAACGAAGGTTCGATTGCGTCAGAATGGAATGATATCAGTTTCAGTGACAAAATTGGCTGGCTAAAAATCGAAATGAGTGGTGCTAATCCTTTAACTGGTAGTGGCACACTCGTATGGTTAAATTTTAAAGTGATCGGAAGTCCCGGCCAGGATACCGATATCGTTTTTAATACCATGGTTTTTAACGATGGTATGCCTCTTGCAAAGACTGAAAATGGTTATTTTACTGTAAAAAGTCCACTACTCATTGATGTGCTGGTATCAATTTCTGATACTACCATCGAATCACTCAATTCACTTCATATTCCAGTGATGCTTTCTTCATCTGGTGGATTTAAATTATATCACTACGATATGGATCTCGTATTTGATGAAAATATACTGGAATTTAAAGATACTGATACGACAGCGACGATTGCAAAGGGTTGGGGATATCCTTTAGTCCGCAATTTACACGGGAACTTATCGATCATAGCCAATGGTGAAGTTCCATTAAAAGGCGATGGTCCATTGATTTTTTTAAATTTCGATGTCATTGGATCAGACAGTTCCAACACGACTATTCATTTCTCAAACATGACTTTCAATAGAGGTGAATATTCTGCGAGCACTCAAGATGGGATAATTTATGTTAAAGGAGTTGTCCCTGTCGAATTAAGTTCATTTACAGCTATAACCACGGATAACAATGTAAAACTTGAGTGGGTAACGACCACCGAAAGTAATAACTATGGCTTTTTTATCCAACGAACAGCAGATACAAATTCAAAATGGAAGACAATTGGTTTCGTCCCTGGCAACGGGACAGCAACGACACCTCAAGGGTATTCTTACACAGATTCAGATGTGATCCCTGGAATCTGGTACTATCGATTGCAACAGCAAGATTTCGAAGGTCAGGTCACTTATTCCCTGATCATCGAAGTAAATTTATTACCAGCGAAATTCAGTTTATACCAGAATTATCCAAATCCATTTAATTCGTCAACTATCATTAAATATGAACTACCAGCAGGGAAACATGATGTTCAACTTATTGTCTTTGATCTTTTGGGACATCAAATTTGTAAGTTAATTAATGAAGAAAAGCAGAGGGCTGGCGTTTGTCAAGTCTCCTGGAATGGACGTGATAATAATGGGGTAGCTGTTGCGAGTGGTGTTTATTTCTATCAATTGCAGGCTGGTAACCAAACTTTTATCAAGAAAATGGTATTGATCGAATAGGTTTAGAGTGAAGTGTGAGACAGCAGATGTGAGACGAGGAGTGCTTAGTGAAAAGTGAAATGTGAAACAGCAGACGTGACACGGTAAAAATCTTTGAACCTAATCATATACCGCTTTTCATTATCTACGTTTCAGTTCTCAAATTTCGTGTTTCATATTTGACGTTTCACTTATTCCGTAATGACTTAAAACCTAAAAAATCGAATTTTCATTATTAATCTCAAAATGCATAATTATATTATTCGTCGCATATTAACTCTCATTCCGCTATATTTTGGAATTACTATTATTACGTTTTTAATCATCCATCTCGCCCCGGGCAAGCCATCTGACCTGGAGGCGCAGATGCGTCCTGGGCTGGCGATTGCAAGAGAACGTTTGGAAAAGATATATGGTTTGGATAAGCCATTGCATGTGCAATATTGGAACTGGCTGAAAAAAATGGCGGTGCTGGATTTTGGGAATTCGTTTAAAGACAGCCAGCCGGTGCTGCAAAAAATAATGCAGACCTTGCCAAATACGATCATCCTTAATATTGCAGCACTTCTGTTGATCTATTTGATCGCTGTTCCGATTGGCATTCTATCTGCGGTTAAACAGTATTCGCTTTTTGATAAAGCTTCCACAGTGTTTGTGTTTATCGGTATGGCAATTCCCAGTTTTTGGCTGGCATTGTTGCTTATTCTTGTTTTTTCTGTTAAATTGGGCTGGTTGCCAATTTCTGGCATGCACTCGATTATGATGAATTTCCAGACCATATCTTTCTGGGATAAAGGCTGGGATTTGATTAAACATGCTATTCTTCCAGTTTTTGTCCAGGCGTTTGCTGGGCTTGCCTGGCTGTCCCGGTATACTCGATCCAGTATACTGGAAATCATCAAGCAGGACTACATTACCACTGCCCGCGCCAAAGGATTAAGCGAACGAAATATAATTTACAAACATGCCCTGCGAAATGCATTACTGCCAATCGTTACTATTTTTGGATTGAGCCTGCCTGGACTGATCAGCGGCAGCGTTATTGTCGAAACAATATTTGCATGGCCTGGCATGGGAAGGTTAGCCTTTCAGGCGGTATTGGCTCGTGACTATCCATTGATTATGGGCACTTCGGTTTTCTCAGTTTTTCTTTTATTGTTCGGGAATTTGTTGGCTGATATGTTGTATGGTATTGTTGATCCAAGAATCAAGTATGATTAGTGAGGAGGCGGTCATCAGTCACCAGTCATCAGTTAGTAATTTACAATTATCAATTCACAACGCGTCATAGGCATATTTGCCTCTGGCATGATTGACAATCAAAAATAAAAATGAATAAAAAAAATACATCAACATCAATGTTCAAAATAGTCCTCCACCAATACATCAAAAATAAATTAGCGGTTGCAGGTGCTATCGTTATTATTATTTTAAGCAACGTAGCCATTTTCAGTCCATTATTAACAGAATACGATCCGAGTGAAATAAACCTTAACGAAATTTACAAACCGCCTTCGTGGAATCATCCGTTTGGAACAGATATGAATGGCAGAGATGTTTTTGCTCGTGTTTTGTACGGCGCTCGAATCTCGATGAGTGTTGGTTTTATTTCTTCAGGATTGGCAGGTCTGATCGGTGTTTTAATCGGTGCACTAGCAGGCTTTTTCGGTGGAAAGATCGATAACATTCTCATGCGCCTGGTAGATCTTGTTTTATGTATTCCCTCTTTTTTCCTGTTACTCATGGTAATCGCCATGCTGGAGCCGAATATTTATAACGTGATGATTGTGATTGCCATCACCAGTTGGCCTGGTTTGGCAAGGTTGGTTCGGGCAGAGGTACTTTCAGTTCGGGAACGGGATTATGTGCAGGCAGCCATTGCGCTGGGAATTGGCAGGTGGCGGATTATCTGGCGGCATATTATTCCCAATGTCATGGCGCCGGTTTTTGTGGCGGTGACTTTGGGAGTTGCAGCAGCTATTCTGGTGGAATCAGGTTTATCATTTTTGGGCCTGGGTGTACAACCGCCGACACCGAGTTGGGGTAATATTTTAGCTCAGGGACGATCAGTAATGCAGTTTGCCTGGTGGATGACCTTGTTTCCCGGGTTGGCGATTTTTGTTACGGTTCTCGGCTATAATCTGGTCGGAGAAGGATTGCGGGATGCATTGGATCCGAGGTTGAGATGAAATTAAACATCTCCAACCGTCATAGGACAGCACCAAAGGTGAAAAAGCCCAATTGACAATTGTTTCTCCTGAATAGTCTAATACCAAGTGGTCTAATAGAAATGAAGCAGCACTAATTCGGTTCAAAGGAAAAATAAAAATGAAGCCATCACGTACAAGACATCCCGGCTGGCTAAAAGTACCTTTGCCAGCGGGTAAGAATTTTCATGAAGTAAGAAGGTTGGTAGAATCAAATCAATTACACACAGTCTGCCAGAGTGCTCACTGTCCCAATATCGGAGAATGTTGGGGACATCGGACTGCGACGTTTATGATTTTGGGTGATACCTGCACACGTAACTGTCGATTTTGTGCGGTTAAATCAGGAGCGCCACAGTCAATCGATTATGCTGAACCGCATAGGGTGGCGGAAGCTGTTAAAATGCTTTCCTTGAAATATGCGGTTATTACCTCTGTTACACGAGATGATTTAGACGATGGTGGCGCTTCAATATTTGCTGATACTATCTATCAAATCAAAAAGGTTGTTCCTGGTTGCCAGGTAGAAGTGCTGGTACCAGATTTCAACGGTTCTGAGAGTGCCCTGTCAATCGTCATAGTGGCAGAACCTGATGTTTTAAATCATAATTTAGAAACTGTTCCCGCCTTGTATCCAATTGCCCGTCCAGAGGCGGATTGCCAGCGATCTTTAAAATTACTAGCATTGGCAAAGGAAAAAGGTATGTTGATCAAGACCGGGTTAATGTTGGGACTTGGTGAGACCAATGAAGAAGTTATTTCTGTGATGCATGATTTGCGAAAAATCGATTGTGATATTCTTACTTTAGGGCAATACCTGCGGCCTTCTTCCGAACATCTGGCTATTCATCGCTATGTTACACCTGAAGAATTTGCAGAATTGAAACGAACTGGAATTCGGATGGGATTCCGCCATATAGAGGCGGGACCGTTGGTACGAAGTTCGTATCATGCTGCCTCCAGTTTTGAGGAGATCAGTAATTAGTTAAACTTTTTATATTTAACCATAGTGATTTTTTTGAATATTACTATACTCAATTAGGATTAATTTTTTAATGTAAAATCACTGATTCCATCGCTTAGAGCGATGGAATCAGTATGAAATTCTAGAACTTAATAGGTATTATCCTTACAGTTTAAAGCTTTGAGTACATGGACTTAAAGCCTAAGATTTACTGTTGTTTAATCCTGAAGAATTGAATCGATCTTTTAAAAAGGAATTTTGCATGCGAAAATTTGTTATTCTTCTGTCTCTGCTTTTGCTCTTTACTCCTTCATTTCTGCTCGCTCAGGATATCACCCTCACCACTGGGACCCCCCAGGATGTCGGAATGGACAAGGACATTCTCAACGCTGGGGTGAAGCTTTACGAAAACGCAATCAATGCAGATGAATTAAAAGGCGTCGTGCTCCTGGTCTCCCGAAACGGAAAAGTGGTGCTGCATGAAGCCATTGGCTGGCGTAACAAAGAGCAAAAACTTCCCGTGAAAAAGGACACCATGTTTCGCATGGCCTCCAATACCAAGCCCGTCATTGCAACTGCCATCAGCATGTTGGTCGAGGAAAAGAAGCTCAGTTACGATGATAATGTCCGAAAATACATCCCATCGTTTGATAACTACCGTTCGGGATTCATTAAAATCAGACATCTGTTGACGCATACCAGCGGCTTCCGCATCTATTCATTGTTCATTACTCCACTGATGGAAAAATCCGAAGCCCATCCCGATGCGCCGAATTTAAAGCTCGAAGTAGCACGTTTCGGTGAGATCGGTGCCGAAGAAATTCCAGGGACAACGTACAGTTATAACAATCCTGGATTTAATACGCTGGGCGCTTTGATTGAAATAGCGTCAGGGCAGGAATTGGAAGTATTTTTGAAAGAACGGATTTATGAACCATTGGGCATGGTCGATAGCTACAACCATGAAGTAGCGGAAAAACTGAACGGCAAGCTGAATCGCATGTCAGTCGTTTATGACAAAACAAAAGACGGCTGGAACGTCCGCTGGAAGCCTGGCGATCCACCCGATTTTCCGTTTGTAAGAGCCTCGGGCGGAATGATCTCCACTGCCTGGGACTATGCCATTTTCTGCCAGATGTTTTTGAATAAAGGAATTTATAATGGCAAAAGAATCTTGAAACCCGAAACAATTCAATTGATGACTTCGCCCCAGACTGCTTCGATTTATTCTGAGAAAGAAAAAGAACAGAGGGATAGCTTTTATGGCTATGGCTGGTCTGTTTCCAAAGATGGCGTATTTTCCCACGGCGGTTCTGATGGCACATTCGCCTGGATCGATCCGAAGCATCAGATTATTGGCTTGATTTTTACGCAAAGTCCCGGGGGGAAGAATCCGAAGGATAAATTTATGGAGTTGGTAAAAGGATCTATTATCGAATAGGCAAAAGATTCTTTCAAAGGTTTAGAACCTTTGAAAAGGTGACTAAAATTTTTCAATTGTGTTTTGGCAGTAGTTCACTACCTCAACTGATCCTGCTTTTGATTTCAGAACAAGGAATAACGATTTACGATTTTAGAAGTGTTATTGATTTTTGAAATTCCGAATCTTCCAGCAGTACTCCATCGTAAATCAAAAATCGTTAATCTTTAGTCGTAAATCATTTTTTTCTTATCATTTAATCAGGGTAGTGAACTATTATGTAATTTAGAATTTCGTCAAAGGAGACTTCATGGCTTTACACTCAATCGACTGGGCATTTGTCATCACATTCTTCATAATCTCTCTCGGAATTGGTCTGGCAGTTTCACGGCGAGCAGGAAAAAGTTCTGCTGAATTCTTTCTCTCAGGCAGAAACATGCCCTGGTGGCTGCTGGGCGTCTCCATGGTTGCAACCACATTTTCGACTGACACACCAAACCTGGTTACGGATATTGTCCGACAGAATGGTGTGGCTGGAAATTGGGCCTGGTGGGCATTTCTGCTGACAGGCATGTTAACCGTTTTTGTTTATGCCAAGCTGTGGCGCCGTTCCAGGGTGCTCACGGATATCGAATTTTATGAATTACGCTATAGTGGAAAAGCAGCAGCATTTCTGCGGGGATTTCGGGCGCTTTATTTGGGCGTATTTTTTAATATATTAATCATGGCAACCGTCTCCCTGGCAGCGATAAAAATAGGTGGTGTCTTGCTGAATATAAGCCCTGTTCAAACGCTTCTGATCGCTCTGTTTATTACAATGATCTACAGCGCTCTCGGTGGTTTGCGGGGTGTGCTTTTAACAGACTTTTTCCAGTTTATCATGGCGATGATTGGCTCAATTGGAGCAGCCATTGTCGCAATCAACCTTCCCCAGGTCGGCGGATTGAGCAATCTGTTGACACATGAAAATGTATTTTCAAAACTCAGCCTATTGCCTGATTTTTCCAATACCGAAATGTTAATCACTCTGTTGATAATCCCATTAGCGGTACAGTGGTGGAGTGTCTGGTATCCAGGCGCTGAGCCAGGTGGTGGCGGTTATATTGTCCAGCGAATGCTGTCAGCAAAAACAGAAAAACATGCCATGGGCGCAACGCTGTTTTTCAATGCTGCTCACTATGCGCTGCGACCCTGGCCCTGGATTTTGGTGGCGCTATGTTCGCTCATCGTTTT
>Ga0209427_10004375_pt1 | contig 16332 bp, 15 predicted proteins | sample DeeMarSWOR136_30_FD_187465 | JGI IMG/M metagenome (GOLD analysis project Ga0209427, IMG submission 187465) | Marine sediment microbial communities from White Oak River estuary, North Carolina - WOR-1-36_30 (SPAdes) (version 2) | ecosystem: Environmental > Aquatic > Marine > Intertidal zone >...
TGAACTTTCATTAAAGCCGTCGGTTCACCGCGTTCCTCCCTACTTAGCCCCACCAAGAATGCAAGTGCTAACTCTTTCTCTACTTGTATTGGGGTCTGCGCCTCACTTCCAGCAACATATGGTATGAAATATTGCATTAAGTATCACTGTTTGCCGTGGACTTGGTCCGTGAAGATATATTGATTATTAATCACTAATATGGGTTAGAGCACCATATGTTGGAACTAAGATTATGAATCTGTTCACTGATTATCTTTAAACTCAGTAATTTTTGGAGAGCTTTCATAAAAATGAGATTACACCTGCCTTCTACCAAATCTAGATGTTTCACCCGAAAACATGTTTATTTTGAATGTTCATATCCTTATGTTTCCATCTTTTTCTTTGTATTTTAATGTTAAAAGTTTATTTAATAATAAAAATATGCATGTGTGGAAATATATCATTGTATCTAATTGGGCGATAAAAGTATCTTCTTTTAACAATAGTTTATTAAAAAAAGGCTATGCGTGTGTGTACTATTTGTGTATGTATGATAAGGAAGGATAGAGAGGATAGTTGGATGAGAAAATGAAAGTAAATGGAAAAGGGTTTGGGCGATTATTTTATCCTCACTTTACTTAGTTCATGTAGAACCCACCTTGATTCTAGCCTAGGAGTGGAGTACGAACCCACTGGATTATACATCGGAGTTTTTAAAAAAAATTATTTTTTATAAATTACTAAATATTTGGTATCCGCACAGTACAATGGGCGCACACCACCGAGCCCGCCACGAACAAACCTAACTCATTTTCGTCCATCAGTAGAGGTGCTCGCCGTTTGGGGACTCTTCGTGTTTCTCAGAACATTTCACGATTAGGGCCTTGGCCTACTCAGCTGTAGTAGCTATCTAGCACTTTCATCTCAAATTTAATAGCGGCTTCTCTAACTACTTTGATGATGAATTTGGGTACTTAGGAGCTCTACGCCTTATAGATACGATTTGCGTTCCCCCAGTACAGCTTCCTGAGCACTGGGAGAGGCAGATCGAGGCCATTGATGAACGTGCCCCCCGCGTCTTTGGTGTCGTCATCAGGGAACGGCAGCGGTGTGCCCCGTTCACCTGTCTCCCATAGGACCCTCTGCGCGACGTACCGACCAGAGAAGTAGTCAAGGTCTCCTCTCCCAGAGAAGATGTCGGTCCCGAAGAGGACCCTGTCCTGGTGCCTGAGCGTGAACTCCCGGGCCTTCCTCGTGTCCTTGCTCAGCTCCCGGGCCATCCACCTCGACGACGCCGTGTCGACCACGACGTTGGGAAACTCGTCCATCCACCTAGACAGGTTCGGCAGCCTGTGTATCTCGGGCTGCGAACCAAAGTGGGGAACTTGAAACCTAAGTTTATGGTGCCAGGAAAAAACATCTTCAAGCTGACTGAGGTGTTCATCCTTGGTGCCATACCTCTCCGAGTTCCTGTACTGGGCCGCGTAGTAGGTGTCGGGGTCGCCCATGTGGATGATGAGGGGTATATCGTCGTCCTCGAGGGCCTGGAATATGGGCTCCAGTTTGGGGTGATTGATCCGGAAATCCTTTGGTACATCATGATAGTCGCGCCATCGGGGGCCGAACCACGTCTTGGCGAGGGAGTAGCCCTGGTCCCGCAGCCTCGATATCTCGTCGAGGACGGGCCCCACATTGTACTGCGCTATGTCGCGCAGGGAGAGATACTTCGCGAAAACGAACCTGTCTGGGTACCTCTCCTTGGCGGCTTGGAACCCTTCCTCGTCGTGTACGATCCCGATCTGCACCGAGACCCCGAAGTCATCCTCGATGGCGATCATCTTGGATATTTTGTCGATGGTTCCGATGTGTGTATGCGCGTCAAAGATGGGGCCAGCGTACTTCCATGTGTCCCTCAATATGCACCAGATATGGAGAGATGGACTCACTCAAAAGCCATTCCTCGCGTGACAACCATCTGTACACAAAAATGACGCCTATTCTATGGTGAGGCGAGGACAAGACACATCCTCACAGAGTAATAAGAAGGTTGCATGGGAGTCATCTAATAGGCATGTCACGAAAATCCCGGCTCGACGAGGCTCATAGCTTCGTCGACGTTTGAGGATGCCCTATAAAGTATTACATGTCCTGGTCGGTGAATAGTGCGGCATCAAGCCGTTGCGTGCATACATGACACACATAGAAGAAGCGAAAAATATGGGCTATCCAGCAATTATAAATGCGTCAACATGTCGAAAGAAACTGCCTTAGACTGGATATCCAGTAACGAGTCACGGATTATCGAGATCAGCAATAGAATATGGGAGTTAGCCGAGCTAGGGCTAATGGAGCATGAGTCCTCAAAGTTACTGGCTGATGAACTCGAGGAGAAAGGCTTCAGCGTCGATCGTGGAGTAGCCGGGATGCCGTCGGCCTTTTCCGCGACGTACGGCTCAGGCAAGCCAGTCATCGGTATAATGGGCGAATACGATGCCCTGCCCGGACTGTCTCAGAAACCAGTCCCGTTTAAAGAGCCATTAAAGGAAGGGGGCCCAGGCCACGGGTGTGGACACAACATCCACGGCACCTCTGGGGCTGCCGCGGCGATCGCCACCAGAGTCGCGATAGAGGCAAACGACATAAAGGGAACTGTGAAGTTCTTTGGCTGCCCCGCCGAGGAGATAGACATTGGTAAGGTGTTCATGGTGCGTGACGGCGTCTTCAAGGAGGTGGACGCCTGCCTCAGCAACCACCCCGGACAGGCGAACACGGCGAGCCTAAGGAGCAGCACGGCAACCACCCAAGCTAGGTACGTCTTTAAGGGGGTTGCCTCGCATGCGGCGGGTGATCCCGAGGACGGTAGAAGCGCCCTCGACGCCGTCGAGTTGATGAACATGGGCGTCAACTACCTCCGGGAACACGTCATCGAGAAAGCCAGAATCCACTACATCATAGAGGACGGCGGTGAGGTCCCAAATGTAGTGCCACCGTATGCCCGTTCCTGGTACTTCATCAGAGCCCCAGAGAGGGAACAAGTCGCGGAGATATACGCTCGGATCCTTGACGTCGCCAAGGGAGCGGCGCTCATGACGGGGACAACACATGAAGCGAGGATCGTCACAGCCATCTCAAACAAGATCCCCAACAAGACATTAGCCGACCTCGTCGTCAGCAACATGCGCGAGATCGGTGCACCGGAGTACACCGAAGAAGAGAACGATTTTGCCCGCGAGATAGCGGACACGATACCCTCAGATAAACAGAAGGCCGTCTTACGCGGCGCGAACAGATATGGTTTGAGGAAACTAGATAGACTAGAGATCGTCAGGGACATACTCGATCCCTCAGGAGAAGGCGAGGTAGGAGGAGGATCGACTGATGTGTCTGATGTTAGCTGGAACATGCCTACGATGGAGTTTTCGACAACGTGTGCAGTGCTGGGCACGCCGGGTCACTCCTGGCAAGGCACCGCACAATTTGGCATGAGCATAGGCCACAAAGGGTTGATGTTTGCGGCGAAAACCCTGTCGACATGTGTTCTCGATCTGCTGACCAAGCCCTCTGTTTTGAAGGCCGCTAAAGAGGAGCTTGCGGATAGGATGCAGGGCCGTGTCTATACTTCGCCTCTTCCCCCTGACCTGAACCCTCCGCTTGAGGAAGCGAAGCGGCAGATGGAGGTTTCGCAAAGAGAGAGAAAATAGCTCCTTTTTCCAAGATTTTGTCCGCCTCAATGAAGATAGCGTGTGCGTAGCTATTCTCTACGTTGAACTCATCTCCACGGGTCATTGTTGCCAGACGCCGACGCCATCCTCATACACTATTTTCGTGCCAAACGACATGGAAAGCTGAGCGACTCGTTCAATGATTCTTTCACCTACTGGTTTGTCCGCCATCCGCGGCGTCCCGCGCTGTGATCTCGGCAATCTTCGCCCGAGATCGATGGGGAGCAACCGTAGACCAGTCATCCTGGAGCCATCAAAGGTGGTCACCGCTACGACGCTTTCATACCATACGGGGTTTGACGGGAACCCGATCGTGCCTTCCTTAAATCGGATGTTTTCAAGATCCGACTGGAGCGCGCTTTCAGGCAAATCGTACAGTTCATAGAAGTCTGATGGAAGGGGATCATACAGCTCCTCGTGAAAAATGAAGTTGCCGAGGCTGTAGAATATCGGCTTTCCTCTGTAAACCTCTATGCCGCGGAGCTGATGAGGCCCGTGTACTATGAAGGCCGTCGCGCCGTCGTCGAGGCATTTTTTAGCGAATTCAACGAGCCAAGGTGGGGGTACGACACTTTCGTTACCTGGTTCATGCGAGTGGCTGTTGACGATCACGCGATCAGACAACATGGACGCGTTTCGTATTTCGTGGAGGATCCGTCCTTCATCATGCACATTTAGCTTCTCGATCACTCGGGTCTCTATGCCGGAGTTAATCGTAACGCCGAATAAGCGAAGTTGGCCAGAGTCCTGTGGAATACGTCCCCCGAGTTTGAGAGCCGCCGATTCGAGGACTTTAAAGAGAGCTGGGTCAGCCTCATACGTACGCTCAACACGAAGAGGGTTCAGACCAGGACGGCCCATCATGTCAGGACGCGTGTTACCAGCGCGAGACATAGGTGTGAATGTCGTTGCGAAACCGATGAGAGCTATCCGTCCTTTCATGGTTTCGAGGTATCCGGGGCGACTGGCTTGCCCGAGGTTCATCCCGCTGCCTGAATGCACCATCTCAAGCCTATCCAGTAGCTCGTTCGTTAATCGCATTCCTTCTACGCCGTAGTCAGTCGTGTGGTTGTTGGCACAGTTAACTAAATTGAAGCCCATGGCTTTTAGGTCCTCGGCGGCTTCAGGTGGACCGACCTGCCAATAACCGCCGTGCTCTACCTCAGGCCAGCCTTTAAAATCCAATAGACGAAACAGTGAACCTTCAAGGTTGATGAACGCCACATCGGCTTCTTTAATTATCTTTACCATGTCGTGGAATCCTGAGTCCAGAGGGTGATTGAATTGATTGAGACGGGTCGCGATGAGCGCGTCTCCGACCGCAGCGAGCGACCACGGCAAATTTAGATTCACTATGTCTGGACTTTTATCCAATTCACTTTCCCTAATTTCATTCCTATTAACTTTATATTCCATCAATTTTCAACTATTTTGTTTTATTTATATAATTTGTGCTCATCCAGTGATGCCTGTTTTTTCCTTCAGATGTGGGTTAACTCTACAGATGATAAAGGGGCAACTGTTGATGCTGAAAATCTGTGTTTCTTCTCCCACTTAGGTAATATTTTAAATTTAACTGAAAAACGACATCCTCAGGGATTCTATGGGTAGACTTGAAGGTATGACCGCACTGTGGTTATCCGATATCCTCTTCCTTGTAGGAAATCTACGCAGTCGTTGTAGGTGAAGGAAGCTGTTACTATCGTCTTTTCACCTGAATGATAACAATCCGGGATTTAAAGTCTCTCGATTTTGTACGTCGCTATTAGTAATTGTAGCGCGAAGATCTGACGCCTTCTGTAGATAATGCCACTATCTGAGTTAAGCATCATGCCACATATCAATAGCATTGCTTATACCTTCTTGGGAGTCTTGTTTCACTTTTATCTTCTCCTCATCGTTGATTAATGGTGCGTAGGCTCATTTGTTTTTAAATCCCACTTATAGATCTAATTACAGAAAAAGGGGAGTAAATTGGGAGATATCTTCACTGGCTGTGGGGTTCGAGTCCAATCGAGCCCGCTTTTCATGCGAGTCTAAGCTATCAACATGTGATTACTAGACTTGAGTTCCCTTTTTAACCCCCAACCGGCTGGTCATTTCATGATGAACAGGCAACGCCTAGCTGAACAGCTTGTAGCCTATCTTGAGTCTCTTTACCCTGAAAGGTCAAGCATCTCCGTTAACAGCCTTGACGAGATAAACATGGGCTGGGAGACCGAATTGTATACACTTGAGGTCGATTCAACGAAAGACGGAGACCAGTTCAGGGAGCATAGGGTTATACGAGTATTCCAAGGAGACTGCGCAGGACGCAAGTCAGTTAAAGAGTATAGCTTGATGAGGAAGCTGGGTGATATCGGCTACCCCGTGCCACGGGTATACAGCCATGAAGCTTCGGGGGAGACCATCGGGAAGCCGTTTATCCTAATGGAGAGAATTCTCGGAACGACGTTGGACGCTGCATACAGGAACGAGACACCCGAGGAGCTGCAGAGAGGATTGAACAGGTTAATCAGGCTGTTCGTCCGGCTACACCAACTCGACGCCACCCCCTTCAAGGACATCCCGGAGTTACCGTGTCACGGCGACCACGTTCAGGATAACCTAGACTGGTACGGGAGAACGGCTCAGGAGCATCTATCCTGGTTGGGGTCTGTCGTGGACTGGTTGACGGAACGTAAGCCGTTCATTGAGGCTGTTTCCCCTTCGCTTGTTCACATGGACTATCATGGGATGAATGTCATGTTGAGGGAGGACGGATCGGAGGCTGTCATCGACTGGAGCGCGTCCAGTATCGGGGACCCCAGGATGGACCTTGGTTGGACCATGCTATTGTACACGACGTTCGGAGGCGAGATGTTCAGGGACCCCATACTCGCAGAGTACACCGAGCAGAGTGGAAAAGAGGTCGCGTACATCGAGTACTTCGAGGTCATGGCCGCCGCGAGGAGGATCGTCGACTTCGCCACAACCATGAAGGGCGAAGTCGATTCAATAGGGCTAAAGCCTGAGGTAGTCGAGATGATGAAGGCGTCGAAGGAACACTACCAGAGAGTTCACGACGTCCTCACGGCGAGGACAGGCATCCGGCTGGACGAGTTCGCCGAGGCGCTGGACTCGATGTAGGCACGATCCACGCGGCCATGAGGCCGGAGTTTATCAACAGTGATCGCCGAGTACTCCACGGTTTCGAGGCTACCTTCTCTCGAACTTCTGTATTCTGCTGCCCTCCAGGGTCTCCCCCACGTATAGGTCTCCCTTGGAGTCGACCCAGGCGCAGTGAGGCGCTATGAAGAGCCCAGGTTCCCTGCTCTTCTCGCCGCCCCACCTAGCAACGACCCTTCCCTCCATGTCCAGTATGCTGAACCTAGCCTGGAGCTCGGGCACGTACACCAGCCCCTCATCGTCGATATAGACGCTGCATGGCTGGCGGAAGCCGGTCCACTCCGTAAGGTACCCGCCGTCTGGCGTGAATATCTGTATCCTGTGGTTCTGCCTGTCCGAGACGAACACCCGGCCATCCGCCGCCACCCAGACGTCGTGGGCTATGTCGAACTGTCCCGGCTCGGAGCCGTGCTCCCCCCACGAGAGGAGGAGTTCGCCGTCCCTAGAGTATTTGTGGACCCTCGCGTTCCCGTAGCCATCAGAGATGTATATCTCGCCGCTGGGGGCTACCGCGACGTCCGTGGGCCTGTTGAACGGCTCCCCATCCTCACCGGGCTGATCCTTGGTACCCCACGTGTGGAGGAGTTTACCTCCGAGGGTGAATTTCCTCACCGTGTGGTCCCTATAGTCCGCGATGTATGCGGCCTCGCCGTCTATGCAGAGGCCGTGAGGGGCGTTGAAGACCCCCTCGCCCCATGAGCCCTTATAGTTGCCTTCGCGGTCGAAGACTATCACTGGGTGCTCGCCCCTGTTGACGACGTAGACGTCGTCCTGCGAGTCGACGGCGACGCCTATGACGTTGCCGAAGCCCCACCCCTCGGGGAGCCTGCCCCACCTCTCGACCACCTCGTACCTGATCTTATCAGAGCCAAAAACCATTGAATCCCCTCTTCTACCTGAGTCATCATTTCGTATGATAAAATCTCGTATTCAGGTAGGCTCACAGTATACCTGTGTTTAAACCTGATATACGTAGTCGCCATGGTTTCTGATAGGTGTTTGAGTTGAGGATCAAGGAGATCGAGATCATCCCCGTGGACGTGCCGCGGCGTAAGGTTCTGAAGCTGGCCCGGTACGGCAACCTTGGGGAGGGCGAGCCCTTCGAGTTCATACTCACGCGGGTGCACACGGACGAGGGCGTCACCGGGGTGGGTGAGGTGCCGCCGCTGCCGCCGCTTTCCCCGGAGTCACAGCCCGTGGTCGCGGCAGTCATAGAGAGGTGGCTGGCCCCAAACGTCCTGGGCTTGGACCCCTTCGAGACCGAGGAGATATGGGCGAGGATGGACTACTATGCGCCCACCTACAGCATGGCGAAGGCCGCCATAGACATGGCGCTCTGGGACATCAAGGGTAAGACGCTCGAGGTGCCGGTGCACCGGCTGCTGGGCGGGTCTTCGCCCGAGAAGATACCCAACATCGCCCTCATCGGCCTCGGTGAGCCGGAGGAGGTGGCCTCGACCGCCGAGGGGCTCGTGACCGGGGGCTACACGGGTATCAGGCTCAAGGTCGGCCCCGGCAAGGACGTGGAGTGCACCGCCGCCGTCCGTGAGGCGGTCGGCGACGACATCTCGCTTAGAGTGGATTGCAACCAGGGTTACGGCGTCGCGGACGCCGTGAAGATGATCAGGACGATCGAGCCCTACGGCGTCGAGTTCGTGGAGCAGCCAACCGTGTGGTGGGACTTCGGGTCCCTCGCCGAGGTCGCGGCCGCTGTGGACACCCCCGTCATGCCCCACGAGTCCATGTACCTGCTCTCGGACGTCAAGAACCTCATAGACGTGGGCGCCGTCGGGGTGCTCGGCCTAAAGACGTACAGGCCGTGGGGCGGAGTAACCGGGGCCACGCGGCTGCTGGAGATGGCTCGGGTGATGAACATCCCGTGCATATTCCACGACGACGTGGAAATGGGCGTCAGCCTCGCCGCCGCCACCCAGATAATCTCGGCGTATAGACGCGTCATCACCCACAAGTGCGAGCTCTCCGGCTACCCCGAGTGGATGAAGGACGACGTCGTCAAGAGGCCCATCAGGTTCGACGGCGGCTACGTCCACGTGCCGGACGGCCCGGGGCTGGGCGTGGAGCTCGACGACTCCAAGCTGGATAAGTACGCGAAGGATATAGTCACCCTCAGGTGAAAACTCTAGGTTTTTATCTCCCCCCTCTTTCATTTGTATCGTTTTGTCTGATGAATACATTGTTCGTTGGTTTATGGAGGACGACCTCCCCGCCTATATCGAGGGCGTGAACAAGTCTCTCTACGACGAGTACGACGAGGGAGTCTTCGACTGGAAGCATCGTCGGACGCCCTTCAGCCTCGGCTTCACCTCCGTCGCTGTCGTGGAGCACGTCCCCACAGGGACGCCGGTGGCCTTCAACCCCTTCATGCCCCTTGAGGTTAGGGCCAGAGGCGAGGTTTTCATGGCTCTCCAGGGTGTCGATGGCTTCGTAGATGAGGCTCATAGACGTAGGGGGCTCTTCCAGAGGACCATCGAGTTCATGGCGGAGGAGATGAAGGGACGCAGCCCGGAGCTGTTATTCAGCTTCAACCTCATGGAGTCGGCTGGAGCAGCGCACAAGGCCGACTCGGAGCTCGTTTACGATATGGACAAGTGCCTGCTGGGCCGGGAGGGCTTCACAGGACTGACGCGCAGCGGAGTAGAGCTGGAGCCCATCGACACGGAGACGTACCAAAACCTCTACACGGAGTGGGCTGTGACCAGCGGCCTCATCCACTTCCACAGGACGATGCCGTACCTGAGGTGGCGCGTCGAAGAAAACCCGGTGAGGAAGGTGACGTCCTACAGGCTGCTCTCCGGCGCCGTGCCTCGTGGCTACGTCGTGGTCGACGAGGTGACTGAGGGCGGCGTCAACCAGCTGACCATAGACGACTACACGCCGGGGCTGCTCGACTCCACGCTCCCAGGAGCCGTCGCCTGCCTGAAGGCGCTTCACCCCGACGCCGGCGTCGTGGAGGTCAACGCGGTACACGGAAGCAGGCTTGAGCAGGCCGCCTCTAGGCTGGGCTTCACCGCCAGGCCGTGGCTCACAGTCATAATGAAGGCCCTCAACAACGTCGTCCAGATGGGCGGGGATGTCATCAGGGGTGAGCTGACGCTGTCTGATGTCAAAAACTGGCATCTGACACCGAGCGACATCTACTGAGGAGCTCGCGTCTTCATCTCTCGCTCGCTAGGTACCTTCTATAGACGTTGGCAACGGCTTCAGGGGTCAGCGTGAGCCTCATCTCGACGCCGGTCTTGGGGTCTACCTCGGCAACGGTGAACCCGAACTTTCCCCATATCTCTTTCAGGGGCCGATCCTGCTCGTCGCGCTCCTCGGTGACCAGTTTGCTTGTCTTGTAGCCCTGCCAGTAACAGTATATCAGCTCGAGGGCGGTGAGTGTGCTGCCCACCCCCTTCCTCTCGATGAGGGTCGCGGAGCTGTCGCTGAAAAAGGCGCCCCCCTCGTCGTCCTCGTAGCCGTAGTCGAAGCCCACGGGTCTGCCGTCCAGGTGGATGAGCAGGAGGAGGAATCCCTTGCTACCTCCGCGAGTGTCCATCTCGTCGCTGTCGTACTGAAGCTCCTCCCTGAACTTCTCGTGGTCGATCTCCATGATGATCCGCTTGAACTCGTCGTCAAGGCGGTGATGGACGGTTATGACGCAGTCTCCGCCCATGGAGCGGCTTAGCTTGGCCTCCGCCATCTTCAAAGCGTCTTCGAAGGAAGGTATTCCCACGCTCATCGACGGTTTACCTTGGCTCCTTCCTCTTTGTTGATGCACCGCATCTTAGAACCTGATTCTCCTCACTCAAATGGATTATCAATACCTTGGTTAAAACGAATAAATACCTTGCCTTGATGCACAGGCATCTGATGCATGGCGGCGGCTACCTCACGTTTAATACGTTTGGGGCCTAGGTCTAATCATGTCAGGTTATCGAATCGTCTTCGGCGGCATGTCTCACGAGACCAACACGTTTAGCACAGTGAAGACGACGCTGGAGGATTTTCGACCCGTTTACGGCGACGAGATCACAGAGAAATACAAGGGCACGAGGACCAGCATAGGCGGCTACATAGACGTCCTTGAGCGTGAGGGCTTCGAGTATCTACAAACCATCATGGCTAGTGCAACGCCGGCGGGGCCCCTCAGAAACGCGGACTACTGGGAGATCGTGGAGGAGATCAAGGATGGAATCAGGGGCGCGGGGAGGGTGGACGGCGTACTCCTCTCCCTCCACGGCGCCATGATCGCGGAGGACGTACCCGAGGCTGAGGGGACGCTGCTCCGCGAGGTAAAGGAGCTGGTGGGCGACACCCCCGTTATAATCACCCTGGACCTCCACGGCCTGATCTCGGAGATGATGGTGGAGCACTGCGACGCCATCTTCGGCTACGACACCAACCCCCACGTGGACATGTACGAGAGGGGCGTAGAGGCGGCCGAGTGCATGGTGAAGGCCGTCCAGGGCGCGCTGAGGCCCGTGGTCGCCCATAAGAAGCTCAGGATGGTGCCGCCGACGATAAACCAGCGCACCGGGGAGGGGCCCATGGTGAAGCTGCTGGAGACGGCTAGGTGCATGGAGCGACATCCGGGCGTCATCAACGTATGCCTGTTCCCCGCGTTTCCTTACGCAGACGTAGAGAGGGTGGGCTCGGCTGTGGTCGCGGTAACGGACGACGACCCCGAGCTGGCCCAGAGGCTCTGCGACGAGCTGGGCGAACAGATGTGGAGCCTCAGGGAGGAGTTCCTGAAGCCCCTCACCCCCCTCAAGGAGGCGGTCCGGGCGGCGATGGACGCCCCCGAGGGCCCCATAATACTCGCAGACGTGGCCGACAACCCCGGCGGAGGAGCCCCAGGGGACGGCACCGAGATACTCAGGGCGCTGCTGCGGCGGGGCGCCGAGAACGTGGGTGTCGCCTGCATCAAGGACCCCGAGGCGGTGGCCAAGGCGATAGAGGTGGGCGTTAAGGGGACGCTGGACATGGAGATCGGTGGCAAGACCGACGGCTACCATGGGAAGCCCCTCAGAGTGAAGGGCGCGGTGCGCACCATCACCGACGGCAGGTTCATCCACAAGGCCGGGTCGGTGGGGGTCCCAGCCGACGTGGGCAGGACGGCCGTCATCGCGGTGCAGGGCGTCGAGATAATCCTCACTGAGAGGAGCCACGCTCCCAACGACCCCGAGGTCTACAGGCGGAACGGCATAGAGCCCACTGACAAGAAGATACTCGTGCTCAAGAGCCGGGGCCACTTCAGGGCCGCCTACGAGCCCTTCAGTAAGGCGGTGATCGAGGTGAACGCGCCGGGGCTGACCACCCCGAACCTAGGGTGGTTCACATACAGGAATATACCGAGGCCAATCTGGCCCTTCGACGAAATGTGATCCATTCACCTTTATACATGAAGCCACCGTTGCGCGCACGCATACAGGCATATCGTTTACCCCAGTTGTTACAACCATGATTTATTATGCGACATATATGCCATAAACGATATAAACATGCAATGTTTATCACGTAGGACAGTGGTTTAGATATACCAGGAGGGAATGAGTGAAATGAAAAAAGGACAATGTTGTGAGACTCCGAAGCCAATAGGATATCCTATGGAGTTCCCTGTAGTCTATATTTGCATGAGCTGTGGGGAATGGAACTCCAAGAGGGTGTATGACTGAATCTATAATCAATTATTTTTAAAAGAATATTTCAACCATTCTTGTATGAAAAGAGTAAAACGCGCTCGTATGACTGGTTTTATACTTGTCGTTAAAATATCATGGTCCTATAATCTATGAAAAAAGGTATGAAGCTATTGTCTTCTTTGCATTAACCATAGTATGAAGGCTCCAGCTACGAGTCCGAGTATGATCGCTTCGTAGGGGAATCCTGGGATAAGGTCCCATATTGATGGCTTGGTCACTGTATAGTTTCCGGACATACCGTTCACATCTACCGAGTATGATCCCTCTTGAATTGTTAAGACCTCGAAACTAATTGTTACCGTCTCATCGGGACTCAGGGTGATTGTCGTCTCATCCTCTACCTCGCCGTCGATCTTCAGAGTGATGGTATGTGAACCAGTATGTCCTCCTGTATTGGCGACGTCACATGATATTGTCACTGTCCCACCTTCCTCAATAGAAAGAGGATCTACAGTGAGACTGCTCAGTGCGAAGGCTGCCGGTGTTTTGTAGATGGTGACCTCATCGATTGTGTTACCTAGATTGTCTTTTGCTTGTAAATGTAATGTACCGTTCTTAGAGACATCCACTACGCAAAAATGGTATGTCTTATTTTGATAAGCCATATACGAAACCGGTCTTAAGGCGGTTAATGGTGCCCCCCATCCTCCTGAGATTATATACATTGTTCCGTTTGAGTAATCTTGAGGCTCTGTCTGTGAGTCTGTCCAATTAATCGGGTGGGTCCGTTGATAATTATGAACATGGCCACTAAAGACGATGTCAACGTGATATTTGTCGAATAAGGGAACCCAGTGCTCGCGCACGCGCCGCTCAAACCATTCGCCTGCACTCTCGGGGCCGGTCACAAATGGAGGTACATGAAATACGACGAACGTCCATAAATAACCGGCGTGGATAGCTAGGTCGTTTTCAAGCCAATCACGCTGAGGGCCTGAAATATCGTCTAATATGTATGAATTGTCAAGGCAAATTATGTGAATGTCAGGACCCCAATTGAGTGAGAACCACTTTTCATTACCTGGTAAGGCGAACTGCACAAAATATTTGTTATCTGGCCTCTCCGGGTGTTCATGATTTCCAAGGACTGGTATGATCGGTATTGTCAGATTGTTATCTCCTATCCAATTGGAGTCCAAATCAGTGAACCAGCGGTCCCACTGACTTTGAACTCGACCGTCGTAAATCATATCTCCAACGTGTAGTACCAAAGAAGGATTGACTCTCGCCATAGCCACAGATATATTTTCTCGCTCTTTCACATTGGACCTGCTATCTCCACCTACTACAAATCTGACATCGGAAGATACTGAAGGAGATGTACGAAAACTTCTTTCTTTGCTGTATCCTCCAGTCGGGCCTCCACACATGAAATAGTATATTGTGTCTGGAGTAAGATTCACTAGTTCTACGTTGTGTATGTATCCTGAGGCTCCTTCGTAAGTGAAATGATCCCCAGTTGCACTATATTGGTATTCGCTCTCTTCCCCTAGCTTCGAGGTTTGGTCATATAGAACGATGTCTCCTGATGTGGATGAGTTGGTTTGCCATGTTATTGTTATAGTGGTGCTTGTATCGTTTTGCCATGTTAGATGCAGATTGGTGGGTAGATCTTGTGTTTGAGCTTGGACTTTTTCAAATTGGAGAGGATATGTTGACAGAACTAATATGAAGATAAAAGTTAGTTTTAATAGATTATTGAGTCTCGTTTTATTCACCTCACTTTTCTTGGTATTAGTATAGCTCCCCACTTCTGAGCTAGGCTCATCAGTTAACCGTCATTGACCGTTTACATAAGAACCTGAATCCACTTGGTTGGGATAGGTATTTAATGGTTTACTGTGGGGTGAAAGACCATTTTATAACTAATCCATCACTTTTCTATGCAAAGAATGCATGTATGAATATTATATGCATTAAATTTGTCAAATTATATAAAAAATCACTTCTGATATCAATTTCATACTCATTTTTTTTCAAAGGAGCTATTATCTACCTCAAAATAATGCATTTTATAGCCGATCCCTTGGTTTGACTTTTATAGTATAGTCGTCTTTCATGAGGGATGGTAGCAGGTGAGATAGGAACTGCTCCGCCGTGGCGTAGTGAGTGACTCCTCTCGTGCTGATGAGTGCCCACTTGTCTCCTTCCTTGTACCACGTGTTCACCAGTTTATCTTTATAATAAATTTCGATGATGCACTCGTCGTTTCTCATGCTTTGACCCCTCTAATAGTGAACGACTCTTATCTAAAAAATAAATGACGATATGCTTATGAAAAATACGGATATTGATTCTTCCCGTATTGTTCCATGTGACAAGGACATAGTAATCCTCGACCCACCCATAGTAAATGATAATATCGATTCTTATTCACATGCAAGGCGTGAGGCGCCCACCCATTTTACCAGCATACACGCATACACAGCGTAGAAGTACATGTAGCAGCGCTCAGAGAATAGTTAAAACACAATGAAAACAAAGTACAACCAGAGGTGAAACACAGGATGTATGAATACAAGTTTGTCAAGATAGACCTGGAAGGGTTCTGGGTAGGCACAAAGAAGCCGAGAGAGGATCACCACAGGATCATCGAAACATACGCAAAGGATGGTTGGAGGCTTGTACAGATCTTCGCCCCCGCCGTATCGGTGAGGGCAGGAGGCGTATCAGACTACTTCGAACTAATATTCGAGAAAGAAACCAAGTAAAAAAACAATATCATGTGCACATGCGCGATGCGTACATACAAAAAATTATATCTTTTAATGAGTACCCTGCACACGCTCTTCAACGCGTGGAATGCTTCGATCCCCGTCTATTACACATTAAAAAAGATGGGTCACCGATTATTCTCGCAGACACCGAAAAACGTGTCTTAGCCAACCACTTTTACGTTTGTGGCTCTGGGGCCCTTGTAGGAGTCCTCGACTTCGAACTCTACTCTCTGGCCGTCCACGAGCGAATAGGCTCCCTGCAGCTCTGAATGATGCACAAACACATCGTCTTCGCTGTCATCGACCTCGATGAACCCGAAACCTCTGCCGTCTAACCATTTCTTGACAATACCCTCCAACTATTTCACCTCACTTCCTGTTCACGAAAAGCGTTATTCATGGCTTCATTTAGAATCTGAAACGCTTAATCGAGTACAATATCGTCAGGGCGGTTAATAAGAGTGTTTTTCATCCGGGCGCTGTTTGATCGTCACGGCGTCTGTTCTATCTGATGAAACCCGCTCTTCATTGTCATTCTCAGGTTATCTCTCTCGTCGTTTAGCTCATGGCCGGCTTTGAAGTATATCTGGCTCAAATACGTGTTTCCCTTGTATAGATCTTTGAATTTTACTACGGGTTTCTTGCCCTCTTCTATGACTTGGCTCAGTTTATCCAGTATCATCTCTTTTGCCATTTCTGTCGTCATTTTTTTTCTAGACATTTTCATTTATATAATGTATGTGGCTGTTTTTTAATGTTATGTGTTAATATATTTTTAGAGATCATTTAATAGAATCATTTCTCTTTGATTTCGCAGTTTTTCATTTTTTAAGAAAATGAAATTTAAATACATTTAATAGAACACGGCGCTATTTAGTTATCGCAAAGCGTTCTCCGTTTTAACAAACTGATCAACGCTGCTAACAGGTAGTGAACATTATGTCTTCAGAAAATACAGTCTTTATCGGCCGGAAACCGATACTTAACTACTGTACAGCCGTCCTCGAGGTCCTGAGAAACAGTGACACAGTCGTCATG
>Ga0209427_10004376_pt1 | contig 16331 bp, 18 predicted proteins | sample DeeMarSWOR136_30_FD_187465 | JGI IMG/M metagenome (GOLD analysis project Ga0209427, IMG submission 187465) | Marine sediment microbial communities from White Oak River estuary, North Carolina - WOR-1-36_30 (SPAdes) (version 2) | ecosystem: Environmental > Aquatic > Marine > Intertidal zone >...
AGGCGAGCTTATCAGAGGTAGTATGTCCTGAAGCAATTTCAGTGAACACGTTCAGTTCAATGGCAGCTTTGAGAATACCTGTTTTCCAGTAGCCTATCAGAATATCGTAAATTTCAGTTGGATTGATCTCATTGTTGTTTCGAGACATGCGCCTTCCAGGAGGTGGAGTGCATTAATGGACACTTGATACTTTGATCCATTTGAAAAAGCCCCATCATTTATAGCAGGATTCACCCTGTTAAATACGTGTCTCGAAGTGATCTGCTCCGGTAATTACGTGAGAGATATGTATGGGCAATAAATGCTATAAACCAGCTATTTATTTAACGGAGTAAAAAAAATCAATAACTTTAGCTGAGGTTCAACCTTTTCCACACTTTTTAACGGGGTTTACTAAACGAACAAGATAGTAGCGATCCTTTTCCAGAACCTTCACGATGACACTGCCGATGCAGGGTCTCACCAGCATGGCATCGTCTTTCGAATCAAGCAGATTAAAGAGTTCTACACAACAGCTGTCGATATGGATACTGTCAGCAACGGAATAGGGGGCATTCATAAAATCTTTACCAGCCCTGTACTTAGGATTAACGAAATTAGAATGTACTGCATCCCATATAGATAAAAGATCTTCGAATTTATCAAGAGGCTTACCTGACATTTCACCAAGACCCTTTACAATAGCTTCCCCCATCTCTTTAGGAAATGTCCCCCAGCCTTTAAGCTCACGAGAGAGATAGGTTGCATCTTTTGCCAATTTCATCAAATCCTCTCTTGAGGGAAGTGCTCCGGGATCAAATGATGTGTGTTCGATAGTTGATTCAAGAAAGGGGCTGTATGCTTCACTAAGTGGGGATGAAGAGACAACAAGGTTTTCCCCTGCATGCTTTGAAGCACGATACCAGGGTTCTGCATCATATTTACAGATGACGCCCCAGGTATGAGGCTCTGAATATCCTATCTCATCTTTCAGTGCCTCACAGGGATTCTTCTCGGCCTGAACCATGTCAGTACCTTTCTCCCCCATCTCTTTTTTTAACTGTGATAATCCTGAATCATCCAGCCAGTAGCAGTACTTCCAGATCTCTTTTTTGTTAATAGACATTTGCAACCTCGCTTTCTGTTGTGTGTAAACCGAAGAGATTTAGAAAGAAAAAATACATTATTTATTATAGCTCAAATTTTGACTACCATAGGCTATGTAACTTATAGTAGATTCAATTGTCAAGGGAAATGTGTGTCAAGAGAGAATGTGGAAGAGATTCGGAAGATGAGCTGATACAAAAATCTCTTGAACTTACTACATTATGAGTAGGGGATATCCTAGGGTTGGAGAAATGATCTATCACAAATTCTGAGAAGTAGACTGACTACCATTGTGGGGGATAATTTTAATATTGAGCAATAAGGTACTTGACAGGAATTTTCTGGACAAAAAGGGAATTGCTCGATCTAATCGTCTTAAATAACATGTCTGTATGAGCAATTTATAAGATTTTGACAACCCCTCCATGGATTACACTGTATTTGGGTATGATTTTTTGCATTGAGCAAACAAGTTGAGCAGGTAATTATTGCATTCCTTGAGGGTTTTTCTATTAATGAGTAAGTTCCTAACAGGGAAACAAGCTTTCTATTGGTTTCCAATCTCTCATTTGTAAAGGCTATTACTGGGATATGAGGTGAAAGTGACTTGATTACTCCCAAAACGGTGAAGCCTTTCCCATCATTCATGGCCAAATCAGTTATGACGAGATCAAAAGAGTAGTGGCAGAATTCCTCAAGTGCTCTAAGCCCACTTTTAGCAGTTGCTACCCAAAATCCTTCATCACGCAGCAAACGGGAATAAGTATTGATGGTAGTTTCGTTATCATCAATCAGTAAGACTTTCTTCCCTGTCATATGACTCTCATAAGTGAGACAAGATGTTCTATTAAGGTATAAGCCTTGTTTGTATATTCTGCTATTTACTTCTCTCTCCCAGTTGCTTGGTACTATTTCTATGTTTGTTATTGCTTTAAGCAATTTAAATACCAGTTTTAATTTCTATGCTATAATTTATAATTATTTCTAAATAATTGATAAATATAAAAAAGTATGACCATCAGTTTGTGTGGGAGTAATGTTAAGAGATATCAAAACCTGCAATCGTTCCTTGAGGAACATAAAAAACTTACAGATTATAAAAATAGATAAATAACAACATATTAATAATGTGCTATATTGTACTAAAAATATGTGATTAAGATAGATAGGTTCTTTGCATGATTTTTTAATGAAAAAAATAGATATTTAAAGTAGATAGGAGATTTATGCTCTACTGACTATTCCAGTGTAAGGAGGGAATGATGAATTGAGAGGATGAGTGTGATTTTGTGATAATTCTATAGGTGGGTTATCGTTTAAAATTGCTATCTAGGAGATTATGGAGTAATAGGGACCATGTTTCCTCAGTGGAGGGAGGGAAAAGTATCTCGCTTTTACCACATTGGTAGCTTCACTGTAAGTAAGGTCATTCAGCCTGAATTCGGGTAACCCTCGATCAACACCCGTATAGAAGCGGATGAGAGTAAAATAGCGTCTGATAAGTTCCGGAAGCAGGAAAAACTTACGAACATGCTCTCGCCCCTGAGCCCCTAGTGCCGCCGTTTTATCAGGATCATCAAGTAGCTGAGCCATTTTTGCAGCGATAGTATCTACATCCATGGGGTCAACGAGATATCCTGTCTGATTATCAATGACCTGCTTTATGATTCCTCCAGCCATGGAACCTATGACCGGTGTCCCTTGCCAGAGTGCTTCGGAGACGACAAGCCCGAATCCCTCACGTGTTGAGACGTGGACGAATCCGCATGCAATATGCATTAAAGCACCTACTATCTGATCGTTGTTTTTCACATCGACCCAAAACTTGATATCAGGATCATTTCCTGCTTTCTGTATAAGTTTCTTAAGTACGGACATGCCCTCTGGATCATCATCGGCGGTGTTGCCCAAAAAAATTAGATAGGGTGCGGGATCGTACTTTTTCTCCAGACGAAGCTGCTTGAATGCTTTCAAGATTGTATCTTGGTTTTTGTGGATATCGTAGCGGGAAATTGCTGCAAAGATGGGGCGTTCAGGGTCAACATTATGTTCATTGAAAAGTGGAGATAAGATATCTAAGGCTTTATGGTGCGTATATTGCTGATTCTTCTCTGCTCTAGGATCGATGCAAGGCATAATCTGGTAAATCGGGATTTTGAGACCAGAACCGATAAACTCTGGCATGGTAAAAATTGCTCCCGCGTAGTGATTGATGTAAGGCAGAAGGAAACGCCAAATGGTCTGGTTTGGTGCGGAAGTGTCTATGTGACATCGCCATAGGACGTTACCAAAAATAACACCATTCATCACCATGGCAGTTGGTTGTGGATCGTGAATCACCACCAGATCGGATGCGATGAGAGTATTTCTGGCATTTTCATCAATGGTGTCGAGGTATGCCTCAAAAATTTCTTCTAAAGAGATGGGGTTATTCAGTCCCTGGAGCATATCGTGAAATTTCTTGGTCACCTGATAAAAATCCTTGTCACCACGTATAATGTACCAGCCCGCATTTATACCCATTCCTCTGGCCAGGGGTATCGCGCTTCGAAGCATCTCTGCGACTCCTCCACCTATCAATGTAGAGTTGACATTTACCCATCCTTTCCCTACAATTGGTTCAGCAAGACGCTTAAGGTTTTCTACTTGATCATGTCCGATATAGATCTCATACTCTTCAGGAGTGATCGTAAAATCCGACTCGAACTCTTCCATGTGGTGCACGTCTTGAACTCTCTTACTCATTTTTCCTCCCTTTGTGTGAACAGCAGTGCGAGGAGCATAATTTCATGGACCAGATGTGGTGTGTGCTATTATTAAAAGGTTTGCATAGTTGTTTCATGCGAGCTTTCTATTCTTCACGCAGCTTAAAATGCCTAGTCACTCTATAGTAGAATGAACGATAGAGGACACATAGTGCAAATATTACATTGGTAACGTTTATGAGGATATAGATCTAAAGCATACATTTATAATTAGTATCGGAATGACATAGTATTTTCTTAAATTTTTTCGTTTCTCATTAGTAATAGTTTATATAGTCCTAGGGATTAGTTGATAAAATGACAATTGTTAATTCAATGGTCATTAAATACATTTACCTCATTAAAAAAACCCTGCTGTTTATAGCAGGGTTTACCAGGTTACATAACTATCTCGAATTGATCTTGTTTGGGAATTATATAAGAGATCTATGGACATGCTATGCTGAAAGTGAGCCATTTATTATAAAAAGTTTAAAAATCTTGACGGCCGTAGTCTATGTACCTTATAGTAAGTTCAATGGTGGAAGAAAAAGCAAGAAAAGGTAGATACTTACTGACCGACGTTTTCTTCCAGGATAGAGAGAAGGCATACTTTCACTTCACATTTATTGCTGAGGATTTACACCATGGAGTGCTTTTCTATTGAAGGCAATCGGCAGTGGTTGGATGGAGGTGCTATGTTCGGGAATGCACCAAAATCCCTTTGGAATCAATGGGTAAAGTGTGACACACAAAATCGCATCTCTCTTGCCTGTCGTAGTCTGATCGTTAGAGGTGAAAATCTTGTCCTGCTCTTTGAGACGGGCATAGGTTTTTATATGGAACCGAAATTATCTTCTCGATACGGGGTGGAAGGTGATAGCCCTCTCTTGCTGAAAAATCTGGCAAAAAAGGGCATAGGTGAAGAAGATATCGATTATGTCATCTTGTCTCACCTTCACTTTGATCATGCAGGTGGGCTGGTGCCCGAATGGCCTGAAATTGATAAAGCGGATTGGGTCCCCCATTTTCCTCATGCCACATATATTGTGGGAAAGACCCAATATGAGCGATCCTTATCACCTCACCCTAGAGAGTACGCTTCTTATATTCCTGGTCTGACTGAGAGGTTGAAGGAAACAGGGCGGCTGGTGTTACTGGATTCTTGCGAACCGGAGATGGAAGATTTAAAAGGATGGCTGTCTTTCTTTTATACCCATGGCCATACACCGGGAATGATGCACGCACTCATTCAGGGTAAAAGAGAAACCATCTTCTTCTGCAGCGATATGGTTCCGGGCACTCCTTGGATTAACCTTCCTATCGTCATGGGGTATGACCGTTATCCTGAACAGACGGTAAATGAGAAAAAGATAATCATGGAACGGGCTGTGGCAGAAGGATGGCTCCTCTTTTACACGCACGACCCGAATATTGTCGCTTCCTACATTAAGTTGAACAATAAAGGAAAATATGAAGCTTCTGAACCTATTACAACGATGGATAGACATAGAATTAATTAAAAATCGACTCTCTCGCTGTAGTTTTCGTGCTTGACAACATAAATTAATTTTGCTTTAAGTACCATATAAATGGAATGTTAATCCCTGAGACTTTAAGTGGAATTTATATTAGAAATACCATCAATTGCATAGATGTATTTTTTGAGAGGATAGGGTTTTTGAGAGGAGGAGTGATACTATGAAAAGACTCTTAATCCTCTTGGTAACTATTGTTTTTCTTAACAGTTGTATTACGGTAGTCTTTGAACCTTACGTGGGAGAAAACCAAAAAAAAGAAAGTAGCGATTCCCATCAAGAAGGTCCTCCATCAAATTCAAGTAAGCATTCAAATTCAGACTAAATTTACAGTTCTTGCTCTCATTGTAATTATATTCATACCTATCGATTGAAAAGTTCCAGTTGACTCTCCCCCTTAAATCTATTTCACATTGTTTTAATCGCAAATCTTTCAATTAAATAAAATAATAATTATAATAAGATACCCCGGGGTCATTTATGTGAGAAGTAGACCTACTTTTTCGGATATGGATTCTGAGCAAGTGGGGTTTTTTAATTATCAAAGAAGAACTATCATCACATCATTCCTTATCATCTGCCAAATTATCCTTGACAAACACAGCTTATTGATTGGACAATTACAGAATTGATATTCTTGCTGTGGTAGTATAAAACTGCATATAGGCGCTATGGTATAGGTTAAGTTTATTCATACAAAGAGAGGAAGAAATGATGAAGGAGGGATATGATTTAATTATAGTAGGTGCAGGACCTGCCGGGCTCATGGCTGCCAAGACTGCAGCGGAACAGAATCTAAAAGTTGCCCTGATTGAAAGGAGGAAAGATATCACCAAGTGGACCAGGGCAGATTGCATGATGTTCTATGGTCTGGAAGGAGGCTTTCTAGGAGAGGATATCAAGGTTGAAGTAGGAAAAGTTATCTTTCCTAAGAATGGATTTGAAGTTAAATATTCGGGTGGGCTCTATCCTCTTTACCACTGGAGGGTACTATCACCTAGTGGACGACGCATCGATTTTAGTAGTGAACACCCTATTGCAACTGTTTTCGACAAAGAGACCCTTTTAAGGGATTTACTGGGCGAGGTTGAGAGAGTAGGGGTTAACCTCTTTTCAGGAACTCTTGGCGTTAAGGCAAAAAATACTGAGAACGGGGCAAGGGTACTCATAAAGAGCAAAGGTCAAGGGAGTTGGCTTGAAGCCAAAAAGGTTATTGCCGCCGATGGAATTAACTCCCGTATCACGCAAAGCATAGGGTTAAATAAAGAAAGGACCTTAATGGGAAGGTTTAATGTGGTTCAATACATCATGGAGGGGGTTGAAAACCCTTACCCTAATAGCTGGGTACAGTTTTATGGCCAATCAATTTCCCCCTTTGCACCACCTCATTTTTTGCAGACAGTCTGTGGAGAAAGATTACAGAAGTTAGGTGCCATCAGGCCTGCACCGGGAAATCCTGAGGATGACCTGGGAAAATTTATGACGAAAGGGCACTACTCTTCGTGGTTTAAAAAGTCAAGGGTTGTGTATAAAATGGGTGTCTCGGTAAAGGCCTTTATGCCTATTGAGAAACCGGTTATGGGTAATGTCCTGGCTATAGGTGATGCAGCCGCCTTTGCCGAGGTAGAGAATCAAGGTGCCTTGATGTGCGGTTACCATGCAGCACACGCAATGATCAAGGAGATAGAAGGTAGTGATGGCATTAAAGACTATATCAATTGGTGGCAGCAATCCTTTGAATTTCTTAACCCTGAAATCCAACGCATCTCCCAAGGGTATGCCATCAATCCTTATTATGAGGATGAGGAGATTGACTATCTTTTCGGTCTGGTAGAAGGGGAGCCCTTTGAGGGAACTATCAACCAGTATAAAATCCCCAAAATATTGTGGGATGCAATTTTCCGCCATAAAGAACGTATTCAGAAGGAGAGACCTGATTTAAGCCAAAAAATAGAGGGCATTCACAAGATGACCTTACAGGAGGCATTTACCATTGACAAGTGAAAACAAAGGGGGAAAGCAGTGCAAAGTGAAGAGATGATATATCTCACTGCCGCGAAAGGGAAAAGGCCAAGGACTATACCCATCGTTATCGAGATTCAGATGGCAGTATGCCCAGGTTTCAAAAAATTACAGAATAAATATGGATTTGAAGGAATCTGTAAGAGTGCTGAACTCAGTGCCCAATGCACTGTGATGCCAATTACTGATGTGGGGTTTGATGCAGCCATCCACATGTCTGATCTCCTTATTCCCGTTGAGGCTATGGGAGTGCAGGTAAAACACAGCGTTGAAGGTCCTAAGATAGAAAATCCAGTGAGAACAATGGCTGATGTTGAGAAACTCACCATCCCCGATCCTCAGGAGGGTATGAGTGTGTGGCTTGAAGCCCTGAAGATAGCGAAGAAAGAACTTGTGGGTAAAGTTCCTCTCATCGGATGGATAGGAGCTCCCTTGAGTACGGCTTCATTTATGGTTGAGGGCGGACTTCCAACCGGTCCTACTCCTTTCCACCACATGAAGACTATAATGTACTCGGATCCTAAAACGCTCCATGGGCTCCTCTCAAAGCTTACCGAGATGTATATACAATTTATACCTTCCCAGGTGGATGCGGGTGCAGACGTAATGATGATTCTCGATCTAAAGGCACCAGCTGCCGTATCTTTTAAGGACTACCAGGAGTTTGCCTTTCCTTATCTAAAGAAAATTGTAGGTGTTATAAAATCTAAAGGGGTCCCCATACTTTTTGGCTCTGATGGTACCACTTTCCTCTATTCTCCAATCGCTGATTTGGGTATAGATGTTATTGGCTTGGACTGGACAATAGAAATAGGGGATGCCATAAGGAGGCTTGGGGAGAAACAGGTTGTTCAAGGAAATCTAGAACCCTATTGTCTCTTCGCACCCGATGAGGTCATCGAAAAGAGGGTAAGAGAGATTATTGAAGCGGGAAAGGCAGCCCCTGCCCATATCTTTAGCCTGGGAGGGTGGGTGATAATGAATACACCCTTTGAGAAGGTAAAGTTCCTGGTTGATCTTGTTCATAGCTTATAAAAACTAATCCCTGCCACAGAATAATAAAGAAGGGTTTTTCAAGTTGACAACATAAGAAATTTTTTCTTTAAGTGAAGTATAAATAGAACACTAACCCCGGAGGTTTTTGATGAAACCGAGAATATCAATAGTCCCACTTTTTCAGGTGTAGATTATGAGGAAGTGGGGTTTTTTATTTTATAAAGGTATGTCATCTGAGGAAAATGGAGTGGATTTTATCTTGGGTAATCTTGCGATTGGAAATTATCAGGAGGCGTTAGAACCACCTCCAGACATAAGTGCCTTGTTATGTGTTGCACAAGAGAAAGGTATTGATGAGCCGACCCATCTCTACCATAAAGTTCCAATAGTAGATATGCAGCCTATACCAACAGATCAGCTTAAGGAATCAGTAGAGTGGATAAGAGACAATATCAGCAGTCATAAGATTATGGTATTTTGCAATGCGGGTGTGGGGAGATCGCCGTCGGTGGTTATTGCCTATCTTTGTTGTGTGTTGGGCTATAGTTTTGGCAAGGCAGTAGAGTATGTTGCAACTAGAAAACCATACATGTCAATCCTCCCAAATCTCATGGTGAATATTGAAGAAACTAAGAAACAGATTGAAAGAGTTTGAAAAAAACTTGGAAAACAAGAATTGAAAATTTTAAAAATGTTAAGAGGATAAAATCCTTCTTCTTTACAAATGATATTGAAAAACTTCAAATAAATTGATATTATGGAATTAACCATTCGTTTTAGCTGACTACATATTGCTACTCTTCATTAAATCTAGTAATTTAACACGATTGTCAAACAGACGATTTTTAAACTCATTCGCTATCATTTTAAGTGGTAAAATGTTTAGTAATATAATTTTCACCATTCCGATATATTTACGATCTGAAGAACAATATTACAGAGAAAATGAGTGTGCTAAGAAAAAAGTAATAGAAAAATATGGAGACACTCTTTTTGGAAGGAAATTAGAGATTTGGTGGCCTCCTTGGAGATTCAATGATGTTATTGGTTATCTTACTGTTAATCTTTATGAGAGATCTCTTCTCAGTTTTAGATATTTTGTTCAGTCCAAACGTATTATTAGAGATCCAAAATTGAGGAGAAAAGATATAATTGCTATGGATCCTGAATGGCAACTTGAAATGCCATTACCTCAAAACTTTACAAACAAATCACTAAGGGATTGTTTAAAAAGTCTGCTATATAAAGCAAAAAAAGATTTAAAAAATCCAATTTATTTTATTGATCTGAAATATTATAACAAACTGATAAATTGTTTAGACATTTTAAAGTATCTTGAATTATTTGATGATGAAAGGGAGTAGAGTCAAGTTTACATTCTTAAAAACAAGAGTTGAAAAGCTAGAAGACATTTACTGTGTAAACCTTACCATTCGTAATTCTTTGTTTATTTGATTTACAATCCATATAGGTATAAAATAATACGGGTATTGGATTGTTTAATTATAAGTTGGGTGAGATAATAGTTTGAATGCAATTACTCCAGAAGAATTTCATGGTTTACTACCTTTGGCCTGTGAATGGGCTGAAGCGCAAGAACGGCTTATTATAGACAAAGGGATTGTACTTACGACTTCACAAATCGAAGATGCAAAGTATGTTGGGGTAACTCACCCGAAGAATGTAAGGTTGTTACAGGTTCCACAGATTCCAATGCCTGACCATCCGGAATTGTTGGCTGCCGCTCAAGTCACCCAACTGATTTTCCCACAAACAACTGGACTCACTCTCAGGTATGGTATTTTTATTCGTTCTGATTTCTGGGGAGACCGCCGTTTGATAGTTCATGAATTAGTGCATACATCACAATATGAGAGGCTTGGAGGTTTCTTACCTTTCCTTCAAAAGTATTTAATGGAGTGCATTAAAATTGGTTACCCCGATATCCCGATGGAGCACGAAGCAGATAGTATTGCAGATAAAATATGCACCTAACCACGTTATTGTATAGAGAGGATCAAACTTTCCCCATGACAAGTAAGAATAGAGAACTTTAAAAATTCTCAAGGGCTAGGGATCAGAGTTTTGTGAAGGAGGTAAAAAATGAGAAGACGTATTGTTATCCTTGTAGTATTGGCGTCGATTTTAGTAGCTGGATGTAGTGTCAACCAGGAGTTCGTAAAGGCAGTGGACGGCTATACGAAAGTAATCCTTCCAGAATACAAAGATTATATTGCAAACGATCCCAATCTAGGTGAAAGAACAAAGCAGATCCGTATGCAGACTGCCGACAAATTACAGGAACTTGTAGATGAGGCGAAAGGGGAGTAAAAATGGCTGACAGAGAAAAGTTACAAGAAGAGATACTCGGGTTACTCAGGGAGGAAGTAAAAGATCTCTGGGAGAAAGAGGACGAGGAGTTTCTAAAACAACTTTCTGCGGACCTTGCGCGCGAAAAGGTGCTCTCTTTAACCTCTGATAACCCGGCTGAGCATGAAAGAAACCTTCTTCATTTAGCTGCTACGCTGCAGGGTGAGGTTGTCAGGAAAAGGTTAAACCTCAACAAGAAGGGTAGAGACCTATTCGTTCGTGTCCTTACTGTGGTGGTCAAGACAGTCGCTCTTTCAGCTTTAGGTATTGCGTAGTGGTTATTTGAACAATTGGGTGTTAACTCTAAGTGTTATTTTTCACTAGTAGATTAATCTTGGTAATATAATTCATTAATAGATTGAGGAGAAGAAGTGGATACCGTAAAGCAATTTGAAATGTCTTTAGGTGAGAAAGAACGTAGAGTATTCTCCCGCTTAAGTAGCTCAGCTAAAATTCAAGCCTTTTTGGATCAGATACCCTATTGTGACGACGACTTTTATCGCTCTCCACTTAGTCTATTGCGGGATAGAAAAGCCTGTTGTCTTGATAGCGCCTTGTTTGCTGCAGCTGCTTTGCGAAGGCTTGGTCATATCCCTTTAATCGTAGAGTTGATTGCTGAGAATGATGATGACCATATTATAGCTATATATAAGCGAAATGAGTTCTTTGGTGCAATTGCTAAATCAAATTTTGTTGGATTACGTTTCCGTGAGCCAATTTACCGAAGCTTAAGAGAATTGATTATGTCTTATTTTGAGTTTTACTACAATCTTAATGGTGAGAAAACGCTACGGAGTTATAGTGTTCCCCTTAATTTGAGATCCTTTGATAAAATAAATTGGATGGTGTGTGATGATAATTTAGAGGCAATAGCACAGCAGTTGGATAAAATTCGGAAAGTTCCCTTGCTCATACCTCGTATGATTCGTAGTCTTTCTTATGTAGATACGCGTACTTATGAGGCAGGGATGCTTGGGGCTGAAACTGATGCGATTTATAAACCTCGTAAAAAAACTCCTAGAACGAAACCTTAAGGTCACTTAAACTACAAGTTTACCTTGGTTTTCCTGACGAAAGTACTCTGGCTTTTGCTACTGCTTCCTTTTTTAATGTTATTTTAATTTTCTAAAAACTTTTACGCTATAACTCATAGTACCTTTCAGTACTAATTAATACAAGCCACCAATCCTGGGAGTGATGATTTTACTTTCTGAGCCACACCATTCGTTTTAACAGATCGTGTGATCGGTACTCTTCTTTTGGTAGTGTTATTTATTCACTCAATACCTCCAATCCAGTCATAAATTCTATACCAGTATTTTTGGGGTTCAACATACTGTATATCATTGTGGTCTGCTCCCTCAACGAGATACATTTCTTTAGGCAGGTTGGCTTTTTTATAGAGTTTTTCACTTTCTTTTTTATCAACGATATTATCACGTGTACCGTGTATAAAGAGAAGAGGGGAATGGATATTTTTAATCTTTGAGATATTATCAAATTTATCAATAACTAAGAGTCTGACAGGAAAACAGTTATAGGGAAAGTGATAACGTGCAACAGAAGCTGTAGAAGCAAAGGGGGTTTCTAGAATTAATCCTTTGAATGAATGCTTTGTGGCAAGTTCAATCCCGACTCCGCTTCCCAGGGATTTTCCGAATAGTACGATTTGTTCTGGCATAAAATTTTTTTCCTCCCGGAGCCATTGTAGAGAGGTATCCCCGTCAAGGTATAGATTCTTTTCAGAAGGTGTTCCCTCGCTCTTACCGTAACCATGATAATCAATAAGCAAAACGGCGAATCCTAACTTGTGAAATCCCTGGAGAAGAAAATCCCTGTGTGTTATATTTCCGGCGTTTCCGTGAAATATCAGAACAACAGGTTTGTGTACTCTACCGGAAGCAAACAGACCGTTTATTGTGCACCCATCTTCACAGGTAATAAATACCTCTTCAAGTTCAGGTACATACTTGGGAAATTTAAAATTCTTATCCAGTTTGTAGGGATAATAGATAATTTTACGCTGAAATACCGTCATAATAAAAAGTGTAACAAGGTATATGGTTATTGCTGATATAATTATTTTCATCATGGTTTTTCGTAGAGATTTAGTCATACATTTAAATATCAAAAACAAAAAAGATGTTCATAGTCTATATGAAATAGCTAGTTTTGTCTCCCCACAGCATTAATACTTTCAATAGTAGATTGCTATTGCTACTATAATTCATTGAATAAAATGTAATACTGCTGTAGTATAAAATATCATAAAGATATCATGATATTAAATGTGAAACTTACACTTTGAAGTGTTTCAGAAAAACATTCCCCTTGCAATTCTTTATGAAAGAAATATTTTGAGTTGCTTGGAATGTGAACATAAAATATAAATAAGATTAAATGTTATTTATGAACATGTGTAACTATATCATAGACGTCTTTTTTCTTATAATAATAATTTCTGGAGCTTTCGGTATGGGGAAAGGTAGGTCAGATCTTACTTTATTATTGCCCGATGCAGCAGAAGGCTGGATATTTGCTGCGAAGGATCACACTTACAATCGAAATAATTTGTATGATTACATTGATGGTGGTGCGGAACTCTATATATCCTATGGATTTAAAAGAGTCATCAGCCGGACCTATTCGAAGCCCGGTCAGCCTGATATAGTGGTGGATCTATTTGATATGGGAACCTCACAGAATGCCTTCGGTGTTTTTTCCCATTCAAGGGAAACAGTAGATAACACTTTTGGTCAAGGTTCACAGTATGCGGAAGGGCTGCTGCTTTTCTGGAAGGATCGTTACTATGTTTCCATCCTCGTTTTCCCTGAAACAGTTGAATCGAAGAGAGCTGTTTTCAACCTTGCCAGAAAGATTGAGATGGCTATTGCAAAGGAGGGTTCACTGCCGGAAATCCTTACCCTTCTTCCACAACAGTCGTTGGTAAGAGAAAGTATCCGCTATTTTCGCCACTATGTGTGGCTCAATTCTCACTATTTTGTGGCAGATCGAAATATTCTCCATATTAACGAGGATACAGATGCCCTTCTGGCAAAGTATGGAGAGGGGAAGACACGCTCCATTCTGCTCCTAGTGAAATACAAGAATGATAAAGATGCGAAGCGTGCCTACAATAATTTTGTAGGATATTATCTACCAGACCTCTCTAAAAGGCGTACAGTACAGATTGAAGATGGTACCTGGACGTCCTGTCAATTAACTGGGAACCTTCTTATCATTGTATTCAATGCTCCTATGAAAGATAAAGCGCTCCATTTAATAGAGGCAGTTCAGAAAAATGTGTGCGCTGAGAAAAAACGGCTTTCTATAAAATGAAACCAAAGGGTGAACAAAATATGCTAGAGGAACGCTATGCTTAAAGAGCGGTCCTTTAATCTTGAGAGTTTTGACAATACGCTTAATAAGCAGAGGAGGGGAGAATGAGATCTAAAGTCCGCACAAGAAGAGAATTTTTAAAGGACACCACATCGGCTGTTCTTGCAGGTGCGTTGTATTTAAACTCTCCGGTTGAGCTTTTTGCTCAATCAGGAAAGAAGACGAGGATTGTATTAATCCGAAACAAGGATGTGCTGGATAATCTTAATAAACCGAGGGAAAAGGTTGTTCAACAGATGCTGGATGAAGCGATCACTACCCTTCTGGATGAAAAAGATCTCATCCGAGCATGGAGGGAGATTATCAAACCCACCGATATCGTAGGTATAAAATCCAATGAGTGGAGGTCTCTTCCCACCCCACCAGAAATTGAGCATGCTATCAAACGAAGGGTCATAGATGTTGGTGTTCCTGAAAAGAATATCGGAATACATGATCGTGGAGTACTGCATGATCCTCTCTTTCTCAATGCCACGGCACTGATCAATGTCAGGCCCATGAGGACCCATCACTGGTCAGGCGTGGGGACTGTGATTAAGAACTATATTATGTTTGTCAAAGAACCCCACACCTATCACCCTGACACCTGCGCAGATCTGGCTACTATTTGGAAAATGCCGCTGATTCGAGGGAAAACTCGCCTTAATATATTGGTGCTTTTCACCCCTCTCTTTCATGGTATTGGCCCTCACCATTTTAGTCCCAAATACACCTGGGCTTATAGGGGACTGCTGGTGGGAGTTGACCCGGTTGCTGTTGATTCTACTGGGGTTCGCATCCTTTTAGCGAAGCGTAATGAGTTTTTCGGTGAGGTACGTCCTCTGAATCCTCCACCCAAGCACGTTTTTCTGGCAGATACCCGCCATCACCTCGGTACTGCTGACCCAGAAAAGATTGACCTGATTAAAATCGGTTGGAAAGAGGGTATATTAATATAAACAGATGATCAATCAACTCATCCACTGCCATAGTATTATACTGTGTGAGGGGTTCTTCAGGTTGACAGCATGAATGTCTTTTTACTTTTAAGTACGAAAAACTAGAGGTTCAGCTCTGCACTTTTTACAAAATGAAACAAAAGCATTAGGGGTCAGAAAACAAGGTTCAGGGGGGCAGAGATATACTCAAATAAGTAAGGGTTATAAATTATGATTTAATAACTGACAATTGTGGACTGTGCAATGGACACTGTGGGATGATTAGGTTTTCATCTTAAAAAAATCAAGGGCATTTGTGTAGAAAACCTTTTCTTGATCATCTTCATAGGGGAAAATGGTGCAAATGAAATCGACATATTCTTTCATAGGAGTTAAAGGCCAATCAGAGCCATAAAGGAAACGGGAGGGGTTACCAATCCATTCTACTGCTTCCTTAATCCGCGGCAGTTGATAAGAGCGCACATAGGTATAATCATCGCTTCCTGATACAAATCCGGACAAGTCAGCATACACGTTTTCATTTTTGCTTACCACCTCAGCAGCATCCATCAGCCAGGGATTACCAAGATGAGATATGAGGAAGTTTACCTGTCGATATTCTACTACAATCTCATCAATCCCTAAGGGATGGGCATACTTGATTCTACCGTCAGAAGATTTTGTATCTCCGGTATGGAAGATAATAGGAATATGAAATTCCCTGGCTAATCGGTAATACGCTCTATACACCGGGGCATCAGGGAAGAAGGGGAAATAACCGAGATAGATTTTAAGACCGCTAATGTTTCCTTCTGTAATGCTCTTACGGGTTTTTTCCAGATATTCAGTACCTGCGAGGAAAGGGTTAATTCCGCCAATGTAGGTAATTTCTGGTAACCTGAGATTTTCTGCTGTTTCATAGGGGGTGGGTGCATTGATATCCATCCCTAGACCACTACTGCGCAGTCCCATAGAGACGCAGTGGACCACGTTGCATAATTTCATTTCTCTTTGCAATCCATCAGGGCTGAAATCAATCCCGCAGTGAAATCCAATGCGTTTTAGCCACCCACTGTCAAAATCAGCGTGGATGTGGGCGTCAATGATCTGCATGGTGAATACTAGATATGTGGTTGCTTTAAACGGTTGCGGTTGTGCACCTTGTATTTGAATTCCTAGAATTGGTTAAAGATGAAGTCAACAAAACTGATAGCAGCATAAGAGCGAAATAACCAAGTAATCTCAGACAAGCAGCGTAA
>Ga0209427_10004377_pt1 | contig 16331 bp, 15 predicted proteins | sample DeeMarSWOR136_30_FD_187465 | JGI IMG/M metagenome (GOLD analysis project Ga0209427, IMG submission 187465) | Marine sediment microbial communities from White Oak River estuary, North Carolina - WOR-1-36_30 (SPAdes) (version 2) | ecosystem: Environmental > Aquatic > Marine > Intertidal zone >...
CGCCGTTGGGCGCGAGCATTCGTGCAGTGACGCAGGTCGATGACGACGTGCGTCCGTTTGACGAGGCGCTCGCCCTGGTGCGCGGCGCGAGACTCTGGAAAGCTACCTAAAACGAGTCGAGTCTCTTGAAAATCTGGCTGGTTCTTTCGCTGGCGTCGAGAAATCCTATGCCATACAGGCTGGACGCGAGATACGCATCATTGTAAAGCCCGATGAAATTGATGACCTGGGCATCATCACGCTGGCCCAGGATATCGCTAAGAAGGTCGAGGAGAGCCTCCAATATCCTGGACAGATCAAAGTCACCGTTGTCAGGGAGAAAAGGGCTGTGGATTATGCCAAGTAGGAGGTGATGCACCGACTAACAGCAGAACACGCGGAAGTACCAGCTTCACTCATGGGTCCGTCATTTGTCGTGCCGTCACATGGACACCCAAGGAGACGACGAACATGGAAATCCTGAAAGTAGCAGCGAGATCCCGGTCTACGGCAGTTGCGGGCGCTATTGCTGGCGTAGTTAGGGAGAGCGGGCGCGCAGAGGTTCAGGCCATCGGCGCAGGAGCAGTTAACCAGGCAGTTAAAGCAGTGGCTATCGCTCGTAGTTACTTGGCTGAGGATGGAATCAACATCGTCTGCATTCCATCTTTTGTCAACGTAATGATTGGCGACCAAGAACGGACCGCGGTCAGGTTGGTCGTGGAAAAGACATGAGCCGGGTTGACCTTCATGTACACACGTCGGCATCTGACGGTCAGCTTTCTCCTACAGAGATAGTACACAAGGCGCTCGAGATCGGTCTGGCGGCCATTGCTATCACCGATCATGATACAACTGGGGGAATCGCGGAGGCACTGGAAGCAGCCAGAGGCACCAGCCTGGAGGTGATCCCAGGTGTGGAGATCAGCACAGATATCTCCCAGTCAGAGATTCACATCTTGGGATATTATGTTGCATACAGAGATCCGAGTCTTTGCAGCAAGCTCGCGCTTTTTCGTGATTCGCGCCTGGCCCGGGCACAGAGAATGGTAGCAAAGCTTACCCGAATGGGCGTGCCTCTGGATTGGGGCCGAGTGCAACAGATTGCTGGTGAAGCCGCGGTTGGGCGCCCGCACATTGCTCGAGCTATGTTGCAGCAAGGCTACGTCTCCTCGATTGACGAAGCGTTTCATTTGTACATCGGTCGGAACGGCCCCGCATACGCGGAACGTCACAGGCTTTCGCCGGCCGAAGCCGTGCAGATCATCCTTGCTGCAAGTGGGCTACCTGTGCTGGCTCATCCCCTGCATGCAAGTCACTTGGTGCCAGAACTGGCGAAGAATGGCCTAGTTGGTCTGGAAGCCTACTACCCCGGCTATACACCTGACGAGACTCGTTTCTTGCTTGATCTAGCTGCCAAGTACGGTCTCATTGTAACGGGGGGCAGCGATTTTCATGGGGGAACTATTCTGCCGGGGCATGAGCTGGGTGGAGTCGTGGTGCCACAAGCAGTGGTAGAGAACCTGCGTGCCTGGCATGAACGTCGTCAGGTCAAGTCCTAAGCCTATTACTAAACTCTACGTCTCCTGCGCTTCATTTGCCTGCTCTTCCTGCAGCAGGCCTTCTCAATGACCAGATTTCAAAGATGACCCCTTCTTCTTGCCCCGTCGCTCGGTGCGTTGTGACCTGATTCCAGCAAGCGGTACCTCGACGGTGATCCCGCTATCTAATTCCACTTGGACCGTTTCCTTGAGTACATTGTAGCCCGTAACCTTGCCCACACCGTCAGCTGTACTCACTATTTGCCCATTGTGGGGCATCTTCTCCTGTGCCTCTTGGTAGTACTCATTCTCATAGGTCAAGCAACACAGCAAACGACCGCACATACCAGATATCTCCATCGGGCTCAAGGGCAGATTCTGCTGTTTCGCCATCTTGATGGACACAGGAATGAACTCGCACAAGTGGGTAGTACAGCACAGCGGCCGTCCACAGGGCCCTAGCCCTTTTATGAGCTTTGCCTCATCACGGACTCCGACCTGTCTCAACTCAATGCGCGTGCGAAATACGCGTGCCAGGTCTCGAACCAGAGCACGGAAGTCAATCCGTTGTTCAGAGGTGAAGAAAAAGACAAGGTGAGAGCCATCGTAGTTGTATTCGGCGCGGATCACCTTGATGGGCAATCCATATTCTGCTACCTTCTCGCGGCACTTCTCCAGAGCCCGTCCCTCTCGACTGGCGTGATACTCTGCATTGGCCAGATCCAGGGGCGTCGCTCTGCGCAAAATAGGTTTCAGCTGACCCACAATTTCTTCCTGCGACACCTCCTTGGAAGGTATGACTACTCTCCCTAGTTCCCGTGCCCGGGCTGTCTCCACCAGGACATATTCGCCCTGGTGCAAATCCTGCATACCTGCCGGGTCAAAATAATAAGTCTTTGTTGCAGGTCTGAAACGAACACCAACGATCAGTGGCATGGTAATGCACCTAACTCCCTTCCTATGGTAGACGGTAACGGGGCATCCGCAAGAGCAAGACTTCCAGGGCCAGACGCGGGTTGACGTTTTGCTCAACTTGCTGAGCCGCGTGCTGGACGGCGCGCAAACAGAACAGGATTTCGCCTAGGGTATAGTGTTGCGCTTCGTTGAGTACTGTCTGCTCCCGGTCAGCATTTGTCAATGCATGTACGTTCCCGCTCTTTGCCAACAGAAGATCACGCCACCAGCTTTGCCAGGAGTCGAAGACATCCGGCAAGGCTAGCGGGTTCTGGCTGAGCTGTTGTGCCAACCTCATTCGCGCTGTTCGTTCCTGCCGAAGTGCCTGCTCCAGCGCGACAAAGTACTTCTCTCGGTTTCGCAACAAAGTATCATTGTTGCTGGCCTCGATGGCCCAGCCTATGCGCCCCTCTGACAATCGGGCTAGCAGGTTGGCTTGGCGCGGCTCAATGCCCCAGTGAGCGTGGAGAGCCTGCTGAACTTGACTGATCGGGAGGGGCCGCAAATTGAACACCTGACAGCGCGAGACGATAGTCGGCAGCAGCATCTCGGCCTGAGTTGCCGTCAAAATGAGAGCTACCTTGGGCGGAGGTTCCTCCAGCGTTTTCAGAAGGCAATTGGCCGCTTCAGACGTTGCCTGCTGGAAGTTGCAGAGGATGTAGACACGCCAGCGTCCCTCAAATGGCGAGAGGGACATCTCCCTTTGCAGTTCGCGTATTTGGTCGATCTTGACGCTGCTTCCTGGTTCATCAATGACCCGCACGTCTGGGTGAAGGCCCTTCGCAATCTTGCGACATGCGCCGCAGCTTCCACACGGCTTGGTTTCTGGATCAAGGCAGTTAAGCGCATACGCCAGGTAAAATGCCAGGCTTGTCTTGCCAACTTGCGGAGGCCCAACAAACAGATAGGCGTGCGACAGATGATCCATTGCCAAGCCACGCTTCAGTAGCTCAACAGCCCACTCGTGACCTATTACCAACGGAATACCTTCAACATCTGCCACGCCCATATACCTATTTTAGCACGAGTTGGGTACCGTGTCCAATCCAGCGCAACGTTAGCCCGAGGATACAGTATAGAGGCGGGAGCGGCCAGAGCCCGCTCGCTTTGGCAAACACCTGTAACTTGTGCTACACTTGTAAATGATAGTCACTCCTTTGAGATGTAGGCGATTGAGGAAGTGAGATGAGAACAGGTGACCTCTTTGAATACAGCCGCAAGTCGCAGACAGAGAGAGAACAACCTCTTGCTGCGCGAGTGCGCCCACGAACGCTAAACGAGTTCGTAGGTCAGGAACACATCGTAGGGTCAGGGACGCTGCTGCGTCGGGCCATCGAGGCCGATCGCGTCTCCTCAATGATCCTGTGGGGACCGCCAGGAAGCGGTAAGACCACACTGGCCATGATCATTGCTTATCACACTGAGGCTCACTTTGAGAGTATCAGCGCCGTGATGGCTGGTGTAAAGGAGATCCGGCAATTGGTGCAGGAAGCCAAGAACCGGCGGAGTATGTATGGACAACGTACTATCCTCCTCGTGGACGAGATTCATCGCTTCAACAAGGCACAGCAGGACGCTTTGCTACCATATGTGGAGAAGGGCACGATTGTCCTTATCGGCGCGACTACGGAGAATCCCTACTTTGAAGTGATCAGTGCCTTGGTTTCACGGACACGCATCTTCCAACTGAAACCCCTGGCGGATGAAGAGATTGAGATCATTCTGCGTCGCGCTCTCTCCGACACGGAAAGGGGACTGGGCAAGATCCCTGTTCAAATGGACGATGATGCCCTTGCTCACCTGGTGCATGTGGCGGGCGGAGATGCACGCAATGCGCTAAATGCCCTGGAATTGGCTGTGACTACAACCCCTGCCGACAAGGAAGGGGTTGTGCACGTGGACCTGACTGTCGCTCAGGAATCCATTCAACGTCGCGCCTTGCTGTATGATAAAGACGGCGATGCTCATTACGACACCATCTCGGCGTTTATCAAGAGTCTGCGTGGTGGTGACCCCGATGCTGCCCTGTACTGGATGGCACGCATGATCTACAGCGGCGAAGATCCTCGTTTCATCGTACGTCGTATGATTATCCTTGCGTCAGAGGACATAGGCTTGGCAGATCCACAGGCCCTGGTTGTAGCGACAGCTGCGGCTCAGGCTCTGGAGTGGGTCGGCTTGCCAGAAGCACAATATGCTTTGGCAGAAGCTGCTATCTACCTGGCAACAGCGCCGAAGAGCAACTCATGTGGAGCCTATTTCAAAGCCCTGAGCGACATCGAGCAAGAGGGCATCATTGAAGTGCCCAATCATCTGAAAGATAGCAGCCGTGACGCCAAAGCACTGGGGCACGGTGAGGGATATCAGTATCCGCACGACTTTCCCGAGCACTGGGTAGCACAGCAATACCTTCCTGACGGTGTGCAAGGCAGACACTGGTATGAACCTGGCGAACTTGGATACGAAAAGACAATCAAGGAACGCTTAGCAGAGTGGCGGACGGCACGGAAAGAGGAGGATCAAGAGTCGCCATAGGTGACTTCAACAGGCCCCAACGTATGAACGCGTTGCGCGCACACTCTCAGGAATAGGCTAGTGAAACGGAGAAGCAAGCATGCTGACATCTATGGAGTGCTGTATTCTCCGCAGCGCTTGTTCCTATGGTTCCCTCGGCTTGTTGACTGAAGCTCGCTCTGTACACTATCTAACAATGCACTGGCACAATAAGAGCTGCGCACGAAGGGACCGCAGAGCACGCCTCGGAAGCCCATGTCTTGGGCCACCTGGCCGTAGTAACCAAAAATCGCAGGGGTAACGTAATCGATCACCGGATAGTGCTGCGGCGAAGGGCGCAGGTACTGGCCGATGGTCAAGAAATCGCAAGCCACGGCACAAAGGTCGCGCATCACGTCAATAACCTCTTGCTCCTGTTCTCCCATACCAACCATCAGTCCGGACTTGGTATATGTGGAAGGCCGCAGTTCCTTGGCACGTTGCAGCAAGTGCAGCGACCGTTCATAGTTCGCTCGTGACCGGATCTCAGGATAGAGCCGAGGCACTACTTCCACGTTATGCCCCAGCACCTCCGGTTGGGCCTCGAGGACGGTTCGTAGCGCAGCTTCCTCACCCTGGAAGTCGGGAACCAATACCTCGACGGTAGCCGAAGTGCCACTGTGTACGGCCCTTATGCATGCCGCAAAATGCGCAGCGCCCCCGTCGCGCAAATCATCCCGGGTCACGGACGTGATGACTGCGTGGCGCAGGCCAAGCTGCCGCACAGCATCAACCAAGTGCTGGGGCTCCTCGGGGTCCACTGGCTTGGGCTGACCATGATCAACTGCACAGAAACGACAATCGCGCGTACAGGTACGGCCCAGGATGAGGAAGGTCGCCGTGTGCTGCCGGAAGCACTCCCCGATGTTCGGGCATTCAGCCTCCTCACAAATTGTGGCCAGTGAGAGGCTGTCCAACATAGATTTCATCTGCTGCCAGACTTCAGCGGTGAGTGCCCGACGCGTCAACCAGGGTGGTTTCCCAGCGTTAACCGGTGGAGTTTCTCCTATGACTTTGGATTCTTTACGCTTCTCCATCTCCGCAGTGATTATACCCTCCCACTCATCCAGTTGCCAACTCTCGTTCGTCCAACAGTTAGCTGACCTATTGAATTCGTCGTCTATCCCGGAGGTGCTTCCAGTATCTGGTTTTACGGATTACTCAAGGCATGGTATACTCTCGTTTGTCACAGTCACGTGACAGGCCAAGACCAGACGAGGGGCCCTGGTCCGCGCGGTATTTGCTCTCAACGACTTGTCTGTATACAATAGCTTGGAGGTTGAGTCATTCAGAATGACGTGCCCATCAATGCTCAGCAAACTAAGGACCATCCTGGATGCGCTGCGTCCCAGCAGAGGCCCCAGCGTCGATAATCTGCTGGATCAGTTGTCTCACAGCAACGCCCGTACCCGTTGGGAAGCGGCTGAAGCTCTTGGTCCGCACAGCGGTGGTGAGGCAAGAGTAGCAGAGGCCCTGGTTAACGCTCTAGATGATCCGCACCCTTTTGTGCGTTGGCAGGCAGTCGAGAGCCTGACCCGGCACAAAGATGAGCACACTTTCGTTCTCTTAAAGGCTGCACTGTCCAGTAGAAACGCGCGCCGTCGTAGCGCTGCGGCGGACGCTCTAGGCAAATTCGGAGATAAACGAGCTGCAAGCGCTCTACAGAGAGCGCTTACTAGCCGCAACGCGGAAGTGCGCTGTAGTGCTGCGGAAGCACTCGCTCGCCTGGGCGATCCAACAGCCTTGCCTAAACTCAGAAAGGGCCTCGATGATCAGAACGCGCATGTGCGGCGAGCAGTTGTGAACGCTCTGGGGGCTATAGGTAGTTCAGAGGCAGTGCCCGCATTGCTGACCATGTTGGAGGATAACAGCGCGCTGGTACGCGCCAGTGCCGCTGAGGCACTAAGGAAAATCGCTGACCCCACGGCTGCCCCGTCCTTACGCCAGGCACTGAACGATCCTGATCCTGGGGTGCGCTGGAACGCAGTGCGTGCTCTCAGCGCAGTGGGGGATGCGCAAGTCTTGCCCGCTCTGGAACTACTGCTGAGTGATGACACAGAGATATTCGGTGTGTCAATTGCTGAGGCTGCGCATAGCGCCATGGACGCCATCAAGCGACGCCAAAGAGATCAAGAGCAAGCCCGTCGCTCGAAGTGATCATGAGCAGCCATTGAACGCGCTGGACAGGAGTTGTCACTATGATTGGCTGTACACACTGTGGCACTTTGAATCGAAGAGGAAGCAAGTATTGCGGTAATTGCGGGGAGCGCCTGGACACAGTTCCCAGCATCCATTGTCCTTCATGCAACGGACTCAATCCGCTAGGCAATTCGCTGTGTGAGTTCTGCGGAGCCGCACTCTTGTCTCCTGCCGAAGAGGATGACACTGGCGTGCAGCCGCCCTTGCCATCGCCAGAAGAGCCCGCGGAGCGCGAACCCGAAGGCTCCGAGCCTGTTACGTCGTCTCGACCTGAACCACCTGCGTGGCTCTACCCGCGCCCCACTGAGCAGCCCGAGCGGCCTGACCTATCGGCGGGCGTTCCTTCTCCAACACCCGCAGAGCCGCCAGTTGAGCAGGAGGGGAACAAGTATCTCAGGGGCATCCGGGGCGTGCTGCCTAGCAGTGATGGGTGGTTGTCTGCCTCCCTGTCCCGCTATCTGTCAAGCGCGGCCCAGAGCGGTGAGACAGTGGAACCCACCCCAGACCTCGAATGAAGCGCTAGATAAAGCCCAAGCCACGGTCAACACGCTCAACACTGGCCAGATTGTGGATCGTTGAGGAAACGCGAGCGCGTATTCGAGTAAATAACCGAGGGGACAATGGTGCTTACACGTGAAGAAGTTCAACACGTTGCCGAGTTGGCCAAATTGGGTCTGACGGAAGAAGAGACGGAGACATACCGTGAGCAGCTTTCGGCTATCTTGGAGTATGCTGCTATACTGGAACGCCTAGATACAGATGCCATCCCGCCGACCGCTAGTGTCTTGCCCTTGACCAACGTGATGCGTGCTGACGAACCCGCATCTTCACTTCCGCAGGCAGATGCACTCGCCAATGCCCCATCAGCAACGGAGGGCTATTTTCAGGTCAAGGCCATCCTTGAGGAGTAATAGAGGGACAATGAGACACGTTCACTCTTGCCTTGTGCTGCCTCCCGCTGGCCTGAATCCTACTGATGTCAGATGATAACCCAAGCGACAAGGATGAAATGTGGAGCTGCATGAACTGACCATTCATGAAGCACTCGAGTTGCTACGACGAAGCGAGATTTCGGCCACGGAATTGACGCAGGCCGTTCTGGATCGCATCGTGGATGTGGACAACGACATCAAAGCCTATGTCACCTTGACACCAGAGACGGCTTTGGAAGAGGCGCGCAAGGCAGATGAGCTTCGCGCAGCAGGCGCAGATGGAGCGCTGTTGGGCATTCCCTTGGCGATCAAGGATAACATCTGCCTGGAAGGAGTGCCAACTACTTGCGGCTCACGCATTCTAGAGTCCTTTATTCCGCCATATGATGCGACGGCCATCACGCAGCTTCGCCACGTGGGCGCAGTTTTCCTTGGAAAAACCAACCTCGATGAGTTCGCCATGGGGTCTTCCACCGAGAACTCGGCCTTCTTCACAACGCACAACCCATGGGACCTGACCCGAGTGCCTGGTGGTTCCAGCGGCGGTAGTGCGGCAGCTCTTAGCGTTGATGAGGCCCTGGGTGCACTCGGTTCTGACACGGGTGGCAGTGTGCGTCAACCTGCCGCGCTCTGTGGCATAGTCGGCATCAAACCCACCTATGGGCGCGTATCCCGCTACGGCCTAGTGGCTTTTGCCTCATCGCTTGATCAAGTGGGGCCACTTGGAAAGGACGTCAGAGACTGCGCATTGCTGTTGAACGTCATCGCCGGTCATGATCCGCAAGATTCTACCTCATTGGATGCGCCTGTACCAGACTATAACAGGGCTCTTCACCCTGAGATCAAAGGACTGCGCGTGGGTGTGCCGCGTGAGTACTTTGGTGCCGGCATACAGCCGGAGGTCGAAACGGCGGTGCGCGATGCTATTCAAGTGCTGGTGGACCTCGGGGCCCATATCGGTGAGACTTCTCTACCGCATACTGAGTATGCCTTACCGGTATACTATTTGCTCGCGCCCGCCGAGGCTTCGGCCAACCTGGCTCGCTACGATGGCGTCAAATATGGGTACTCGATTCCAGACGCCCCTGATATCTGGGGGGCTTATCGCAGGACCAGGCAGCATGGCTTCGGCGCGGAAGTGAAGCGACGCATTATGTTGGGCACATATGCCCTTTCGGCAGGCTACTACGACGCCTACTACCTGAAAGCACAGAAGGTGCGCACCTTGATCAAGCAGGACTTTGATCAAGCTTTTCAACAGTTTGACGTACTGGTCGGACCTACTTCGCCCACCGTTGCATTCAAGATTGGGGAGAAGATCGACGATCCACTGCAGATGTATCTGTCGGATGTGTTCACACTATCCCAGAATCTTGCAGGTATCTGCGCACTCTCACTCCCCTGCGGCTTTGCTGACGGCTTGCCCGTGGGCTTCCAGATCAGCGGGCCGGCTCTTGGAGAAGAAACTGTGCTGCGCGTGGCCTATGCCTACGAGCAGGCGACAGAATGGCACACCCGAAACCCACCAATCCAATGAACAAGGAGCTTGGAGTATGAAGGCCATCATTCCCCTGGCTGGCTTTGGGACCAGATTGCGCCCACACACCTATACCAAACCCAAACCGCTGATCTCTGTGGCTGGGAAACCCGTGCTCGGTCACATCCTGGATAAGCTGGTAGGACTGGATATCGAAGAGATCATCTTCATCATCGGCCACCTTGGGGATCAGATAAGCGACTATGTGACAGCCAACTATGACTTCCCTTCGCGCTACATCGAGCAAAAGGAATTAAAGGGCCAGGCCCATGCCATATACCTGGCCAAGGACCATGTTTCCGGCCCGGTGCTCATCATTTTCGTAGATACGATTTTTGAAACGGACCTCAACCTTCTCGCACAAGAACCTGCGGATGGTATCATATACGTCAAGGAGGTGGAGGATCCACGGCGATTTGGTGTCGCCATCATTGAGAATGGCTACATCACCACACTGGTCGAGAAACCTTCCACACCCGTTTCCAACCTGGCGGTCATCGGCCTTTACTACGTCAAAGATTCACGACGGTTAATGACCTGCATTGCCGAATTGATGCGCAAGGACATCAAGACCAAAGGCGAGTACTTCTTGGCAGATGCCTTCCAGTTAATGATCAACCAAGGATCCAGGTTTGCGGCGCGTACGGTGGAAGTGTGGGAGGACTGTGGCAAGCCTGAGACCGTGTTGCACACCAATCGCTATCTGTTGGAACATGGTGGTGCACAAGAGATAGAGACAGAGAACTCGGTGCTGATACCACCTGTGTACATCGAAAAGACTGCTGCGATCAAAGACTCTGTTATCGGGCCCTACGTCAGTGTAGCCGGAGGGGCAAAGATTGTTCGCTCCATCATCAGGGACTCGATCATCAACGAACGCGCTCAAATTGAAGATGCCAACCTGAGCCAATCACTGATAGGGAAAGATGCCTATGTCCGTGGTTCGTTCGAACGATTGAACGTGGGCGATTCTTCGCAAGTGGATTTTGCTGGCAATGAACACGGGTGATGATGTATCCGTAGAATGCTACTCTGGACATACCTATGCCCAGGAGCCGCGTGCCTTTTTCGTTGACAATGAGCGACGAATGGTGACACTGGTGCGTAAACGGTGGCGTGAGCCAGCAGGACCTCGCTTCGAAGTGCTGGCGGATGATGCTGCAACCTATGTGCTTGCTTACGATGAGGCAACCGACCGATGGCATGTATCTGCAGCAAGGGCTGAAGCCTAGCTCAGATACTCATAAACTCACAACGATTTCAAACATAGGGAGGATGGTCAAAGATGATCATTGGCATACCAAAAGAGATCAAGGACAATGAATATCGAGTGGCAGTCACGCCCGGTGGGGCACACCAGTTGGTGGAAGAGGGACACCAAGTACTGTTGGAGCGGGGTGCAGGCGAAGGCAGCGGCTTCGCCGATGACGAATATGCGGAAGCAGGAGCTGAATTAATCCCGGACGCTGCAGAGGTATGTCGCCGGGCTGAAATGATTATGAAAGTCAAAGAGCCCTTGCCGCAGGAATACGGCTACCTACGCGAAGGTCTCATCTTGTACACGTACTTGCATCTGGCGGCAAATGAGGAATTGACGCGAGAGTTAATAGCCCGCAAGGTAACAGGTATTGCGTATGAGACTGTGGAATTGCCTGATGGTTCCCTGCCACTCCTTACTCCCATGAGCGAAGTGGCCGGCAAGATGGCTGTACAGATTGCAGCGCACTGCCTTGAGCGAATGAACGGGGGGCGTGGTAAGCTGCTCGGTGGCATACCGGGTGTCCTGCCAGCCGACGTAGTAATCATCGGCGGCGGTACAGTAGGCACGAACGCTGCATTGGTAGCTTTGGGTATGGGAGCCAATGTTATGATTCTTGATATCAACCCCGAGCGTCTGCGCTACCTGACAGACGTCTTGCGCGGCAATTTTAACACCTTGATCTCCAATCCGCGAAACATCGCCGAAGCAGTAAGACGGGCAGATGTGGTTATTGGAGCCGTTCTGGTCAAAGGGGCCAAGGCGCCGCGCTTGGTGACTCGGGAAATGGTAGCCACGATGAAACCGGGTAGTGTGATCGTTGACGTTGCAGTTGACCAAGGCGGGTGTGTGGAGACGACCCATCCTACCTCTCACAGCCAGCCCACCTTTTTGGTGGATGGCGTTGTACATTATTGTGTACCCAATATTCCTGGCGCAGTACCGCGCACATCAACGTATGGCCTGTCCAACGTCACACTACCTTATGCTCTCAAGTTGGCCAGCAGGGGATTCCTCAAGGCCGTTGAGGAAGCCCCTGCATTGGCCAAAGGTGTTAATACGTATGGAGGCTACATCACATACAAGGCTGTTGCCGACGCCTCCGGCATGGAGCACCGTCCCCTCGTCAAGCTAATCTGAGCCGAGAAAGTAGACCGACTACGAGAGGCCTCAACGAGATTCACATCGTTAAGGCCTCTTTTGTTTCAAGAGTAACTTGTGTAATCGCTCGATTGGATTCCATGCTTGTGCTGTGATATGATATAATGAAGCAACGGTTGAGGACGATGCGGGAGAACCCCTGATGGAGTACGAACCGACGATTGGCTTAGAGACGCACGCTCAGTTGCTCACCGCTTCCAAAATGTTCTGCGGGTGCGCAGTTCCGCCATTTGTCGGACCAACAGTGCCACCCAACCATTTTGTGTGCCCTGTCTGCTTAGGCATGCCTGGCTCGCTGCCAGTCATCAATCAGCGTGCCATCGAGTACGTCATTATGACCGGCCTGGCCTTGAACTGTCACATTGCGGAGATCTCCAGATTTGCCCGCAAGAACTACAACTACCCTGACCTGGTCAAGGGCTACCAGATTTCGCAGTGGGATCTACCTCTTTGCTACGATGGTTGGCTAGAGATCCAGGCGGGAGGACAGGCCAAGCGCATAGGAATTCATGACGTGCACCTGGAGGAAGATACAGGGAAGCTCATTCACGTTCATGGGCAAAGCCTCATTGATTTCAACCGCTCTGGTGTACCCTTGATGGAAATCGTCACCGAGCCTGATTTCACTTCCCTTGAGGAGGTGCGCGAATACGTTTTGAAGCTGCGAAGGATACTCCGCTACCTTGGCGTCAGTTCTGGTAACATGGAAGAGGGGGCGATGCGCTTCGAAGGCAACGTCTCACTGCATCCCGTTGGCACGCCGGACAAAGGCCAGCGGGTCGAGATTAAGAATCTGAACAGCTTCAAAGCGCTGTTGCGTTCGCTGGAGTACGAGATCGGCCGCCAGGAGAAGGTGCTTTGTGAAGGCGGAGCCATCCACCGCGAGACCAGAGGCTGGAATGAGACACGGGGCATCACCTTTGTGCAGCGCGGCAAGGAATTTGCCGATGACTATCGGTATTTCCCCGAACCCGACCTACCGCCACTGGAAATCCAGCAAGAGTGGGTGGAGCAGATTCGCGCAAGAATGCCGGAATTGCCCGATGAACGCTGTCGCCGGTTCATGGCAGAGTATCAGCTTTCTGCCTATGATGCCAGCCTGCTGACGGAGGATCGTCCTGTAGCTGACTACTTCGAACAGGCTGTGTCCGTGGCACAGCCCAGAGGCATCGCACCCAAGGCCATCGCCAACTGGATCACAGGGGAGTTGTTCCGCCTGCTTCATGCCAGCAACCTGGAGATCACGGCGATCAAGATACCTCCCGAGCGGCTGGTCGAGCTAGTGGCCCTGGTCAAGGACAATGTGATCACCATGACTACTGGGAAGCGCGTCCTGCAGGTCATGTTCGACACCGACAAAGCTGCCAGTGACATAGTGGCAGAAGAGGGGCTTGCCCAGATCGCTGACGCAGACAAGTTATCGCCGATCGTGGACGAGGTCATCTCCACCAATCCAGATGCGGTAGCCCAGTATAAAGGCGGCAAGGACACAGTTTTGCGCTTCCTCGTAGGCCAGGTCATGAGAGCAACACGGGGTAAAGCTGATCCCAACCTGGCCGCTGACTTGTTGAAGGAGAAGCTGAGCGGCAGCTGATTTGTGACGGCAGTTTCATTGCGCTATAATCGATCACTGTGCTGCCAACACTGCGGCTGGCACTCAACCAGGCGTTTCACAAGGGGGTGAACCGTTCGGGATTTATGTGAAAAGAGCGTCGCTATCCACAAGCTTATCATGGTGTAGAAAGGAATCCAATTCGAAGGAGAATTGCAAGTGCCAATGAAGAGAGAAGAACTTAACCCATTTGAAATTTCCCAACGACAGCTCGATACTGCGGCCGAGATCCTTAAGCTGGACCCTGGGATGCACGCCTTTCTGCGCGAGCCTATGCGCGAACTGCATGTCTCCCTACCGGTAAGGATGGATGACGGTTCGACGAAGGTATTCAAAGGTTTCCGCGTGCAGTACAACGACGCTCGCGGCCCCACAAAGGGCGGCATCCGCTTTCACCCAGAGGAGACTATAGACACAGTGCGTGCACTGGCAGCCTGGATGACCTGGAAGTGCGCCATAATGGATCTCCCGCTGGGAGGCGGCAAGGGCGGCGTAGTGTGCAGCCCTAAGACTATGTCCAAAAACGAGCTGGAACGTCTGAGCCGGACCTACATCAGGCAGGTAGGCCGCATCTTGGGTCCACAGATGGACATACCCGCGCCGGACGTGTACACAGATGCGCAGATTATGGCCTGGATGATGGACGAGTTCAGTGCCATGCAAGGTCAGAATGTGCCCGGTGTTATCACCGGGAAACCCCTCTGTCTGGGCGGTTCGTGCGGGCGCAACGATGCCACAGCACGTGGCGGTATGTATGCACTGCGCGAAGCGGCCAAAGTGCTAGGCATTGACCTCAAAGGCAAAACGGCTGCCATTCAGGGTTATGGCAACGCTGGCCACTTCGCCCACGAGCTGGCTCAGGAACTGCTAGGGCTCAAGGTGGTTGCGGTCAGCGACTCCCATGGCGGCATCTACAATGAGAAAGGGTTTGACCTCGAAGAGGTAACCGTGCACAAAGGGAACACTGGCTCGGTGGTGAATCTCCCCGGACACAAGAACATCACCAATCAGGAGCTCCTAGCGCTGGATGTCATGGTACTCTTTCCTGCTGCTCTGGAGAACCAGATTACTGGGCAGAACGCGGCAGATGTCAAGGCCAAGATTCTGGCCGAGTTGGCCAACGGCCCAACGACGCCCGAGGCGGATGCCATACTGCACAACAATGGTGTTTTCATCATCCCCGACTTTTTGTGCAATGCTGGCGGCGTCACAGTGTCCTACTTCGAGCAGGTGCAGAACGCTTATAACTACTACTGGCCCGTCGAAGAGGTGCATGAGAAGCTCGATGAGAAGATGACAGCCGCCTTCCACAGCATGTACGAGATGGCGCAAGCGTACAAGGTCAACAACCGAGTAGCGGCTTACCTGGTAGCAGTCAGCAGGGTAGCAGAGGCCGTCAGGATGCGTGGCTGGGTGTAGATTCTGCTTCCAATGTCTCGTTGTTCTCGCAGGCACTGCGTCAATTGCTAAACTCAGCCAGTCGTTTTCACGCGACAATCGGGCCAAGGGGGTTAGCGATTGAGGCACGAAGCAGTGAAAGGGTGGAGTTCCTCGGCCAAGCTGAGGCTCCATCCTTTTTGGAGCCGACCAAATGGGCGAGCGGTTGATCGTGGAATTGGCAGATATGGCCCACGGCGGTGACGCCGTTGGACGGTACGAGGGGAAGGCCATCTTCGTACCTTACGGCATCCCTGGCGAGTCGGTGCGCGTGGAGATTGTGCGAGATAGAGGGCGTTTCGCTCATGCCCGGCTGTTGGATGTCCTGTCGACATCTCCGCAGCGTGTCCAGCCTCCCTGTCCCTACTTTGGTGCGTGCGGTGGATGCCAGTGGCAGCACATGGCTTATGAGACCCAGCTAGACTACAAGAGATTGATCGTCCGCACACAACTGGAGCGCATAGCAGCGCTACCAGACGTCACCGTGCATCCAACGCTGGGCATGACCGCCCCGTGGCGCTACCGCAATCACGTGCAGTTCAGCGTCAGCCGCGGGGGGAAACTGGGCTTTATGGCGACCAGCAGCCGCAAGGTGGTACCCATAGAGCGTTGCTTACTAATGCACTCGCTGCTCGAGGGGGTGTTTGACTCCCTGGACATCGAGTTGCCCGATCTGCAGCGGCTCTCGCTGCGTGCTGGGATCAACACCGGTGAGCAAATGATCATCTTCGAGATGGCATCTGACCAGCCACCCGAGTTGGAAGTAGATCTACCCGTCTCTTGTGTCCTGCTGCTGTCCGACGGGACCCCAGTTACCTTGGTCGGCAGTCCCTACATCCACGAGTCAGTGGCTGGCAGAGTGTACCGTCTCTCTGCACCCAGCTTCTTCCAGGTGAACACTCACCAGACTGAGAAGCTCGTTTCACTAGTCTCGACGTACCTGAGCCCTGAGCCAGACAGCGTCGTCCTTGACGCCTACTGTGGTGTGGGCACTTTTGGCTTGGAGCTGGCGGAGAAGGCAAAGCAGGTGATAGGTATCGAAAGTAACGCTGCAGCCATTGCTGACGCCACAGCCAACGCGACTGACATGGACAACGTGATCTTTGTCCACGGTCCAGTAGAAGAAATCATACCAACGCTGGACGTTACAGCCCCGCTCGTCGTCATAGAC